>Ga0105240_10011473_pt1 | contig 12342 bp, 10 predicted proteins | sample KBSC54metaG_FD_80426 | JGI IMG/M metagenome (GOLD analysis project Ga0105240, IMG submission 80426) | Corn rhizosphere microbial communities from Kellogg Biological Station, Michigan, USA - KBS C5-4 metaG | ecosystem: Host-associated > Plants > Roots > Rhizosphere > Soil | place: Michigan, USA... | reverse complement strand
GCCGCCGTCGCGCCCGTCAGCGCCCAGGTCGTCCAGGACCCCACCGGCGCCCAGACCATCGTCGTTCCCAAGGACAAGTCGGCCGCGTTCCGCCTCGACTATCCGGCCAGCGAGATCGTCGTCGCCCAGCCCGACACCCTGTCGCTGGTCGCCACCACCGACCGCAGCTTCTACGTCCGCGGCAAGGCGCTCGGCACCACCAACATCCTGATCTACGACGCCCAGCACCGCCTGGCCCAGGTCGTGGACGTCCGCGTCGGCTACGACACCCAGGGCCTGCAGGCCGATCTTGCGACGGCCCTTCCGGGCGAGCGGATCACCGCCGCCAACTTCGCTGGCGGCATCCTTCTGTCGGGCGAGGCGTCCACCAGCAGCGTCTCGAACCGGGCGCTGGCGATCGCCGAACGCTATGCGCCCAAGGCGGTGCAGTCCGACCTGGTGATCCGCGCCGCCCAGCAGGTGCAGGTCGACGTGCGGGTGATCGAGGCCTCGCACAGCGCCGAGAAGGATCTCGGGCTCGACTTCAACGTCCAGAGCGCGGGCGGCTTCGTCTTCGCCACCGGCGCCGGGTTGGCCGGCGGCAGCAGCCTGGCCAGCGGCCTGACCCCGCGCGGCGTGATCGGCGGGCACTTCACCACCGGTCAGTGGAGCATCGACGCCGCCCTTCAGGCGCTCGAGTCCAAGGGCGCCATCCGCACCCTGGCGCGACCGAACCTGGTCGCCATGTCGGGCCAGGAGGCCAGCTTCCTGGCCGGTGGCGAGTTCCCCTATCCGATCCCGAGCGGCAACAACGGCACCACCATCGAGTTCCGCCAGTTCGGCGTGCAGCTGAAGATGACGCCGGTGGTCCAGGACAACGGCCAGATCCAGCTGAAGGTGAGCCCCGAGGTCAGCCAGCTCGACCCGCAGGACGGCCTCAGCATCCAGGGTTTCCAGGTGCCCGCCCTGACCGTCCGCCGCGCCTCGACCCAGATCGAGCTGCGGGACGGCGAGAGCTTCGCCATCGCCGGCCTGTTCCAGCGCAACTACTCCAACACCGTGAACCAGATCCCCTGGGCCTCCGACGTGCCGATCCTCGGCGCGCTGTTCCGCTCCGCGGCCTGGAAGCGCAACGAGACCGAGCTGATCATCATCGTCACCCCGCACCTGACCACGCCCACCCGCGACGTGAACACCCTGCCCAATCCTTTGGCCAACACCCAGGAGGCCTCGGCGATCGACGTGATGCTGGACGGCAAGACGCACGATCCGACCCCGCCCAATCCTGACGGCGCGCTGCTGCCCGCGGTCCCGCCGCCGCCCCCGGCCCCGCAAGCGAGTACGCCATGACCGTCATGAGTTTCACTGGCCGGCACGTCCTGGTGGTGGGCGAGCGACTGGCGCCGGTGGCCCAGGAGGCTCTCGGCCAGGCCGAGTTCGAAGTGGCGGGCGCGGACCGGCTGGACTTTCTCGGGTCGCTGCATCCGGCGATGGAGCTGATCCTGATCGACGCCGAGGCGGCCGATCCCACCGCGCTGGTGGGGGTGGTCACCGCGCTGGCCGCCCGACCGAATCCGCCCGCCGTGTTGCTGGCGGGCGGGCACCTGCCGGCCGGCCTGGTGCGCGCCTTGATGAAGATGCCGCGCTCGGACGTGCTGGAGCCGCCGTTCACCTCCGTCGACCTCGCCCGTACGGCGTCCGGCCTGCTGACCGAAGCGCCCGCGGCGGCGACGCCGCACAACGCCCATTGCTGGACCGTGATCGGCTCGGTGGGAGGCTGCGGCGCCACCACCATTGCGGTCGAGCTTGCCACCACCCTGGCCAACCGCTCGCAGGGGGACCGGCGCGTGGCGCTGGTGGACCTGAACCTCGCCGACGGCGCCGCCGCGGCCTACCTGGGCGCCACGCCCAACATGTTGCTGGCCGAGGCGTCCGCGACGCCGGAGCGGATCGACGCGGCGATCCTGGCCGCCTTCTCGATGCGGGTCGGCGGCGGGCTCGACCTGCTGGCCGCGCCGCGCGACCCGCTGGCCTTCGCCAAGGTCGGCCAGCCCACGGTCTGCCGCCTGCTGGAGGTGGCCTGCCAGGTCTACGACTGGATCGTCATCGACATGCCGCGCCATCACCAGCCCTGGACCCTCGACGTCCTCTCCGGATCTGACGAGGTGCTGGTGGTCTCCGAGCTGACCGTGCCGGCATTGTTGTCGGCGCGGTCGCTGGCGTCCGAGATCGAGGCCGAGATCCCGGGCGGTCCGGCGCCACGGATCATCCTCAACCGCCTCGCCAGCCGCGTCTTCGGCCCCGCCCCGTCGCTGACCGAGGCCGAGAAGGCCCTGGGCCGCAAGGCCGAGGGCGGCATCACCTCGGACTGGGAGGCCGCCGCGGCCTCGGTGAACCTGGGCGGCGCCATCAGCCATCACCGGCCGAGGTCCAAGATCGTCCGCGACATCGGCGTGCTGGTCGACCGGCTGACCCAGCCGGCCGCCGAGTCGCCCCGGTTGAGGCGCGCCTGATGGCCCGGTTCAATTTCCGCCGCGCCGGCGCCGAAGAACAGCCGCGCCTGGTGATCACCGATCCCAAGGACGAACCGGCGGCCGCGAACCCGCCCGCCTCGGCGCCCAAGCTGAACCTCGGCGGCGACGAGCCCGAGCCGCCACCGCCGGGCGCGCATACCGACGACATGCTCGACATGCGGATCAAGATCCACACCAAGCTGATCGAGGAGATCGACCTCTCCAAGCTGGACAAGCTGGACGAGGGCGAAATGCGTCGCCAGGTGCGCCGGCTGGTGGGCGACGTGGCCCGCAGCGAGCGGCTTGCCCTGAACACGGCGGAGCTCGACGAACTGGGCTCGTCGGTGTTTGACGAGATGGTGGGGCTGGGTCCGATCGAGCCGCTTCTCAAGGACGATTCGATCGCCGACATCCTGATCAACGGCCCGTTCCAGGTGTACATCGAGCGGCGCGGCGAGCTCCTCCTCACCCCCGTGCGGTTCCGCGACAACGACCACCTGCTGCGGATCGTCAACCGCATCGTCGCCCAGGTGGGGCGGCGGATCGACGAGTCCTCGCCGCTGGTGGACGCCCGCCTGATGGACGGCAGCCGGGTCAACGCCGCCATCGCCCCGATCGCCATCGACGGCGCCTGCGTCTCGATCCGGAAGTTCTCCAAGAAGCCCTACGACCTGGAGCGGCTGGTGGGCGTCGGCGCCATGCCGGGCTGCGTCGCCGAGTTCCTGTACGGGGCCGTGCGCTCGCGGGTCTCGACGGTGATCTCGGGCGGCACCGGCTCGGGCAAGACCACCCTGCTCAACGCCCTGTCGGCGGCGATCCGGCACAAGGAGCGCCTGATCACGATCGAGGACGCCGCCGAGCTGCAGCTGCAGCAGCCGCACGTTGTGCGCATGGAGACCCGCCCGCCCAGCATCGAAGGCAAGGGCGAGATCCGCCAGCGCGAGCTGGTCAAGAACGCCCTCAGAATGCGTCCCGACCGGATCATCCTGGGCGAGGTGCGCGGCGAGGAAGCCTTCGACATGCTGCAGGCCATGAACACGGGCCACGAAGGCTCCATGGCCACCATCCACGCCAACACCCCGCGCGACGCCATCACCCGCCTGGAGCAGATGGTGGCCATGTCCGGCATGCGCCTGCCGCCGGAGAGCATCCGCGGCCAGATCGCCTCGGCCGTCGGCATGATCGTGCAGGTAATGCGCCTGTCGGACGGCAAGCGGCGCCTGACCAGCGTGTCGGAGATCACCGGCATGGAAGGCCAGGTGGTGCAGATGCAGGAGATCTTCCACTTCCATCGCACCGCCACCGAGGCCGACGGCACGGTGGTGGGCGAGTTCCGCGCCACCGGCCTCAGGCCCAAGGCGCTGGACGAGATGATCCGCCGCGGCATCCGCTACGACACCGCCAACTTCGACCCCGGCCGGGCGCTGACCTAGGAGCGCGGACGATGCACCTCGATCCGCGCTGGGTGTTCCTGTTCCTGGCTTTCGCGGCCGCATTCTCGTTCGGCCAGGCCGTCTGGGGCCTGGTCAGCGTCGGCCGGACCAAGCGGGCGGTGAACCGCCGGCTGGTCACGGCCGAGCGCACCGGCACGCTCGGCGAGCTCGTGCTCGAGCTGCGCAAGCAGCGCGGCTTCACCGAGGACGGCCGCTCGATCTTCAGCTGGAACTGGTTGGCCGACCTGATCATCAAGTCGGGCATCGTCGTCGATCCCAAACGCTGGGCGCTGTTCATCGTTGCGGCGATGATCGTCGGCGCGGGCGCGGCCTTCTACGTCACCCACAACCCGATCATCGCCGGGGCCGCCGCCCTGGTGTCCGCCATCGTCGCCCCGGTCGGCTACCTGAAGTTCATGGCCGGGCGGCGCTCGACCGGCCTCTCCGTCCAGCTGCCGCAGGCGCTGGAGGTGATGGTCCGCAGCCTGGAGGCAGGCCACCCGATCCCCACCGCCATCTCCCTGGTCGGCCGCGAGCTGCCCGACCCGGTGGGCTCGGAGTTCGGCATGGCCGCCGACGAGATCGCCTTCGGCGCCACGCTCGAGCAGGCCGTGGCCCGCATCGCCGACCGCTGCCGGCACGCCGACGTCGACCTGTTCGCCGCCTCGATCCGGCTGCAGGAGAAGGCCGGCGGCAACCTGACCGGCCTCCTGAAGATGCTCGCCCACACCATCCGCGAGCGCCACAAGATGCGCCTGAAGATCCGGGCGGCGTCGTCGGAGGGCCGGGTGTCGGCCTACATCCTGACCGGCGCGCCGATCTGCTGCTTCATCTTCATCAACATCTCCCAGCCGCACTACTACTCCGACATCCTGCACACCCGCTTCATCCAGATCGGGCTGGGCGTGCTGGTGACCCTGCTCGTAACCGGCAACCTGGTCATGCGCCGCATGATCGACATGCGGATCTGAGCCGATGGACAGCACGCTCCTCCTCGACATCGTCACCGGCGCGGCCCTGCTGATGATCGCCGTCGGCGTCGGCGGCGTCAGCTTCCTGGCGATCCGCAACTTCGCCGCGGCCTCGCGCCGCAAGGCCCGCCTCGCCGGCGCGCCGGTCAGCATGGCGCTCCAGCCGCCGTCCGGGGGCGTGAAGGACGCCTTCTCCGGGGTGCTCTCGGGCGTGCGGCGCCTGGGCGACCGGATGGCGATCCAGGACCCCTCGCAGCTCTCGACCACCCGGGCCAAGCTGGTCCAGGCCGGCTACTACAGCCGCGAGGCGGCCGCGATCTACATGGGCGCGCGGGCCGCGGCCATGCTGGTGGCCATCCTCGGCATGATCGCGATCCTGCCCTGGGCGCTGAAGGGCGGCGGCGGCTTCATGGCCATGAGCGCCGGCGCAGTGCTGGCGCTGGTCGCGATCATGGGCCCCGACCAGGTGGTCAATGCCCGGCGCAAGAAGCGCGAGCTGGAGTTCCGCGAAGGCTTCCCCGACCTGCTCGACCTGCTGGTGGCCTCGGTGGAGGCCGGCCTCAGCCTCGACGCCGCGGTCTCCCGCGTGACCGAGGAGATCCACCGCCGCTACCAGACGCTGGCCGAGCAGCTGCACGTGCTGACCCTGGAGCTGCGGGCCGGCCGCTCGCGCCGCGAGGCCTGGACCGCCTTCGCCGAGCGCCTGGGCATCGACGAGGCCAGGAGCCTCGCCACCATGCTTCGCCAGGCCGAGGAGATGGGCACCAGCCTGGGCGAGACCATGGCCGTGTTCTCCGACGACATGCGCTCCAAGCGCATGCTGCGGGCCGAGGAAAAGGCCATGGCCCTGCCGGCCAAGATGATGCTGCCGCTGATCCTGTTCATCTTCCCCTGCCTGATCGGGGTGCTGATGCTGCCGGCCGCCTACCGGATCAAAGAGACGCTGATGAAGTAGGGGATCTGGCTTGCCGCCTTCGGGCAGCACCCGAAGGTCCCCTCACCCGACCTCTCCCCGTGAACGGGGAGAGGGTTACTGGCACGCGCCCCTTGCAGTTATCCCCTCCCGCTTGCGGGAGGGGATAAAGGGGAGGGCTCGTGGGCGCGGGGCTCGATTGACGCGCTTCGCCCCGCTACGGTCGCCCCATGACCGAAGCCATCCTCGAGCCCGACCTCCCGATCTGCGACGCCCACCACCACCTGTGGGACCGCGAGGACGTCGGCGCCTACCTGGCCGCCGAGATGGGCGCCGACGCTGCCGCCGGCCACCGCGTCGAGAGCACCGTCTATGTCGAGGCGCGCACCTTCTGGCGCCCGGACGGCCCCGAGGCGCTGCGGCCCCTGGGCGAGACCGAGTTCGCCCTCGGCCAGGCGGCCATGGCCGCGGGCGGGCGCTACGGCCCGGTGCGGATCGCCGAGGCCATCGTCGGCCACGCCGACCTGACCCTGGGCGGGCGCGTCGAGGCCGTGCTGGACGCGCACCTGCGCATCGCCGGCGCCCGCTTCAAGGGCGTGCGCCATTCCGGCGCCTTCGTCGACGACCCGAGCATCCGCGCCAGCCACACCGCCCCGCCGGCCGGCCTCTACGCGATGCCGGCATTCCGCGAGGGCATGGCGGTGCTCGGCCGGATGGGCCTCACCTTCGACGCCTGGCAGTTCCACCCGCAGCTGGCCGAGGTGGCCGCCCTGGCCGACGCGCTGCCGGACCTGCCGATCGTGCTCAACCACGTCGGCGGCGTGCTGGGCATCGGCTCCTACAAGGACCGCCGCCAGGAGGTGTTCGAGGCCTGGCGCGCCGACATCCGCGACCTCGCCCGCCGCCAGAACGTGTGGGTCAAGCTGGGTGGCCTCGGCATGACCATCGGCGGCTTTCGCCTGCACCGCCGCGACACCCGCCCGAGCTCCGAGGAACTGGCCGCCCTCTGGCGGCCGTACATCGAGACCTGCGTCGAGGCGTTCGGCCCGACCCGCGGCATGTTCGAGAGCAATTTCCCGGTCGACCGTGGCAGCTGCGACTACGTCGAGCTGTGGAACGCCTTCAAACGCATCACCGCCGGCGCCTCCGCGGGCGAGAAGGCGCTGCTATACAGGGACACGGCGCGGCGCTTCTACCGGATGGGGTAGGGCGGGCGATGCTTCAGCGCCCCCGGTAGGCGGGCGGGCGCTTCTCGACGAAGGCGGTCATCGCCTCGCGGTGGTCGTCGGTCGGCGCCATCATCGCCTGTTGCCGATCCTCCAGCGCCACGGCCGCGTCGAAGGACGGGGCGTCGATGTTCACATTCAGCGCCTGCTTGGTGAGGGCCAGGCCGTAGGGCGAGTTGGCCGCCATCTCGTCGGCCAGGGCGAGGCCCGCGTCGAGCAGCGCCTCCTCCGCCACCACCTGGCTCAGCAGGCCGAGCTGCAGCGCCCGGTCGGCATGCAGGAAGCGGCCGGTCAGGAGCAGCTCCGCGGCGAGGCTGGCGCCCACCAGGCGCGGCAGGAAATAGCTCGATCCGAGGTCGGCGCCGCCCAGGCCGATCTTGATGTAGGCGGCGTTCATGCGCAGCGAGGGCGCGCCGATGCGGACGTCCGACGCCAGCATCAGCGAGAAGCCGCCGCCACAGGCGGCGCCGTGGCCCAGCGCGATGAACGGCTGCGGCGCGTTGCGCATCAGCCGAAGCACATCGGCGAGGTCGGTCTGCACCCGCCAGGTGCGCTGGAACGGGGTCTCGTTGGTCGACGAGCGATATTCCTTGATGTCCAGCCCGGCGCAGAACGCCCGGCCGGCGCCGCGCAGGATCACCACCCGGCACTCGCGCCGGTGCTTCAGCTCCCGCAGGTAGCCGGTCAGTTCCGTCACCAGCGCTTCGGACAGCGCGTTCAAGGCGTCCGGCCGGTTCAGGGTGACGACCTCGATCGGCCCCCGCCGCTCCACGATGATGTCCTGGCCGCTCACGGGCGCGCTCCCTGTTCCGGTTCTAGTTCCAGACCAGCGGCAGTCTGGAGACGTTCCACACGCCTTCGGTGCGCCACTCGGCGCGCTGGCCGTCCGGGACGCGGATGTTGGAGAACCGGGAGAGCCACTCCTCGAGCACGACCTTGATCTCGCGCCGGGCGAGGTGCGCGCCCAGGCAGTTGTGCACCCCCGTGGCCAGGGTCAGGTGGCGCGCCCTGCGATCCGGGTCGACGACATCGGGATTGGCGTATTCACGCGGATCGCGCCCCGCCAGATAGGTCGGGCAGGCCACCCGGTCGCCCTTCTTCATCAGCACGCCGTGAAACTCGAAGTCCTCCTTGACGATCCGGCCGGTGCCGGTGACGCCGTAGGCGCGCAGGAAGTCCTCGACCGCGGCGGGGATGTCGTCGGGGTTCGCCCGAAGGCGCGCCTGCAGCGACTGGTCCTGTGTCAGGTAGCGCATGTACCAGCCGACGCTCGACAACACCGTGTCCAGGCCGCCCAGGTAGAGCACCAGGGCCATGCCCATCACCTCGCCATGGGTGAGCGGCCGGCCGTCGATCTCGGCGGTGAGGATGGCGGTGACCAGGTCGTCGCGCGGATCGGACCGGCGCGCCTCCACATACTCTTCCAGATAGGCCACGATCGCCCGGATGGCGGCGACGCGGGTCGGGATGTCGCGTCCGCGCATGTGGGTCTCTTCCCAGTCCAGGAACTGGTCGAGCTTGTCCAATGGCAGCCCCATCATGCCCAGGAACACCATGGAGGGGAAAAACTTCAGGAAGTCGTCGATGAACTCGCATTCGCCCTTGGCCTCGAACCTGGCGATGAGCGTGCGGGCGATCGTGCGGATGCTGTCTTCCAGCTTGTTGATGGCCTTGGGCGTGAACCACGGCTGCAGCAGCTGCCGGTAGCGCATGTGCTCGGGAGGATCGATCTCCAGCGGGTTGAGCCGCCAGTCCACCCCCAGCAGGTCCGACGCATCGAAGGCGCCGCTGTTCGAGAAGTGCTCGGTGTCCATGAAGATTTCCTGGACCAGGGCGAACCGGGTCGGCAGCCAGGCGGCGCCGAAGCGCGTGGCCTTGCGCGCCCAGAGCAGCTCTGGGCCCTGGCACAGCCGCGCGACGCCCAGGTAGGGATCGTCGAGCTCCGCCGCGTAGGTGTTGATGTCATGGTCCCAGACGAGTTCGGCGGGCACGTGCGCCGGGACGTCGATCGGCTCCATTCCTGAGTCCTCCCTGGCCTTCTTTGAGCGCTGCCGCCCCACTTGTGAAGATCGGGGCCGCGCGGCCGGGCCGCCGTGAGCCGGGTCGACCTGACCGGTCGAGGCCTTTCTTCTCCGCTGTCCCGGAACGGCGTTGCGCCGTCCGCGCAGGCGTCTACGCGGCGGCCGGCGCGGCGCTCGGTTGGACGATCGTGTCTTCCGCCTCGTCCGCGCGGTGCACGATCGCCTGCATCAGCAGCAGCATCACCACCGTCGCGATCGGCAGGTGCAGGCCGAGCGCCAGGGGGCGGGCGATGGCCGGCAGCACAAAGCCGGCCAAGAGCAGCGGCTTCTCGCCGGGCCGGAAGCCGGTCTGCAGGCCGCGGCGCAGCAGCCAGGCCATGGGCAGGGCCAGCATCGCCAGGTCGTAGTCGAGCAGGAACGGACTGACGAGCAGGCTGCCCAGCACCAGCAGCGGGGCCTCGGCGCGGCCGCGCCGCCAGAAGCGGGCGCGGACCAGCATCGCCAGGGTGGCGGCGATCACCACGCCCTGCACGAGGTAGGCGACCACGGGCGGCGCGCCCACGAGGCGGGCGCCGGCGAAGGCGCTGACCATCTTGGCGTGGTCCACGAAGCCCTGCTCCATGGTCGCGCGGGCCAGGGCGGAGATCCTGACGAAGCCGACCCAGGCCTCAGGGCCGAACGCCAGCAGGCTGACGCCGGTGAACACCGCGAGGGTGGCCGCGGCCACGGCCAGGACGGTCCAGCGGCGGGTGGCGATCAGCGCGACCGGGACCAGCAGCGCCAGGTGCGGCTTGAACGGCAGCAGGCCGAAGGCGACGCCGGCCAGGCGCGGGCGCCGGTCCAGCCAGTAGGCGCCGAGGCCGATCAGGGTCGAGCTCAGGAAGGCGTTCTGGCCGTGACCGGCGTTCACGAACATGGCCGGGTAGGCGAGGATGGTCAGCCACGCGACGTGGCCCTCGCCCCATTTGCGGACGGTGAACACATAGGCCGTCCCGGTGATCGCCAGCCAGGCCGCCAGCGCCACGACGTAGGGCGCGAGCGCGAAGGGCGCGCAGATCAGCAGGAACAGCGGCGGGTAGAAGTAGGCGGCATAGCCGCTGTCGACCTGGAACACCGAGCCCTCGGCCGCGGCGTGGGCCGCGACGTTGTAGGCGCTGACCGCATGGCCGGAGACCACCAGCTTGGAGGCCGCGTAGAAGCTCAGGAAGTCGGTGCCGAGCGGCTTGCCGAGCGGATCGAGGCCGGTATGCGCCATCACGCACCAGGTCGCCACGATCATGCCGGTGATGATCAGCAGGATGTTGCGCCATGCGGCGGCGCGCGGCGCGGTTAGCCAGTCCGCCCGCGCGGCGGTCGAAATGATCTGCGAAGTCAACGCCGGGGCCCCCCGTGGAGCGCAAGATATGGACGAGGTTCGGTGAGGATTTGGTCAATGACTCCGTTGGGCCACCTCAGGCCGCCACAACAGTGCATCCCGGCCGAAGCCGCGCAGCGGCGTAGAGCCGGGATCTCAGCGCAAGCGCCTGCGGAAGATCCCGGACAACTCGCTGCACGAGTTTCCGGGATGACACTGCCTATGGGGTGGGAAACGCGACCGTCACCCGGACGGTCCGGCCCGCGACCCGGCGTCCGAGGGCGTCGGTGCGGCCCATGCGGAAGCGGTGCGTCATGATCAGGGCCGCGCCGCCCGCGCCGGGCGGATCGGACGACAGCACCGTGCAGCCGGTGAGCGTCCCGCGCGCGGTGGCGCGGCAGTCCAGCACCGCGCAGAAGCCGGCGGCCAGCAGGTCGCGGGTCTCGGGGTAGAAGCGCTCGGGCTCGACGGGGCGGGCCAGCCATCTCGGGCTGGCGATCGCGCCGCGCGGGATGTCGTGGGGGGCGAGGCAGGTCGGCGCGGCGCGGGCTGATCCGCAGGCGAGCGCGGCGGCCAGCAGCAGCGCTGGGCTGGCGACGGCCCGCATCGCCTCACACTTCCAGCGGCCGGTCGCGCCCGGTGCGCGGCCGGTCGGACGGGACGTGCGCCTTGAGCGCCTCGCCGCAGATGGCGATCCCCCGGACGATGCCGGCGGTGGGGTCGGGCGTCTTCATGCCCTCGCTCACCGCGACCGCCGCCGCGCGCCAGACCGGCTCGCCGGCCGCCGCATGGGTCGCCTCGTCGGCCAGGATCTCCACCTGGCGGTCGGCCAGCGCGATGAACATCACCACGCCGGTGCGGCCCTCGGCCGCGTGCGAGCCGGCGGCGAGGAAATGGTGCAGGGCGGCCTTGCGGACGCGGCGTCGCTTGAGGAAGCGTGGCGTGAGGGCGCGGCGGATCGGGGACCAGGACACCAGCAAGGTGACGACGGCGAAGAGGGCGATCTGGGCGATGGCGTAGGCCGCGAGCGCCATGGCCAGTTGCGGCTCGCTCGCGCCCACGTGGGCGGCGGTCCAGCCGCCGCTGCCGGCGTCGATCAGCGGGCGCAGGCCGAGCGCCAGCGCCACCGGCGGGATCAGCAGGGCAGCCGCCGCGCCCCACGCCAGCGGCACGTCGCGGTAGCTGGAGACCTCGCCGGCCAGCACGCAGAAGATGTCGCCGGACGATCCCGCCTCGGCTTCGGCGACCGCGGCCTCGATGCGGGCGTGGTCCGCGGGGGTCAGCATGTCACCAACTCCCCGAGGAGCCGCCGCCGCCGAACGAGCCGCCGCCGCCGGAGAAGCCGCCGCCCCCTCCGCCGCCGCTCCAGCCTCCGCCGCCGCCCCAGCCGTCGCGCCTTCCGCCGCTGGACAGGATGGTCATCGGCAGCAGGCCGCCGCCAAACCGGCCCCGTCCCCCGCGGAACAGGCTCGACAGGATGAACACGATCACGATGAAGGCGATGATCGCGCCGATCGGAGTGTCGTGCGGCTGTGTCTGCCGCTCGGCCGCAGCGACGCGGGCCTGGGCGGCCGGCGCATCCAGGGTGAGCTGGGCAGCCAGGGCGTCAGTCCCGGCGACGACGCCGCCCTCGACGTCGCCGCTGCGGAACTTCGGCAGCACCTGCTGTTGCAGGATCACGCTGGAGAGGGCGTCGGTGAGGATCGGCTCCAGGCCGTAGCCCACCTCGATCCGCACCTTGTGTTCCTTGGGCGCAACGATGAGCAGAACGCCGTTGTTCTGGCCCCGCTGGCCGATGCCCCACGCCCGGCCTAGCTGGTAGCCGTAGTCGGCGATGTCATAGCCCTGCAGGTCCGACAGGGTGACCACGACCAGCTGGCGGCCGGTTCGCGTCTCCACGTCGGCCAGCTTGGCGTCCAGGCTGGAGACCGT
>Ga0105240_10011472_pt1 | contig 12342 bp, 10 predicted proteins | sample KBSC54metaG_FD_80426 | JGI IMG/M metagenome (GOLD analysis project Ga0105240, IMG submission 80426) | Corn rhizosphere microbial communities from Kellogg Biological Station, Michigan, USA - KBS C5-4 metaG | ecosystem: Host-associated > Plants > Roots > Rhizosphere > Soil | place: Michigan, USA... | reverse complement strand
ACGCCTTCGCGAATGCGCTCAACGTCCACGCCGAGCTCGTGACCCAGGGTAAAGGCGGCCAGCGCTACCTCGCCGGAGTGCGAGAGATTGAACCGAAGTTCGCTCGTGGGGATGCAAGGCTTCCCTTCCGTCCCGTACTGAAAGTCAAACGGCGCGGGCTGCCACTGGAGGTATTCGAGGAGGAGCTTTCTCAGGATGGTGTGAGCAGCGAGGTAGTGCCGGCGGTCCTTCTCAAAACGGAAACGCGCCGCCCGGTCCAACTCCGTCTGGGAGAGCAGCGGCCGGAGGCTTCGGACCTCTGCCTCGTCGCGCTCCAAAGCGATGCGCCATATATGCAAATCCTTACCGGAGAGTCCCCACGCCACGATTCTGATGATATACACTCTAACCCTTGATCCATCCGCCTGCGGATCCGGCCGGCTTGACGGAGGCGGTACACTCTGCTCAAAGCGGACGCTCAGGGACAGACCTCCGGTTTCCGCGCGGCTGAAAATAGAAAGGGAAGTACCGATGAGCAATTGACCGATGGCTGATTACAAGAAAATCCGGTATGAAATGAACGCCGGCATCGCGCGAATCACGTTGGACCGCCCGGAAAAGCGGAACGCGCTGGATGCCGAAGTCATTTCCAACCTGAAGGCTGCTTTGCAGGAGGCAGCCGCCGCACCGGTGCGTGTGGTAGCGTTGACCGGCGCGGGGAGTGACTTTTGCTCCGGCGCGGACCTGGACGCGCTCCGAACAACGTTCGAGAACGGCCCGCTCGAAAACATTTCCGAGGCGCGCGCCATGGCTGAACTTTTCCAGGCCCTGCGAGGTCACCGCTGCCCGGTGGTGGCAGTGGTGAAAGGGCGCGCGCTGGCGGGTGGGTGCGGCCTGGCCAGCGCCTGCGACATCGTCCTGGCCCAGGAATCCAGCCGGTTTGGTTATCCCGAGGTAAACATCGGCTTTATTCCGGCCATGGTGATGGCAATTCTGCGCCGTTCCGTGAGCGAAAAGCGGGCCTTCGAATGGATCGTGTCCGGCGGGATCTTCTCCGCGCAGGCCGCTTATGCCGCCGGGCTGGTGACGCAGATTTTCCCGGACGCGGAATTTGACAGCTCCGTTAACTCCTATCTGGAAAACCTCGCCGCGAAATCCGCCTCCGCTGTCAGCCTTTCGAAGCATCTGCTGTATCACATGGACGGAATGAGTTTGGAAGCCGCGCTCGAAGCAGGAGTGCAGGCAAACGCTATTGCGAGAATGACCGAAGACTGCCAGGCCGGCGTGGAGGCGTTTCTACGAAAGAGAAATTAGGGCGGAAAAGCACGGCAACTTTACATAGAATTGTCCGCCCGATATTCTTGTAACCGGGGCGGACGTGGACGAATAGGTTTCGGAAAGCAAACGAATGGAAAATATCGGCCGTTACCGGATTCTGAAGGAGCTGGGCCGCGGCGCGGGCGGCGTCGTTTATCTGGCGGAAGATCCGAAAATAGGCCGCAAAGTTGCCATCAAGACAATTTCGGTAGGCGCCACCGGCGCGGCCGGCGAAACTCTGCGCAAGCGTCTGCAGCGGGAGGCCCGCTCCGCGGGCTCTTTGGCCCATCCCAACATCGTCACTGTGTTCGAGCTGGACGATGATGGTCCCTTCACCTTCGTGGTGATGGAGTTCGTGGAAGGCGTCACCTTGCGCGACGTCATGTCGGCGGGCGAAAAGATGGCCCCGGAGCGTACGCTGATGCTCCTCCGTCAGGTAGCGGACGGACTGGACTTCGCGCACGCGCGAGCAGTTGTTCATCGCGATATCAAACCCGCCAACATCATGGTCACCACCGAGGAGGTGGTGAAAATCGCGGATTTCGGCGTGGCGAAGATGCTTGGCGACGCCACCATGGGCTTGACCCAGGCCGGGATGGCAATTGGGACGCCGCATTACATGTCGCCCGAACAGGTACTCGGGAAACCCGTCACGGGCCAAAGCGACCAGTTCTCACTGGCTGTGATCGCCTACGAATTGCTGGCCGGGAGCCGCCCCTTCGAAGGGGACTCCATCACCAGCATCATGTACCAGATCGTCAACGAGGATCCGGCTCCGGGGATGGAAGGAGCCGATTTCAATTCGCCCGTTTTCACGGTGCTGATGCGAGCGCTGGCGAAAGAGCCAGTGGATCGCTATGCCACCTGCGCGCAGATGGTCAGCGACCTGCGGGAAGCGGTGCTGTTCAACCGCGCTCCGGCCCCCGTTGCCTCTGCGGCTTTCTCCGCCCCGCCGCCGGCTCCCGCAGTTCCTGCTGTCGAGCGGGCGCCCGCGGCGCCGGAACCCATGACTCAAATTTCTCCGGAGCCGGTTCCGGAGCCGCCTCCCGTGACGCCCAGTTTTCCGGAAGCGCCCGCGCCGGCGGCGCGATCCAATGGAAAATGGCTCGCTGTCGCCGCGATCCTGGTCGTCCTGGTGGCCGCGGGCATCTGGCTCGCCCTGCATAAGAAGAGTGGGGAAGAGCCTGTCGCAAGCACCGTGGTGACAAATCCCGCTCCGGCGCCTGAAAAGAGGGCGCGAACCCCGAAACCTTCCGCCTTGCCGGTGGCGGACAACAGCAAAGCCGCGGGCGGCGCTAAGGAAACCGCGGCGGAGCAGCCGCCCAAGCAGCCTGCGGGCGCGATTCCGGCCAGCGACGCCACACCCTCGGGCGCCAAAGCTGCGGATACCACCCCCGGCGTTCACGGAACATTCAGTTGGAGCGGTCTGCTGGCAGCGGGAGATTCGCTGGAAGTGGTGGACGGCCAGCCCGCCAGCGGCTCCGTGAACGGGCGGATGCCCCCGCGGCGCGCGGCCATCCGGGTTTTGGAAGTGGACCCTCCCGACGTGGGAGTGGATCAACTCCCGGCGGCCGACAACGGATATACACTGAGGCTCGTAAATTCCGGCCGGGATGTCTCTAATTTCAGCGTTACCTGGAGAGTGGCCAGGAAAGGTGAGAGCACTACCGAGTAGTTATTTGCCCAGAAGGAGCGTGGACTAATGGCCGGTGACGACGCGTCGGAATGGATCGGCTTCACAGTAGGAACGCAACCGCGCAGATCGAGCGTGGGACAGGAGCTGGAGCGCAGGTTCCGCATCGCGGTGCTCGGAGACTTTAGCGGGCGCGGCGCCAGCGGCGCGCCGGCCGAGACCCCGCTGGCGAAAAGACCGGCTCACTGGGTGGATCGCGACAACTTCGAGGAAGTGATGATGACCATCGGGCCATCCATCTCTGTCTCGTTCGGAGACGGCAGCCCGCACCCTCCGCTTCGTTTCACGGAGCTCGACGATTTCCATCCGGATCACCTCTACGAACGACTGCCGGTGTTTCGAGCATTGCGAACGCTCCGGCGCAGGCTGGCCGATCCGGCCACCTTCGCCGAAGCCGCGGGCGAACTGCTGGAGCCATCTTCTGTCAAGACCGGGCCGGCCGCTCCTTTGCCGCCGCCCCCGGCCGATCTGCTGGAACAGATCCTGGGAGGAGAAGCCGCCGCGCCTGCGCGAGCCGCAAAGCCTCGCGACGATTTCCAGGACTACCTGAAACAGATTGTCGCTCCCCATGTGATACCCGGGGAAGATCCGCGCCAGCCGCAGATGCTGGCCAAGGTGGACGCCGCCGCTGCCGTCGAGATGCGTGCGATTCTGCATCACCCCGCCTTTCAGGCTCTGGAAGGGTTGTGGCGCGCGCTGTATCTGCTGGTTCGCGGCCTCGAAACCGGGAGTGGATTGCAAATTTTCGTAATTGACGCCACCCGGGACGAGATCGCGCGGGATCTCCTGGCGGACGACAAAGATCTCGAATCGACGGCGATGTACAAACTGCTGGCCGACGCCTCAGCCGGCGGCGCCGATGCCGACCGCTGGTCTGTGTTGGCGGGAGCATACCGTTTCGGGACCGAAACCGACGATCTGGTTACGCTCGGCCGGCTGGCGGCCATCGCGAAAGCGGCCGGAGCGCCGTGGATCGCCGAGGCGGACTCGCGGCTGGCGGGATGTGCCTCCTTTGCGGCGCATCCGGACCCGGACGATTGGGCCAGGGAGCCGCACGGCGGCTGGCAGGTGCTCCGTGAGCTGCCCGGGGCACAGTTCATCGGGCTTGCCGCTCCTCGGTTTCTGCTCCGTTTGCCCTACGGGAAAGATACGGACGCGTGCGAACTGTTTCAATTCGAAGAATCAGGTTCGCCGCCCGGTCACGAAGACTACTTATGGGGTAGCCCGGCCATTGCGTGCGCGCTCCTGCTGGGCCGCGCTTTCGAGGCCGGCGGCTGGGATCTGCGGCCGGGACGCGCGCCCGAATTGGATCGTTTACCGCAGCATATTTTCCGCGAAAACGGCGAAATGGTATCGAAACCCTGCGCGGAGATTGTAATGAGCGAGCGCGCGGCCGGCCGCCTGCTGGACGCCGGTATCATCCCGATTGCTTCCATCAAAGGCTCGGACCGGATTCGGGTGGTGCGCTTTCAGTCCATCGCAATTCCCCCGAGCCCGCTCGCAGGGCCCTGGTCTCGAGAGTGACCCGGTCGAGGATTCCGGGGCGGCGGTATGGCAAGACACTTAACATATCTCACGAAAGCCCTCGATTTTTTTCGAAAAATATAAGGTAAATGCAGGATTCCGGACGCCTTTTCTTCTCCTTGACTGCGAGTATGCGCTTAAATATACTCGGTTAGGCTCCGAGAGGAAATGGGACGTGAAACGGTTCCCTGGCCGTCGATCACTTAGCATACGGCAGGTGACCACGCTCCCTGTCCTTCCAACTCCTGGAAGTCGACCGGAAAGAAAGCGAGGCGTTTGTCAATGGCGAGAGAAAGCATCAACAAGAAGCTTGGCCGTGTGCGGCCACCACGAGTTCACATCAGCTATGACGTTGAGGTGGGCAATGCAATCGAGCTCAAGGAACTCCCCTTTGTCATGGGAGTGTTGGGCGACTTTACCGGTCAACCCGAGGAGCCCCTGGCTCGGCTGAAAGACCGGAAATTCATCGACGTGACCCTGGACAACTTCGATGACGTGCTGGCGAGCATGAAGCCGCACCTCCAGTTTTCTGTGGAGAACAAGCTGAGCGAGGACGCGAACGCCGGAAAACTCGGCGTGAACCTGCACTTCAACTCGATGGACGATTTCGAGCCGGAAGCGGTAGCGCGCCAGGTGAAGCCTCTCCGCGAGCTGCTGGAACTGCGCACCAAGCTGTCGGATCTGCGCGGCAGCCTGCAGGGCAACGAGAAACTGGACGACATCCTGAAGGAGACGATCCAGAATCAGGACAAGATGAACAAGCTGAAGGGTGAAATCGGACAGGCGGGAGGTTCCCATGAGTGACGCTCAACAGGCGCAGGCGCAAGCCGCGGCCGCACAGACGACGGAGGTAAGTCTTCTCGATCAGATTGTTGAAGAGGGCCGCTTTGGCAAGGATGCCGAAGCGAAAGAACGCGGCAAGGACATGATCAAGCAGTTCGTCGCCGAGGTTCTCGAGGGCTCCATCACGGTGGCCCGCGACACCGAAGCGATGATCAACGCGCGCATCGCGCAGATCGATCATCTTCTCTCTCTGCAGTTGAGCGAAATCATGCACGCGCCCGAGTTTCAGAAGCTGGAAGGCACCTGGCGCGGCCTGAAATATCTCATCGGTCAGAGCGAATGCAGCGCCATGCTTAAGATCAAGGTGCTGAACGTGAATAAGAAAGACCTGCTGCGCGATCTGCAGCGGGCGGCGGAGTTCGACCAGAGCGCGCTCTTCAAGAAAGTTTACGAAGAGGAATTCGGCGTGTTCGGCGGACAGCCCTTCGGCGCGCTGTTGGGCGACTACGAATTCGGCAAGAGCGGACAGGACATCGAACTCCTGGAGAAGATCTCTCAGGTAGCGGCCGCCGCGCATGCTCCGTTTCTCACGGCCTCCTCGCCGGATATGTTCAACCTGGACAGCTTCTCGCAGATTGACCAGCCGCGCGACCTCGGCAAGATCTTCGACACGACGGAATACGCCCGTTGGAAGGGCTTCCGGTCGAGTGAAGATTCGCGCTACGTCGCCCTCACCATGCCGCGGACACTGATGCGTCTGCCTTACGGCCAGGACACGGTTCCCGTGGACGGCTTCAATTACGAAGAAGGCGTGGACGGCACCGATCACGAGAAATACCTATGGGGCAACGCGGCTTGGGCGCTGGGCTCCCGGCTCACGAACGCCTTCTCTCTGTATGGCTGGTGCGCGTGCATCCGCGGAGTGGAGAGCGGCGGCCTGGTGGAAGGACTTCCGGTGCATACCTTCCGCACGGAAGATGGCGACGTGGCGATGAAGTGCCCGACAGAAGTGGCCATCACCGACCGGCGCGAAAAAGAGCTCGCCGACCTCGGGTTTGCTCCCCTGGTCCACTGCAAGGGAACGGACTACGCGGCGTTCTTCAGCGTGCAGTCCGCCCAGAAGCCCAAGGTCTACGATCAGGATTCGGCCAATGCCAACGCGCGCATCTCCGCGCAATTGCCCTACATCCTCGCGGTGTCGCGCTTCGCGCACTATCTGAAGGCGATGATGCGAGACAAGATTGGCGGCTACATGTCCCGCGACGAAGCGGCACAGTTCCTGAACCGTTGGATCACGAAGTATGTGGTGAGCAATGACGACGCGCCTTTCGCGCTCAAAGCCCAGCGTCCGTTGAAGGAAGCGCGCGTGGATGTAATGGAAATCCCCGGAAAGCCCGGATGCTATCGGGCCGTCGCGTTCCTGCGGCCTCACTTCCAGCTCGACGAGCTGACGATTTCGATGCGGTTAGTGGCCGATCTGCCCCAACCCGCGAAGTAGTGGTAGTTGCAGCAATAAGTAAAAAAAGGAAGAGGAGAAGGAGAGAGTCATGGCATACAGTTCGTTTATGAAGTTCGCCGACACCATCAGCACGGGTGAGTCGCAAGACCAGAAGTACAACGGCTCGGCTGGGTGGATCGAAATCTATAGCTTCAGTTGGGGAGCCAGCAACCCCACCAACATCAGCGCCGGTTCGGGCGCGGCCTCGGGCCGCGTTTCAATCAGCAGCTTCAACATCATGAAGAAGTTCGATGTTTCCAGCCCGTCGCTATTCAACCAGTGCTGCCTCGGCAAGCACTTCACGGGCGCGACGGTGGTGCTCGCCAAGGCCGGCGGCGACGCCGTTCCGGTGGAGTTCATCAACTACACGTTCCAGGAAGTATACGTCGAGAGCATTCAGTGGTCCGGTTCCGCCGGCGGCGACGACACTCCGACCGAGAGTGTGTCGTTCGCTTTCGGAACGGTGCAGATCACCTACACGCAGCAGGCTGCCACTGGCTCGGGCAGCGCGACTCCGGCCGCTGGCTGGGATATTCGCGGCAATGTTCCTCTGGGTGGAAGCTAGACTTTACTCATGAATGCACAAGCGCTTCTCAAAGCCGGCAAGCTGACGGAAGCGATCACGGCGCTGAACGGAGAACTCCGGGACAATCCCGGAGACGTTCAGCGCCGGACGTTTCTATTCGAGCTTTTGTGCTTCGCCGGTAATTTCGACCGCGCCGATAAGCAGTTGGACATGCTCATGAACGCCGATAATCCGCAGGCGGGCATGGGTGGACTGCTCTATAAGAGCGCCCTGCACGCGGAGCGGGAACGCCAGACCATGTTCGAGAAGGAATCCTTTCCGCTGTCTTCGGCTCCCAACGCGCCGGCGGGCAAGTGGAACGGCACTGAGTTCGAGGCTATTGAAGATGCCGATCCGCGCATCGGCGCCCGGCTGGAGGTTTTTGCCGCCGGACAGTATATGTGGATCCCGTTCGAGCACATCGAATCCATTGAGCTGCCCGCTCCGAAACGGCTGCGCGATCTTCTTTGGGCGCCGGCCGTAGTGAAAACGGGCAAAGGCTTTGAAGGTATCGAGCTGGGTGAAGTCCTCCTGCCGGTGATCGCGCCGCTGTCCTGGAAGCATCCGGACGAAGCCGTTCGCCTGGGCCGCGCAACAGAATGGCAGGAGCTGGAAAGCGGCGAGCAGGCCCCGGTGGGCATGAAAATGCTGCTGTTGGACGGAGAAGAAGTGCCATTCCTGGATATGCGGCAGCTTGAGATTCAAGTTTCCGAAGCCGCCGCTTCGTGAAACGATCATGCCCTGGCGAACTGACTTATTAGATCCCATTCCCGGCGATAATCCTGGCGGAAAGGATCTCCGCTATGAGCCGGTGTATCAGGAGATCAAGGAGGCCCGGCGTGAGGAAGTAGACGTCCCGCAAGGGGCCTGGGAAACGGACCGAAAGGTAGCAGACTGGCCGCTGGTAGTAAGGCTGTGCGGGGAGATTCTCGCCAAACGCTCCAAGGATATCCAGGTTGCAGTGTGGCTCACGGAAGGGATGCTGCGCCAGGAGGGATTTTCGGGGCTGCGCGGCGGCATCGACTACCTGAATCGCCTGCTCGAAAAATTCTGGGACAATCTATACCCGGAACTTGAGGACGGAGATCCGGAACTGCGAGCCGGCCCGCTGGAGGTGTTGGGCAGTAAGCTGGGAGACGCCGTAAAGCTGGTTCCCATCAACCCGGAGGGGCACACGTGGGCATCCTTCACGGATTCCCGCACGGTGCCGCTCGAAGAGACTGTAAAGAACGACCAGCTCAAACTGGCGGCGCGCAAGAAACTTCTGGATGGCGGTAAAACTGCCCCGGAAGTGTTCGACAAAGCGGTAGAAGCCGCCTCGAAAGCCTACTACAAGCAGTTGGTTGGCGACATTGATGGCTGTCTGTCGGCGCTCAAGGCGCTGGGGAAAACCTGCGACGAAAAGTTCGGCGACGCGTCGCCCGGTTTTGGCGACCTGCGGAAGTCGATCGAGACAGTGCGCACGGTGGTTCATCCCTTCCTGAAGAAGAAGCTGGAGTTGGACCCGGATCCGCCGGAAGCCGAGCCGGTTCCCGAGACCGCGGAACAAGCCGAAGCCGTGGCCGACACGGGAGAGGCGAGTACCGACAGCGGAGCGCTGCTTTCGCTCGATCCCACCAGCTATGCGGATGCCGTGGCCCGCGTCGCTGCCGCGGCGAAATATCTGAGACGGTTCGAACCGGGCAATCCGTCGCCGTTCCTCATGCTGCGCGGTCTGCGATGGGGGGAAGTTCGCGCTTCGGGCTCGCCTCCGAAACAGAGATTGCTGGAAGCTCCCTCCACCGCGGTGCGGACGCAACTGAAGTCCTACATGCTGGACCACAAATGGGCGGAGCTGTTGGAAACGGCCGAGCTTGCGATGGCGCAGCCGTGTGGACGAGGCTGGCTGGACTTGCAGCGGTACGTGGTGACCGCCTGCGACCGTTTGGGAGCGCAATATTACCTGGCCGGCAAGGCGGTCCGCGAGTCGCTCGCGGATTATCTGAATGCCGTGCCGCAGATCCGCGAGATGATGATGATGGACGACACCCCGGCTGCTAACGATGAAACCAAGGCGTGGCTGGCGGCCGAGACGGCCGCAAAGAGCGACGGTGAGCAGGGCGAGCAGAAGGAGTCCGCTATGGAGGGAGTGCGCACAACATTCGAGATAGCGATGGATGCCGTCCGCTCGGGAGATGCCGAGCGCGGCATTGGAATACTGATGGGCGAGTTATCGCGCGAGTCGAGCACGCGGGGCCGGTTCCGGCGCAAAACGGAACTGGCGGCGGCGCTGGTAGCCGCCGGGCGCGAGGCGATCGCGCTTCCGATTCTGCAGGATCTTGCCGCTCAAATCGATTCTTTCAAGCTGGAAGACTGGGAAAAAGGGAATGTGGTGGCGCAGCCTCTTGTCCTGTTGCATCAATGCATGACGAAGCTCAATGGCGACGCAGCCGCGCGGCAGGCGCTCTACTTGCGCATCTGCCGCCTGGATCCTCTGCAGGCATTGAGCTGCGCGCAACAATGAGCCGGAGGCCAGTGCAGTTTTTCCTTGAGAACTTAGCGTATTATGTGGATCGAGCGAACCGCGTCCTTCGGGGCGCGGTTCGGTTGGACTGAGTTTATGGCCCGCCAGGATATTGACCGCCCGGTTCAGCAATCCGTACTCGATCGCCTGATCGATCTCGATCCTCAGAGCAACGTGGAACCGGCCTTGACCCGGAGCGAGTCCGTTCGGGCATTCAAGAACTCGGTGCGGCGGGATATCGAGTGGCTGCTCAACAGCCGCGCTACCCCGGAGAAAGTAGACGAGAACCTGGAGGAGACAGCGCGCTCGGTGCTGCACTTTGGGCTGCCGGATTTGACGTCGCTCAGCGATTCCGGCGAGGACCGGGCGCGCCTGATGCGGATGGTGGAGGCGGCGCTCAGCACGTACGAACCTCGTTTCCAGAATGTGATTGTGAGCGAAAATGCAACGAGAAGCCATGAGGCGCGCGAAGTGAGGTTCCTGATTCAGGCGACGCTGCGCATGGACCCCAGCCCGGAAGTGGTTTATTTCGATACGGTGCTCGACCTCTCCAGCCGCGAATATGAAGTGAAGGGCGATTGACGTGCGCGACGATCTTCTCCTCTATTACGAGCGTGAATTGCGCTTTCTTCGCCGCATGGGCGCGGAGTTCGCGGAGAAATATCCGAAAATCGCGGGGCGCCTTCAACTCGAAGAGAATAAGTGCGAGGACCCGCACGTCGAGCGCCTGATCGAGTCCTTCGCGTTCCTTGCGGCAAGGGTACATCTTAAGGTCGACGATCAGTTTCCCGAAATCACGGACGCGCTGCTGCATACGCTCTACCCTCACTACATCCGTCCCATCCCGTCGATGTGCATCGCGCAGTTGCACCTGGATCCCGACCAGGGCAAGCTGACCACCGGACTGCGGGTCCCTCGGGAGAGCGTGCTGCTTTCCCGGCCGGTGAACGGAGTGCCCTGCCGCTTCCGGACTTCGCAGGAAACAACGATCTGGCCGGTCAGCGTCGCGAACGCGGAGTGGAAAACTCCGGAGCGCCTGACTCCGCAAGTGAAAGCCGCCGATTCGGTGGCGGCGTGCCGGATCGAGTTGCGAGGCTTCCCGGACGTCACTTTTGAAAAGCTTGGACTGGAAAACCTGCGCGTGTACCTGTCGGGCGAAGGGGAGATCCCCTACGCGCTGCATGAACTGCTTCTGAACAGCACGCAGCAGGTTCTAGTGCGGGACCTGGATCCGAAAACGAAGCGCGCGCCCGTGGTGCTGCCCGCGAGCGTGGTGACAGCGGGTGGCTTCGGCGAGGACGAGGCGCTGCTGCCCTATCCGCGGCGTTCGTTCCGTGGCTACCGGCTGATGCAGGAATATTTCGCGTTCCCGCAAAAATTTCTGTTCCTCGACATTGGAGGCTTTGAGGCAGTGCGCGCCGCCGGGTTCGGGCGCACCATCGAGATTATCTTTCTTATCTCATCCTTTGAGCGTTTTGAGCGCCACTACATGCTGGAATCGGGAGTGAATCGCGACTCCTTCCGCCTTTCGTGTACGCCGGCGATCAACCTTTTCGCGCAGACTTCGGAGCCGATCCTGCTGCACCAGCGCAGTCCGGAATACCAGATCGTGCCGGACGCCCGCCGGAGACAGACGACGGAAGCTTTCTCGGTGGAAGAAGTGGTTGGCGTCACGCCGGATTCGAAAGAAGCCCTGGTGTTCGAATCCTTCTACTCCTACCGGCATTCCTTCGATAGCGCGCTTAACCGGATTTTCTGGTACACAACGCGCCGCCCGAGCGGCTGGGCGACCGACGGCGGAACCGATCTTTATCTGTCCCTGGTGGATCTCTCCAACCGGGTTTTGCATCCGGAGGCGGATGCGATCACCTGCCGTCTGCTGTGCTTCAACCGGGATCTTCCCAGCCGGCTTCCATTCGGCAACGAGAACGGCGATTTCGAGTTGGAGGGAGGCGGCCCGATCCGGAAAATCGTTTCGCTGGTGAAGCCCACCGATACCATTCAGCCGCCGCTCGGACGGTCTCTTCAGTGGAGGCTGATTTCACAGCTTTCGCTGAACTATCTGTCGCTTATCGACAACGGCGTAGAGGCGCTGCAGGAGATTTTGCGCGTTCAAAACTTCAACCAGGCCGCCTACCTGCATAAACAGATTCAGGGAATCGCCGGCATCGCAAGCCGGCCTTCCATGGTGCAGATGGCGTCCGAGAATGGGATCAGCTTTGCGCGCGGCCGGCGGGTGGACATCGACTTCGACGAGGAACAGTTTGCCGGCGGAGGAGTATTCCTGTTCGCAACCATCCTGGAGCAGTTCTTCGAAATGTACGTTTCGCTGAACAGCTTCATCATTCTTACGGCCAGGACAAAGCAGCGGAAAGAAGTGATGAAGGAATGGCCGCCCCGGGCGGGAGGCCGCATCCTGGCATGACACAGCCGGAACTACTGGCGATTTTTCAGGCCGAGCCCTATACGGTGGAATTCTT
>Ga0105240_10011470_pt1 | contig 12342 bp, 12 predicted proteins | sample KBSC54metaG_FD_80426 | JGI IMG/M metagenome (GOLD analysis project Ga0105240, IMG submission 80426) | Corn rhizosphere microbial communities from Kellogg Biological Station, Michigan, USA - KBS C5-4 metaG | ecosystem: Host-associated > Plants > Roots > Rhizosphere > Soil | place: Michigan, USA... | reverse complement strand
CTCCTATCAAGAATCGTGATAGCTTCACGCGCCGTCTTTAGAACTCCCTCTGCTACGAAACTGCGTAAAACCCTTGTGACGTAGCTTCTACCTACGCCCAGCCTAGATGCGAGCTCTTCGTGACTGAGATGCACAACAGTCTCCTGGGCCCGGTCTGCTTCTTCCAGGATCCACTTCGCAGCTCGTTGCTCCACCGAATGAACCGCATTGCACGCCGTCGCCTGGAAAATTTGCGCCATCAAGCAATCAGAATAGCGCTCGAAGAGCCGCCGAAAGGAAGCAGAAGAATCTTTGGCCGATTGAATCTTTGCGACATCTGCCACGAAGAATGACCCTCCAACCTTCACCGAGATCAGGCAATAGGCCGGAAGACCCCCGCTGCTGACAATACCCCCCACAGCACCCTCTCGGCCGACGAGGATGGTTTGCACCGTTTCACCGTCAATATTATTGACTACATACGATACCAAGCTTGGTCCGAGCGGAAAATATACCCGTCCGATATCGTCTCCTGGCTGGTAAATGACATCCCCGGCAGCCTTCATTTCGTGAGTGAGATGAGGCCTGATTAGATCGAGATCCACGCCATGTAGCGCGTTCAATAAGTCGTTCTGGCCTCGGCTCTGGGTGACGGTGTTCATAAGTCTCCTCTGCGCCTGAAGCAGACACTGGCCCCAAGTGCACCACGGCACGTCTTGCCATTTAGCGCAAAACAGGCGCGGTGGAAAAGTGACCTCGAAAGGGCGGCTATGGAACACACCGGTTCCGTGGTGGTTAAGTCAGGATGCATGTTGACGCCCCACCACCGACACGCAAATTATTTCGGATTTCAGCGTCTGAAATAATGTCGGAGCTATCTGCGGTCTTGGAAGATCAGGGCCTGATTTTGCGGTCTGGGGAGCTTAAGCAAAGTAAGCTGGGACTAAGCGGGGTGGAAATCTACTTTGAAGTAAAGCCCGGTCGTGAAAACAAAGCCCGCGCGCTATTGAAAATTCTTCAAAAATCCATGCATGGCGGGAAAGCTGAGTCCTCACATAAGTAGTGCAAACCCACGTAACGCACACTTTGACACGCCTCGATTATTCTTTGTTTGTGGTTTCGCCACTTTTGCCGTCTGTGCGACCGCCATTGACCACCCCATAGCTGCTGGAAATTTCACCGCTTTTCGCCAAGTGGATACCTTCTGCCGCCATGCCAAGGCGCAGCAATTCACGGGTCGCCGCCGCGCGACTGGGCATACGTCGGCTGAAGCGCCAAGAATCGATAGCTGCAAGTTCCTCCGGGCTTAACATCACTTGAAGCCGCTCTTCGCGGTCTGACTTTTGACGTAACATTCCACAACCTCACTATTCGGACGTGGGACGTGTCAGCGAAACACTCCGAAGTAGTAAATTACTCAAAATGGGCAAAGTTCCGCCAGTCCATAGCCCTTTTTTCCGAGGCTACAGGTGAATCAAAATAATGTTGGCAAGGAGTATGCGAGGCAAACAGCCTCACCCACCCAATTGTTCTCTGTAACAATCACTTGAATGCTACGCGGCTCTTTTGTGGCCGGTGGCGTAATCTACTCAATTGCAGAATTGACCCGGAGTCCATCAAGTACGATCCTGGAGTTCACGCGCCACTCCTGCTTCGAATGAACCACCGCGTGCCTCCGTCCGGTCGCTTAAAAAGCCCTCTCGGTATCTCGGCAGAATTCACAACGAGAATTTCGCCAGCATCACTTCGGCTGACAGATCAGGATGAACATGAAGGTTATCTTTGAGAAACTCGATGACTTGCGCCGCCGCTTCGAAATGAACCAGAGCCAATTGAGCGATATCGCCTGGGCTGCCTCCTTTGCGGGAATTGACAGCGATTTGGCTTTGCTTGATCCCGCTGCGGTCAGGCTCACAGATGAAAACAGGGCCCTGGCAGAATCCATAGCCAATCTTGAAAAGCAACTAGACGACACAGAACCCAATGCGGTGTTGGCGGCGTCGCAGTTGGGATGCAGGTCGCAACATGAAAGCCCGTGAAGCCATCATCGGCTGGAACGACCTAGATGATGGAGATCCATCCTCGGGCAACGTTTGGATTGGTCGTGCCATTTCCATGAGCGAGATAAATTGGAATGAGGACACTCAGCAAGTAGCAGCTCCAGTCCTGAAGTACCAAATGCGAGGCGGCCGGAACGCCGAATGCTTGCTAGCGGATATTCGGTACTTGGTGGACGAGGAGTGTTTGAACCCGGAGCGCATCCACCGCGCCTTCCTTGCCATCGATGAGTATGCAGATTTATTCATCCCCCCGCGCGCGGCGTCCTGAGGCTGAGATGCAGCCCAACAAGACAGCCTTGGAGCGAGCTTTTGAAATGGCCCAAAGTGGCCGCTGCCGAAACATGAATGATCTCGAACGCCTGCTCCATCAAGACGGCTATTCGACGATGCAGCTAGAAGGGAAATCTCTTCGGAAGCAGCTCATTACTTTAATCAAGGATGCAGCGGGGGCTGCGGCGCCGGATTAGTGAAGACACTCGTCAATTCTCTGTGCCGGCTTCGTACTCTCTCCATCGTGATGCCAAGCCTCGTCGCGATTGATTTGACCCCGCCGGCATTTTCGGACCCGCAGTGCGATAATCTCTGCTCACCATGAGGTCAGGGACAAAAGTTGGCTGTCACTGTTTATGGTCGCCGCCCATGCGGCCCATCCTTACAGTAACGGAAGTTTCAACTCGGCGGCGACGACGCACTCAAAGGAGTAGTGCGCGTGATCAAATTAGTTATTTAAATTGGCGCCAACCATCGCTGCGCGTGAATAGTTACGGCAAAGCCGCTATCTCGGCACAAGATAGCGGCTTTTTTTTATTAGGCGAGGTTTCCGGGATCTACTTGCTGTAATCCGCATCGTCGATCGGACGGATTTCGATCTTGCTTCGGCCCGGCATCGGGTTGGGGCATTTCTTGACCCAGGCCACGGCCTCGTCCATGTCCTTCACTTCCCACACCCAGAAACCGGCGACCAGCTCTTCTGGATGTTTGAACGGTCCATTTTCCACCGCGCGGCTGGCGCCTTCGAAAACAACGCGCTTGCCGGCGGAGGAGGGCTTGAGGCCCTGCGCATCGCGCATGATGCCGGCCTTGGTCAGCGCGTCGTTGAATTTGTCCATGGTGGCGAACATAGCAGGATCGGGCAGGGTGCCCTTCTCGCTGTCTTCCGTCGCTTTCACCAGTACCAGTACTTTCATTTCATCCTCCTTCAACTACATTAGACCACTTCATCGGCGGCCGCCGGAGCGGTGGGCGCACGCACGCGGTCGGAGGCGAGCAACACTACAGGGCATTGAGCATTCTCGATCACGGCAGTGGCAGTGGCACCGAAGAACAGGTCTTCGCTGGGGCGCTGGGTCACGCCCATCACCACCATCACCACCCCCTTGGACACTTCACGCGCGATGGCTTTGTCAGGCGTCGTATGGGTGCGAATGGCGGTTTCAACCTCCACGCCATAACGATCGGCGAGTTTGGCCACGTCCTTCAGCACGCCTTCCTCGCGGCGATGCGAAATGGTGAGCGGTTGGCTGTTCCTTCGCGCCTGCGAGACATACAGAACCTTAACGCGCGCCCGGTTGGGTCTGGCGAGCGCCAGGGCGAAATCAGCGGCGCGGCGGGAGACTTCCGTCCCGTTGACCGGAACAAGGATGGTGGCGCCCGCGCGCAGCATCGGCATCTTTCCGCTGGCTTTGGGCCCACTGAGAACCAGGCACAAGGGTCCGTCGAAACCACTGCTCACATCATTTAGGGTGTCGCTAAAGTCGCCTTTCTCACCCAATGCACTTTTGAAACCAACGAGCAGCAGGCCATAACCCTTGCGGGCTTCGGCCGCGATGCTCTCGGCATTGGCCTCGTTTCCGCTGCGCGCCGTGAGATGCACCTTGTCGACCAACGTATCTTCGGCGGCGCGCACGGCCTCGGCACTTTTGGCGGCGCCCTTTTTGACCTGCTTGGTCACCTTTTCGGAGACCTTGTCCGGTGCTTTGCCAAATTGCGAATGCAGCACGGTGGTGGGCATGCCGCTGCCCCCACCGATTAGCCCGGCTATATAGGCTGTGAAGGTGCCGACCGTACTGTCATCGACCAGCAGGAGCAGGCGCTCGAGCCCCGCGACGAAACCGCGTTCGTCCAGCTGTTCTCGTTCGCCTCGCTGCTTGTCGGCCTCGTTGATCGGCAGGCGGCGCAAAGCAGCGCGCAACATTGTCGGCATGGCCAAGGTGGTGAGCACCGCCATGGTGACGATCATGGTGAAGAGGTTATGTGACAGGATATTCATCGACAGGCCGATGCTGGCGACGATCACTTCGGTGGAGCCGCGGGCATTCATCGCGCTGCCGACGGCGATGGACTCCTTGATATGCATGCCGGCCAGGCGGCCGCCGAGAAACGCGCCACAAAACTTACCGATGCTTGCGATCGCCACCAGCGTCAGCGTGAGCAACGCCAACGTCGGATTGATTAGCACGGTGAGATCCGCGGATAGTCCAGCCAGGCCGAAGAACACCGGCATGAACAGCGCGGTGATGATGCCTCGCAACTGGCTCTCGATATGGTTTGAGAGGATCGGCGATTCACCCACAAGAATGCCTGCAATGAAAGCGCCCAGCACGGTATGCACACCGATCAGGTTGGTGATCAGCGCCAGCACACCCATGATGACCAGGATCACCGTGATCACCGCATATTCGCTCTGAAAACTGTCATTGCTCCACCGGATCAAAGTGAAAACTAGGCGGCGCCCGAGCGTCAGCGAAATCGCCATGAAGGCCGCGACTTCAATCACCGTGATGATCAGCGGCATCAGTTTCACGCTGCCGGTGGTGGCGATGCCGAAGGTGAGGGCGATGATCAGCCAGCCGATCGTGTCTTCGATGATGGCAGATGAGACGATGATCTGGCCCAAATTGCGGCGCAGGTAATTCATCTCGCGCACCACCATGGCCACGATCTTCACCGAGGAGATCGACAGCGCTGTGCCGAGGAACAATCCGGCGACCACGCGCGCCGAGGGATTTGGCAAGAGGGAGTCCGGCAGGATTTGGCCTAGCGCAAAACCGCAGAAAAACGGAATCGCCACGCCGGTGATCGAGATCGAGAAGCAGGCCGCGCCGACACGGCGTACCAATCGCAAATCGGTCTCCATGCCGGTGAGCAACAGCAGGAGCAGAATGCCGAGTTGCGAGACGGCATCGATCATGCTTTTCTGCGCCGGGTCAGTGGAGAAAATCAGGTGCTGCGCGTCAGGCCAGATCCCGCCGAAGAAGGATGGCCCAAGTAATATGCCACCGATCAGCTGGCCCATGATAGCCGGCTGGCCGTAGCGCTGGAAAATTTCGCCCAAGCCCCGCCCGACGATAAGCAGCAACACAATCTGCGCGACGAAACGGCCTTCAGTGGCGCTAGAACCGAGCGAGGGTCCGCTCTCAGCCCCAAACGCGGCTGTGCTGCAGAAGATGAAAGCTAATGCTGCCGCCCCAAGCAGCTTCATCTAACAGCGATCCAAGTAGTCCTGTAGGGATTCGTCATACTGCGACAGGCCCTCTTCGAGATAGTCGCCAGCCAGCAAGATTTCCGCCACATATTTCCTGCATATTTGCGGCCGATACTGGTAGCTTCCTATTTCGCTTCGGCCCATTGGTCGCGGTGCAATCACCGCGCCCCATATAGATCAGGGCGATGTTCTGCTTGTTGGCATTCACGCCACGGATGGAAGAGAGCATTTCACGCCGCGTCTCATCCGTCAGGCTCAGCTTCAGAGCATCGACGCTCATATCATCTGTCGCCTTGGAGACGGCTTCCGGGTCGTTTGTGGCGCTTCCACATCATATTCACGATATTCACGCGCGTTGAACAGGATGGCAATGGCATCATCGGGGGTAATCGTGAATTCAGGCGTGACGAGGGGTTCAGGCATGAATTTACTCCGTCTGTGCAGGTCAAAACGGACAGGCGAAAGACTTGTTCCAGCCCTTGATGGAAGTTTCGATGGTGTGAACACGACTAGCACTGGTGGCATTTCCACCCTTAATCAACGGTCTTCGCGCAAGCCATGTAGGATGCCTAAATTCCAGTGAATGCAATCGCGTCACGGGGCGGCGGCATATTTGCCCTAATTGCCGCGAATGACTGAGGATGCATTTTCAGTACATTATCGAGGGTTGGTAGCAGCTACCAGTGACGGCGTAGTCAACTTCGGTGATGTTCTTGCCCTGGTTATGCATGTAATCCGAGATAGCTCTGCAAATCGACACTGTAAAACTCCCCCAATGGGAGTGACCTCACCGCTGTCGTCCCGATCAGTGTCATTCGGGTTGTTAGAGTGGTTTTCCGTGGCTTCCACATCTCCAATTGGATAATCAAGAACACGAACCACCTGGCCGCCGCCATCTCCATCAGTATGGCACTGGAGCAAAGGCACTACTTCCGCAAAGGTGGGTGGCAAACTGCATTACAACTGGTTACAGCGTTGCAAATTATAATCCGGGCCTGGTCAATCTGCGTCACCCTTGCTCAAAAACGAATTTTGCTCAAAGCTGACGAAGCCGCGAATGAATAATGCGGTGGACCCTACCGGTTATCTCGAGCGTGGGACCAGTTAGACAGGTGAGGATATGGCGCAAGTCGCGATCAACGACATCAGAAAATCCTATGGTGCCCATCAGGTCATCCATGGAATTTCCATTGACATACGCGACGGCGAGTTTGTCACATTGGTAGGCCCATCGGGTTGCGGCAAGTCCACGCTGCTGCGAATGATCGCAGGCCTGGAGCCAATTAGCGGGGGCGAAATCCGCATCGGCCCGCGAGTGGTCAATGATCTGCCCCCGAAAGACCGCGACATCGCCATGGTGTTCCAGACCTACGCCCTCTATCCACACAAGACAGTACGGCAAAATATGGGTTTCGCCTTAAAGATGCGCAAAGCCTCGAAGAGCGAAGTGGATCAGCGGGTTGAGAAGGCCGCCGAGATTCTGGACCTCAAACCTTACCTTGATCGCTATCCACGCCAGCTCTCCGGTGGTCAGCGACAGCGCGTCGCCATGGGCCGTGCCATCGTGCGTGATCCTGCGGTTTTTCTGTTCGACGAGCCGCTCTCCAATCTCGACGCCAAATTGCGTGTGCAGATGCGCGCCGAAATCAAGGAATTGCACCAGCGGCTGAAGACCACCACGGTCTATGTGACCCATGATCAGGTAGAAGCAATGACCATGGCCGATCGGATCGTGGTGATGAATGCCGGCGTGGTCGAGCAGTCTGGTACACCACTCGAGTTGTATGACAAACCCGCCAACGTTTTCGTGGCGAGCTTCATCGGCTCCCCCTCGATGAATTTGATCCTCGGCAAGATCAAAGCAGGTTCGAAGCCGAGCTTTGTGACCGACGAAGGCAAGTCTCTGCCGCTCGCTTCGGCGCCACCGGGGTCCGACGGTAGGCCGACAATTTACGGGATTCGTCCGGAGAATCTGAATGTCGACCCCAAAGGCTTTCAGATCGAGCTTATGGTGGTAGAGCCGCTGGGTGCAGAGACTCAACTCTTTGGTAAGCTGGGCGAGCAGAAATGCGTGGCGCTGCTGAGGGAGAGAGTTTCGCTGAAGCCACATAGCAAAGTCAATCTGATGCCAGACCTACGCGCGGTGCATCTCTTCGATGCCGAAACCGGCAAGCGCCTGTAGGATTTCTTCATGCAGGAACGGTTCAGCAGGATTTTTGGTGGCAAGAAACCGGTCATCGCCATGGTACATTTGGGTGCGCTGCCCGGCGCACCGCTTTATGACGTCGCAGGCGGTGTGGAAAATATCATCGAAGGAGCCCGCAAGGACCTTCGCGCCCTACAGGCGGCCGGCGTTGATGGTGTGATGTTCGGCAACGAGAATGACCGGCCTTACGAGTTTGAAGTGGACACTGCTTCATCCGCAACAATGGCGCATGTGATCGGCGTGTTGAAAGCCGAGATCAAAGTGCCATTCGGTGTGAACGTGTTGTGGGATGGCATGGCCAGCGTGGCAGTCGCGGCAGCCACAGGTGCTTCCTTCGTGCGTGAGATATATACCGGGCTTTACGCCTCTGACATGGGCCTGTGGGTAACCAACGCCGGCAAGGCGATGCGCTACCGTTCGCGCCTGCAGCGCGAAGACTTGGGCATGTTTTTCAACGTATCGGCGGAATTTGCGGCGTCAATCGATCACCGCAGCCTGCCGGACCGGGCGCGCAGTGCGGTGTTCTCCTCCATTCCCGATGCGATTCTGGTATCTGGGGCAATTACCGGTGAGGCTCCTGCAATGTCGGATCTGGCTTCCGTCAAACGCGTGCTGCCCGATACGCCGGTACTGGCCAATACCGGGGTGAAAGCCGAAACCGTGGCCGATGTGATGAAGCTGGCGGATGGCTGCATCGTTGGCTCTTCGCTGAAGGTCGATGGCAATACCTGGAATGCAGTAGATGGTGACAGGGCCGCAACATTCATGGATGCAGCGCGCAAGGGCCGGGGATACTGACATGGCCCTTGCCAAGAGACTTGCCGCCCTGACCAAGGATCTGATGCTCATTCCTGGCCTTTCCGGCTACGAGACGCGAGTACGGAAGCGTCTGGCATCGGAACTAAAGTCATTGGGCATTTCCAGCACCTCCGACCGCGCCGGCAATCTGATCGCTACGCTGAAAGGCGATGAGAAGCGACCGTCAGTAATGCTATTCGCGCATATGGATCAGTTGGGCTTCGTAGTGCGCAAGATCGAAGCAAACGGACTGATCCGGCTCGAGCGCTTGGGTGGCGTGCCTGAGCGGGCGCTGGCGTCACAGGAAATGTTGATCTGTGTTGGTGAGGGCAAGGATGTGCCGGCAATCATCGCCAACAAGAGCCATCATGCCACCTCCCCAGAGGAGAAATATAAGGTCCTGCCTTATGCCGAAATCCATGTCGATGCAGGCTTTGCATCCGCTCAAGCGGTGCGCGCAGCCGGCGTCGATGTCGGCTCGCCGGTCATTTATGCGCCGCGCGCCTTCGAGATGGGGGAGGACAAGCTCTGCGGCACCAGCATCGACGACCGTGGCGCCTGCGCTGTAATAGTCGAAGTGGCACGGGCACTGAAGGACGTACGCAGCAAGCCGACCATTCATCTGGTCTTCTCGGTGCAAGAGGAATTCAATCTGCGCGGCGCGTTGACGGCCGCACAGGTGCTGCAGCCGGACATTGCCATCCAGCTTGATCTCATTCTCGCCACAGACACGCCGGATATGGGCGCGCGCGGCGACGTGACACTGAGCGGCGGCCCGGCGATGAGCCTATTCAGCTTCCACGGCCGCGGCACGCTGAACGGCACCATTCCGCATCCCGCTCTCGTGAAGCTGTTCGAGGTAAGTGCCAAGAAAGCCAAAATCAACCTCCAGCGTAGTGCCCATATCGGCGCGCTCACCGACTCGTCCTATGTGCAACTGGTAGGGCAGGGCGTGGCCTCCATCGATATCGGCTTTCCCTGCCGCTACACACACTCTTCGCTGGAAGTATGCGCCATCGATGATCTGGTGAAATTGACGGAACTCCTTAACTCGGCGCTGCCGGCAATCGGGCCAGACTTCAGCCTGAACCGGGATGACTATCCGCAATGAGCCTCTTTCTCGGCATCGACATCGGCACCTTTGAATCGAAGGGAGTGTTGGTCGATGGCGATGGCGCAATCGTCTCCAGCGCCGCCCATCCGCACAAGATGTTGGTGCCTCAGCCGGGCTGGGCCGAACACAATGCGAAGGAGGACTGGTGGGGCGACTTCAAGCGCCTGACGCGGCAGCTACTGGCCGATTCCAAAGTCGACCCAATGCGCATCAAGGCGGTTGGCACCAGCGCCATCGGCCCGTGCATGCTGCCAGTGGACGAGGCGGGTAATCCGCTGATGAATGGCGTCCTCTATGGGGTAGACACGCGCGCGGCCGAAGAAATCAAACACCTCACTGCGCAACATGGCGAGGCACTGCTGCTGGCCGAAACGGGTAACGCGCTAACCAGCCAATCTGTTGGACCTAAGATCAAGTGGTTGCTGAATAAGCGCCCCGATCTTTATGCGAAATCACATAAATTTATTACCGCAACGACCTTCATCGTGCACCGCCTGACTGGTCAATTTGTGATCGATCACTACTCGGCTGGGTCATTCGCACCGCTTTACAGTCCTCGCGAGGCGCAATGGAGCACGCGCTTTGCCGAAGGTATCTGTGATCTCAGCAAGATGGCCGATGTCCTGTGGACAACCGATGTCGCCGGCACGGTCACGCCGCAGGCGGCAGACGAAACAGGCCTTGCGGCTGGAACGCCGGTCATCACCGGCACAATCGACGCGGCAGCAGAAGCCGTCAGCGTCGGGGTTCTCGCGCCCGGCCAGATGATGCTGATGTATGGCTCGACCATCTTCATCATTCTCGTCACGCCGACGCGTGGTCAGGACGCCAGATTGTGGTATGCGCCCTGGCTCTTTCCCGACCAGCATGCCTCCATGTCGGGCCTTGCCACCAGCGGCACACTGACCCATTGGTTCCGCGACCAGTTCGGGCACGAATTCTCCGACGCCAAGAAGGGCGCTATCGCGCTTGCGCAGGAAGCGGCAGTTTCGCCGCCCGGTGCCAAGGGGCTTGTTGCTCTGCCTTACTTCTCCGGCGAACGCACGCCCATCCATGACCCGCATGCCAGGGGCATGATCTTCGGCCTCAACCTGACGCATACGCGTGGTGATGTGTATCGCGCACTGCTCGAAGGCATCGCTCATGGCACACGTCATGTGATGGAGACCTACGCAAATGCCGGGCAGAGCGTCTCGCATATCGAAGCCGTGGGTGGCGGCACCAACAACGCTGTATGGCTACAAGCCACCTCCGATATTGGTGGATTTGCGCAAGCCCTGCGCGAAAAGACAATTGGCGCCTCATACGGCGATGCCTTTCTGGCGGCCCTGGGCGTGGGCGATGTGAAGCTTGCCGACATAAACAGTTGGAACAAGGCCTCGCGCCATATTGAGCCCAACACTGTGCTCCAACCGCTTTACGACAAGCAATATGCGGCCTTCCGCGCTCTCTATGAACGCAACCGTGATCTCATGCGAGAAGGCTGAGTGGGTGTTCGGTTTCCGACAGGTATCATGAGTCTACAACCTGTTTGACGAACAAAGACAAAGATGTCAGGCTGACGCTCGCGACTTTGAAGCCAAGAGAAGAAGGCGCTGATCATCGGCGGATATTCTTCCAGGCATAGCAATGGGAGAAGACTGATGAAGGTTGAACAATACAAGTGGATGATGAATCGCCGTGAACTGTTTCGCACGGCGGCAGCGGCTGGCGCTCTGGCGGCTACCGGTGGCGTCACCAGCAAGGCCTTTGCGGCCGACGATCTGCGCGCTGCGATTCTGAAAATCCCAGGCGTTGGCAAAGGCCAGCCCACTGATGCCGACTGGCAGAAGGTCGGCGAAATGTGCCTTGGCCCGACGAAGCAGAATGTGAAGCAAGGCGAATTTGCAGGCGTCGAACTTTCCTTTATGGGCCTCAACAACCAGAACGTCCACAACGTGCTGTTCCGCGGTCTCTCGAAGGCTTGGGCCGATTACACCGGCGTGAAGATCAATTGGATTGACCTTGCGCAGGCCGATTATAACGCGCGCCTGCAGCAGTCGGTGGCTACCAAGACTGTCGATTTCGACGTCATCGAAATGGGCGCACCCTTCGAAGGTGACGTTTGCGGCAAGGGTCTCGCATCTGAAATGCCGGACTGGGTGAAGAAGCAGCTCGATATGGACGACATCGTCAACTATCTCAAGCCTCCGGTGGGCACTTGGGATGGCAAGCAATACCGCGTGACGGTGGACGGCGACTGCCACAACTTCAACTACCGTTCCGACGTCTTCGCCGACAAGAGCCTGGCCGATGCCTGGGCCAAGGCGGGTAACAAGGACCCATGGAGCGTTCCCAAGACTTGGCAACAGGTCAATGCCGCAACCAAGTTCCTCAAAGGCCAGAAGCTCGACGGCCAAGATCTCTATGGCTATCTCGACCCGTGTAAGGGTTGGGGTGGCTTTGGCTTCTACTTCCTGGAAAGCCGTGCCACCGCTTATGCCAAGCATCCGGACGACAAGGCGTGGCTCTTCGACGCTGAAACAATGAAGCCGCGCGTCAACAATCCGGCCTTCGTGCGTGCCATCCAGGACGTGATTGACTGCCTGCCGTCAGAACCAGCGGACCAGCTGAATGCCGATCCGAACACCACCGGCTTCCAGCAGTTCCTCGCCGGGACCGGCACCATGCTTTCGTGGTGGGGTGACATCGGCTCAAACGT
>Ga0105240_10011468_pt1 | contig 12343 bp, 8 predicted proteins | sample KBSC54metaG_FD_80426 | JGI IMG/M metagenome (GOLD analysis project Ga0105240, IMG submission 80426) | Corn rhizosphere microbial communities from Kellogg Biological Station, Michigan, USA - KBS C5-4 metaG | ecosystem: Host-associated > Plants > Roots > Rhizosphere > Soil | place: Michigan, USA... | reverse complement strand
TGCGGGCGTAGTTCTCCGCAGCGAAATGCAGACCATACAGCCGAAAAGCGAAGAGCGTGCAGCAATTGAAAAGGGCTTTGCCTGGGACCGGCAGGCCGCTTATCTTTTCGACATCGACGGCACGCTCCTGCGGAGCCGCGACCGTGTTCATGTCGACAGCTTCACCGCGACGCTTCAAAGGGTCATGGGACCACACGTCACTCTCGAGGGCGTAACGCTTGCCGGGAATACCGATACCTCCATTCTCCGGGAGGCCTGTGTGCAAGCAGGCATTGCCCCGGAGGTGCTTGAGCCCCAACTAACCGCCATCGCTGAAGCAATCTGCCACAACGTAGCCGGACGCAAACATGAGATGCACCCCATGCTGATGCCCGGCGTGGAAGACACATTACAACACCTGGCAGATAAGGGTGCGATTCTGGGGCTCGCGACCGGCAACTTGGAAATGATTGGCTGGATCAAAATGGAGCGTGCCGGCCTGCGCGAATGGTTCCGCTTCGGCGGTTTCAGCGATCAGTTTCCCCTCCGTTCAGAGTTGATTGGAGATGCAGCTCGCAAGGCACGCGAATTAGCCGGCCCTGACGCCACCGTTTGCGTAGTGGGCGATACGCCGCGCGATATCGAAGCCGCACATGCGAACAGTTTGCCGGTGATTGCCGTCGCAACAGGGCAATTCTCCTTCGATGAGCTCATGGCGCACAAGCCTGAGGTGTGTACAACGACATTGGCAAACTTACTGCAGACCACACGGGAGCAGTCTTGAAGCCGGCACACTCACAGCTCCTGGTTGGCACCGCTGCAGTGCTCTTCGCTGCAATGGCAGCGGCGCAGCAGCAAGCGCCCGCCCCAGCTTCAAATTCGATACCAGCATCACCCGCGAATCCTCAGGCGGGCCAGAAGATCGAGTCTACCGCTCACCCAGTCACGAACAAGGAGCGCAGGCGCGCGACCAAGCTCTACCTCGAAGCCACAAAGCTCTTTCAGAAGCAGCAATACGAAGCTGCGATGAAAGACTATGAAGAAGCCGCGCGGATCGATCCAGAAAATCCCAACTACAGTGCAGCCACTGAAGTCGTTCGCAGCCACGCAGTCACTGAGCTGATTCAGACAGCAACGAAAGCGAGAATCAAGGGCGACGCAACGGCCGAGCGCGCCGCGCTCCAGCGTGCCGCCGAACTCGATCCTCGGAACCTTCAGGTGGCCGAGCACCTTCGAGAAATGGCCGATGAAACAGCCGCCTCGCAATCGAAATCACTCTATGCACAGGCAGCCGACTCGCTCGCTCCCGCTCCAACGCTCGAACCGCTCTCCGGGACAAAGAGTTTTCATCTGCGGACAGATCGCCGCCAGGCGATTCAGAACGTGTTTCATTCTTTCGGAATCGAAGCCTCAATCGACAGCAGCGTAACCGGTCCGCCGGTCCGTTTTGAGATGGATGACGCCACCTTCGCGCAGGCGATGCAGGCCATCAACATGGTGACGGACACCTTCACTGTCCCGCTCGATGCCCATCGTGCAATCGTTGCCAGAGACACCCGCGAAAACAGAACTCAGTTCATGCGACAGGAGTTTGAGACCGTCTACCTTGGCGGCATGTCGCAGGCCGAAATGACCGACATCGGCAACATGGCAAAAGCGGTCTTTCAGGCCCAGCAGGTCGCCGTCCAGCTGAGTTCCGGAACGCTCACGATTCGCTCTACAAGCGACAAGCTGAATGCCTTCAACGAGACATTAAAACAGCTCCTCGACGGTCACAGCCAGGTGCTGCTCGACGTGAAGCTGCTCCAGGTCATTCACAACAACCTGAGAAACACGGGCATCACACCGCCGCAGCAGATCACTGCCTTTAATGTCTATACCGCAGAACAGGCAATCCTCAACCAAAACCAGGAACTCGTCCAGGAGATCATCTCTTCCGGATTGGCTGCGCCCGGCGATACGCTCACAATCCTCGGAATCCTCCTGGCGTCAGGACAGGTTTCGAGCTCGATCTTCCAGAACGGAATTGCCCTGTTTGGAGGCGGACTCACTCTGACCGGCCTCTCGCCCGGCCCCGCAAAGGTCAACTTGAATCTGAACTCGTCCGAGTCGCGCGAACTCGATCAGATTCAGATACATCTCGGAGACGGTGAGGAGGGGACCATCAAGAGCGGCTCACGGTACCCGATCGAAACCTCCCAGTACTCTGATCTCGGGACCTCCGGAATCAACATCCCGGGTTTGACGACTCCCGGCGCTTCCGGAAACCTCAGTTCCCTTCTCTCACAACTGAATTCGAGTTCGCAGACAATCCCGCAGATCGAATATCAAGATCTGGGCCTTACCTTCAAAGCCACTCCGCGCGTCATTCGCAGCGGCGAAGTCGCGCTAACCATGGATCTCAAGATCACGGCCCTCGGCGGCTCTTCCATCAACGGTGTCCCTATCCTGAACAACCGCAGCTATTCCGGCGTCGCAACTGTGAAGAATGACGCTGCCGTAGTCTTGGTCAGCCAGGTCGATAAGGAAGAGAGCCGGGCCCTGAGCGGTCTGCCTGGCGTGACGGAAATACCGGGGCTGAACGCCATCACAAACCGAGACGTGATCAAGAACTACGCAAGCCTGCTCATCATCATCTCTCCTCATGTCATCCGTGGAACGCAGGCCGCCGGCCACACGCCCATGGTGCGCATCGAGCGCGGTAGATCAGCAATGTAGGAGCGCGGAAACATAAAGCCCCGGAAATGAATCCCCGGGGCCTTCTCATACCACTCTCGAAAAACTACTTCGCGATCCCATCCTGCTTTGCCTGATACTCGATAATCTGCTTCAACGTGTCGTACGGAGCATTCGCCGGCACCTGTCTGCCGTTGATCGCCAGCGTCGGAACTGAGGAGATGTCTAGTTCCTTCGCAAGTTGTACCGAAGCATCCACCGCCGCCTTCGTCTCCGGGGTATTGGCGCAAGCTGCGACCTTTTGAGGATCCAGCCCGGCCTTGGTCACCGAACTATTGAGCGTCAATGTGGCTCCATCAGCGGTTGCTAGACCCTCCTGTCCTTCAAACACAGCAGCGGCGAAAGTAAAGAATGCTGTGTTGCCGCCCATCTTCGCTACGCAGACCCCATATTCCGCCGCAATCACTGATTCCGGGTGAATGCTGGCAATCGGATCGGGCTGAAAGACGATGCGAGCGTTCGGGAAATCTGTTACAAGCTTGTCCATGTTGGCCTGTGCCGCCTTGCAATGCGGGCATTGAAAGTCCGCGAACTCGACCAGCTCCAGATCCTTCCCCGCCGCCCCTCGATACGGTCCGTTGGCACGCTGCTGCAGAATCGTCCGATGCTCCTCAAACGGATGCTCGCCAAAAGGAATAATGCGATCCCCAACCATGATGTGCTTCATATCCGGCGCAGTCAGAAATGCAAACCGGTACGGCTGTTGCTTGCCAGTCTTGTCGCCGACAAAAACGACAACGCGGTTGATTCCCGGAAGCTGCGTCTTCTGGATCGCCTGAACCTGAAACATACTGTTCGGGTCAAAACCGAGGTTCGCCTGCATGAAGGCATTCACTGTCTCTTTGCTCGGAGTATCCGCCGTGAAATCGGCAGGATCCGGCTTCGGAAACGCCGGGGGAGCCGCTGCAGGCGCGGAAGGGGCGGGTGCGGCTGCCGGGCTGGCTGGGGTCTGATCCTGTGCTGCTGAGTGGTGCGCTGCTGAAAACAAAACGGCCAGCGCGATCGCGGCGGCCAGTCGAGCGGAAGTACGAATCAAGCGTTTCTCCTTCAGTGACGGGAAATCTCCCCAGACATTAGCTTATACCTGCACCTTCACAGCAATCGGGAACCGGCGCCCCATCCCGAACGACTTGGAAGTCACCTTCAACACCGGTGCTGCCTGCTGTCGCTTGTACTCGGAACGCTCCACGAGCCGAACCACGTGTTGCACAAGCTCCAGCGGAGAACCGCTTGTCTCAGCAATGTGCTCGGGCGTCTCATAACGCTCCACATAGGCTTCTAATATCGGATCCAGTGTTTCGTACGGCGGCAGAGAGTCAGTATCCTTCTGTCCCGGTCGCAGCTCTGCAGACGGCGCCTTCTCGAGAATCGCGCGGGGTATGATCTCCCGCTCCCGATTGAGCCAGCTGCAAATAGCGTATACACGCGTCTTCACAAGGTCGCCGATCACCGCGAGCGCGCCGACCATGTCGCCGTACAGCGTGCAATAACCAACCGCCATCTCAGATTTGTTTCCCGTTGTCAGCACTAGCGAACCAAACTTGTTCGACACTGCCATCATCAGGTTGCCCCGGATGCGCGCCTGCAGATTCTCCTCCGCCAGTCCCGCCTTGGTGCCTTTAAAAAGCGGCTCCAGCGCTTTCGTGTAATCCCCAAAAAGACCGCTGATGCCGATCGTCTCAAACTGAATACCTAAGTTCGCCGCCAGTGCGCGGCTGTCATCCACCGAACCTTGCGAAGAGTAAGGACTGGGCATGCCGATCGCGAGAACGTTCTCCTTGCCAAGCGCCTCTGCGGCGATTGCAACTACGAGCGCGGAATCGATACCACCGCTCAGAGCCACCGCCACTTTGCTGAATCCGCACTTGCGTACGTAGTCGCGTGTTCCCAGCACAAGTGCCCGATACGCCGCCTCCCTGTCATCGTCCGCTGGCTCAGGAACAGCCGGCGAGCAGAACGGATCGAAGACTACCAGATCCTCTTCAAAAGACTTGGCCTGCGCGACCAGATCGCCGTGCGCATTGATGCACATCGACGAACCATCGAAGACCAAGCTGTCGTTCCCGCCTACCTGGTTGCACATGATCACCGGAATTCCATCGCGATTCGAGATCGATGCCAGCATCTCGCGCCGCAACCTGCGTTTCGAGTGCCAGAAGGGCGACGCCGAAAGATTGATGTGGATCGCAGGATTCTGCCGCATCATCTCCTCGAGCGGATCGAAGGAGTAGAGTCGACGCGGCCAGAAGTTTTTGTCGTTCCAGGCGTCCTCACAAATTGAAATCGCGATACGCAGATTATCCAGTTCCACTACCTGCTGCCGGGTCGATGGCAGGAAATACCGTTGTTCGTCAAATACGTCGTAGAAGGGCAGCAGACGCTTGTGCTGCTCCAGCAGAACGTGCCCGCTGTCGAGCAGCACGGCTGCATTTACCGCGGGCTTTCCCGCCTCGGGCGGAGCCGGAAGAGCGACCCCTACCACGATTGCAGTCGTCAGTTTGCGCGTAGCGTCAGCCAATTCATCAATCGCCTCACGGCATCGGGCGAGAAAGCTCGGCTTTTCGAGAAAATCAGCTGGTGGATATCCGCAGACTGACAATTCCGGGAAGATCGCGAGACGTGCTCCCTGCTCGGCCGCATGCCGCGTTGCCGAGATGATCTTTTCCAGATTGCCGGTGAAATCTCCAACCGTCGGGTTGATCTGGGCCAGTGCGATCTTCACTTCTTCAGTTTAATGGAGAAAGCCGGATGCTTAGGACCCGGTCCCGGAGAAGACGACTCCAATCGTGCGCACAATGATCTTTAGATCGAGCCAGACGCTCCAGTTCTCGATGTAAGCAACGTCGAGGGAAACGTAGCTGTCGAACGAAGGATCCTGCCGGGCCTGCACCTGCCACAGCCCGGTGATTCCCGGTGTTACGTCAAGCCGCCGTAAGTGGTTGAGCTTGTACTCCATCACTTCGCTGGCGATCGGCGGACGCGGCCCTACAACGCTCATATCGCCCTTCAGCACATTGATGAACTGCGGTAGCTCATCGAGTGAGTACTTCCGCAGCATGCGTCCAAGCCGGGTGATGCGCGGGTCGTTTGTGACCTTGAAAAGCACGCCGTCACGCTCATTCATATGCATGATCTCCGAACGGCGTGTCTCGGCGTCCCGCACCATCGTCCGGAATTTATAGCAACGAAACACCCGGCCCTTTTTCCCGATTCGCTGCGACTTGTAGAACACCGGCCCTGCCGATTCAACTTTGATCGCAATGGCGATCAGGAGCAGAAAAGGCGACAACACCAGCAGGACAAGGCTGCCGAAGAACACATCGAGCGCGCGTTTGAGTACAAACCCAAGTTCCGGAACATGCCCCCGATGCAATGGGATTGTTGGAAACTGGCCGACATACTCAATCGGGTTATCCCAGGCGAGTCCTTCGTAAAGGTCGGGAACCACGCGCAGATCCACGCCATGCATCCTTGCCTTCTCCAGCGTGTCGAGAACCACGCGCCGTTCACATGGCATCGTGAAGAAGATCTCATCTACAAATTGTTGCCGCGCGTGTTGGAAGAGCGTATCCAGGTTGCCTACAACATCGCCACTCGATGACATCATCCGCGATGATGCCCCGGGAGATTCGATGAATCCTTTGAACGTGTAACCCAGATTGCGAATGCTCTCGAGGTGATGGCGGAGCGCATGGGCCTCGGGACCGGTGCCGACGATCAGCACGTTACGCGTTTCCTGCCCGCTCTCAAACCTGCGATACATCATTGTCCGGTAGACGAATCGCCGCGTGCACAGCGAAGCGGTCACCAGAAAAAGCGTCAGCATAACAATGCGCCGTGGAATATCCTCTGCGCGAACCAGGTACAGCGTTCCCGTTAGCAGCAGGCCGGATGTGAAACAGACCTCCACGGTCAGCCGCTGCTCGTGAAGAAACGAACCCAGACGCGTTGGATTGTAAAGATGAAGGCGGCGACTGCTGACAACAAGAGCCAAGGCAAATCCGCATAGCAGTGCAAGCAGGATCCACATCGGCCTTCCATAGAACAGGGTGCCGTGATAGAGGTGCCTCGCACCTGCTACGGGAGTCACCTGGCGTTCAAAGATGGTCGCAATCGTGGCGGAGACCAGGACCGTAACAAAGTCCAGGAACATCCAGAACTTGACTTTCCCTTCCGAGCGCCGCATCGGCGCCGCCGCGGAGTCCATCACCCAGTCAGAAGGGGAGGTTACCGAGGCAGAGACTCGTTGCCAGAATTCAGATGTAGCCATATGCGTTCCGCAAGCCTCAGAAGCTCAAACTACTGCTGGAATGGGGGTGTTTCCTCAATCGAACGTACAAGGAGCAGAAAGCTTACTTATCACTACGCTTTCGCTACTCGTCTGCAGCCTTCAGGCCAAGATTGCTCGCCTGTGACAACGCCCGTTCTGTACACAGGTGATGTACGTGCTATTCAGTCACTTGACGTTTCATGCTCAACTTACATCGCAATGGTTTCATTACGATTAAGGGCACAACCTCAGCAACGTCTTTGAGGTCTGTTTCGTTCCGCTGGAGTGGTTCAGTACCACTGCCATATGATGGGCATGCGCCCCTTCAACTCGACCCAAGGCAAATAGGGTGTAGATAAACTTCAATTCCAGAAGTGACCTTTGGAGAAGAATCTGAGCAAGGCCTCTAGCTGGGGAGTCGCCAACTTATCAGCTGTCCTTCTAGGATGAGCTTGCATATAGATTATCCGAGAAATTCCGATTACCAACGTATAAATGTTTATGCCGAAGGTAACACGTAAGCATCCAGCGTCAGGAACTGCTGAATATGGGGGTCCGGGGAGGCGAGGAAGTCTTTAAGAGGACCGAAAAACGACGCCCGTCCCTCATTGAGAAACAGCACGGTGTCCGCAAGCCGCTCCGCGAATCGCATATCGTGAGTAACCACGATCGCAGAAAAACCAAGTTGCTGTTTTAGGCGCTGAATCAGCCCCCCTAAGCGCCGTGCGATGAGTGGATCAACCATGGTTGTCGGCTCGTCATACAGAACGATTTCGGGCTGGGACGCCAAAGCGCGGGCAATTGCCACCGCCCTCTTACGTCCAGTAGATAGGCTGGCTGGCAGCGAATCCGCGGCATCTTCAGCTCCAACCAAAGCGAGAAGCCGGTCGACCACCTGCAGGATCTGATCCTCTTCCTGCCCTCCACGCTCCCGAAGTGGAAATGCGACGTTCTCGCGGACCGTCATCGAATCAAAAAGTGCTCCGTTTTGGAAGACCATTGTGATTCGCTTTCGGAGGATGTTCATCTCCTCTTCCGTGTACTGATTAATCTCCTGCCCATCAACGCGAATGGAACCAACTTGGGGCTTCAGAAAACCCATCAGGATCCGCAGCGAAACCGATTTTCCCACCCCGCTTCGGCCCAGAATGCAAAGAGTCTCCCCCCGGTTCACATGGAAGCTAACGTTATCCAGCACCTTGCGCTCGCCGAACCATAGCGAAACGTGGCTGAATGAGATCAACGGCCACGAGGTCGGCTCCTCTTCTGCCGGAATCGGCTTGTCCCCTGCGATATCTGCAAGAACATCATCGGCAATCTCTGGGACTTCCGGATTGACCGAAGAGTCGGAAAGAGGCTCGGGATTGGGATCGGGCGCAGCCACAAAATCAGATTACTGCAAGACCCTTGTGCCGAATTGCATCGCTTAACGTAGGCCAACCCTCTTTGCTAGCTCATTCAACTGCAACAGATCCGCAGGTGAGTTCACATTCAGAAACCATTGGCTCGCGTGCAGACCTCGCGGATGCGAGACCTGTCCGGGCTGAACAAGAAGCTCGATTTGCAAAGCGCTGAATCCGCCTGGCAATCCAACCCCGGCCGATTGAAGTGCTTTTAAGCAATTGCGGTTACCCGAATCGAGGCTCTGCTTCAACAATCCCGATGCGGCGCGATCGATAATCGCCGGAAACGTTTGAATGAATCCCGCAACTGACACCACCGTCACAGCGGCTCCCGTCACTACGACGTGTTGCACCAGGTATTCAATTAGACTCGCTGGAATAAGCGGCAGGTCGACAGGCAGGAACACCGCATACCGGGTTCTGAACGCAGACAAAGCAGCACAGATCCCTGCCAGTGGGCCCTGCCCCGAATCCCCCGGAAGATCGAGGATTACCGGCGCGAACACTGACAGCTCGCTTCGGGCGCCGGCGATGCGAGCATCTATCCCCGCATTCCTCAGGATTCCCAGAGCGCGCTCAATCAAGCTTCGACCAGCTAACTCAACGAGCGCCTTATCTCGCTCCATCCGGCTTGATCTGCCACCGGCCAGCACGAAGCCTTCTGCTTCCGGATGAAGCAGGCTCAACGGCCCGCCTCCTCCATGAATCGGATCAGAGAACGAATTCCCAGCTCGAAATTCTGCAGCTTGAACTTTTCGTTCGGCGCATGAATATTGTCATCCGGAAGCCCGAACCCCATCATCACGCTGGGCAAACCAAGATGCCGGTCGAAATCTCCAACAATCGGAATCGACCCGCCGGAACGAATGAAAACTGTATCTTTCCCCCACACCTCATGAAGCGCCTGCGTAGCCGCTTGGATGTACTTGTTGTTGACCGGAATCAGACATGGATCACCTGAGTGCAGCAGCCTGACCTCAACCTGGACACCCTCCGGCGCAATCTTCTCAACATACCCCTTGTACTGCTCAAACGCCTTTGCCGGCGTCATGTTCGGGACCAGCCGCATCGAGATCTTAGCCAGCGCTTTAGCCGGGATCACAGTCTTCGCGCCGGCCCCCGTAAAGCCTCCCGGCATTCCATGCACATCAAGCGTTGGGCGAGCCCACGTCCGTTCTAGGACGCCATAGTCTGATTCACCGGCCAGCTTTCGCGCGCCAACTTCGTTCTCGCGATAGTGCTCTTCATCGAAGGGCAAACTCTTCCATGCGGCCAATTCTTCGGGGCTCGGTGGAATGACATCGTCGTAGAAACCGGGAATGCTGATCCGGCCGTTCTCGTCCTTCAGCTTCGCAATGATCTGCGCCAGCGCTATAAAGGGATTCGGAGCCGCCCCGCCATACATGCCGGAATGCAGATCCGTGTTCGCGCTACGAACTTCAAGCTCCGTGTAGATCATCCCTCGGAGACCCACGCAGAGCGTCGGCAAGCCATCGGCGAAAAGATCGGTGTCAGAGACTAGTGCAAAATCAGCCTTGAGATTATCGGGCTTCGACGCAACATACGTCGCAATCCCCTCCCCTCCCACTTCTTCCTCGCCTTCGAAAAGCACGCGCACATTCAGCGGCAGCCCTTTGTTCGCCGCCAGCAGAGATTCAAGCGCCTTCACTTGGGCCCACACCTGTCCCTTGTCATCCACCGCGCCCCGCGCATAGATGTTGCCATTCCGTTCCGCGGGCTCGAACGGCGGCGAGATCCACTCATCCAGTGGATCTGCCGGCTGAACGTCGTAGTGGCCATAGACAAGCGCCGTTGGCTTCCCCACCGCGTGCAGCCATTCACCGTAGACGAGCGGATGCCCCTGTGTGTCGATCAGCTTCACATTCTCCATCCCGATCCGCTTCAGCTCCGCCGCAAGGAACTCTGCCGCACGCCGGCAATCTCCTTTATGCTCAGGCAGCGTCGAAATCGATGGAATGCGTAGAAGATCCTTGAGTTCGCTGAGGAACCGTGATTGATTTTGAGTGGCAAACGCCACAGCAGGTGAAGACATGTGCTCGCTCCAATGCTCATTTCAACAACCGGAAGTATATGCCCCAGCCCTCTTGCGGTGCCGTGAGCCGTGAACCGCTCAGTATCGCGGCACCTTTGGGTCGATCTGGGCAGACCACGCCTCAATCCCACCCCGCAGCGACTGCACATTCTCAAACCCCTGATTGCGAAGCCACGCGGTCACGTTCAGCGATCGTTGCCCGTGATGGCAGAGAACCGTCAGATGCTCATCGGGATCCAGTTCCTGATTCGCCCTCGCTGGAACATCGCCCATTGGCATAAGAGTGCTCGGTTCGATATGCGCGGTCGAGTACTCCCACGGCTCACGCACGTCGATCAATTTCGTCTTGTTCTCGCGCAGCAGATTAGCTGCGTCGCCCGGTAAAATCTCATAATCCAGCATGAATCCAGTGTAACGAGGAGCCCCATCTTCGAGAATTCATTCTCGGTCCAGCCGCCCTGGGCCGGGGGAATTTAGTCTTGAGTAGATGCCACCGATTCTCAATGCGCAATCCATCACCAAGCAATTCGGCGCCACGCCGCTTTTCAAGGACATCTCGATCACAGTGGACGATGGCGCGCGCATCGGGCTCATCGGTCCCAATGGCGCCGGCAAATCAACGCTCCTCGCAATCCTCGCCGGAGCGATCGAGCCCGATTCCGGCGAATTGGCTGTCCGCAAACGTGCCCGCTGTGCCTATATCCCGCAGGATTCCCGCTTCGCGACAGGCCTCACCATCCGCCAGGTGCTCGACGCCGCTTTAGGCGGCGCGCACGTTCCGGACACGGACCGCGAAGGCCGCCTGCGTGAGCTGTCAGGCAAGGCCGGATTCGAAGATTTGACCGCAGAGGCTGCTTCACTCTCTGGCGGATGGCGCAAGCGCCTGGCCATCGTCGAAGCTCTCGTGACACTGCCAGATGTCCTGCTACTCGACGAGCCAACGAACCACCTCGACCTCGCCGGCATTGAGTGGCTGGAGGAGTTGCTGAACTCTTTGTCATTTGCCGTTGTCACCGTCAGCCACGATCGCTACTTTCTCGAAGCAACATCCAGCGAAATCATCGAACTCAACCGCGTTTACGCCGAAGGACTGCTACGCGTCAAAGGCAACTTCAGCCATTTCCTCGAAGAACGCCAGGCATACCTTGAGGCACAAACGAGGCAGCAGGAGAGCCTCCGCAACCGCGTTCGCACTGAAATCGAATGGCTGCGCCGCGGCCCCAAAGCACGCACCACAAAATCCAAAGCGCGAATAGATACCGCAAACGAGATGATCAGCAACCTGGCCGCACTGGATTCGCGCTCCGTTGCCAACACCGCAGGAATCGACTTTGCCGCAAGCCAGCGCAAAACCAAGAGACTTGTCGAATTCACTGACGTCGCCTGTGAGCTCGGTGGCCGCCGCCTGTTCAACGGGCTGAACTTCACCTTGACCGCCGGCATGAAGCTTGGCCTCGTCGGCCCTAATGGCAGCGGTAAAACTTCTTTCCTCCGCCTCATGGGTGGCGAACTCGATCCGGCAGAAGGCAGCGTCCGCAGGGCCGAAGCGCTGCGAATGGTCTACCTGAGCCAGATGCGCGAGCTGGACGAAGATCTCACTCTGCGCAGGGCGCTCGCGCCCGAGGGCGATGGCCTGGTCTACCAGGGCCGCACGATCCACGTCGCAAGCTGGGCTGCGCGTTTCCTCTTCACCGGTGAACAGCTCAATCAGCCGGTGGGCAACCTGAGCGGCGGAGAACGCGCTCGCGTCCTCATCGCCAAGCTTATGCTTCAACCCGCCGACGTCCTCCTACTCGATGAGCCCACCAACGACCTCGACATCCCAACTCTCGAGATCCTCGAAGACAATCTCTTGGAGTTCGAAGGGGCCCTCGTCTTGGTAACACACGATCGTTACCTCCT
>Ga0105240_10011467_pt1 | contig 12344 bp, 11 predicted proteins | sample KBSC54metaG_FD_80426 | JGI IMG/M metagenome (GOLD analysis project Ga0105240, IMG submission 80426) | Corn rhizosphere microbial communities from Kellogg Biological Station, Michigan, USA - KBS C5-4 metaG | ecosystem: Host-associated > Plants > Roots > Rhizosphere > Soil | place: Michigan, USA... | reverse complement strand
GAGCGCATCTCGCCCCAGGCGCCTGTTTTGATTCTGCTCGATCCGCACGGCCGCAGCGTGGCGTGGCACCCGGGACAATTGTGCCCGGTGCTGGCCGCTCAGTCCGATTGCATCATATGCGCGGCAGATGTGCGGGGCATTGGCGACTTGTCGCCGGAATTCAGCGCCGGCGCCGCTGGGTATGCCCGGGAGCATCAGAGCGAAGAGAATTATGCGTGGTCGTCTCTGATCCTGGGCCGTCCGCTGGTAGGGCAACGGGTAATCGACATTGTCGCCCTTGCGCGCTCTCTTGGAACCCTCGACGGCGCCCGGCGGCCGGTGATAGTCGCGGCACTCGGGGGACTGACCGTGCCGGCGCTGTTTGCCGCGGCGATCGAGCCATCGATTACCAGCTTGTACCTGGCCGGCGGGCTTTCGTCCTATCAAAGTATTATCGAAACCGAAAACTACCGGCATTCGCTGGCGGACTTCGTGCCGGGGATTCTGGCCCACACGGACCTTCCGGAGATCGCGGCTCGCCTGGCGCCCCGGCGAACGATTCTGGCTGGGCTGGTGGACGGCAAGGGAGATTCGCTCTCCCTGGAGACAGCCAGGCAGGTTTACAAACTGGCAATCGCCGGTGGACACTTAGAGATTCGCGAACAATCCGCATGGAGCGCCCCCGCGCTCGCCCGGATCATTGCCGGATGAAGAAGAAGGCTGGCTGAGGACAGAGGGACATGGAACAAAGAGATAGCGATAGAGTGGCAGCTTCCGATTTTGGAAATGCGCGCGTGGAGGTTTACGCATCCAAAGGCGCTCTGGGAGCCGCGGCGGCCAAACGCGCGGCGAACCTGATTCGAGCGGCCATCGAAACTCACGGACGCGCCAGGATCGTGGTTGCAACCGGCAACTCCCAACTGGAGATGATTGAGGCTCTCACGAGCGATACGGCAATTGACTGGAAATCCGTGGAAGTATTTCACATGGATGAATACATCGGCCTCTCCGCCGACCATCCGTCGAGCTTCCGCTACTGGATCCGGAACCGGGTGGAGGAACGGGTGCATCCTCTGAAGGTGAACTATATGGTGGGAGACGCGGCGGATGTGGACGCGGAGGCGCGGCGGTATTCCGCCCTTCTGCAGTCGGCCCCCATTCACCTCGCGTTCGTTGGCTTTGGCGAAAACGGGCACATTGCGTTCAACGACCCGGGCGTGGCCGATTTTGAAGATCCCGCTACGGTAAAGCGGATGGTCCTGGATGACGCGTGCCGGCGGCAGCAGTCCGGCGAAGGTCATTTCAAAGATGTGTCCTCGGTTCCGCGAGAGGCGCTGACGATGACGTGTCCTGCTCTTTTCCGTGCGGGAGCGTGGGTCTCCTGCGTGCCCGACACCAGAAAGGCCGAGGCGGTTCGGAATGCCCTGGAGGGTCCTATTTCCGAGGCTTGCCCGGCTTCCATCGTGCGCCGGCACGCGAACGCTTCGGTATACCTGGATACCCACTCGGCGTCGCTTCTCGAGGCCTTCGCCGGACAGCGGGTATAAGCTATCGCGAGAGACACCGAAGTGGAGAAGAAGCCTTCCTTCCTGGATGTGGCGAAACGGGCCGGCGTGAGCACGGCGACTGTGTCACGCGTGGCGCGGGGCCAGTTCAACGTGGACGGCGCCATTCGCGCGCGGGTGCGCAAAGCAGCCGGGGAACTGGGCCTGGACCTGGAGCAGCGGCGCAACGAGAAATCCACCATCATCGCGTTCATGCTCTCGAACCGGGATGTGTTGCACAGTTTTCAGGCCCACATTCTGCTCGGTGCGGAGTCATACTGCAGCGCGCAGCGGAAAGAGCTGCTTTTCATGTCCCTGCGCTATTCGCCCACGGTGCCGCCCAAGGAACTGCATCTTCCGCAGATCCTGAGCCAGCGCAACATCGTGCGGGCGGTGATTCTTGGCGGGACCAACTCCGCCAACATGCTGACGGCGCTTCGGGAGCACGACATTCCGTTCGCCGTTCTGGGCAACAACGTGATCGGCGATTGGTGTCCAGCGGACTACGACGCGGTTTATTCCGACGATGTGCAAGGCGCATTCGATTTAACAGCGCACCTGATTGGATGCGGTCACCGCGACATCTGGTTTGTGGGGGATATCGAACTGCCGTGGTATGCGCGCTGCGCCCAGGGCTACCGCCAGTGCATGGAACAGTCCGGCTTTGAACCGCGTTTCAGCGAGATTCATTCCGACGACCGGCAGTTAGGGTACCTGGCGACAAGGTCGATTCTTTCGCGGCGCGAGCCTGTGACTGCGGTGTTCGCCGGGTGCGATCAAATAGCGAGAGGCGTGTACGAAGCCGTGCGGCAATCCGGTTTGCGTGTGCCGGACGATATCAGCGTAGCCGGCTTCAATGACAGCGAAGGCGCGCTCATGGACCCGCCTTTAACCACCGTGCGGGAGTTCCCCGAAGAACTTGGAACGCACCTGGCGGAATTTGTTTTACGCCGCATCCAGGAGCCCGACCGCACGCCGCAACAGTTGACGATACCGACGCGCGTAGTTGTTCGCGAATCCACCCGGGTCATTGACCCGGCTTCCACTACGCGCCCCTAGGAGGCTCAGGTGTTCTATATGGCGTTGCGGAAGGCGCTGCTGCCGCGAATCACCCTCATGGTTTGCCTGACGGCGATTATTACGTGGGCGGGCCCGGTGGAGATCCAAACGGGCAAGGACCGAATCGAAGTGAAGGTGGACGGCAAGCCTTTCACGACGTATTATTTCGGCGCCGCCACGGCGAAGCCGTATCTCATGCCGCTGCGCACCGCATCCGGCGTCATTGTGACAAGAGGCTTTCCGGTAGGCAACGACGCTTCGGCCGGCGATCCCAAGTCCTCTGCGTTTGAGCCGCACCAGCGGCCGTTGTATTTTGCCCACGGCGACATCGACGGACTCGACTTCTGGTCCGAAGCGGTATTCGCCCATTATTACGACGACCACAACCGGCAGGCTTATGGACATATGGTTCTGGACAAGATCGAAGATGCGGCGAACGGGCAGGATTCCGGTTCGATCCGCGCGCGCTTTCACCTGGAGGATCCAAACAACCGGGTAATCGCGGACGAAACCCAGAAGTTTACGTTTGGCGGCGGAGAGGGAATTCGTACGATCGATTGTGAATTCGTCATCGAAGCGACACACGGCCCGGTGGTGATGGGCGATACCAAGGAGGGAACCTTCGGTATCCGCCTGGCGCAGGAATTAAGCGCGCCGCACGACCGGATGACCAATTCCGAAGGCGCCCGGGGAGAGCAGCAGATCTGGGGCAGGCCTGCCGATTGGGTCAGCTACGCCGGAGCCATCGGCGGGAAGGCGGTTGGAATCGCTGTGTTCGACCACCCCAAGAGCTTTCGCCACCCCACCACATGGCATGCCCGGGCGTACGGTCTATTCGCCGCGAACCCGTTCGGACTTCGCGAATTTTCCAACGATCCCCACAAGGATGGAAGCTGGACCATCCCCGAAGGCAAGTCCCTCACCTTCCGCTACGAAGTCCTGATCTACGATGGGGAAATGTCTTCTTCCCGGATCGAAGCGGCGTACCGAAAATACGCCTCGGGAAACTAGACATAAAATACAATCTGGATGACAAAACAAACAGCCTCGCGGCGCCCCGCAATCCACAATGCCATGTGGCCCGGAATTGTGGGAAAAGGCCCTGACTCCGAGCCACCCATCGACCTGGATACGATGCTTGATCTCACCGCTCAGGCGGAAGTGAAAGGCGTCCGGTTTGATGGAGTGGACCTGTTTCTCTCTGCTCCCCACACGGACATCGACTCCACGCGAGACGATCTGGAGCAGCTTGCCGGAAAGCTCCGGTCCAGAAATCTGGTGGCCGGCTCAGTGGTGGCTCCGGTGTGGCCGCCTACTGGAGGCGGTTCGGCCATGGGAGGCGAAGAGGATCGAAAGCGGTTTCTCACTCAGGTTCGCAAAGCCTGCGGAATTGCGAAAACACTTCGGGAAATAGGGGTTCGCCCGCACGGAGTGGTAAGAATCGATTCAGCCGCCAGCGTTGAGGACTGGTCGCACAGTCCGGCCGAGAATACCAAGCGCATTGCCAATACCTTCCGGGAAGCCGGCGAAATTGCCGCGGGCTATGGCGAGCGCCTGGCGGCGGAAGGAGAAATCTGCTGGGGAGGCATGCATAGCTGGCGGCGCATGGTTGAGCTGCTGGAACTGGTGGATCGCCCGCAGGTTGTCGGTTTCCAGGCGGACATGGCGCACACCATGCTCTTCACGGCCGGTTATAACGCGCCGGAAGACCGTCTTTTGCCGGAGGGCTTCGATTGGTCACGGCACGATGAACTGGCCGCGGCCTATCGTGAAATGGCGCGCCGGCTCCGGCCCTGGACCATCGACTTCCACGTCGCGCAAAACGACGGCACAGTGAAGGGGTCGGGGTCCCACGACAAGACGGGGCGCCACTGCCTTCCGAACGATCCGAACGGAAAGCTGGATATCGTGCGCGACGCGGGAGCGTGGATGCGCGACGACAACGGAAACGTGACTCGCGCGTTTCAGCACATCTGCTGGGACGGTTGCATGTTCTCCAATGCCGTAATGAAAGACCCTCAGACCTGGCGGGACGTTCTTACGGTTATGATCGCCGTTCGCGACGCGCACGGCTGGGACGCGTAGAGCGCGCAATCCGGAAAACGAAACAGGCCGCGCCGCGAAAGAGCGGTAACTCTTAAAGGGACGATTCTCCAATGGAAAAGAAAAATTTGAATATCGGGCTGGTGGGCTGCGGCTTCATGGGCCGCACCCACTCTAACGCCTTCCTTCAAGCCGGCCGCTTTTTCGATACGCCGCGCCAGTTGACGCTCAAGGCGGTCTGCGCGCGCGATGCGGCGAAGGCGCAGGCATTCGCCGGCAACTGGGGTTACGAGTCGTTCGAGACCGATTGGCGCGCCCTGGTGGCGCGCAAAGATATTGACCTGATCGACATCGCGAGCCCGAACGACACCCATGCCGAGATTGCCATCGCGGCCGCCCAGGCGGGAAAGATGGTCCTTTGCGAGAAACCGTTAGGGCGGGACAGCGCCGAGGCGGAAGCAATGACTGCCGCGGTTGAGGCGGCCGGCGTGGCAAACATGGTCTGGTACAACTACCGCCGCGTCCCGGCCGTGGTTTTGCTGAAGCATTTGATCGATGAAGGGCGCTTCGGCAAGATCTTTCATTACCGCGCCAAGTTCCTTCAGGACTGGACCATTTCGAGCGATCTTCCGCAAGGCGGCGCGGGTTTGTGGCGGCTGGACGCTTCGGTTGCCGGCAGCGGAGTCACAGGCGACCTGCTGGCGCACACGATTGACACGGCTTTGTGGCTCAACGGCTCGATTTCAAACGTCGTGGCGATGACCGAGACCTTCATCAAAGAGCGTAAGCACAATCTTACCGGCCAGGTTGCGCCGGTCACGATCGATGACGCCAGCGCGTTTCTATGCCACTTCGGGAATGGATCGCTCGGTACCTTTGAGGCCACGCGCTACGCCCGCGGGCACAAGGCGCTGTATACGCTCGAAATCAACGGGGAGCGCGCCTCGGCGATGTGGGATCTGCACGATCTGCACCGCATCCAGTTCTTTGACCACCGCGATGAGAGCCGCCTGCGCGGCTGGCGCAGCATTCACGTCACGGACGGAGACCATCCTTACATGAGCCGGTGGTGGGTGCCGGGGCTGCAAATTGGCTATGAGCACACGTTCATCCACCAGATTGCCGACTTCCTGGACGGGCTGGAGAAAAAGGCGCCTGCCGCACCGACATTCCGGGACGCATCGGTCACTGAGCACGTTACGGATGCGGTGTTGCAATCTGCCCGGAGCGGACACTGGGAAACAGTGTCGTCGTAGTCCGGAAGGCTTCAGGGTGTCGAGACAATCCGCTGGGCTTCCGCCGGTAGCTTGTCGACGGTCGTCGCCAGCAACTGGCTCACCTGCCACATTTGTTCTTCAGACAGCGTAGAGCGATACGAAGGCATACCGGTGAGGCGGATACCGTTTGCCGTCTTCCAATAGGTTTCGCCCACCGGATCGTCGGTCACTCCGATGTGCTCAAAGAGCTGGGGAGGTTGCGGGAACTCGCCCTTGCCCGCTGCGGTTTTCGGTTGTCCCTTCAGACCATGGCAGAAGGCGCACTGCTGATGATAAATGTGGGCGCCCGCGATCAGTGTCTCCGGCGTGGCGGGGACAGGTGAGCTGGCGGGGGCCTCTTTGTCGATCCGCTTATGCATGGCGATACCGGTGATGAGCTGCTCGAACGGGAGAGGCGGGGCGGAAGTCGCAACCGGCGCGAGACCAAGTTGGATATAGACAAGAGCGCAGAAGGGGATCAGCAGAACTCCCAGAATCAGACCAATCAGAAGTCGCATAAGCCTCAAGAGTAGTTGGGTTTTGAATTAAAAAACAAGGGCTCCCACCGGCTTCATCGCGCGTGCGATCCGGAGGTTTGGGTGATGCCGTGGATGTGGATGTCCACAGTCTGGTTGACGCGCAGGAGCAGGTTGCTCGGATTCTTCATGCCCCATTGCACGTAAGGAACCGGAAACCGCGTATCGATCTCCATGCGGCCGCCGGACGCTTTTATGTCAACCGGAAGGGTGATTTCGTGCGCCGAACCGTGAATCGTGAACAGTCCGTGGACTCCCGTATGTGAGGCGCCTTCGGCCGCGACATTGCCCACAATCCGATCCGGCCGGAAGATGATATCGGGATACCGGTTGCTCTCGAGGATATTCTTGTGCATTCTGCTGTCCCGGGCCTCGCTGCCGCTGTTCCCACTGGTGGCGTCCACGATCAATTGCCCGTCCGCCTTTCCGGAATCCGGGTCGAATTCAATCCGGCCGCTGCGCAGTTGAAACGATCCGTGAACAGTGTGGAGAACGTCGCCGAGAGTGAACTCGACGGACGTCTGCTTGGGATCGAACTGCACTACGAGAGTTTGAGACTCGGCCAGCAAACACGCCGCCGGCAAGGCCGCTATCGCGAGAATGCGCACCCAATGGGTTTTCATGACGTCCTCAATAATTCGAAGCCCAGGCTGACGGCCTTTGCCGCCAGCGGAGCAGGGGATGCCGCGCCGACATGAGCCGCCAGCAGGATTCTGAAGATCTCGGGCTTTGCGGCCAGCGCTGCGATTACGCGCTTCCGGAGCCGCGGCCGCGTGGTCAACAGCAACAGAAGATCCGACATCAGCAAGGGCCGCCGGAAGTTTCGCCGGCGCCGCGCCGCATAGGCGCTCAGGTCCGCCTTCGCCAGTGCCTCGCCGAGATCGGCCGCCTGCCGGAAAGCCTGGCACATTCCTTCGCCGGTAATTGCGTCCACGGAACCCGAAGCATCGCCAACCAGGACCGTGTTGCCCCGATGGATTGCGCGCAGTTTGCGGGTCGCGGTGAGTGACCCTCCGGGCGCGGATGACTCCGCGACATCGGCGAGACGCTTCGAAAGCGAAGGTACTCCGGCGACGGCTTCCGGCAGCCTCAGTTGCGGGTCCTTGGAGATCACCGCGACGCACACCTCATCCTTGGCCACGGGAGTGACGTAGATTTGAAATCCCGAGCCCCAATAGATCTCCACGTATTCAGACCACGGCGCTATCCTGTAGTGAGTTCGAAACCCAAAGCGCCGGGTGTCGCGGCGAAATGTTTCGAGGCCGGCCCATCGGCGCACGCGGGATTGGATGCCATCGGCGCCCACAAACCAGCGTCCTGCAATCTCCTGGTGTCCGGTGTGGACGAACGCGCCCGAGAGGGCGGTAACCGGGCAGCCCCAGGCGGTAATCACCCCTGTTTGTTCCGCCCGGCGGCGGAGCAGCGTATGCAGTTCCGTGCGGCGCATGCCGATCCCCACGCCATTGGGAAACTCCGCCTGCGCCACGCATTCCCCGTCTACGAACCGTATGCCGCGGAAGGGAAAGGCGGCTTCCATATTCGGGTCCACTCCCAGGCGTTGAAGGGCAGCCACGCCGTCGGGCATCAAGCCTTCTCCGCACGGTTTGTCGACGGAAGGAAGCCTGGAATCCAGCAGGAGTACGGAAAGCCCATGCATTCGTGCTGAAATCGCCGACGCGAGTCCGGCCGGACCTCCGCCTATGACCACAACATCCACCTGGGAAGGAAGGTCTGTCATTTCACCACCGAATCAGGATCAGTTCCGCGCAAAATCCCGGACCCATCGCCGCCAGAATACTATGTGTCCCGGGCTGAGGCCGGTGTTGCCGCATCACATCTTCGAGCACCACGAGCACGGAGGCCGAGGAAAGGTTGCCCGCCTTCCGGAGCGCGGCCCACGACACGCCCAATTGACCGTCTTTGAGGCCCAGCGCGTCCTCGGTCGCCTCCAGGACTTTGGGGCCGCCTGTATGGAAAATCCATGTCCCGATGTCCGCGCGGGACATCCGCTGGTCCGACAGGAGAGCATCCACGTCGCCGGCGAGGTGTTTGCGCACCATCTCCGGAACCTCGGGCGAGAGGACGATCCGGAAGCCTTGTTCCGATATGTCCCAGCCCATTACTTTCTCGGTGCCGGGATAGAAAATCGATCGCGTGGCAATGATCTCCGGCCCCGGGAGTTCACAATCGGAACCGGCGACGATCACTGCCGCGGCGCCATCTCCAAACAGCCCGCAGGAGATCAGGTTGGCCACCGACAGATCGTCGCGCTGTACGGTGAGAGAGCATATCTCGACCGACACCAGCGCAGCCACCTGGTCCGGATAAGCGCGGACATAATCGGCCGCGCGAGCAATTCCTGCCGCTCCCCCCACGCATCCCAGACCAAAAAGAGGACTGCGCCGCACATGCGGCGACAGCCCCATCCGGTTCATCAGCATTGCGTCGATGGAAGGGCTTGCAACGCCGGTCACTGTTGTGAAAAAGAGGGCATCTATATCCCGGCGATCGATTCCCGCTGCCTGGATGGCGCGGCAGAGCGCTTGTTGCCCCAACTCCTGCGCCTTTTCAATCCATATATTATTAGCCTGGCCCCAACCGGCGATCGCCGGATAGGCCTCCAGCGGCAAAACCAGATAGCGTCCATCGACCCCCATGCGCGCATGCAGGCGCCGCAACTGGTGGGGGTTCTCCAGCCTTTCTCCCCAATAATTCTCGAATGCCGCTGAGATCACCGCCTGCGGGTAATAATATGGCGGAAATGCGCTCGACGCGCTCACGATTTGCATGGATTGCTTTCGGCCTTTCCGGCGGCTATTGAAGGCGCCTCAGTTCCTGTGTGTAGAGCCGGTTGCTCGGGAATTCCTGAGCCAGGGCGCCCAATATGCTCCGGGCCCGGCTGCGGTCGTCGTCGCGAAGGGCGGCCACGGCCAGCAGTAGCTTGGCGTACGGCCGGAGAAACCGCCCGCCGCTGGCTGTCAATCGCAGCTTTTCGATGCCTTGTTCTTTGTCCGTCTGTGCGCCGCTCATTCTCAGCACCCAGCGGATGGGCGCCGGCTTGAGACTCAGCATGTAGTTCTCCACTCCAACCGCGAGAAACGCGTCCAGGAAGCCCGGATGCGCCGCAACCAGTTGTTCCGCGAGGATTCGCCCGGCCTTCATCTCGGTGAGGGAAGCCAGGTACCTTTTTTCGATCAAGGCCAGGTAGTCCGCATGCAGTCCCATTCGGAGAATTTCGGCAAAAGTTGCGTTGGTGTCCTCCGGAGAGCGTGCGCGCGCCTCGCTCACCAGCCGGTCCGCCTTAGCAAGCGTGTCCTCGAATTTTTGCTTCACCGCCGGATCGGGTGACAGCCTCTCGCGGCGAATGAAGTTCTCGTCGTCCGTGAAGAACTCGCTTTGGAGAATGTGAAGACGGTCGAACTCCGCGAACAGATAAGCCGCCGCGTCGGACACGGGGCCTAACGGATCTTCGGGATTTGTCCGTTGCCACTCCTCGAAGGAACGGTGCGCGCCCGGAAAGTCGAGGTTGTACATCTGCCGGTATCCCTTGTCGAGCAGAGTATCTGGCGCGGGCGCCGCTAACGCCGGAACGATCCCCGCCAACGCGAGCAGGCAGGTGGAAAATAGCGCGGCCGGCATCGAGGGTTCACACATGCATCGCCCGGCGCGCCAGGCCTAGCGCTTCGGACCAGAAGGGGCCGGGTTGATGAGCCAGTTCCACCACCTCCCGCACCGCGGCCACGAACTCGTCGAGATGAGCGCGCGTGGCTGTCAGGGGCGGGGCTGCCTTCAGAACCAGAAAATTGTTTCCGCAGATCTGAGTCAGGATATTCCGGTCGCGGAACAGCCGCATCACAAGCACCTGGCCAAACAAGCCCTGGTGAATGCCGCGAAATGCCTCAAATGAAAGACGCAGGCCCAACTGGCGCGGCGGCTGGAATTCGATTCCACAGAGAAGTCCCAGGCCGCGAACGTCCTTCACCATTTCGAAACCGGCCAGGGCACGGCATAGGCGCGCGCGCAAATATTCGCCGGACTCGCCGGCCCGCTCGCCGAGACGTTCCCGTTCCAGCACGTCGAGAGTGGCAAGGCCGGCTCTCATGGCGAGGCCGCTCTCGCTGAAGGTAGAGGTATGTATGATCGCCCTTTTGAGCGAATCATAGACAGCTTCGTAGATCGCGTCCGTCATCAGCACCGCGCTTACCGGAACCAGACCGCCGCTGAGCGCCTTGGCCAGAATGACCATGTCCGGCTGAACGCCGTAGTGGTGAGCGGCAAGGAATTTCCCGGTACGAAACATGCCGGTTTGTACCTCGTCGAGGACAAACAGCGTCCCGTAGCGCCGGCATAACACTTCCGCTTCGCGAAGATACCCGGGAGACGGCAACTGGATTCCCGCCTCCGCTTGAACCGGCTCCACCACGAACGCGGCATATCTTTTGGACTTCAGTGCGTCATTGAGCGCAGCAAGGTCGTCAAAGGGAACCATGGCGGTGTCCTGGAGCAGCGGTCCGAAGCGGTCCCGCCAGAAGGCAGAATCCATTAACGAAAGAGCGCCGCACGTCAGACCATGGAATGCGCCGCGCGCGGAAAGAAGGCCATGCCGGCGGGTATACGCGCGGGCGAACTTGATTGCCGCTTCCACCCCTTCGCTGCCGGAACTTCCGAAAAAGACCTTCCTGACGCGTCCCCCCGCTAAATCACAGAGCCGCTCCCCCAACGCACCAGCGGATGCTTGCACATGGCTCTGGAGCATCACCGGACCCCGGCAATCCAGCTCGTTTTTGAGGGCCGCGATGATATCGGGATGGTTGTGGCCCGTGTTATGGACACAGTAGCCCGAAAGAAAGTCGAGGATTCGACGCCCGTCCCGGCCAAACAACTCAACGTCCGCGCACCGGTCATACTCAACGTTCATCTGGAGGACGTTCAGCAGCCTGACCCATTGAGGATTCACATGTTGTTCGTAAACCTGCGTTGATTCCGCCACCGGCAGCTCGTGCATTCGCCTGAATCCTCTTCAACTGTCTTGAAGCTAACCAGACGCCGCGCGCTGGGACTGGGTTCCCCACTGGTTGACTTTTCTTTGAAGAACGGGGGCGCCGCGTACCGCACGGCAACCATTAAGAATAGGGTACGAATCTGAAAGGACGCTGAAGGAGAATCGCTTAGCCGAGTTCAAATCCTGCGATCGCGTACGCCTCCCCCGTCGATTCGCGAAGGGGCTTGCCCCGGTACATTCTTGTGAGATGGCGCTGGGCACGGAACCCGAGTTTCGTCGCGAGGCCCACTGCTTCCGAATGGTCGGGGAACAGGTCCCAGAAGAAAGGACCGCTGTTGTCCGACACAGCGCGTCTCAACAACTGCTCGGCTATGGCGGGAGACTGTGCCACACAAGGGCCGAGATAGGATGCTCGCGCACCTGGCCGCTGAAGCAGGTACCCGCCCGGCGCGGTGAAGCTTCGGCCGTAGGTGAGCAGGCGGCTCAGGAGCCGCGCGCGGTCCGCGCGAAATGCCTCACGGTCCAGCGCTTCCAGTCCCGCGAGAACGGCGGCGTCTTCGGATGCCCGGCCAGTCTGTTCGCGTCCGTTCCCGCTCCACCGTTCAATCGGCCTTTCGCGCTCGAAACCAAGGCTTTGGTAAAGCGCGATTCCCTGTTCGGTGGCGTCCAGTTTCACTGTCTCGATCCCGCTCGCGTCCGCCAGGTCCAGGGCTTGGGAAACCAGACTGCGCGCGAATCCCCGGCGCTGGTAGCTGGGGTGCGTCAAAACCATGCCAAGCCAGGCAAGCGAGGTCCCGTAGCGCAGCAGCGTTGCCGTAGCCGCCAGCGTCCCGCCGGCGGAAAGCCCAAGGCAATGATGCGGCTCCAGCTCGATCAGCATGCGCCAGTCCTCCACGGTCTGGTTCCATCCGGCGACAGTGGAAAG
>Ga0105240_10011465_pt1 | contig 12345 bp, 11 predicted proteins | sample KBSC54metaG_FD_80426 | JGI IMG/M metagenome (GOLD analysis project Ga0105240, IMG submission 80426) | Corn rhizosphere microbial communities from Kellogg Biological Station, Michigan, USA - KBS C5-4 metaG | ecosystem: Host-associated > Plants > Roots > Rhizosphere > Soil | place: Michigan, USA... | reverse complement strand
GGCGTCCCGCTGTCGAAATGGGACGCCGTGACACACGACCTCCATGCCGGCCATTCGATCGCGAATTACGAGCACCTGATGTCGCGGATCGATCCGAAGGTGGACGATGCGCTATTGAACCTCGTGCCGGAGCCAGTCGCGAAAGGCAAGGCTGCTCCAGCCGCCGACAGTCGTTCCCGCGACGTGCGCGAGGTGTCTGGAGTAGCGACGCCCCATTTTCACGAGAGCGGGAACCCAGCGTCGTCGGTCTCGTCTCCGTCGTCACCCGAACGACACGGGGTCCCCGCTTCCGCGGGGACGACCGTCATCACGATCGACGACTTCGCGAAAGTCGATCTGCGCATCGCGCGCATCGTCAACGCCGAGCAGGTCGAGGGCGCCGCGAAGCTCGTCAAGCTGACACTCGACATCGGCGAGACCGAGAACGGCCAGCCGAAGCACCGGACCGTGTTCGCCGGCATCAAGGCCCACTACAACCCGGCCGACCTGATCGGGCGGATGACGCCGATGGTCGCGAATCTCGCCCCGCGCAAGATGAAGTTCGGGCTGTCGGAAGGAATGATCCTCGCCGCGTCTTTTCCCGACGACCAGGGCGGCGTGTTCCTGTTGCAGCCCGACTCCGGAGCGAAGCCGGGAATGAAGGTCAAATAGCCGAAAGAAAACGGCCGGCGGCTTCGATCACCGCCGCCGGCTGGTCGCGATGCGGCGAGTGCCCGCAGTTCGCAAGCTTCACCAGTTCGACCCTCGTGTTCACCGCGCCGCTGGCGATCCGGTCGATCTGCTGCATCGTCCCGTACTCGTCGTCGATGCCCTGGATCGCGAGGATCGGGCAGCGGATCGCCGGCAGGCACTCCTCGATGTTCCACGAGCGGAATTCGGGATCGAGCCAGATATCGTTCCAGCCGCGGAACGCCGAATCCGGATCGTCGTGATAGCGGCGCAGCTTGTCGCGCAGGTCGGTCGTCTCGTACGTCACTTTCGCGGCTTCGATGCTGCGGATCGACACGTCCTCGACCAGCACGTGCGGCGCCATCACGATCAATGCTTCGACCGGCCGTTGCGTGAGCGCCGCGTGCAGCAGCGCGATCGAGCCGCCGTCGCTGTGGCCCAACAGCACCGGCTGGTGTATCTCGAGGATGTCGAGCAATTCGGGCAGCGCATGCGTTGCTTCGTCATGCATGAAGTCGACGCGCCGGGGCTCGTTCTTCCAGTCGAAGAGCGGTTCCGACCTGCCGTAGCCATGGCGCGAATATACGAGGCCGCGCGAACCGGTCGCCGCGCACATGCGCTGCGGAAAATCGCGCCACATCGCAACCGATCCGAGCCCTTCGTGCAGGAACACGATCCAGCGGCTATTGGATGTACTGAGACGCTCCCGGTCGATCAGTTCGTATTCGAGCCGATGGCCGGCGGCCTCCGCGAACGGCATCGATCAGTGCGCGGGGGATTCGATGCCGAAGAAGCGCGCGGCATTGCCGCCCATCAGCTTCGACTGCGTGGCCTCGCCCAGCGCGCACTCGCGAATCAGGCGCCCGACCTGCAATTCGCCGAGCGGAAACGGCGAGTCGGAGCCCAGCATCACCCGGTCTTCGCCCATCACGTCGATCAGCAGGCGTAGCGCGCGCGGATCGAATACCGCCGAGTCGACGCTGAAGCGGTCGCAATAATGCGACGGCGGATGCGCCGACTTGCCGCGCGCGATGTCGCGGTTGTGCCATGCGTTCTCGAGCCGGCCGAGCAGGAACGCGAAGCTGCCGCCGCCATGCGCGAAGCAAAGCTTCAGGTCAAGAGGCAAGCGGTCGAAGGCGCCGCCGAGAATCATCGCGACGATCGAGAGCTGCGTCTCCGCCGGCATCCCGACCGTCCATCCCATCATGTACTGCTTCGTCCGGTCGGCGCCCATCATGTCCCATGGATGGACGAGCACCGGCACGTTCTCGCCCGCGCAATGCTGCAGAAACGTGACGATGCCTTCGTCGTCCATGTTGCGCAGGCCGACGTGATTACCGATCTGCACGCCGATGTGGCCGGACTTCGCGGCGCGCGTTACTTCGCGGCACGCGAGGTCGATGTCCTGCAGCGGGACCTGGCACAGCGCGCGCAGCCGCCCAGCCTGCGGACCGCTCGCGGCCGCGCAGATTTCGAGCGCCGCGTCGTTGAACATCTCGGCGCAGCTTGCAGCCTGGTCGGGCTGGCGGTGATAGCCGAACAGGAACGGCGTTGCGCACATCACCTGCACGTCGATCCCGTCGCGATCCATCGCCTCGATCCGCTCGGCTGCATCCCACAATGCCGAATGCACCGGCCGGAAGTCGCGCGCGCCGACCGTCAGCATCGCCTTGCCGGGCCCGGTGTGGCGGATGCCGGGCCAGCCGTCGCCGCCGAAGCGCGCAGCGAGGTCCGGCCACGCTTTCGGCACGAAGTGCGTGTGCATGTCGATGATCATGTTCAGCCCTTGCCCGGATGCACGGTTCCGCATTGCCTGCAGCGGCGCGCGTTCGCATCGGAATAGAACGCGTCGAACAGCGGCGGGAGATCGTCGACGATGCTTTTCAGCTGGACCTCGACCCGATGCAGCAGCGCGTGGCAATTCGGGCAGTACCACTCGAAGCCGTCGACCACGCCTGCGGGTCGCGTGCGCTCGATGACGATGCACAGGCTGCCCTCTTCCGGGCGTTGCGGCGAATGCCGGACGTGCGGCGGCAGCAGGAACATCGCCCCTTCGTCGAGGGGAACGCGTCCCGGCTTGCCATCCTCGATCGTGTCGAGATAGGCATTGCCCTTGAACTGGTAGAAGAACTCCTCGTACGGATCGTCATGGAAGTCGGTGCGGCGGTTCGGGCCGCCGACGACGGTGACGATGAAATCGGTGTCGCGCCAGATCTGCTGGTTGCCGACGGGCGGCTTCAGCAGATGGCGGTGCTCGTCGATCCAGCGGGGAAAGTTGATTGGCGGCAGCATGTTCGTGAGTTTAACTTGAGGGCGCTCTGATGGGCGATTCGCCGGATCCGGCGATCTTCGGAAGGCGGAGGGCTGGATTTATCTTAAACTACGCGCGGAATGCGCCCGGCCTCCCGCCACCTTGCGACAGCGTGCGCGTCGTCCTGCAAACCATTGACCTTCTCCATGATCAGGCTGCACGATATCCGCTATGTAAGGCTCGGCACGCGCGACCTTGGCGCGGCATCGCGCTATGCGACATCGGTGCTCGGCCTCGAAGCGGCCGGCGGCGCGAATGGTGCGCTGCATTTCCGCAGCGACCAGCGCGATCACACGCTCGTTTATTTCGACGGCGATCCGGCCGACCATACGTCCGGCTTCGAAGTAGCCGGCGTCGCGGAACTCGATGCCGCAGCCGCCGAAATCGAGGCGCAGAAACTGCCGGTGCGACATGGCACACGCGACGAATGCGAAGCAAGGCGCTGCGCGGCGTTCATTCACTTCACGGATCCTTCCGGCAACGGGATCGACCTGGTTGCCGGCGCCGATGCGTCCCGCAATGCCTGGCGAGCGTCGCGCAACGCCGGGATCACCGGCTTCTCGCACATCGGCCTGCGCACGACCGACGCGAAGCGCGACGAAGCGTTCTGGACCCGCGTCTGCAGCGCGCGCGTGTCGGACCGGATCGGCGATGCGCCGCTGCTGCGCATCGACGAGATCCACCACAAGATTGCGCTCTTCCCATCGGCCTGTGCCGGTGTCCAGCACGTCAATCATCAGGTCGAGAGTTTCGACGACGTGATGCGCGCGTACTACTTCCTGCGCGAGCGCGGCGTGCGCATCGTGTTCGGGCCGGGCCGTCACCCGACCTCGTCGGCGATCTTCCTCTACTTCGAGGGACCGGAAGGAATGGTCTACGAATACTCGACCGGCGTGAAATCGATCACCGACGAAGCAGCGCATCGCCCCCGGCAGTTTCCGTTCGAACCCGCGTCGTTCTGCATGTGGGGATCGAAGCCGGATATCCCCGAATTCCGCAACGAATAGACACCACTCCTTCGAAAGAGACGTCATCCATATGACCATAAAACTGTACGCATTCGACACACCGAACGGCCGCAAGATCAGCGTCGCGCTCGAGGAGATGGGCTTGCCCTACGAGATCCACGTCGTCGACATCGGCCGCGGCGACCAATTCACGCCGGAATTCACGAAGATCAGCCCGAACCAGAAGATCCCGGCGATCGTCGATCCGGACGGCCCCGGCGGCAAGCCGGTCAGCATCTTCGAATCCGGCGCCATCCTGATCTATCTCGGCCAGAAGACCGGCAAGTTCTGGCCGCGCGACCTCGCCGGGCAGATTCCGGTGCTCGAATGGCTGATGTTCCAGATGGGAAGCTTCGGCCCCTTCCCCGGGCAGGTCCATCACTTCGTCGCGCTGACCAACGAGGAGGATCGGCGCTATGGACTCGCGCGTTACATGAAGGAAACGCGGCGGGAATACGACGTGATGAACAAGCGGCTCGCCGACCGCGAATTCTTCGCCGGCGAAATCTCGATTGCCGACTTCGCGATTCTCGGGTGGGCGTGGCGGCATCCTCGGCACAAGGTCGATCTCGGCGACTTCCCGAACGTCAGGAGATGGTACGAAACGATGATGGCGCGACCGGGCGTCCAGCGCGGGTTTGCGGTGAAGCTGCGCAACGAGTGATCGTGGCAAACCGCTTGACCAGCCGGTGACGATTCATGGTGCGGAAATCATCGCACCACCATCGGTCACGTCACTTCAGCGGGCACTGCGTGTAATACGCGTCCTTGTGATCCTTGAGCGGCGCCCCGAGCGTCTTCAGGCTGACGCGCCCCTTTGCATCCTTCGCGACTTCGAACACGTACTCGTCCTGGATCGGAAAGTTGTTGTTGTTGAATCTGAAATTGCCGCGCACCGACTTGAAGTCGGCCGCCTTCAAAGCCGCCATGAACGCCGGCTTGTCGGCCACGTTGCCCTTGACCTTGCCAATAGCCGAGTCGAGCAGCAGCGCCGCATCGTACGATTGCGCCGCGTATTGCGACGGAATCCGGTTGTATTTCTTCTCGTAGTCTTCGACGAATTTCTTGTTCGCCGGGTTGTTGAAGTCGGGGCCCCAGAACGTGCCCGAAATCACGCCCAGCGCATCGTCCTTTTGCGCGGGCAGCGTCGAGCCGTCGGTCGTCGAGGTCGACAGCAGCGGCACTTTCCCCATCAGGCCGACCTGCTTGTACTGGCGCACGAAGTTCACCCCGAGGCCGCCGGGATAGAACACGTAGACCGCATCCGGATTCTTCGATGCGACCTGCGCAAGCTCCGCGGCGAAGTCGAGCTGGTTGAGCGGCGTATAGATCTCGTCGATGACGTCGCCCTTGTAATAGCGCTTGAAGCCGGCGATGAAGTCCTTGCCCGCCTGGTAGTTGGGGGCCATCCCGATCACTTTCTTGTAGCCCTTGTCGGTCGCGTACTTGCCGACGACTTCGGCCTGATTGTCGTTCTGCCACGACACGATGAACGCATACGGCGAGCATTGGGCGCCGGCGATCGGCGCGGGACCGGCGTTCGAGCCGATCAGGAACACTTCCTTGTCGGTGATCTTCTTGTGCACCGCCATCATGATGTTCGAGAACGTGATGCCGGTGATGATCGGAACCCGATCACGCTCGATCAGCTTCTCGACGACCTGCGTCGCGACGTCCGGCTTCAGCTGGCTGTCTTCTTTCAGGATCTGTACCGGCACGCCGCCGAGCTTTCCGCCGTTCTGCTCGACGACCAACATGAACGCATCGTATTGATCCTGCCCCAGGGCGCCCTGCGGTCCCGACAGCTCGGCGACGAAGCCGATTTTCAATTGCGCGAATGCGGGTGTCGCAAAGGCGCCGGCGGCAACCATGGCCGCGGCGAGCAGGGTGTGGCTGAATTTCATTTTTTCCTCCAGGGACGCCGTTGGCGAGGCGCGTATTCTAACGGGGTTGGCGAACCTCGTGCTAGGGAAGCTAACCGACTTCGACGTACACCGCTCCGTCGTCGATCCGCACCGGATAGGTCGGGATGTCTTTCGACGCGGGTTGGCACAGCACCCGTCCGTCGCGGATGTCGAAGCGCGCGCCGTGCAGCGGGCACTCGATCTCGAAGCCTTCGAGATAGCCGTCCGAAAGGAACGCTTCCGAATGGGTGCAGATGTTGCCGGTGCAATACACGGCGCCTTCGACCTTGTACAGAGCCAGCGGCTCGCCGCCGGCCTCGGCCTCCAGCGGCGCATCGTCGGGAATGTCTGTGAAGAGCGCGATGCGGTGCCACGTCATGACGGGAGTTCTCCGGTTGGTTCTGCTCAGATAGGATAAATGATCGAATTGGCGATCAGCGCGCTGTCGAAGATGCACAGCCGCTGCTTGTAGCGTAGGCGTCCGTCGACGGCAACAATCCGGTCGAGATAGCGCCCGGCGCTGAACAGCTCGGGCAGCTCGTTCTCGCGAACGCGAACGACGACGTAGCTGGTCTCGGCGTCGATATGGCCATCCGCGCTCAGGCTCACCCGCGGCCAGCCGACGACGTGGCGCGTCGCATAGGGAATGTGGAACAGCGTCTGCGTCGCGGCATAGATCCGGTCCTTCAGCATTCCCTTGCTCTCGAATGCCATCGTCGCCAGCGGCAGGCCCCGCTCGTGGTTCTCGCGCGGCTGCAGCCGGTATACGCAATCGTCGGTGAAGAGCTCCGGCCATTCGTCGAAACGGCGGTCGTCGAGACACGACGCATACTCCGCGTTGAGATCGGCGATCGCGATGCGCAGGTCGCTCGTCACGCCCTCCATCGTCAGATTCCCATCACGCCGCGCCAATAGCCGTACATCCCGCGGATCAGCGATTCGGTGACCATGTGGTCGGCCCCGCCGACGCCGAAGCCGTCCATCGCGCTATATGTTCCCGCGGATTCATGCACGGTCGCGCCGCGCTGCACGCATTCGATCGCCTCGCCATCGTCGGCCGACACGTACCCGGCCGGTCCGAACAGGTTCGCCTGGCGCAGCCTGCGCCGGGTCATTTCGGGCGTGTCGTCGGTGTAGCCGAAATGCGTCCAGACGAAATCGAACGTCCCTGGACCGCGCGGGACGATGTGCCGCGTCGACAGCGAATTGACCTGCTGCTGGACGATCAGCGACGGGAAGATCGTCGTCATGCAGACGGTCGGGCCGTTCCACCACGGCTCGGTGACGACGTCGAGGATCCGGTCGTCCTGCAGCTTCAGGTTTTCGCGGAACGTCGACACGCCCTGCGTCGCTTCGCCGGCGCCGGCGGCATTGCGCTGCGAGATCATGCATGCGTGGCGATGCAGCGGATCGGTGATCATCCGCGACTGCTGGTCGGGGCGCCAGAGTCCGAAGGTGACGAAGAATACGTGCAGCAGGCCCGGATGGTACGGATCCTTGATGTTCTCCTGCATCAGCTTCCAGTTGCCCGGAATCCGCTGCCGCGAATAGCCGAGGAGCACCGGCTCGCGTCCCGACGACGGATCCGGAAAGACGCGCTCGAAATACTTGAGAACCGCTGGGCTGAGATACTCGGCGAGCGGTGGCGTCGCAGGGTCGAACGACGCGAAGACGACGCCGTTGTGCACGGCGACCCGGAGTTGCGTCAGGCCGTGACCCTGCATCTGGAAGTCGGCCGGCATCCCGCCCTGCTTCCTGATTCCTCGCCGGTAGGGGACGGCCGTCAGGTTTCCCTTCAGGTCGTAGTTCCACTGGTGATACGGGCACTGGAAGTTCGGGACATTGCCGAAGTTGGACTGGCAGAACTGCATCCCGCGATGCGCGCAGCGATTCTCGACCACGTTGATCGACGTCCCGTCGCTGTCGCGGACCATGACGACCTGGCGCTCGCCGACGAAGGTGCGCTTGAAATCGCCAGGCTTCGGCACTTCTGCGGCCAGACCGACATAGCACCAGTGCGGCCCGTAGAAAATTCGCTCGAGCTCGCGGGCGTAGAGCTCGGCATCGGTGTAGGCGCGAAACGGCACTTCGGCAAGCGTTTCGCCCTGCCAGATCGAGGGCGCCCGCTCGTGCAGCGGCTGATCGTGCGGCGCGTTCATAGGACGCTCCTGGTGTGGCGAGTCATGACACTACGGCAGTGCGCGCAACTTGAAGCGCTGTATCTTGCCCGTCGCCGTCTTCGGCAGCTCGCCGATGAATTCGATCCAGCGCGGATACTTGTACGGGGCAAGACGCGCCTTCACGTGCGCCCGCAGGTCCTCGGCGAGTTCCGGCGACGCGGTGAAGCCCGGCTTCAGCACGACGTATGCCTTCGGCTTGCACAGCTTCGCGTCGTCGTCATGGCCGACGACGCCCGCTTCGAGGACGGCGCGATGCGTGACCAGCGCAGCTTCGACTTCCACCGGCGATACGTAGATGCCGCCGACTTTCAGCATGTCGTCGCTGCGGCCGGCATACACGTAGAAGCCTTCGGAATCGACCGAATACTTGTCGCCGGAGCGCGTCCACCAGCCCTGGAAGGTCGCCCGCGATTTGTCGCGCTGGTTCCAGTATTCCTTCGCGGCGCTCGGTCCGCCGATCCACAGGTCGCCGACCTCGCCGTGCGCCACCGCGTTTCCCGATTCATCGGTCAGCCGGATGTCGTAGCCCGGGATCGGCTTGCCAGTCGTCCCGTACTTCACCTCGCCCGCCCGGTTCGACAGGAAGATGTGAAGCATCTCGGTCGAGCCGATGCCGTCGAGGATGTCGACGCCGAAGTGTGCGGTCCATTTGTTGCCGAGCTCGGCCGGCAGCGCCTCGCCGGCCGAGGCGCAACGGCGGAGCGCGAGCTCGGCAGCTGGAGGCAGTTCCGGTGAGGCGAGCATCGCCGCGAACAATGTCGGGACGCCATAAAAAATCGTCGGCTTGTGCTCGCGCAACCGTCGGAACACCGCCGCAGGGGTCGGCCGCTCGGCCATCAGCACCGTCGTCGCGCCGACCGAAAGAGGAAACGTCAGCGCGTTGCCGAGCCCGTACGCGAAGAACAGCTTCGCAGCCGAGAACACGACATCGGATTCTTCGATGCCGAGGATCGGCTTTCCGTACAGCTCGGCCGTGGCATCGAGGCTCGAGTGAATGTGCACCGTGCCCTTCGGCGCGCCGGTCGACCCGGACGAATACAGCCAGAAGCACGCCTCGTCGGCGCAAGTCGCCGCGGTCTCGAACGAGCCGGCGCTTCGTCCCAGCAATCCGGCGAGTGACGTGTGGCCGTGCGCATCGCTGCCGCTGACGAGGACGTGGCGCAGATCCGGCATCGATTGCAGCACCGGCGCGAAAACGGGAAGCAGCCCTTCGGACACCACGAGCGCCGTCGCGCGCGCGTCGCGGAGCATGTAGTCGTAGTCGGCCGTCGTCAGCAGCGTATTGACGGCGACGGGGACGATGCCGGCCTTGATCGCGCCCAGGAACACCGCCGGAAAATCGATCGTGTCGTACAGCGCGAGGAGTACGCGCTGCTCGCGGGCGATGCCCAAGCCGGTCAGCGCGAGCGCCGCGGCGTCGACCAGGCGCGCCAGGTCGTCGTACGAATAGCGGCCGGCGTCGTCGATGTATGCGGTCTTCGCGCCGCGCCCCGCCGCCAGGTTGCGCTCGATCAGATCATGGGCGGCGTTATACGCGCGGCTGGTGGCGCGAGCGGCCACGGGGCCGCCTGTTGCATCGTTCATGGCATCGACCTCCTTGGAACGAAGTCTACTGCACGTCCGTTGCGGCCGCGATATCCGGCCCATGTCCGCTGGTACGGCACGTACCGCAGAGGCTGCTCGCTGCGCGGGCCGCCGGTGTCCGAATCGGCGCAGGCAACTATCGCTCGCGGCAGAGCTTCGAGGCAGGCGCCGGCTGGCATCGATCCGACAAGCCGTTTTCGGACATTTCAAAAAAACCCCTTGAAATCCGTTTCGGCGCCTCTAGATATCGACTGCACCGGGCGCATGGGCGCCCCCGGGAAACCAAATTTCAAGAGGAACCAAATGACCGCTTTCATTCGCACCAATGGCTACGGGTTCACCCCTCGGGCCCTGCTGGCCGACCCTTTCATCAGCCGCTTGTTTGACGCGCAAGGCGCCTCGCCGGACATCCGCCTCGACGTCGAAGAAACCAGTGACGCGTATCTCGTCCGCGCTGACCTGCCGGGCATCGCGAAGGATCAGATCGGTGTCGAAATCAACGACGACATCCTGAAGATCACCGTGGAATTCAAGCGGGTGGCGACGGCCGAAGCGAAGGCGCTGCGCACCGAGCGCGTGACCGGTGAAGCGACCCGCTCGATCCGCCTGCCCTCGGCTGTCGACGCGTCGAAGGCCGAAGCGAAGCATGTCGACGGCGTGCTGCAACTCACGCTGCCGAAGCAAGCCCCGACGGCGAAGCGCCTGACGGTCAACTGAAGTCAGCGGATCGCCAATCGCGCTCGAACTGAGCGTAAAATACAGGTTCAACAGCCGGGCGCGGTTCTCCTCCGCGTCCATTTGAAGGTGCAGTAAGAGCCTCATGCCCGCCGCAATGGCGGGCATTTTTTTGTTCGAAAAACAGTGACAGACCTGGACAGACCACGTTTTGAAAAACAGGGACAGACCACGTTTTTCGCGGGAAAATCTGTGCCAAGACGTTGGCTATCCCGCGAAAAACGTGGTCTGTCCCTGTTTTTCAAAACGTGGTCTGTCCCTGTTTTTCAGGCGCGGCGGGCGGCGCGGGGGCGGGTGCGCGTCGCGAGCGCGTCCCGCAGGTAGCGGCCGGTGTGGCTGAACTTGTTCGCGGCGACGGTTTCGGGCGAGCCTTCGACGATGATCCGGCCGCCGCCGTCGCCGCCTTCGGGACCGAGGTCCACGATCCAGTCGGCGGTCTTGATCACGTCGAGGTTGTGCTCGATCACGACGACGGTGTTGCCGTGATCGCGCAGCCGGTGCAGCACCGACAGCAACAGGTCGATATCGTGGAAGTGAAGGCCGGTCGTCGGCTCGTCGAGGATGTACAGCGTCCGGCCGGTATCGCGCTTCGACAGTTCGAGCGCGAGCTTCACCCGCTGCGCCTCGCCGCCCGACAGCGTCGTCGCCGACTGGCCGAGCGTGATGTAGCCGAGGCCGACGTCGAGCAGCGTCTGCAGCTTCCTCGCCACGACCGGCACCGGCTCGAAAAACGCGTACGCCTGCTCGACCGTCATCGACAGCACGTGGTGGATGTTCTTGCCCTTGTACTGGACTTCGAGCGTCTCGCGGTTGTAGCGCTGCGCATGGCATACGTCGCACGGCACGTAGACGTCGGGCAGGAAGTGCATCTCGACCTTGATCAGGCCGTCGCCCTGGCATGCCTCGCAGCGCCCGCCCTTGACGTTGAACGAGAACCGTCCCGGCCCGTAGCCGCGCTCGCGCGATTCCTTGACCTGCGCGAACAGCTCGCGAATCGGCGTGAACAGTCCCGTGTACGTCGCCGGATTCGACCGCGGCGTGCGCCCGATCGGGCTCTGGTCGACGCTGATCACCTTGTCGAAATGCTCGAGGCCCTCGATCTCGTCGTGCGGCGCAGGCTCGGCGCTCGATCCGTACAGGTGGCGGGCGACCGCGTGATACAGCGTGTCGTTGATCAGCGTCGACTTGCCCGAGCCGGAGACGCCCGTCACACAGACGAACAATCCGACAGGCAGGTCGAGCGTCACGTTCTTCAGGTTGTTGCCGCTCGCCCCGACGATGCGCAGCAGCTTTTTCGGCTGCGGCTTGTTGCGCAATCCCGGGATCGCGATGCTGCGCTGTCCCGACAGATATTGCCCGGTCAGCGATGCGCTCGAGGCGAGGATGTCGGCCGGCGTTCCTTCGGCGACGATGCGCCCACCGTGTTCTCCGGCGCCGGGACCCATGTCGATCACGTAATCGGCGATGTTGATCGCTTCCTCGTCGTGCTCGACGACGAGCACGCTGTTGCCCAGGTCGCGCAGGTGCTTCAGCGTCGTCAGCAGGCGGTTGTTGTCGCGCTGGTGCAGGCCGATCGACGGCTCGTCGAGCACGTACATCACGCCGGTCAGCCCCGAGCCGATCTGCGAGGCGAGCCGGATCCGCTGCGATTCGCCGCCTGACAGCGTATCGGCGGAACGCTCGAGCGACAGATAGTCGAGACCGACGTTGTTCAGGAACTGGAGCCGGTTGACGACTTCCTTGATGATCTTGTCGGCGATCTGCGCCTTCTGTCCGCTGAGGACGAGTCCCGAAAAGAAGGCCTGCGCTTCCTTCAGCGGCAGTTGCGACAGCTCGAAGATCGACTTCTGGTTTTCCGGCGCGCCGACCTTCACGTGGCGGGCCTCGCGGCGCAAGCGCGTGCCCAGGCAGTCGGGGCACGGCTTGTTGTTCAGGTACTTCGCGAGCTCTTCGCG
>Ga0105240_10011464_pt1 | contig 12345 bp, 8 predicted proteins | sample KBSC54metaG_FD_80426 | JGI IMG/M metagenome (GOLD analysis project Ga0105240, IMG submission 80426) | Corn rhizosphere microbial communities from Kellogg Biological Station, Michigan, USA - KBS C5-4 metaG | ecosystem: Host-associated > Plants > Roots > Rhizosphere > Soil | place: Michigan, USA... | reverse complement strand
GCCGTGGTGTGCTGGCCGAGCGACTCGGCGCTGCCCTGCACGGCGAGGCCCTCGACGCAGGCGACGATGCCGATCACCGCGGCCATGACCGGCGCCTTGATGATGCCGACGATGAAATGATCGATCGAGATCGCATCGCGCAGGCGCAGCAGGAACGCTTCCGGATCGACGCCGCCATAGAGCCAGGCGACGAGCCCGCCGCCATAGAGGGCAGCCATGGCACCGAGGAAGGCGAGGATCGGCATGGCTATGATGAGCGCGAGCAGCCGCGGCAGGATCAGCACCTCGATCGGGTCAAAGCCCATGGTGCGCAGCGCGTCGATCTCCTCACGCATCTTCATCGAGCCGAGCTCGGCAGTATAAGCGCTGCCGGAGCGGCCGGCGACCATGATGGCGACCAGCAGCACGCCGATCTCGCGCAACACCAGCACGCCGAGCATGTCGACCACGAAAATATCGGCGCCGAAGCGGCGGAAATGGAAAATACCCTGCTGCGAGATGATGCATCCGATCAGGAAGGTGATGAGCACGACGATCGGCACCGCGCGCCAGCACACCTGCTCGAGATGATGCACGGTCGAGGTCAGGCGAAAGTCGCGGGGGCGCAGGAGCACCCGTCCGCTCGCCACCAGGACCGCGCCGAGCATGTCGATGAGGCCGATGAAGGTCTCGCTGACGTTGACGACGCTGCGGCCGACCTGGGCCAGCATGCCCGTGATCGTCACCGGCGCCCGCTCATCGGGAGGCGCCGTCGTCACGCGGCGGACCTCGTCGACCAGGCTCGCATAGTTGGCCGAGAGGCCGGCGATCTTGGTCTCGACATTGCCCTGGGCCAGGCTGCGGCGCAGCCGCTCGATCAGCCAGGCGCCAAAAGTGTCGAGCCGGGAGACCCGAGAGACGTCGATGAAGATATTGGGCCGGCTGCCGGCGAGCTTCTCGGCATCGCTGACAATGGCCTCCAGAAGGGACGCAAAGGGCGCGGTCCAGGGGCCTGCGGCGCAGAGCGCAAGGCCATTGCCTTGCGCAATTCGCTCCAATGTCGGGTCGCCGTTCACAGCTTAAGAGTTCCCGCGCCTCGTCTCCGCCCGGCCGAGGACCCGCCTGCCGCAGACCCCGTCTTGTCGAAGCACCCCATAACCAGCCATAGTTGGTTGCGCCTCGCAAGCGCGAGGTTCAAAAATCGCCAGACATTAAAATGACTTCCGACCACTTTCCAACGCTTGACGTGAGAATCGAACGCTTTCCCATCGCCGGTTCCTTCACCATCAGCCGCGGCGCCAAGACAGAGGCCGTGACCGTTGTGGCAGAGGTAAGGCATGGCGCGCATACCGGGCGCGGCGAATGCGTCCCCTATCCCCGTTACAACGAGACGCCGGAACAAACACTTAAAGTTCTTCAAGCGATGCGTGAAGCGGTTGCCAAGGGGCTCGACCGCGAGGGCCTTCAGAGCGCGATGCCGGCGGGCGCGGCGCGCAATGCGGTCGATTGCGCGATGATCGACCTGGAGGCCAAGCGAGCGGCAAAGCGGGCCTGGGAGCTGCTGGGCCGGCTGGCGCCGCAGCCTTGCGTCACGGCTTACACGATCTCGCTGGGGTCGCCCGAGAAGATGGCGGCGGCTACCGAAAAGGCCGCGCACCGGCCGCTGCTCAAGATCAAGCTCGGCGGCGACGGCGATGGTGAGCGGATCGCGGCGGTTCGCCGCGCCGCCCCTAACGCCGAATTGATCGTCGACGCCAATGAGGCCTGGACGCCCTCCAACCTCGAGCGAAATCTCGCCGCCTGCGAGGAGGCAGGCGTCACGCTGGTCGAGCAGCCGCTCCCCTCGGACTGGGACGACATGCTGGGACGGATCCGCCGGCCGGTTCATGTCTGCGCCGACGAAAGCGTGCATGACCGCAAATCGCTCGAGGGCCTGCGTTTCCGCTACGACGCGGTCAACATCAAGCTCGACAAGACCGGCGGGCTGACCGAAGCGATCGCCATGGCGGATGCGGCCAAGGCGCTCGGCTTCGACATCATGGTCGGCTGCATGGTCGCGACCTCGCTGGCGATGGCGCCGGCGATGCTGCTCACTGCGCAGGCGCGCTTTGTCGACCTCGACGGGCCCCTCCTGCTCGCCCGCGATCGCGATCATGGCCTGCGCTATGACGGCAGCTTGGTTCATCCGCCTGACGCCGCGCTGTGGGGATGATGGGCGAGACGATGACGGGCCGACAGCATCACGAGCCCGCCGCAGGCAGCGATAGCGGCCATCACATAATAGACATTCTGCCCATAGCGGGCGAACACCGCGCCCGACAGGATATAGGCGCTGCCGGCTACAATGCCGCTGCAGGCTGAGAGATAGCCCTGCCCGCGCGCCATGATATGGGGCGGCACATGATGCACCATCAGATTCATGATGCCGACCTGCGTGAGCCCAAAGGTCAGCCCGTGCATCAACTGCACCGGTGCCAGGACTGCAATCGGCGGCGCCAGCGCCGTGATCACCCAGCGCGCCACGGCACAGGAGGCAGAGATCATCACCAGCGTCGTCGCATGAAAGGTGAAACGCGGTGAGAGCGCGAACACCACGATCTCGGCGAGCACGCCGAGCGTCCACAAGCCCGCAATGGTCAGCCCGCCAAAACCTTCCTGCTGCCAGGCAATCGAGGCGACGACGTAATAGGCCGAATGGCTGCTCTGGATCAGCGCGGATGTGATGATGATGGCAAGAAAGCCCCGGTCGCGCAGCAATGCGTTCGCGCCGCCCGTCGCCGCTGAGGTCGACTTCAATGGTCCGAGCGGTCGCAGCCCAAGGCTGACCAGCGCGCTCAGCGCCGCCATCGCGACGATGATCCAGATCAGATATCTGGCGGCAATGACATCGATCAGCCAGCCGCAGAGCAGCGCACCGACCACGAACGCCGCCGATCCCCAGAGCCGCAGCGGACCGTATTTGAGACCATATTGCCGTACGCCGCGCAGCGCATAAGCGTCGATCAACGGCACCATCGGCGTCCAGACGATGCAGGTCAGCGCATAGACCAGGAAGATAGCCACCGCCTCTCGCTGGAGACCCACCGTGGCAAGCCCGACGGTGGTGCCAAAGCCCATTACAATGATGCCGCCGCGGAGTGCCTGATGGCGCTCGGCAAAGCTCGTCACGAACGGCAGGGTCGTGAACCGCGTGACAGAAGGCACCGCCGTAATGATGCCGATCCAGGCGGGGTCGACGCCCACCGCCCGCAGCCAGACCGGGAAAAACGGCAAATGGGTTCCGACGAGGCCAAAGCCGGTGCCGTAAACCAGCGCCAGCCAGGTCGCGAATCGCTTTGGCGGAGCCGGCGAAGCCATGGGGATTTGTTCGTCTTGTGGCATCAATTCAATTGCGATTCGCCCAAGTTCATGGTGATCGTTATCCCAACGCGCGCTGATTTGCGCGGATTGAGTCGTCATGGCCAACCAAGCATTTGCTCTATCGCCGATTTCCGCTCGTGCCAGCCTGCCGAGCGAGGAGGACTATGAGGCGATCCGCGAGGCCTTCATGGAGACCGCGCGGGGCCGCTGGTTTCTGGACGAATACGCCAAGCGCAACCGCAATTCCGATACCCGCATGGTGCTGGATGCGGTGGCGCGGATCGAGCAGACCATTGCGGCCCAGAAGCAGCCGCCTCCTCCCGTTGTCGTCGACCGATTGCCGCAAGCGCTGGTCTCGATCCGAAGCGCGGTCGAGAAGGCACAGGAGGCCGGCTTCGCCGCCTTTACCGGATTGCGGGTCGAAGAAAACCTCGCGCCGATCCGCAAGGGCAGTCGCATCATCAAGGAGATCTCCTGGCGCTGGCGCGAGATCGGTGCTGACGGGCGAATCTGCGACCTGATCGATTCGCAAGTCGCCGCTATCGAAACCGCCTGCACCCAGCTTGCCGAAACCGATCCGCGCGTCGCGCTGCGCGCCGCCTTCGAGATCATCCGCAATGAGATCGAAGCGTTTCGCGACTTCGCGACCGCGCCGCCCATGGCGGAGGCTCGCGCCCCGGCACCGGCTCCAAGGCCGCCCGAAATGAGAACGGCTGAAATCGTCGAGATGCCGTCCAAGATCGTGGAGCCCGAGCCGGCCAAGGTGGCCGAGCCCGAGCCCGCCGAGGCGGTCGAAGCTGCGGCCAGCGAGCCGCAATTGGAGGCCGAGACTGCGGTTGCCGAGGCTGCGTCTGTCGAGATGTCGTCGGAAGAAGCCGACGCGCATGACGAGGCGGTGCTGGAGATGGTCGCGATCGAGATGGCCGCGCCCGATCCCGACGAAGTCCACGACATGCCGTTTGCCTCGGTTGCCGAGAGCGAGCATGTCCACGTCACCATCCCGCCGATCGTCGAGCCTCTCATTCCTCTCGCGCAAGCACCGGAGCCGCTGGCGCAAGCAGCGCGGCAAGAGCCGGTGCAGGCGATAGCGCCGGTGCTGCAACCGGTGTTCCAGTCCTCGCCTCCGGTCGCACCGGAGCCCGTTGCCGAGGAGCCCTCGCTCGGCTCGAGCCTGATCGCGAGCGGAATTTTGCGAAAGCCCAATATCCGCGCCAACGATCCGCTGGCGCCGATCCGCCGCATGAGCCAGGCGGAAAAGATCGCGTTCTTCTCCTAAAGCCGGCTTCCCATCGCTTCATCCATCGCCGTTCGTGACCGGCGTCACGTACGTATTGCTCATCGCCGCCTAGCGTCGCCGCGACTGGTCTCGTCTCGAGATTCTTGTTGAGGAGGACGCGATGTCCCGTTTCGTATCGTCCCGTGTCAGATCGTGGCTCGCCTGCGCGGGACTTTTCGTCGCCCTGTTCGCGCAAGGCGGAGCGCTTGCACAAACGCGAACCGCGGAGCTCGATCGCATCCAGGCCCCGCCACAGGCGCTGCCTGAAGCCGAGCAGCGGGTTGCGCTCGTGATCGGCAATTCGAAGTACCAGAACACGGCGCCGCTCGCCAATCCCGACAACGACGCGCAATCGGTGGCGGAATTGTTGAACGCAGCCGGCTTCGACGTGATCGCCGCGACTGATCTCAGTCAGAACGACATGATCAAGGTCGTGCAGGACTTTTCGGCCAAGATCGCCGAGCTCGGCCCCGACACGGTGGCAATGATCTACTACGCCGGCCATGGCGTGCAGGTCGCCGGCGAAAACTATCTCATCCCCGTCGATGCGAAGATCACAACCCCATCGGACCTCGTCGACCATTCGCTCCGCCTGGTCGACCTGATGGCGACGCTGGAATCGATCCCGAGCCGGCTGCGCATCGTCATGCTGGATTCCTGCCGCACCAATCCGTTCCCGAATATCGTCGACGATGGACGCGGACTTGCGATCGTCGACGCGCCGCTGCACTCGATCGTCGGTTACTCGACCTCGCCGGGCGCGGAGGCGCTCGACGGCGCCAATGGCCACAGCCCCTACACGCAGGCCTTTCTTACGCTCGCGCGCGAGCCGAACCTGCCGATCGAACAACTGTTCAAGCGCATCCGCCTCCACGTGAGCTACGCAACGCGGGGCTTGCAGACGCCGTGGGAGAGCTCGTCGGCAACCAGCGACTTTTATTTCTTCGGCGACACGGCGGTTGCGTCTGCTCGCGCGCCTGAACATGGCCCGGCGGTCGAAATGGCTTCCGACCTGCCCTGGCGATCGGTGGATCAGGTCTATGACTATGTACTGTCCGAAGATTCGCCCGAATATTATCAGGAGTTCCTCACCCGCTTCCCCAACGACCCGCGCTGCGATCGCATTCGCCACCTGCTCACCGACCTGACGCTCGCGGCCGCGTGGCACAAGGCGGTGCTCGCCAACTCCCCGCTCGCCTACAAGAACTTCTATGACCACCACGGCGAGAGCCCCTACGCCAAGGTGGCGCTACATCTGGAGTCCCAGCCCAAGGGCACGCCCCTGATGCAGGCCAGCCATTTGTTCAAGGGCAATGGCGGCTTCCATCAGATGCAGCTGTCGGCAGGTGCCAAAGTCACAACCCTGTCCGTGCACGGCATGAATGCGCCCGGCACTGGCAAGGTGGTGAATCTGCCCGCCAACGGCAAGGGCACGGCACACGAGATCGAGCATCACGATGCCGAACATCGCCAGATCGAGCATCACGACGACGGACATCGTGAGACCGGTCACAATGACGTCGGCTCAAAACCACACGAGCGCTTCGAGCGGCGGCAGGCCTCCTTCAATCACTTCTCCAACGCGCAGGCTCGGATGGGCGGCATGAGTGGAGGCGGCGGCATGCACTTCATGGGCGGTGGCGGCGGCTTTCGGCGCCGTCATTGAACGCGACGCGGGGCAAAGTCAAAAGCGGCTCTGCCCTTCGTGATTTCAAGACGCGCCGTTTACGCGATCAGCTTTGCATAGAGGTCCGCATCGATATTGCCGCCGGAGAGGACGATCACGACGTTCTTGCCCTGCGCATCGAGACGGCCCGAGAGCAAGGCGGCAAGACCGACGACGCCGCCGGGCTCGACCACGAGCTTCAGTTCACGAAAGGCAAAGGCGATCGCCGCCCCAACTTCCTCATCGGAAGCGGTGACGCCGCCGCCGAGCAGCTTGCCGTTGATCGCAAAGGTGATCTCGCCCGGCATCTCCGCCATCAGCGCGTCGCAGATGGTACGATGTTTGGCGTGATGAGCCTCGCGCTTGCCCGCACGTAGCGAAAGACCGTGATCATCATAGTCCTTCGGCTCGGCAACGATCACTTTGGTTTGCGGAAACTTCGCTTTCACCGCAGTCGCGATCCCCGCGATCAGGCCGCCGCCGGAGGCCGGCGCCACCACGATGTCGGGCGTGAGGCCGAGCGCGGTCATGTCCTCGGCGATCTCGCGGCCCGCGGTGCCCTGCCCTGCAATGATGAAGGGATCATCATAGGGCTTCACCAATGTGGCGCCGCGCTTCTCGGCGATCTCGCGCGCGATCGCCTCGCGGTCCTCGCGATCACGGTCATAGAGCACGACCTCGGCGCCGTAGGACTTCGTGCGCTCGCGTTTGCTGACCGGCGCATCCGCGGGCATCACGATGGTCGCCTGCATCTTGAGTATCTGCGCTGCCGCGGCCACGCCCTGTGCGTGGTTGCCGGACGAAAATGCGACCACGCCGCCGCTGCGCTTGTCTTCCGGGATCGACGAAAGCTTGTTGAAAGCGCCGCGAAACTTGAAGGAGCCGGTTCGCTGCAACAACTCCGGCTTCAGGAACACGTTGGCGCCTATGCGCGCGTTCAACGCGGCCGACGAGAGCAAGGGCGTCCGCACGGCAAAGGGTGCGATCACCTTTGCGGCGGCATCGATATCGGCTGGGGTCACCGGAAGAGAATTGTTTGTCATCTGTGCGTCTTAACGCATCCGATCCCTCGCGGGCAAGAGCGCCTCAGGCAGCGCGAGCCGGCGCGATCTGCGGGACCGGCGCGACGCGAGGCGAGAGGTCGGTCCAGGTGATGATCTCGAAGCGGCCGTCCTCGTGCTCGACCAGCGCCGTGCAGCTCTCCACCCAGTCACCGCAGTTCATGTAGCGGATGCCGTGCTCGTCGCGGATCACGGCATAGTGGATGTGGCCGCAGATGACGCCGTCGGCGCCGTGGCGGCGCGCTTCGGCGGCAAGCGCGGCCTCGAACGCGCCGATATAGTTGACGGCATTCTTGACCTTCTGCTTGGCCCATTGCGACAGCGACCAATAGGGCACGCCGAACATGCGGCGGAAGAAATTGACCAGACGATTCATCTGGATCGCGAAGTCGTAGGCCTTGTCGCCCAGATGCGCGAGCCAGCGCGCGTTCTGCACCACGAGATCGAAGATATCGCCGTGGATCACGAGGAAGCGCTTGCCATCGACACCGGTATGCACGGCGTTCTCGACCACATCGATTCCGCCGAAATGCGTGCCGTAGTAGTTGCGCAGGAACTCGTCGTGATTGCCGGGGATGTAGATGACCTTGGCGCCCTTGCGCGCCTTGCGCAGCATCTTCTGCACGAAGTCGTTATGCGATTGCGGCCAATGCCAGTTCGACTTCAGCGCCCAGCCATCGACGATATCGCCGACCAGATAGACGGTGTCAGCGTCATGAGTACGGAGAAAGTCGAGCAATTTGTCGGCCTGCGAGCCGCGGGCTCCGAGATGGACATCGGAGATAAACAGAGTGCGAAAGCGCCGCTCCGGGCTTTCATCACTGCCAGCATCAACTACCATGCGTGCGCCCTTAACAGATTCCCGTGACAGAGCCGTGACGAACAAGCCCTGCGGCGAAACGACGGACACGTCGCCCTGCAGGCGCTTCGAATCGGGTCCCCGCCTGCATTGAATCGCGATAGCAGCGGTAAACGACAATCAGGCGACAAGAGCGGGGTTTCCGTGGGAATGCGGCGGGACTGTTAACCACCTTCGTCATTGCGACAAGCACGTACATTCCCGCGGCACGATCTGCCCGAGCTTTGCTCAAACCGTTGGCCCTCGATAGACAGAGGGCGCAGGGAATGCCGGGCGTTTGGCACACCCGCAGCCTCGCGTGCAAAGTAGTAATCACGCGAGTTAGTCACTACAGGTACGCCGTAACGATCCGGCATTCCCTGCGCGATGGTTTACGGCTTATGGCGCGCTCTCCCCGGGGTGCCGGGCTTGATAGCCCCCGTCGCTCCGCGAACGTCTCGCGGAGCTTGACGCCAGCGTCGGGGCGTCAGGACTACACGCTTTTGCCGTCCGCCTCTGGCGCGTTCGTCTCGCGCACCAAAAGCGTCCACCGCATCCCGCTCCAACGTTCGTGACGATTGGCCGAAACGCCCCTCTGATCGGAGGCGGGACGTGCATAGACAATCATATTTTTCTGAAAAACGGAAGTGAAATTTTGGCTTCCATGCGCTCGACCGGCAAATCAGCTTGAGATCGCTCACCAAATTCGACTTTGCGCGCAATGCATTTGCACGGCGAGATTGTCTTTCGGCGAGATGATCGAGTCAAAATCGATCAAGTGATTTGCCCGTCGCGGCTGGGCAAGTATGCGCAGCGGAAAACTGATCAATGAAGGGACACAGCCATGAGATTTTCGCCACTCTTCGTTGCGGGTCCAGTTGCGCTATCCTGTCGATTGAACTGCTACCGTTCACAATGACAGTTGCCTTCACAATCACAGAGGATCCCATCATGCCGGACAAATCTGCAAGAGGCATCGACCGACGCGATCTTATCATGGCATCCATTGCCGCGGTCGGCGGCGCGGCCGCCGTCACCGTCAGCGCTGGTGCTGCGAATGCCGAGGACGCAGCGGCATCCCCCGCCAATCCGGCATCAAGAACGGTCTATACCGGCGACGTTATCGAAGGCAAAAAAGTCGTCAGCGCACTCGACGTCAACGAGCTGGAGCCCGGCAAGAGGCACCGCTTGTATTTTCAGGGCGTTGAGATGCCAACCGGACAGCATTGGTATGCGTCTGTGACGGTCGCCAAGGGAGCAAGGCCGGGCAAGCGCGGCGTCCTGACCAGTGGCGTGCATGGCGACGAGATGAGTTCTGTCCATACGGTCCACACCGTGATGAACCAGCTCGATCCGGCGCAGATGTCCGGGACGGTGATGGCGGTCACGGACATATCGCGCCCGGCCCTGGAAGGCATGCAGCGCAGATGGCCCAATCAGGGCAGAGGCATCGATCTGATCGATATGAATCGGGAGTGGCCCGGAAATGAGAACGGCGCCACCGCACCCAGCCGGCACGCCGGACTGTTGTTCAACCACCTGCTGCGGCCGAACGCCGACTTCGCGATCGACTTCCACACAGGCACAACAGGATTCGAAGTCACTGCATTCAATATCGGCGGCATGGATGTGCCCGGCGTCAAGGCGATGATGGAGCTCTATCCCGTCGGTCAGATTTTCGACAATCATGTGTATCCCGGCGTCCTGCACAACGCCTTTATGGACGTCGGCATCCCCTCCTTCACGCCGGAAATCGGCGCTGCGCGCGTCCTTGACGTCGAGATGATCTCGCTGTTCGTGGAAGGCACAATGAACGTCCTCAAGCATCACGGCATCGTTGCGGGGCCGATGGGACGGACGGGCAAGGACGTGACCGTGTTTGTCGGCAACAGCGCGTTCCCGATCCTGGCCACCGCGGGCGGCCTCGTCGAGCATCTGGTCAAACTCAACGACAAGGTCGTGGCCGGACAGAAGGTTGCCATCCAGCGCGATAGCTTCGGCGAGGTGGTTGCGGAGTATGCAAGCGGAGTGGCCGGCGAGATAACGGGCCAGCGCAGCGATGCAATGTCCGAGCCCGGCAACCCCCTGGTATTCATCCTTTTCAACAAGCCGGGACCGGAGGACGTTCCGGCCTACCCCGAGTAGCTGCCGCATCGAATTCAAGGCCGGTGACGTTCACTGTGGCCATTCACGCGGCTCGCTCGTGCTTGGTTGGCCCGAAGCCGACATCCCGCAAAACCAGAACCATGCCGCGACTTGCGGGCGCGAAAAGCCGGAAGCTGAACCGGCTTGCACTCGGATTGGCATCTCCACCTGCGCGCATTAACGTCCGCCCAACAGGCAAGCCACCCGAACATCAGTGGCCGCTGGGAGCAGGAAGGTACCGACATGAAGCTGTACTACGCGCCGGGCACGATATCGCTCATGCCCCATGTCGCCCTGCTCGAGAGTGGTCTTTCCTTTGTCGCCGTCAGGGTTGATGAAGCCAGCAAGAAGATGTCGGATGGTGGCGACTACAGGGCGATCAACCCCCTCGGCTACCTACCGGGTTTGGTGCTCGATGACGGCCGCGTGCTGCTCGAGGCAGCCGCGATCGCCCAGTACGTCGCGGACCGCAATCCGGCGGCAAAGCTCGCTCCACCGCCCGGCACCATCGAGCGCGCGAGACTTCACGCCTGGCTGAACTTTCTCTCCAGCGAGATGCACAAGGGAGGTCTTGGCCCACTGTTTTACACGGCCCTGGACGAGCGGGCGAAGGATGTTTTCCGCGAGCGGCTCAGGGCGCGGTTTGCCTTTGTCGACCAGCATTTGTCCACGCGTGAGTATCTGCTGGGCAAGGACTACTCGATTGCCGACGTCGGCTTGTATGCGATAACGGGCTGGACGCCTCGTGTCGGCTTTGACATTCACGCCTACCCGAACCTGGTCGCGCATCAGGCTCGGATCGCGGGTCGCGACGCCGTACGTGAAGTTCACGGGATCGAGGGCCCCGTCCCGGCATGATCTCCTGAACGGCTGGCGTTGACGCCTGAGCGTTTTGCCGCCATATACAGCGCATGAATAAGCTTCTGTCAGCCGCATTGACCACCACCGCGACCGCTTACGGCGGATCGCCTGCTGGTTGCGCGCGCTAGAGACAAGCGTACTTCACCCAGAAAAGGCCCCGCCGGCAACGGACGGGGCCTTTTCCGGTTTTTGATGGTCCCCGTCCGCGCTCTTTCCCATCACAAGGAATACAGCCATGGACGATCTCGACCACAGAAATCTCGGCGTGAAACTCAAACTCTGGCACCTTCAGGAAGATGCGCCGGGCATGGTGTTCTGGCATCCGCGCGGTTACGCAATCTACCGGGTGCTGGAGGACTATGTCCGGCGCAAGATGCGCCGGGCCGGTTATGCCGAGGTCCGGACGCCACAACTGCTGCCACAGCAGCTCTGGAGCCGCAGCGGCCACTGGGACAAGTTCGGCGAGCACATGTTCCGCGTCGATGACGGCGAACAGGCGATGGCGCTTAAACCGATGTCGTGCCCATGCCATGTCCAGATCTTCAGCAAGGGGCTGCGCTCGTGGCGAGAGCTTCCGATCCGCTATGCCGAGTTCGGCGCCTGCCACCGCAATGAGCCTTCCGGTTCGCTCCACGGCATCATGCGAACGCGCGCCTTCGAGCAAGACGACGCCCATGTGTTCTGCCGCGAGCAGGACGTCGAGGCCGAAGTCGCGCGCTTCATCACCCTCTTGGGCGAGGTCTATCGTGAGCTCGGCTTTCCCGACTACGAGGTGGCGCTGGCGACGCGGCCGGCGGTACGCGCCGGCGACGACGCGACGTGGGACTGGTCGGAGGCGAAGCTCGGCGATGCCGCGCGGCAATGTGGCCTCGCGCCTCACGTCAATCCCGGCGAAGGCGCGTTCTACGGACCGAAGCTGGAATTCGCGCTGCGAGACCGGCTGGGACGATCCTGGCAGTGCGGCACGGTGCAGCTCGACGGCGTGCTGCCGCGGCGGCTCGAGGCGTCCTATATCGCCCCCGACGGCAGAAGCGCCAATCCTCTGATGATCCACCATGCCATCTTCGGATCGCTCAGTCGCATGATCGCGATCCTGCTCGAGCACCATGGCGGCGTGCTTCCGTTCTGGCTGTCACCGGACCAGGTCGCGGTCGTACCG
>Ga0105240_10011462_pt1 | contig 12346 bp, 11 predicted proteins | sample KBSC54metaG_FD_80426 | JGI IMG/M metagenome (GOLD analysis project Ga0105240, IMG submission 80426) | Corn rhizosphere microbial communities from Kellogg Biological Station, Michigan, USA - KBS C5-4 metaG | ecosystem: Host-associated > Plants > Roots > Rhizosphere > Soil | place: Michigan, USA... | reverse complement strand
GTCCACAGACCGCGAACGTCCGCCCTCGTTGAGCATGACGCGCCGCTTCGTGCCCGCAAAGGCCTCCTCCAGGGTCACCTCCAGCGCGCCCGCGTCCCCCTCGGGCGGCGGTCCGGCGGCCGCGCCGCCGAACAAACTGGAAAAAAAGTCGCTGAAGCCATTCAAGTCGGAAAACCGCTGGCTTCCGGAGTGGCCGAAGCGCTGCCCCCAGTCGGGCGGCGGCCGGAATTGCTGTCCGGGCCGGTAATCCCGCCCTAATTGGTCGTAGGCGGCGCGCTTCTCCGTATCGCGCAGCACCTCGTAGGCTTCCTGCACCTCTTTGAATCGGTCCTCGGCGTTCTTTTCCTTGCTGACGTCCGGATGATATTTGCGGGCCATCTTGCGGTAGGCGCGCTTGACCGAGGCAGCGTCGGCGCCTCGGGTCAGCCCGAGAATTTCGTAATAATCCTTGTATTGCATGCCAACCCTTGCGATATTAATTCTCTATATTACAGGCACATAGCGATAGAGGTCCTTGAAATCCACGGCGGCGTCCCGACCTCGCCCTAAGAGTCGCGTTACCATATTGCGGTTGGTTTTCCCAAACAAAAGGGTCTATGAAGCGCATTTTCCTATTCATCGTCACGAACCTGGCCGTTTTGGCCGTGCTCAGCGTCGTGGTGTTCGTCATCGAACAGGTCTTCGGCGTGCGGCTGGCCGGCGGCGGATTGAGCAGCCTGCTGATTTTCGCGGCCGTGTTCGGTTTCGGCGGCGCGTTGATCTCGCTCGCCATGTCCAAATGGACGGCCAAGCGCATGATGGGCGTGCGCGTGATCACCGCGCCCCAATCCGACGTGGAGAGCTGGCTGCTCGCCACGGTCAAGCGTCTCGCGGATCAGGCGCATATCGGCATGCCCGAAGTGGGCATTTTCGATGCCCAGGAAATGAACGCCTTTGCGACCGGCGCCCGGCGCAACGCCGCCCTGGTCGCCGTCAGCTCCGGTCTCCTGCGCAGCATGTCGCGCCCGCAGGCCGAAGCGGTGCTGGGTCATGAAATCAGTCATGTGGCGAATGGTGATATGGTGACTCTGGCCTTGTTGCAAGGCGTACTGAACACCTTCGTGATATTTCTCGCGCGCGTCATCGGCGGCATCGTCGACAAGGCGCTGTTCAAGAATGAGCGGGAAGAATCCGGCATCGGCTTCTTCCTGACCACCATGGTGGCGCAGATCGTCCTGGGGATAGCCGCGAGCGTCATCGTCGCCTGGTATTCGCGGCGGCGCGAATTTCGCGCCGACCGCGGCGGCGCCGATCTCGCCGGAACGGCCAGCATGATCGGCGCGCTGGAGGTCTTGAAGCGCAGTCAGGGGGAACCGATGCCGCCGCAAATGCAGGCTTTCGGCATCAACACCGGCAGCACGCACGGTTTCATGCGGCTGTTCATGAGCCATCCGCCGCTCGATGAGCGCATCGCCGCCCTTCAATCATAGGAATCGAGATGACACCAGAGCATGAAATCGCCGTAACGCCCCCCGCGGCCGATCGGGTGGGCAGAGAACTCTCACGCTGGTTCGGCAGCGGCGATTTTACGGACCGTCCGCGCGCCGCCGCCGCGGCGCAGGACTCGGACCGGCACGTCGATTGGGCGCGCGTCATGCCCTTCATGATGATGCATGCCGCTTGTTTCGCCGTCATCTGGGTGGGCTTCAGTTGGACGGCTCTGGCCGTCACCGCGGTGCTCTACCTGGTGCGCATGTTCGCCATCACGGGCTTCTATCACCGCTATTTTTCGCACCGCACCTTCAAGACCTCGCGTGCCGGCCAGTTCATCTTCGGCCTGCTCGGTGCCTCGGCGGTGCAGCGCGGACCCATCTGGTGGGCGGCCCACCACCGCCACCACCACGTGTATTCGGACAAGCCGGAGGACGTGCACTCGCCGGTGCAGCACGGTTTCTTTTGGAGCCACATGGGCTGGTTCATGTCGCACAAGCATTTCGCCGCGGATCTGTCGCGGGTGAAGGATTTGCTCAAGTACCCGGAACTGCGCTTCCTCGACCGCTTCGACATCGTGGTGCCGACACTGCTCGGCGTCGGCGTGTTTCTGCTCGGGGTATTGCTCAAGCACGTCGCGCCGGGTTTGGGCACCGACGGCTGGCAAATGCTGGTCTGGGGATTCTTCATCTCCACCGTGGCCGTGTATCACGGCACCTACACCATCAACTCCCTGTCGCATGTTTTCGGGCGCCAGCGCTACAAGACCGGCGACGCCAGCCGCAACAATGTGTGGCTGGCCATCATCACCCTGGGCGAAGGCTGGCACAACAATCACCATCATTACCCCGCGTCGGTGCGCCAGGGTTTTTATTGGTGGGAATTCGACGTCACGTTTTACCTGTTGAAGCTCATGTCCTTCGTCGGCGTCATCTGGGACTTGAAGCCCGTGCCCGCGGCCGTGCGGGAAGGCGCGGGCAAGCGCTTCTAGCGCGCCGGCGTCCATGGCGCGCCCGCCGGATCTCGATACCTTGGGCGAGCTGAAGGCCGTCGGCGGCGACGGCTCCTGGCTCGATTTGCCCGAGGACGTCGCCCCGTTCACCAGCGATTTTCGCCGCATCTACCAGGGCGTCACTCCGCTGGTGCTGCTGCCGCGCAACGTCGATGACGTCGTGCGCATTCTGCAAATCTGTCACCGTGAGGCGGTCGCGCTGGTTCCTCATGGCGGCAACACCAGCTACTGCGGCGCCGCCACCCCGGATGAAAGCGGCGCCCAGATCGTGCTGTCCCTGCGCCGGCTGAACCGCGTTCGCCGCGTCGACGCCGCCGACTATTCCATGATCGTCGAGGCGGGCTGCACCCTGGCCGGAGCGCAGGCGGCCGCCCGCGACGCCCTGCGCCTGTTCCCCTTGAGCTTGGGGTCGGAGGGCACGGCGCAAATCGGCGGCAATCTCTCCACCAACGCCGGCGGCACCGCGGTGCTTCGCTACGGCATGATGCGCGACCTGGTGCTGGGCCTCGAAGTGGTGCTGGCCGACGGGCGCGTGTTCCATGGCTTGAAGAGCCTGCGCAAGGACAACACCGGCTACGACGTGAAATCGCTGTTCGTCGGCGCCGAGGGCACGCTCGGCATCATCACCGCGGCCTGCTTGAAACTCTTTCCCCAGCCGGCCGACAGCGCCACGGCGCTGGTGGGCATCGCGGCGCCGCAACGGGCGCTGGACCTGCTCGCTCGATTGCGCAACGTAGCCGGCGACCAGCTCACCTCGTTCGAGCTCATGCCGCGCTTCGCAGTGCAGCTGACCGTGCAGCACGTGCCGGGGGTCGCCGATCCGCTGGGACAGGACACGCCCTGGTACTTGTTGGTCGAGCTCACTTCGCCCAATCCCCGCCAGGAGCTCACCACTCTTCTGACCACCGCTCTCGAGGAAGCCGCCGAGGGCGGCATCGTCGCCGATGCCATGCTGGCCACCTCCATGGCGCAGGCGCAGGCCATGTGGAAGTTGCGCGAATCGGTGCCGGAAGCCCAGCGCCGCCACGGCGCCAGCCTCAAGCACGACATCTCCGTGCCGGTCAGCGCGATTCCGGCGCTCATCGAGCAGGGTTCCGCGTTGGTGCAACGCCTCGCACCCGAAGGCGACGTAGTCGCCTACGGCCACGCCGGCGACGGCAACCTGCATTTCAATGTGAGTCAAAAACCCGGCGCGAGCGCAGCGAGTTTCAGGGCGCGCAGCCACGCGCTCGAGCAGGCACTGTTCGATCTGACCGAGAGCCTGGGCGGCAGCATCAGCGCCGAACACGGCATCGGCCGCCTCAAAGCCGCGGAATTCGCGCGGCGCGCGGACCCGGTGGAACTGGCCCTCATGCACGACCTGAAACGCGCGTTCGATCCGCAGGGCATCTTGAATCCGGGAAAGGTGCTGTGCGCGCGCTGATCCTGCCCATCCGCACCGCGCGCCTCACCCTGCGCGAGTTCGTCGGTTCCGACTTCGGCGCCGTGCACGCCTATTCCTCCGATCCGCGGGTCACACGCTATCTGTTCTTCGGCCCCCGCGACGAGGACGGCACCGCGGAGTATCTCGACGGCCTGCTGGCCTCGCAGCGCGAGCGGCCGCGCACCCGGTTCGAACTGGCCGTGGAGGAGCCCGCTTCCGGGCGCGTCATCGGCGCCTGCGACCTGTCCCTCATCGAGCGCAACGTGGTCGATCTGGGCTACATGCTCGGCGCGCAGGACTGGGGCAAAGGCTATGCGACGGAAATCGCGCTGGCGCTCATCGACGCGGCCTTCTTCGACCTGCGCGCGCACCGCGTGATCTCGACGGTCGACATCCACAACGGCGCATCCATCCGCGTGCTGGAGAAAATCGGCATGCGCTGGGAAGCCGTGTTCCGCAAGCACCGCCGCGCCAAGAACCGCTGGTGGGATTGTCACCTGTTCGTCCTGCCGCGCGAAGTCTGGGAAGCGTCGCGGGTGAACTACGCACCCTGACCCGTCGCCGCAGCTCAAAGCGCGGTGACTCGCGCGCCGCTACGGCGCGGCGTCAGTCCTCGTCTTTTTCCGCGGCGTCGAGTTCCCGTGCCCGCTGCGCGGCGCGCTTCAGCACTTCCTCGTCGGGCATTCCCGCGCGGCCGCTGCTGCGCAAGGTCAACAGTCCGCCGACCAGCGCAAGGATCACGAGAATCACGATGACGGCGCCCTTGAGCATCACCCGGTCACCCGGATCAATCCTTCCTGCGCCGCACTCGCGACCAGCCGGCCGTCGCGCGCAAATACGCTGCCGCGCGTGAAGCCGCGCGCGCCCGAGGCGCTCGGGCTGTCGACCGCATACAAGAGCCAGTCGTCCACGCGCACGCTGCGATGAAACCACATGGCGTGATCGACGCTGGCGATCACCAGCTGGGGCGAGATCATGGCGATGCCGTGCGGCTTGAGCGCGGTATCCAGCAGGTGAAAGTCCGACACATAGGCCAGCAGGCAGCGATGCAGCGCCTCATCGTCGGCCAGCCTGTCGATCGCGCGAAACCAGATGTACTTCAGCGGAGCGGATTTTTCCTGCCGCAAAAGGTCGGTGGGCCGTACCGGCCGGAATTCGAACGGGCGCCTCTGTTCCAGCATGCGCCGCGCCGCGGGCGGCAACCGCTTAGGCAAATCGCGATAATGCGCCTCGAGGTCCGGCAGCTCTTCCGGACCCGGCACGTCGGGCATGGCTGCTTGATGATCCAGGCCGGTTTCGGGCAATTGGAAGGAGGCCGACATGTTGAAGATCTGCCGGCCGTGCTGAATGGCGACCACGCGTCTCGAGGAGAAATGTTTGCCGTCGAGCGCGCGATCCACCTCATAGACGATGGGCGAATTGAAGTCTCCGCGGCGCAGAAAGTAGGCGTGCAAAGAGTGCACCACGCGATCCTCGGCCGTGGCCGTCGCCGCCACCAGCGCCTGGCCCAGCACCTGTCCGCCGAACACCTGCGGACTGCCGATGTCCCGGCTCTGGCCGCGGAACAGGTTCATTTCCAGCCGTTCGAGCGTCATCACCCTGATCAAGTCCTCGAGCAGCTGATTCATTGCCGCCTCAAGCCGAATCGGCTCCCGCAACGCCCAGACGCTTCTGCATGATGGGACTGGTGGTGGTGTACTGCAGGAATTGCCGCTTCTCCGGAAACAAGTGATGCTGAATGGCGAAAGCGGCGAGCGCCGCTTCGTGAAACCCGCTCAATATGAGTTTTTTCTTGCCGGGATAGGTGTTGATGTCGCCCACGGCGAATATTCCCGGGACGCTGGTCTGGTACTTTTCGGTATCCACCTTGAGCGCCCGCTTCTCGAGCTCCATGCCCCACTCGGCGATGGGGCCCAGCTTCGGGTGCAGCCCATAGAAGGCGAGAATCCGCTCGGCAGGCACATGAACATCCCGGCCGTCGGCCGTGTGCACGGACAAACCCGTCAGCCTGTCCCCCTCCCTGCGCAATCCGGCGGCGTTGCCTTCCAGCAGCTGCATCTTCCCCGCGGCGACCAGCTCGCGCATGCGCGCCACCGTGGCGGGCGCCGCTCGGAACTCCGCGCGACGGTGCAGCAAGGTCAGGGAGCGCGCCTTTTCGCACAGCGCCACCGTCCAGTCCAGAGCCGAGTCGCCCCCGCCGCAAATGACCAGGTCGAGGCCGTGCAAATCGGCGGCCGACTTGACGCGGTAGTGCACGCCGCTGCCCTCGAATTCCTCGATGCCGGGCAGATTCAAACGCCGCGGCTGAAAGGAACCGACGCCGCCGGCGATCACCACCGCGCCCGCCAACAGGCGGGTGCCCGAGGAAGTGGCGATGAGAAATTTGCCGTCGACGGGGCGCACTTCCGTGACCTCCTGGCCGAGATGGAAGGTGGCGTGAAAGGGCTTGGCCTGTTCCAGCAGCCGATCGATCAATTCCTGGGCGCCGCAAATCGGCAGTGCGGGAATGTCATAGATCGGCTTGTCTGGATACAGTTCGGTGCACTGGCCGCCGGCCTGGGCCAGCGAATCGATGATGTGCGCGCTGATGCCGAGCAGGCCCAGTTCGAATATTTGGAACAGGCCCACGGGACCTGCGCCGATGATGACGGTCTCGACCGGCGTGGGGGCGGCCTGCGCCGCGCTGGGTATTTCCGGCATTAAACGCGTTCCTTCATTGTCGGCAAAATGGGCCGCAAATTGTAGCTGAATGCCATTGGCTCTGCGGACCGCCGTGCAACCGGATTCGGACCGCCGGGTACTCATGTACCAGAGCGGGTCCCGGAAGCCCGCGCCGGACGCCGATCCGCCGCGGCCGCGTGCGCCTGCGTCCTTGAAGGTTCAGGTATTTGTTTTGTCTGGCAAAATAGTGGGGGAAGAGCAATGCACGCCCAAGTCCAACCACCCCCGCAGCCCGAGGACCACGGCCGCACGCCGCAGGAGCGGCTCTCGACCCGCCCGATCCGCGCGCTGCATCGCGGCCTCGATGTGCTCATCGAGTTGAACCGCCGCGAACGGGCCGCCATCAACACCCTGGCGGGCGCCGTGCATCTGCCGCGCACCACCACCTACCGCATACTGGAAACCCTGCGGGCGGCGGGCTATGTGGATCGCGATCCGCACGACGATTGTTATCGGCCGACCGTCCGGGTGCGGGCCCTGTCCGAGGGCTTCGACGACGAAGCCATGGTCGCGCATATCGCCAAGCCGCATCTCGCCGCACTCGGCGCGCAAATCGTATGGCCCGTGGCGGTCGCGACTCCGTCCGGCGCCGCCATGATGATTCGCGAGACCACCGACCGGCAGAGCCCCCTCGCCCTCGAACGATATGGCGCCGGAGTGCGCGTGCCCATGCTCGGCTCCGCCGCGGGGCACGCCTACCTGGCGTTCTGCCCCGCGCAGCAACGCGACGCGCTGCTCGATCTCCTGTCGCGCTCCTCGCTGCCCGAGGATCGGTTGGCGCGCAGCCGCATCGATGTCGACAGACTGCTCAACGAAACCCGCACCCAGGGCTTCGGCATGACGCATCGCGCGCGGCGCGTGTCGGAGGAAACCAGTCTCGCCATTCCCATCCGCGCGAAGGATAAAATTCTCGGCGCGGTCACCGTACGCTATGCCGCGACCGCGGTGCCGCTGCGTACCGCGGTCGAGCAGTTCCTGCCCAAGATGCGCGAACTCGCGCAAAAGATCGAAGCCGAATTCAGTGTGAGCCGCTCGGCCGGGATGTAGTCCCGGCCAGGCCGCGGGCCGCCCGGTCAGGGCGCAGGCTCGGCCCCGGTGTGGACCGCTCGGTCAGGGCGCTGCCCGGCCAGGGTGTGGGCCGCCCGGTCAGGGCGCTGCCCGGCTGGGACTGCGGGCAAGCGGCTCAATATTTCGCCCGCGACGCGCGCGTAATGACCGCCGAAATGATGGCCGCCGGCCATTTTGACGGCGATGCCGTCTTTCTGGGTCAGCTGCGCGCAAGCCGCATCCCGATCGTGCGCGCCGTACAGGCAAACATACGGTGAGCCGCTCCAGTTCTGCAATTCCGGCGCCGTCGCCCTGCCGCCGCTCGCGTTCCCCAGCCAGTTCGCCATGTGAATCTCGAACGCCGCATTGTCGCTGATGCCGAGCAACGCGGTGAACCCCACCATGCCGCGGGTCTGCGCAGGCAATCGATTCTCCATGAAAGGCATGGTGTCGGCACCCTGGGAGAAGCCGATCAACAGCACGTGGCTCTTGCGCCATTTGCGCGCGTAGTGGCGCACCACCCGGTCGAGATCCTCCGCGGCGCCCTGCGGCGTGCGCGGCGACCAGAAATATTTCAGCGAGTCCCAGCCGACCACGGGAACGCCGTGTTTCGACAACTCCCTCGATATGCTGCGATCGATACCCACCCATCCGCCATCGCCCGATAAGAACACGGCGAGCCACGGGCTCTTGCGCCCGGCAAGGGCCGGCACCACGATCAACGGCAAATCAGCAACGGAAGCCGGCACCGCGGACTTCGAGATTCGGCCAGGTGCGCCCGGCGCGCCGGATGGCGTGGTTGCGATAGGCGCGCCCGGCATGGCTTGCACGGTCGGTTCGGCCGCCGCGGCGGGCGCACTGGACGCGGTCGGTGCGACCGACGCGGTTGATGCGGCGGGTGTGGTTGGCGCCATCGGCACCGCCCGGCAGGCGCACAAGCTGCAGCACAATATGGCGGCGATCCGCAGCGCCTTTGCGACCGGCACTGGATTGGCGGGGATCACGGGTTATTTTCTCAAAACCTTGCCGACGCCGCCGGAGATGAGCGCGGTCACATCGAGCAGCGCCCCCGCCATGGCCAGGCCATCGGGCGCGGCCAGATATCGAGGTCGCCAGACCGGCTGGAACTTTTCCTTGTATTTTCGCAGGCCCTCGAAATGGTAGAACATCTCTCCATAGCGCTGCACCATGCGGCCGACCTTGTGCCAGGTGGGCGCAAGCGCATGCTCTTCCAGGCCCGACAGCGGTGCCATGCCGAGATTGAACCACCGATAGCCCTGCGCCTTGCCCCACAACATGCATTCCACCAGGAGGAAATCGATGACGCTCTTCGGCGCGCCCGCTCCATAGCGCATCAGATCCACCGACAATTCACTGGCGGCACCCCGCCAAATATTGGCGAAAGCCACTATGGCGCCATTGCAACGCACCACGCCGCAATCGAAATTCCTCAGGTAGTCCGCATCGAAGTAGCCCAGGGAAAAGCGTTTCTCCCCGGTGCGCTTCTCCTCGAGCCAGGCATCCGATATCGCGCGCAAATCCGTCAGAATGGCATCCAGGTTGGCACGCGGCACGATCTCGAACTCGGCACCGTCGCGGCTCGCGCGCCGGTGCGTCTGGCGCAAGTCCGCGCGCGCGGCTCCTTCCAGTGAAAACGTCCCGAGCTCCACGCGCGCTTCTTCGCCGAGCTTGCTCAAGTTCAAGCCCAGATCGATGTACAGCGCCAGGTTCTCCGGCTTCACCTGATAGAACACCGGCGACACCGCCATCACGTCGCAACTCTCCAGAAACTCCCACGCCAGCGGCTCGCAGGCTTCGGCCGGGCCCACGGGATCGCCCATGGCCACCCAGCTATGGCCCGATACCTGGTACATGATGAATGCGGTACGCTCGGCGTTGAACATCAAGTTCTTGTCGCCCAGCAACGCCAGATTGGCGGTGGTGTCGGGAGCCGCGGCGACCAAGGCTGCGACCAGCTGCAAATCCTCCGGAAGCCGCGCCGCCGGGCGCGGCGGTGCCGGCCGGAGCAAACGCCACAACCCATAGGCCGCCGCAATGACCGCCGCGAGCAGCGACGCGCGCAGGCTGCGCGGCGCCGAGGCATGAAATGCGAACTCCCACCACAGCTGATTGGCGTAGGGCACGTGGCGATAGGCGAAAATCACCAGCCACGCGGCGGTGACCAGCACCAGGAACAGCGCGACGATCCAAGGCCCGGAATAATGCTGTTCGATCAAGGACGCATGCCGCCGGAAGCGGCCCCGCGCCGACACCAGGACGAAGATGACGATGGCGAGGATGGTGGCTTCCTCGTAATCGAAGCCCTTGAGCAGGGACAGTAAAATCCCCGCGCACAGCAACCAGATCGTCAGCCACCATGCAGCGTCCAGCCGCCGATACAGACCGTGGGCGATCACCAGCAGGCCGACTCCCACGGCGCTGCCCAAAAGATGCGACAGCTCGAGAATGGGCAGAGGCAGATAATTGCGCAGCAGATCCAGCCGGTTGCCCAGGCCCGGCGTCGCACCCGAAAACAACAGCACGGCGCCCGCCAGGAATACCGCGATCGCGATGGCCTGCGGCGTGACGGCGGTCAGAAAGGTGCGTCCGAGTTGCACCAGACGCACCGCAGGCCCGCGATGCACCCACAGTTCGTGCGCGCCCAGCAATGCCAGGGCTATGCCGAAGGGTGCGAAATAATATATCGCCCGGTAGGCGACCAGCGCCCCGAGCAGGCTGCCCTTCGGCACCGCCGGCAGCAGCAGCAGCAGCACGGTCTCGAACACCCCGATGCCGCCCGGAACATTGCTGATGACTCCCGCGGCAATGGCGATCAGGTAAATGCCGGCGAACGCCTCGAAGCGGATGTGCGCCTGGCCCGGCAACAGCGCGTACAGCACGCTGGCGGCGCACAACAGATCGGCGCATGCCACGGCGACTTGCGCAAACGCCACGCGCGGCTTCGGCACCGGAATGACCAGGCGGCCGAACTTCAGCGGCTCATGGCAGGTGCACACCAGCCATAGATAGGCGGCGACCGCCGCGAGCAGCACGCCTCCGGCCAGCGAGGTGAGCGCCGGATGCACTCCCAGCGCCGACACCGAGGTGTCCGCCTGCGCCAGCAGCGAGAGCCCCAGCAATAGTCCCGCGCCCAGCAGGAACGTGACGGTGCCGAACGCGATGATGGTGGCGATCTGTTTCGCGCCCAGCCCGAGCGCGGAGTACGCGCGATACCGGACCGCCCCGCCGCTCAAGGTATTGAAGCCCACGTTGTGGCCGATGGCGTACCCCATGAAGGATATCAGGGCGATTCGAGGATACGGCACCCGGGCGCCGGCGAAGCGCACGGCCAGCGCGTCATACAAGGTCAGGCAGCTGTATCCGGCGACCGTAAACAGCGCCGCGCGCCACAATTTCGCCGCAGGGATGGCGTGGACGTGTCCCAGGATATCCTGCCAGCGGTATTGGCCCAGCAGATGATGCAGCCAGAACAACGCCAGCCCGAATAAGGCGATGCCGAGGATGGTGGTCCATGCGGGGACCTTGAGAGCTGTTTCCGGGTGTGCCAAGCCAGGTATCGTATCAGGGCCTCCCAGGCAACGCTGCAAACTGCTAGGGTTCGGCTTTGGATTTACCGAATCGATCACAAGGGGTAGCCCACGCATGAGTTCCACCACCGATGGCCCACAGGCAACCATGGACCCGGCTCAGATTTATCGAGAAGAAACCTTCACCGACCGCAAAGTCGGCACCATCCGCCGCTTGACTCCGGTGACCGCGGACGGCTCAACGGACGCCGCGCGGCCGGTGCTGTACGTCGGACAGGCCCAGGTCATGACGCCCATGGGCGCCGTGCCCATCAGTTTTGAGCTCGACGCCGCGACCTTGAACGTGGCGATAGAAAAATTCGGCGAGGCCGCCGAACAGGCGGTGCATCAGACCATGCGCGAATTGCAGGAAATGCGCCGCGAACAGGCATCCTCGCTGGTCATCCCCGACGCCGCCGGCGCGGCGCTGCCCAACCCCAGCGATCTGCTCGGCCGAGGGCGGCCGCGCCGTTAAGTTTCGAGCACATGCCAGCGCGCATAAGCCGCCTCGAGCTCTTCCGTCAATGACTGCAGGCGCTCGAGCACGGCGCTGCCGCGCGCCGGGTCGTCCCTGAACAGATTCGGATCCTCGATCGCCGCGTGCAGCTGCTGCTGTTCGGTTTCGAGACGTTGAATCGTGTCGGGCAGCGCCGCGAGTTCGCGCTGCTCCTTGTACGACAGGCGGCGCGCCTTGATTCGGCCACGCGCCGCGTCCGCGGCGATCGGCGCTGCGACCGGCCGCGTCGTGGCGGCCTGCTGCGCGGCAGGCGGCTCCGCGGCAGCCTGCGTTGCGGCCGCCTGCGCCACGGCCGCGCGCCGCCTGGCCGAGGCGCCGGTTTTTCGCTGGCGCAGCCAGTCGCTGTAGCCGCCCACGTATTCATTGACCCGCGCGCCGCCCTCGAACACCAGCGTGCCGCTGACCACATTGTCGAGAAAGGCGCGGTCATGGCTCACGAGCAGCAGCGTCCCAGCATAGTTTCCGACCATCTCTTCCAGGAGTTCCAGAGTCTCCGCGTCCAGATCGTTCGTCGGCTCGTCCATCACCAGCAGATTGCTCGGCCGCGCGAACAGCCGCGCCAGCAACAG
>Ga0105240_10011459_pt1 | contig 12346 bp, 13 predicted proteins | sample KBSC54metaG_FD_80426 | JGI IMG/M metagenome (GOLD analysis project Ga0105240, IMG submission 80426) | Corn rhizosphere microbial communities from Kellogg Biological Station, Michigan, USA - KBS C5-4 metaG | ecosystem: Host-associated > Plants > Roots > Rhizosphere > Soil | place: Michigan, USA... | reverse complement strand
CCGGTCTGGATGCGGCCGCGCCCGACACCGGAGCCTGTGAAGGAGGAGCGCCAGCGCTCGTCATTCTTCGATTCGATGTGGCCGCCGGAGAACAGGATGTTTGGCCGCTCGGACGAGGCCCCCACTGCGGCCCAATCTCACGAGCCGCCCGCACCCTTCGCAGAGCCAGAGCCTGAGGCGGCGTTGCCTGAATCCGAGCCGGCCGAGCCGACCTTTGCGGCTCCCGAAACGGCGCCGAGGCCGCGCGCCATCGCTATCCTGAAATCCGGGGTCGTCGACGGCATGAGCTATACGCTCTATGTCGACGGTTCGATCGAGGCCGAACTCCCGCAAGGCACGCTGCGCTTCGCATCGATCCACGAATTGCGCGCCCATCTCGAGCAGAACGGCTGACCGCCGCACCAGTCCTGGAGGCGGGTGGACCCGGCGGCAAGCCCCGGCAGCAAGTCTAGGCTCCAGTCTAGGCGGGCAATACGACATGTTCTTCTTGCCGGCCGAGGCATCGGCCAGTATTCTTTAAATATTGGATTCTTCGCCGGCCGGTTGGCGAGGCATGTCTGGCGTCAATCGTCGTTGCCGCAGGGCACTTTTTCACGACGGGAAGATGGCGATGAGCGACGGCTCGGGCGAACCCAACTACATCGCACTGACAGCGGAAATCGTTTCGGCTTACGTCAGCAACAACACCGTGCCGGCGACCGACATTCCCGGCCTGATCAATCAGGTGCACGCGGCGCTGAGCCGGGTTTCGAACGGCGTGCCGGACGGCATCGCCGAGGCGCCGAAGCCGGCGATTTCGTTGAAACGATCGGTGACGCCGGAATTTCTTGTCTGTCTCGAGGACGGCAAAAAGTTCAAGTCGCTCAAGCGGCATCTGCGGACGCAGTACAACATGACGCCCGAGCAGTATCGCGATAAGTGGAACCTGCCGTCGGACTATCCGATGGTGGCGCCGAATTACGCCGCCGCCCGCTCCGAGCTTGCCAAGCAGATGGGCCTGGGCCAGCAGCGCCGCCGCCGCGGCAAATAGCCCGTCCGGCCGAGGCTTCCGAGCGCCATCCCGATTGCCGAATCCGGATCGCCACGCCGGGCGGTCTGCGGAGACCTCCGGCATCGCGGATTCGTAGGAAACTCATCTAAATTTTATTGACATCGATCCTAAGCATATTTATTCCTCTGGAGAGGCTTTTGTCAAAGCGTGTTCAGGGAGGTCCACCGCCGATGTCGCCATCCGCAAAGTCCGTTTCGATCCATGGCGCCAGGAAACGCCGTCCACGGCAATTGCGTATTGCCGAGGCCCAAGAGCCCGCGGTCGACCGGTTCCGCGGCCAGCATCTCGCGCTGGAGCGGCGACACATGGTCACCGCGCTCGGCCGTACCGAAATCACCGTCGACGAGCTCGAAAGCCCGCTGGCCTGGCTCGCCCGCCGCCGCGGCCGCGATGGCCGGTCGCTGATCGAGCAGCATCAGCTTCAGGCCGGCGAGCGGTTGCGGCTCGATTTCACCGTCGCCGACCTGATGCCCCGCACCACCACCAATTGGTCGAGCCCGATGTCGTCCGGCGGCGGCGGCGCGGTGGACCCGACCGACACGATGACCGACGCACGCCGGCGCGTGCATAAGGCGCTCGACAGCGTCGGCCCGGAACTGTCCGGCCTGCTGCTCGACGTCTGCTGCTTTCTTAAAGGCCTCGAGGACATAGAGCGGGCACGCCAATGGCCCTCGCGGTCGGCCAAGATCGTGCTGCAATTGGCGCTCGATCGCCTGGCGCGCCATTACGGCTACGCGGCGGAGGCAAGACGCCGCGGCCGCGCGCCGCTGCGCAGTTGGCTTGACGACGACGCCGCGTTCACGGTGGGATGAGGCTCAGGCGGCAGTCGCCAGCGCCGCATCGGCGTCGGCGCGGATGCGCTCGACCATCGAGCGCAGCCCGTTCGAGCGCTGCGGCGTCAGGTTCTCGCGCAGGCCCAGTTTGTCGAAAATGGCGATGGCGTCGGTGTCGATGATCTCCCGCGCGCTCTTGCCGGAGTAGACCGCAAACAGGATCGCGACCAGGCCGCGCACGATATGCGCGTCGCTGTCGCCCTCGAACGAGAGCACGGGGCCGCCGGCGCCGTCCGGTTTCACATGCGTGACGAGCCAGACCTGGCTGGTGCAGCCGCGCACCTTGTTGGCCTCGTTGTGCTCCGCTTCGGCGAGCGGGGGTAGGGTGCGGCCGAGCTCGATGACATAGCGATAGCGGTCGTCCCAGTCGTCCAGCAGGGCGAAGTTGTCGATGATTTCGTCGATCCCGGTCATTTGGCCAATCGTGCTTGCGAGGCGACGCCTCGATCTGGCCGATATATAGGCCGGGCCGCTTCGAATGGCCAAAAATCTTTCCGCCGCCGGCATCCGCGGGCGGCAGATCCGCTTTTCGACCGGCTTAGACGGCCGGGCGGGCGGCGCGCCGCGGCGGCAGCGGAACCGGCGCGTGCCAGGCCGGCTGCATGTCGTTGCGCGTGAGCGTGCCGTGCGTCCGATCCGATACCGTCACGAGCTTGGCGGCGGACTTGTCGGCCTCCGCCGTCTTGTCGGTCGCAGCGGACTTGTCGGCATCGGCCGGTTTGTCAGCGAGCTTGGCGCTGATGAACTGATACAATGTACGCGCGCCCGCTTCCGCCTTCTCTCCGAGCGCAGCGGCAACCTTGCCGCCGGCGACGCAGGCATCCGGCTGGCGCTCGCAGAAACCGCGCGCGTCGGATACTGCGGCGCTCGCGACCGTTATCGCCTGCGTGGCGTCGATCTTCGCGTCCGGCGATTTGGCACCGCTACCCGGCAACAGCAGGCAGACGACGCCCAGCCAGAACGCCATTCGCAACAGGAAGAACATGACCCTACCCATTTATCCCCGGCGGCTTGTCCCCCGCCTTGGACAGAAATCTAGCAGACAGCTTTGAAGCTGTCGTTCGCCTTGGCGCGACGATTTGGCTCAAACAATCCGACAATTCTGCGCAAAATTTCGGACAATTCGAGATGATCGAATTTGCCTAAAATTCTAAAGACCGTGCCGTGCTCATTTGCTCCGCGCCGACGACTGCCATGGTTAGCGTAAGGTAACCGCGCACGCATGCGGCAATACACCGTTCACCATGCAGCCGAATACGCGCGTCCCAAGCGGTACATCGCGCCGTCGCTACAAGGAGAACGGGCAAAACCGTTCGACTTTTAGCGTTCGCTTAAGCCGGCCCCCATAAGCTCGGCCTCCAGCAATAAGGGGCGCGTCTTTCAATCGGGACGTGACAGGGACCGTGAGTTTCCTCACGCCAGTGTGGAACTATGTCGATGCCTTGGTGCACCCGGCGGCGCAGCATGATGCGCTGACCGCGGCGCGCCATCGCGCGTTCATTGCTCCGCGCCTCATTGGCAGCTTCGCAGCCTTGGCGAGCTTTCCGGTCTATCTCGCCTTCCGCGGCGTGCCGAGCCTGCTCGAAGTTTTCGTCTTCGCCTGGCTGGTGGCGCCGATCCTCGTCGCCTATTTCCTGTCGCGTACCGGCCGCTACGAGAGCGCGCACGTTCTCTCTTCGCTGTCGCTGACCGGTCTCGTCGCCGTGGTGGCTTGGTGCACGGGCGGCATCGGCTCGTTCGCGGCGATCTGGTTGGTCGTGGTGCCGCTGGAAGCGTCGCTATCGGCATCGCGCCGTGTCGTTGCACTCGCGTCGAGCTTCGCACTCCTCGCCGCCGGTCTGCTGCTCACCTTGAGCAGCATCCATGTGCTGCCGCCGCCATCGCTCATGGATGGCGGCAACGGCGCGCTCGCCGCAATGGGCATCATTTCCGCCGCGCTCTACGCCACCGGCATCGCGCTCGGCGCCGAGTCGCTGGCCCGCACCAGCTTCTGGCTGCTGTACGCGGAGGAAGACCGCTACCGCCTGCTCGCGCGCAACATGACCGATGTCATCACGCGCCACGGCAAGAACGGCGCGGTGCTGTTCGTGTCGCCGGCGGCCGAGTCGCTGTTCGGCCTGCGTGCCTCCGAGCTCACCGGCCACGGCATGTTCGACCGCGTGCATGTCGCGGACCGCCCGGCCTACCTGACCGCGCTTGCCGACGCCGCCGCGCTCGGGGAGCCGCGCTCGGTCGAGTTCCGCATCCGCCGCGACGGCGACCGCGCCGCCCAATTCGTCTGGGTCGAGATGCGGTGCCAGCCGCTTGACCGTGCCGGCGATCAACCGGCCGAGGAGCGCGAGGTGGTCGCCGTGCTCCGCGACGTCAGCGAACGCAAGACCAATGAACGCGCACTCGAGATCGCCCGCGCCGAGCAGGAACGGGCCAGCGCCGCCAAGAGCCGCTTCCTCGCGACGATGAGCCACGAGTTGCGCACGCCGCTCAACGCCATCATCGGCTTTTCCGAGATGCTGACCGATCAATCGTTGGTATTCGATTCCGCGCGCAAGCTCGAATACGCCAAGCTCATCAACGATTCCGGCCGTCATCTGCTGTCGGTCGTCAACGGCATCCTCGACATGTCGAAGATGGAGACCGGAAATTTCGAGATCACGCCGGAGCCGTTCGCGGCCGGCACCGCGATCGTGAGCTGTTGCGATCTGCTGGCGCTGAAGGCGCGCGACTGCGGCGTCGAAATCAGGACGCGCATCGCGCTCGACCTGCCGGAGATCGTCGCCGACCGCCGCGCGTTCAACCAGATCCTGATCAACCTCATCTCCAACGCGGTGAAGTTCACGCCGCGCGACGGCCGCGTCACGGTCGGTGCGCATTGCGAGGGCGCCAGGCTCGTGCTCGTCGTCGAGGACACCGGCGTCGGCATCGGCGAGGACGATCTGCCGCGCGTTGGCGAAGCATTCTTTCAGGCGCGTGCGTCCTACGATCGTCGCCACGACGGCACCGGTCTCGGCCTGTCGATCGTCAAGGGCCTGGTGCGCCTGCACGACGGCGAGGTTGACATCGCCAGCCGCCTCGGCAAGGGAACACGAGTGACGGTACGTCTGCCGCTCGATTGCGAGGGCGAGCGCCGCGCCGCCGATCCGATCAAGCTCGTCACCGAGCGCGCCCATGAATTCGCCGCCGCCGCCAATTTCGACGTTCATGCCCAAGGTCACCAACAGGTCAAGAAAAGTGCGTAACCCACCCGCCCGCGCGCAGGCCGTCCCCGCCGGGCGCCTGGCCAAAACCGGTCACATGATCGGCCGGCATCCGCGGGAATTCGTCGCGCTGCTGATGGCGACGGTCGCGACAGGGTGGATCTTTACCAATGCACTGTTTTTGCAGAAAGGTCCGCATCCGGCGCCGATCTTCGCCACGCGTCCGGTGACGCATGAGACGGTGCCGCTGGCGCCGCCGCGGCCGCAGATCATGGCGCCGGCGCCCATGCCGATTCCGGCTCCAACGACGGCGCCCGCACCGGCGACCGCCGAGCAGAACCACGGTCAACTGGTGTCGAACATCCAGCGCGAACTCAATCGTCGCGGCTATTACGATGGCACGGTCGACGGTGTCTGGGGTGCGCGCACCGACGCCGCCGTGCGCGACTTCGTGCAGGCGACCGGCGCCAAGGTAACGGCCGATGCCAACGATGCGCTGCTGCGTGCGATCGTGGCGGCGCCGGCCAGGCGCGCGGCCACGCCCGCGCGCACCAACGATCCGATCGCCGCGCTGATCGCGCCGTCGGGCCGCATGCTCGCCGTGCAACGTGCACTCAACGATTTTGCCTATGGGCCGGTGAAGCCGACCGGGCTCTACGACGCCGATACGCGCGCGGCGATCGAGCGCTTCGAGCGCGCCCGCGGCCTGCCGGTCACCGGGCAGATCTCCGACCGGCTGGTGCGCGAACTCTCCAGCGTCGTCGGCCGTCCGCTGGAGTGAGGCGCGGCGCGCGTGCTATCAGCGCATGATCGCGACGCGCCCGGCTGATATCTCATGCGCCTGAAATCGAGCATCTGGGTCTCCGCCTATCTGCGGCGCTGCGACGTCGAAGGCGCCTTCGCCGCCGTGCGCCGCCGCGGCGCCGAGGAAGCGGGCGCCATCTTCATCAAACTCAATCGGCTCGACGGCACGGGGACGTTGTTCGGCCCGGCGCCGCAGACGATGTTCGAGGAGGCGCGGCCGGCGGAGCGGCTGTTCACCGCACTCGCCGGCGGCACGACGCCGGTCGCGGATGCCGATATCGAGGCGCGGCTGACCAGGGAAATCCGGTTCGACCCGGATGTTTGGATCGTCGAAGTCGAGGATCGCCGCGGGCGCCATTTCCTCGACGACGCGCTGGTCTGATCAACCGTTGCGATCGCTTTTGCGCAGCGGCGGGGCGGCACGACCGGTCCGCGTCCGTCGCGCTGAATTGCCGAACGACCGCGCATTACGCCGCTCGTCGTCCCAATGCACCGGCTCGTGCGCGAGCTTTTTGCGCGCGAGCGGCAAGCGCCAGATGGCGGCCATCTGCGTGGCGGCCTCGGGCGTCACCTCATCGAAGAGCTGCGCCAGGTCGTAGACGCGGTGGACCGACTGGCCGATCACTGGATTGAGGAACAGCAGCACGCGCTGCAATGCGGCCGCCGACATACCCAGCGCCTTGGCGGCGACCACCAGCGGCTCGCCGGAGGCGTCGCGCACGATCCGCTCGGCCAGTGCCGGCGCGACGCCGAGCGCGGCTGCGAGCGTCTGGCTGAAGGTGGTCGGATCGCGCTGCAGCGCCGCGTTTTCAAGTTGGGCCAATGTTTCCGCGGAGGCAGATGGCGCCGGCCGCGCGGCCGTCGGCAGCAGATTGGCGAGGATCAGGCGGCGTTCGTCGGGCCGCGCCGAGAAGAACAATTCGGTGAGTTCGTCGCGAGCCGCTGGCGTCGCCGCAGGCTTGCGCGGAAGAGGGGCCTCGCCTGTGAGCCTGGTGAGCACAGCCGCCGGCGCAGCCGCATAGGTGCGCAACGTCGCCGCGACGGTGGCGCGTGTCACCTCATCGACCGCGTCGATGAGGCCAGTCGCCAGTTCGATATATTGGGTTTCTTCCTCGGCCGTATGGACCGGCTTCTGCACATACAGATCGGTGAGCACGCGCAATAGCGTCGGGCGGATATCGACGCCGTCGCGGCAGGCGAGATCCAACAGACCGTCGATGTGCGGGAACGCAGAGGATTTGGGCATGACGCGACGCTTCACAGACACCGTCAATGCCGAACATTAGCCGGATGCCTTTAACAGGCCGTTAACCTTGGAAGCTCTTTAATCCCCGCATGCGCCGATCCGGCGGGTGTCAAAGCGTCGCCGGCGCGGAAGAGGGGCTGCAATGGGCGAAGTTATCCGCTTTCCGGACGAGACGGCGGGCACGCGCGGCGGCAGATATATCGATGCCGCGACCGAGCCTGCGACCGTGATCATATTACCGGTGATCCGCATCGAGCGGGGCCCGGACGACACCGACGGACTTGAACCGCATTCCGGCAACAACCAGGGCCGCCGCCGCCGGCGCGCGCGCTGATTTCCGGAAGCCAAGGATTTGATGCGAACTGCGCTGCAACGGCTCCGGTGCCGCCCCGTATGGGCACCGCGTCTGCTCGTGCTCGCTGCGCTGGTCGCACTCGGCGGCTGCGGCGTGCAGGGTGACTTCGGCGAGGTCAGCCCGACGCTCACGCGCGACGACATGCACGACTGGCTGTCGCTCGACGCCATTGCCGGCAAGCCGACTTCGCCCTCCGACTTTCCGATGACCGAAGACGAGCGCGCGATGCGCGATCTCGCTTATCCGCTGATCGAGCAACCCTATAATCGGCAGAAATTCTACTCGGTCGCCGGCGAATACGGCGTGATCGGTGCCAATCATCGCGGTGCTTTCGATCCGACCGCCTATACGACACATCTGTTCGGCGATGAGCGGCGCACCTCGGCCTCTCGCTACGAGGTGCTCACCGACGACATTCGCAACGATACGACGCGCCTGCCCCAGTTCTTCGAGACCGCGGCGCGCGTGCTCGACGTCGATGCCAAGCGGCGCAAGAGCCTGTTCTACGTGTCGTCGCTGAGTCAGCACGAGCGCGACAACGCGCTGCGCCGCGTCGACGAGAACGCCACGATTGTCGCCATGGTGCGAAAGTCGCTCGATCAGCGTGTTGCCGCCTATCGGTTTGCGCTCGAGCGGCTCGTCGTCATGACGCCGAGTCCGCAGGCGGTGCAAGTGGAGCGCGCGCTCAACGAGTTGCGCACCAAGGTTGCCTGGTATCGCACCCACATGCCGACAGGCTGGACGCGCGAGCCGAGTCTGGCTTCCGCGCGCTGATCACTGACCCGCTTTGGCCTGCTGCGTTGGCGTGCAAGTGGCGGCTGCGACCGTGGCCGCGGCCTTCGGCATCAGACCCGGTTCGGTCGCCAGCGCCCGGATCGCGATGAGGCCGGTGTCGGTCGGCGACTCGACGATGAGCCGGTCGGCGGCGGTGACGTTCTCCTCCTCCGGCATCTGCTCGTGCTGCGCGACGGTCATCAGATCGAGCTCGATGACGCGGCGGCCGGCGGCGCGGTCGTTGATGGCGTAATAGGCGACGTCGGTGCGCGTGTAGAACGACACCGACGTGTAGGCCGGGCTCACCGGCACCGAGAGCTTGAGCGGGCCTTGCGAGAGGTCGTAGCGGCAGATGGCGACGGCCATGGCCGGGTCCATCAGCGGCATCAGAGCCGTGCCCGGTGCCGGCTCCGGCAGCGGCGTGACCGTATTGACGGGCGTGATGGGTGCCAGACGCGAATAGGCGTCCTGCGTCGCGGTGCGCGGCAGGATGATGACGGTGGCGATATGGACGATGCCGCCGAGCAGCATGCCGCCGAACAGGAGAAGCAGCCAGCGGATCACGGGCAACTCCTGGTGACAATCGCTGGCATGGGCACTTCGCGGCCGGCCTTGGTCGCGACGCCGACGGCGGTGTCGTAGAAGCGTAACGCCAGTTGATAGCGCTCGATGCCGCCGGTCGGCAGCCAGTTACCGGGGCTGGCGCGGGGTCCGACGGTCACGTCGAAGCTGCCGTCCGAGCGCCGGACGATCTCCTCGCTGGTGAAGCCGTGGCGGTGGACCGAATTGGCGACCAGCTCGCCGTTGACGCTGTAGAGCGTCAACGTCCAAAAGCGCGCCGTCGGCGTTATGCCGTCGAGCTCGACGTCGCAGCGGCCGTCGAGCGCGCGGCCGGCATCATCGGTCGTAGCCATGAAGGAGACGCCGTCGCCGAGCGCGGTCGGCAGGACGCCGCTGCGGGCGATCGCCGCACGGGCGTAAGGATCAGCGTCGAGCGTGCCGGTCTTCGGCCAGGCGGTCCAGCTGCCGATGCTCAGCGCACCGAAGGCCGCACCGCGCGTCAGCGCGAAATAGGTCGCGCCGAGGCCGACCGCGGCGGCGACGAGAAGCGTAAACAATGTTCCGAGGAGCAGTCGCACGAGATGACCGCGGCTGAGGAGCCCTGATTCTTGATGTGGAGACTACGCCGGACGGTGGCGCGCCGCTAATCAGTTCCGGACAAAGGCGCGGCCCTCGAGCGCGTCGGTGAGTGCCGCACCTCGGCCGGCGGCGGAGGCCTGTTTGCCGATCTGGCTGGCGACCGTCGGCACCGGCCCGAGGGCGCGGGTGGCGTCATCCATCATGTGCTCCACCCTGACCAGGATCTCGGCGCCACGTTTGGTGAGCAGGCGTGGGCGCGGCGGCGGCGTCTCGCCGCCCTTCGATTTAGCATCGGCCACCGTCTGCGGGCGCGCCGGGGGCACTGGGACGCCGGGCAGTTGCTTCACCTCGATGCCCTGATGCGCGTAGGTCATGATGTCGTGCCAGGCCATTGCCGGCAGCGCGCCGCCGGTCATGCGGTTCATCGGTTGGTAGTCGTCATTGCCGAACCAGAGGCCGCAGACGAAATTGCCCGTATAGCCCATGAACCATGCGTCGCGGGACATGTTGGTGGTGCCGGTCTTGCCGGCGGCGACGATACCATCAAGGCGCGCGCGGCGGCCGGTGCCGTTCTCGACGACAGAGTTCATCATCTTGATCATATCGAGCGCGACGTGCTCCGGCAGCACGCGCTTCGGCTTCGGCCCGTCGCGGTCGTAGCGCCAGACCACCTTGCCGTCGCCGGTCCGCACCTCGAGAATGGCATGCGGCGCGACCTTCATGCCGAGGTTGGGGAAGGTGGCATAGGCGCCGACGTGCTCGATTAGGGTGACGGCATCGGCGCCGATCGGCAGCGACGGCGTGTCGGGCAACGGCGTGGTGATGCCCATGTCGTGGGCGGTCTTGATGATGCGGGCGCGGCCGAGCTTGGGATTGCCATCGCCGATTATGACCGAGAGTCTGACTGCGACGGTGTTGATCGAATGCGTCAGCGCCGTGATCAACGGCATGGCGCCGCGGAAGCCGCCGCCGTAATTGTGCGGGCACCAGTTGCCGAGGCAGATCGGCGCGTCGACGACGATCGAGGTCGGCTTGAGGCCCTTCTCCAGCGCCGTGGCGTAGACGTAAGGCTTGAATGAAGAGCCCGGTTGCCGCATCGCGTCGGTGGCACGGTTGAACTGGCTGGCGCCGTAGTCACGGCCGCCGACCATTGCGCGCACGGAGCCATCGACGTCCATCAGTACCGCGTCGGCCTGGTGCGCATTATACTCGTCGCCGTATTGCCGCAGCGCGTTCTCGACCGCGGCATCCGCCGCGCGTTGCAAGTTCGTGTCGAGCGCAGTTCGCACCACGAAGACACGCTCCGTCATCGACTTCGGAAACGTTTCGACCAGCTTCTTGATTTCGTCGAAGGCGTAATCGAGATAGTAATTCGGCGCGTGATCGTCGCGGCGGTCGACGGGGGTGGCGGGGTGGCGGCGGGCGCCGAACACCTGACCCTCGGTCATGAATCCGGTGTCGACGAGGTTGTCCAAAACGACGTTGGCGCGCGCCCGCGCCGCCGGCAGATTGACGTTCGGCGAGAACTTGGTCGGCGCCTTGAACAGGCCGGCGAGCATCGCGGCTTCCGCCAAATCGACGTCCTTGGCCGACTTGTTGAAGTAGTACTGCGCCGCCGCGTCGACGCCGAAGGCGCCGCCGCCCATATAGGCGCGGTCGAGATAGAGCTTCAAAATCTCGTTCTTGGTCAGGCGCGATTCCAGCCACAGCGCCAGGAACGCCTCCTTGATCTTGCGGTCGAGCGTGCGCTCGTTCGACAGAAACAGGTTCTTGGCGAGCTGCTGCGTCAGCGTCGAGCCGCCCTGGACGACGCCGCCGGCGCGCGCATTGGTGGCGAGCGCGCGCAAGGTGCCGGTGACGTCGACGCCGAAATGGTCGTAGAAGCGGCGGTCCTCGGTGGCCAGCACCGCCTTGATCAGGCTGTCGGGGAACTGGTCGAGCGGGATCGAATCGTTGTGGCGCACGCCGCGGGTGCCGACCTCGTTGCCGTAGCGGTCGAGGAAGGTGACCGACAATTCCGACTTCTTGAGCCAGTCGTCGTCCGAGGTCATGCGGAAAGCGGGGATGGCGAGCGCCAGCATCAGCACGAGGCCGACGGTGCCGAGCGTGGCGCCCTCGGACACGAACTCGATCAGGCCGCGCCGCCAGCCGGCGACGTGGAAGCGGTCCATGAAGGTGGAGAAGCGCTCGTAGCGCTCGCGCAGCTCCCGGGCCGAGCGGAACAGGCTGAAGTCGACCCAGGAATCGAGGCCGAGAAACAGCTTCCTCAGGTTCGGCCGCCAATCCTCGGGAAACAGGTCGCGCAAGGCTTTGCTCGTGGGGTCAGAGGCTTAACCGCCGCCGGCGCGGCGGCGCCGGGCACGGGGCCAATATAGAGCAAGGCGGCGGCGGCCGGAATGCCGGCGGCGCGCCACCTTGTGGCCAAGGTGAACGGGAAATGGGGCGGGAAAAGGGGCGTTGCTCTTCCTTACCCCCCTGACGTCGGTGTTCCCTCCCCCTGAAAGGGGGAGGGTCAGGGAGGGGGTCTTTTCGGCTCAAGATGATCCCCACCCGCCCGCCTTCGGCGGTCGACCTCCCCCTTGCAGGGGGAGGTAAAGGAAGGCGGCGTTCAGGGGGAGGGAACGATGGGGCGGGCGCCGTGCAACGCTTGAAGTATCCGCCGATGCCCGGCACAAGGCGCCATGGCCGCGAACACCGCCGACACCCCCTTCTGGAAGCGCAAGAAGCTCTCCGAGATGACCTCGGCGGAGTGGGAGAGCCTGTGCGACGGCTGCGGCCGCTGCTGCCTCAACAAGCTTTTGGACGAGGACACCAACGCGACCGTGTTCACCGACGTCGGCTGCGTGCTGCTCGACGGCGATACCTGCCGCTGCAAGGACTACAAGAACCGGCAGAAGCAGGTGCCCGATTGCGTGCGGCTGACCTGGCGCAACGTCAGCCGGCTGTCGT
>Ga0105240_10011458_pt1 | contig 12347 bp, 12 predicted proteins | sample KBSC54metaG_FD_80426 | JGI IMG/M metagenome (GOLD analysis project Ga0105240, IMG submission 80426) | Corn rhizosphere microbial communities from Kellogg Biological Station, Michigan, USA - KBS C5-4 metaG | ecosystem: Host-associated > Plants > Roots > Rhizosphere > Soil | place: Michigan, USA... | reverse complement strand
CTGGCGCTCGAGCCGGAGCTCGCGGAGGGGCATTTCAATCTGGCGCTGTTTCTGTTGAGAAGGGGCGATCTGCTCGAGGGGTGGGCGGAATACGAATGGCGCTGGCGGGCCAAAAGCGGGCCGATCTTCCGGGAGACGAGAACATTTCTCGAGCCGCTGTGGCTTGGGAAAGAGGATGTTGCCGGTAAAACCGTACTTCTGTACGGCGAACAGGGTTTGGGAGACTCGCTGCAGTTCTGTCGCTATGTCGAAATGGTGGCGGCGCTCGGCGCGCGTGTCATTCTGGAGGTGCCGCGGCCTCTCGTCAGCCTGTGCGCCACTCTGGAAGGGGTCACGCGGGTGGTGCGTTATGCGGATCCGCTGCCCTCCTTCGATGTCCAGTGCCCGCTGATGAGTTTGCCGCTGGTCTTCGGAACCACATTGGAATCGATCCCCGCGCGGCCGCGCTACTTGAGTAGCGACCCCCAAAAAGTAGCGACGTGGCAGCAGCGTCTGGGCCCGCGCACGAAGCCTCGTATCGGGTTGACATGGAGTGGTAACCAGGCCGCCGGAACCAATCGTGAGCGGCACTTCTCGCTGGCGCTCCTGCTCCCATACCTGATGGATGCCTGCCAGTACTTTTGCTTGCAGACCGATATTCGGCCGGAGGATGCCCGGACGCTGGAGAAGCATCCGGCGATTCAACAGTTCCAGAGTGAGTTGCGGGATTTTTCCGATACCGCGGCATTGTGTGAGTGCATGGATCTTGTGCTCAGCGTGGACACCAGCGTCGCTCATCTGAGTGGTGCCATCGGCAAGCACACCTGGGTCATGCTGACCTACGAGTCTGATTGGCGCTGGTTGATGGATCGGGCGGACAATCCGTGGTACCCGGGGATGCGCCTGTTCAGGCAAACGACCCGGGGCGACTGGACCACTGTATTCGAGCACGTCGCGGCTGAGCTGCGGCGCGAATTCGGTTGAGGACGCAGACCACGGAATAGTACTTGCTGACCCGCCCTCACTTCGGCGCAACAGGAGTTGAGTGGCGCGCATGCGGTATCTGGCCCTTTGTACGGATTACGACGGTACCCTGGCCACTGACGGCCAGGTCTTGTCCGGCACGCTGACGGCACTCGAGCAGTTTCTGGCCTCGGGTCGGCGGCTGGTCCTGGTGACAGGACGCGAGCTGGACGATCTGAAGAAGGTCTGTCCGCGACTGGATCTGTTCGAGTACGTGGTCGCGGAAAATGGGGCGCTTCTTTATAAGCCCGCCACCGGCGAGGAAACGCCGCTGGGCGCGCGGCCCCCGGATGCCTTCGTCGCCCTGTTGCGCCAACGGGGCGTGGGACCGATTTCGGTAGGGCGGGTGATCGTGGCGACCTGGGAGCCGCACGAAAGCACGGTGCTGTCCACCATTCGGGACATGGGCCTGGAGTTGCAGGTCATTTTCAACAAGGGCGCGGTCATGGTTCTGCCCGCTGGCGTGAACAAGGCGACCGGGCTGGCGCGTGCGCTGGAGCAGATGGAAATCTCGCCGCACAATACCGTGGGCATCGGGGACGCGGAAAACGACCATGCCCTGCTCGCCTCGTGCGAATGCTCGGCGGCCGTCGCCAATGCGCTCCCAACGCTGAAGAACGCGGCCGATATCGTCACGAGCATGGATCACGGCGCCGGCGTCGTGCAAGTCATTGAAGAGATCCTTCGCGATGACCTCGCTTCGCGCGAGCCTCAACTCAGGCGACATCACATCCTCGTCGGCACCGACGAGGAGGGACGGGAAGTCCGCATCCCACCACACGGCGAATCCCTGTTGCTGGTCGGCTCACGCGACAGCGGTAAGTCAGAGCTCGCGACCGGACTCATGGAGCGGCTGGCCGTTCAGGGGTACACGTTCTGTGTGATCGATGTCGAAGGCGACTACGGCAGCATCGCCAAAGCCGTGGCCCTCGGCAGCCCCAGCCGTCCCCCAACCGGTAACGAGATTCTCAAGCTGTTGCGGAGCGCTGATAAAAGCGCGGTAGTGAACCTGTCGGGGCTGCCCGAGGCGGATCGATTGCCATTCCTGACAACTCTGACACCCCGGCTGGCGGAGCTGAGGGCTCACTCCGGCCATCCGCACTGGGTGGCGATTGACGAGACGCACCACCTGTTGCCCGCCAAGGATGCGCCCGGTGAGCTGCTGCCCATGGGCGATGGAGAAAGCGTGCTCCACATCACTGAGCGCCCTGCCCTGGTGGCTCGGGAAGTCGTGCGGGCGACGACCTTGTTCATTGGTATTGGCGCCCAGGCGCAGGCCCTGCTGGATGAGTTTTGTCAGGTTCGGGGTGTTGCTCGCCCGGACACGAAATTCGCACCGCTGAAGAAAAATGAGGCCCTGATGTGGCGTCCGGGACCGAACGCTCAACCCTTCCGGCTCAACATCGCGTCGCCGCAACGTGACACGGTACCCGGAGCGTCAGCGGTGGAGGTCAGTGCGTCAGATGTTGAAAAACCGATTCTGCGAGCTGCGAAGGAGCGCACGCGCCTGCTACACTGAAATGTGACGGAAACACTGTGATGCACACAGCGTTTCTTGAGTGAATGCGGGTGGGGAGAGGCGTTTGTCGTACTCCTGTAATGAGTCATCGGCATTCTTCGCGCTGACTGGCGCGGGAGCCTGTCTCCTTAGGTGCCTGTCGCAACTCACTGTAAGGCTGCACTGATGCAATCGAGCCCTCTGGCTATCGTCACCATGCGCCGGGACCTGTCGGCGCGCTACGCTGCCACCACTCGCCAGTGGCTGGCCGCACGCAACGCGTACCGCCGCCTGCACGAGCAGCCGGTGAAGAACATCATCGCGCTTCGTGAGGCTGCCCAGCGCCTGGACCAACTCGACCGCGGTCGCGCGGCGCTGATGCGTGACCTGAAAGCGCTGTCGGATTAGTATGAAACGCTGGATCCGGGCATCCTGCCCGTCCCAGCGTGCCTCGTGCAAAAACCAATGGTTTTTGCACAGGAGGCCCGCCACCTGCGGCGGCGGGGCACATCCATGTGCCTGGAGGACCGCACACTCGTAACCTGCCGATCGTTAACCGGCTCACTGGTACCAGGAGCCGGTTCGGGCGACACTTCTTCCCCATGTCGCCTATTCCACCCTCCTTTCGTAAGCCTCCTGCCGTCCGCCCCGGCGACAACGTCGCTGTCGTGGCACCGGCAGGTCCTTTTGACAGAGCGTCGTTCGAGAAAGGGCTTGCGGTCATCCGCACGCGCTACGAGGTGCGTTATGACGAAAGCATTCTCTCGCGACAGCGCTATCTCGCCGGTGACGATGAACGGCGTTTTAATGAGCTGGCTACCGCGCTGGCGGACCCTGGCATCAAGGCAGTGTTCTGCGCACGCGGAGGCTATGGAGCGATGCGACTGCTGCGGCGGTTGGCACAGAGCCCTCCTCCCGCAAAGCCCCTGATTGGCTTCTCGGACATCACTGCCCTGCATCAGTGGCTGCAGAGCAACGGAATGGCCAGTATTCATGCTCCGGTGCTCACTCAACTCGGGCGTGTTCCGGCGGATCATCCGGCGCGGCTGTTCTCGCTCCTGGAGTCGTCGGCTCCGGCTGAGCCGCTGGTGGGTACGGATACATACGTCGGAGGCACCGCGGAGGGGCCGCTGTTAGGCGGCAACTTGTCGGTGCTCACACGACTTTTGGGAACGCCCTTCATGCCGCCGTTGGAGGGCGGCGTGCTGCTGCTGGAAGATCTCTCCGAGCAGCCGTACCGGCTCGACAGGATGTGGACGCACCTGGAGCTGGCGGGGGTGTTTCGGAAGATTCGCGGCATCGTACTGGGGCAGTTCCTGGGGTGCGAGCCGCGCGACGGGGGTTATACGGCGGCGGAGGTGCTGCGCGACCTCGCCGTCGCCACGGGGGTTCCTTGTGCCGCGGGCTTTCCTATCGGGCATGGGGATATCAATGAGCCTGTGGGGTTGGGGGTGCGGGTGAGGTTGGAGGCTGACGCGGCGCGGGTTACGTTTTTAGAAGCGGCGGTCAGTCCGGATCGGACTTGACGAGTACTTTCCGATTTTGATAAATATTTACCGAACAGGTAAATACATCGGAGTCTCCCATGGCCACCACGGCACCGCGACGACCGGCATTTATCCCCTCCATTATTTATCGCGACAACCGCGCCGCTTTGAAGTGGCTGCAGAAGGCCTTTGGCTTTGAGCCCAGCGAGGTGCTGACGGATTCGCAGGACAACATCGTGCACGCGGAAATGACGCATGGGGATGGCGTCGTGATGATCAGCAATGAATTCACGTCCTGGGCGAAAAGCCCAGCGTCGGCGGGGGATTGCAACACGCAGCGTGTACACGTGCGGCTGGAGAAAGGCATCGACGAGCACTGCGCTCGCGCGCGTGCGGCGGGGGCGACGATATTGATGGAGCCCGCCGACCAGTTTTACGGCGACCGGACCTACATCGCCATCGATCCGGAGGGGCACCGCTGGACCTTCTCCCAACCGGTCAAGGTAGTCTCGGTCGCCGAGATGGAACAAGCCAGCGGCCTGAAGTACAAGCCACTGAGTTGAAATGAGCGCTTACGATCTGGATCGGACGCTCGCGGCATTGGCGGACCCGTATCGCCGACGTGTGGTGGACCTTTTACGCGAGCGTCCGCATCGCGCGGGGGAGCTGGCGGAAGCGACGCAGATTGCGTTTCCGCTCATGAGCCGTCATCTGAAGACGCTTCGCGAGAGTGGAGTGGTCGAGGAGGATCGCGACCCGTTCGACTCTCGGGTGCGGATTTATCGTTTGAGGCCTGAGCCTATGGCGGACCTGAAAGCGTGGTTGGAGGAAACAGAAGCCCTGTGGGGGCGGCAGTTGGTGGCGTTGAAGGCGCATTTGCAGAAGGGGCGGAAGTGAGGCTCGGCGATGTTGGCGCGCCTGTGACTTCCAAAGTCTTCATTGCTCTACGTGTTCCGGCGGATCCTATGCGGACGTTTGAGGTCTTTACGCAAGAAATTGCGCTGTGGTGGCAACCCAGCGGGTTGTTTCGTGTGGGGGCGACGGGGGATGGTCGGTTGGCATTCGAGCCCGGCGTGGGGGGCCGGCTCTTTACGACCTTCGATGACGGCTCGACGTACGAGATTGGGCGGGTGTCGGTGTGGGAGCCCGGGCAGCGGTTGGTGTTTGCCTGGCGGCAGCCCAGTTTCTCGGCGGAGCAGTCGACCGAGGTGGAGGTTTGTTTCGAGGCTGTCGGGGAGGAGACGCGTGTTTCCGTCGAGCACCGTGCGTGGGACACCATTCCGCGCAAGCATGCCGCGCGGCATGGTTTTCCGGAGCATGTCACCCTGCAGAGGGTCGCGGATTGGTGGCGGGGGGCGTTGGAGGGGTTGAGGGAACGGATCGGGGGGCTGTGAGGTCTCACCTGCAATGAAGCTGGGTGTCGTGTGGATGCTTCTCATCACGGTTGCCACTCCGGCAATCGGAGACGGAGCAGGGTTTGATACAAAACCCTGGATCGGGGATTGGCACGAGATTCGTGCTGGTATGTCGGAGAAGTACGCCAACTTCGAGTGGGCGGTCTTTGAGCGGGAGGCGAATCTTTCCGAGCTGTTCGATGAGGCGGAGAGCCGGCTGCGGAGCGCGGGCAGTGACGAAAACGCCAAGGCCATTATTGATCGGGCGCTGCGCTCCATCGGTGATGGGCATCTTCGAGTGAAATGGCCGGCGGGTCCGGCAGGCGCGGAGGCGGCGAACTCCGGGGCGCCCACGGATGTCTGTGCCGCGCTGGGCTACGATGCCGGCATGAGGGGCCGGGCGCTGGGTCCCTACATTCCGGGCTACCGCCCGCTTTCTGACGATGTGGCGGTGGAATTTCCCGCGGGGCTGATTGACTCGGGCCGGCAGAAGGTTGGAGTGATACGCATTGGGTTGTTTGCGCCCCAGGGGTATCCGGAGCTTTGCGATTCCTTGCGCGGCCGGCCGGCGCCCGCAGACCACTCGACATGTGATGTCGCCTGTGCTGACAGTCTGGAGCACGCTGGATATGACGTCATGTCGCGGGATCTCGCGCTTCGCATCCGGGAACTCCAGCGGCTCGGGGCCACGGCACTGTTGGTCGACATCACCGGCAACGGTGGTGGGTCAGAATGGGCGGAAGCAGCCGCGCGCGTCCTGAGTCCGATCAAAATCCGCTCGGAACGGCGCTACGGTGTTCGCGGCGAGCACTGGGCGGGGCACTGGGAGTCCGTAGCAAAGGAGCTCCGCGAAGCGCGGCGGCCCTAGGGGGAATCCGTTGTAGTCAGGCGCCCGTGGGTGTTGAATTGATCCAGGAGCTGATCTTGTCGGCATCCTTGCGTGTCAAGGGATTGTAGACCGCCAAGGTGAGGCCCGGCCGGCCATCGACCGCGAAGGTTGAATATTCGAAAGCGATGGGGCCGAGGGTTGGGTGTGTCATGTGCTTGATGGCCTCATTGGGCGCCTGGACATCGTTGCCACGCCACAGCGCTTTGAATTCAGGGCTCGCTCGGGAGAGCTCGTCGACGAGGGGTTTCACCTCGGCGGCGGCACCGGCCCGCGCCACGTCCGCCCTGAACGCACCCACGACAAACCGTGCCACGCTTTCCCACTTTTCGCCGTGAGAGACACGAACACGCGGACTGAGGAAAACGAAACGCAGAATGTTGCGTTGGTCTGGAGGCAGGGACGAATAGTCCATGAGAAACACGGTTGCCGCGCGGTTCCAGGCAACCACGTCCCACATCGCCGTCTTGATGAGGGCTGGGCTCGGCTCGAGCGCGTCCAGCACGCGCTGCAGCCGCGGCGTTACCCTGTCGTCTCTTTTGTAACGCACTTCCGGAGAATGGCCGAGGCCGAGCAGGAACAGGTGTTCGCGCTCAAATTCGGTGAGCATCAGCGCACGGGCAATCCGGTCGAGCACCTCGGCCGAAGGCGCACCGCCGCGCCCTTGCTCGAGGGAGGTGTACCAGGTTGGGCTGATGTGGGCTCGCTGCGCCACTTCCTCGCGACGCAGCCCCGGTGTGCGCCGGCGTTTTGCCGAGAAGCCGAATGCGACGGGATCCAGCTTTGCGCGGCGGTCCCTCAAATAGTTCCCGAGCGGGTTCTCGGGCGCGGTGAGCTCGTCCATCCTACCAGCCGTTATACCACCATAATTTCGCTACTTTACAGGACGCGGTCGCACGCTGAAATTGGTCTTCGAAATACACTTTTCGGAGGTTTCAGATTTCATGCGCGTGTTTGTTACGGGTTCTACTGGATTCATTGGCGCGGCCTTGGTCACGGAGTTGATCGCAGCCGGTCATCAGGTACTCGGTCTGTGTCGCTCGCAAGACAAGGCCGCTGCCTTGACTGCCGCGGGCGCCGAGGTCCATCAAGGGTCACTCGAGGATCTGGAGAGTCTCCAGACGGGTATCGCTCGATCGGATGGTGTCATACACCTGGCGTTCAACCATGACTTCTCGAAGTTTGTGGCGAACTGCGAGCATGATCGACAGATCATCAAGACCCTGGGAGCCGCTCTGGCCGGTACGAAGCGACCGCTGCTCGTCACCTCCGGAACAGGACTGGCCAATACAGTGCCCGGACAGCCGGCCAGGGAAGATAACGCGACCGTCCCCTCCAACGTGATTCCCCGTGCGGCCTCGGAAGAAGGCGTCGCCTCTCTTGTCGCGGACGGAGTCAACGTATCGGTGGTGCGTCTGCCGCAGGTTCACGACCCGGTCAAGCAGGGTTTGATCACCGCCTTCATCCAGATCATCCTGCAGAAGGGTGTTGCTGCCTACGTGGGAGACGGACGCAACCGTTGGCCGGCGGCGCACGTTCTCGATGTTGCCCGCCTCTATAGACTGGCGCTCGAAAAGGCCGAGCCGGGCGCGAAGTACCACGCCGTGGCGGAGGAAGGCGTGGCCCTCAAAGACATTGCGGAAGTGCTTGGACGCCGGCTGAAGGTGCCGGTCAAATCCCTCACCCCGGAAGAGGCGCCGGCATATTTTGGGTGGCTGGCGATGTTTGCCGGGCGGGATTCGCCGGCTTCCAGTGAACTGACGCGCCGGAAGTTGGGATGGGAGCCGCGGGGGCCGGGACTGTTGGAGGATCTGGAGGCGTTGCGTTTCGTGGAGGGCTGACGATCGCCTGTTTCAAAGGCCCATGATCCGGGTGATTCCCACCTGCTCTGCGAGGGCCAACAGCGCGTCCAGGTGCTCTGGGCCGGCGGGGAGCGCCGGCCCGGATCGCTGTACGAAAAGCCAGGTCACTCGGGTTGCGAGCCACCCGCCTACTGCGGATCCATACACCGACGGTGTCAGCGAACACCGGGACCGGTGAATTCGTCGGTGAGGGCTGATTGTGTGACCGGGTCGACAGTACCAGCAAGCCCAGCTTCAACGCGGACCCGGCCAATCCCAACGCAAGCAACAACGGTCGCAAAGACATGCCGCAAGCTGCGGCAGGGTCGCTGCGTCGACTCAACATCGATTCCGTCGACCTACCTGCTACACTCCTGGGCCATGCCGACGCCGGTCGAGCGGGTGACGAGGACATCCGACAATCCGGCCGCGCGGGCGAGACTGGACATATTGGGCTATCCAACACCCCGGCCTGGTACGCGTTCACTCGAAAACGAAATTGCGACGCTCGGCCAGCAACCCGGCATGGAAATTGTGGTATGGAGTCGGATGAGGGTCGGGTTGGAAAAAGTGACACACGAAGTCGGACCGGCACGGCCCAGTTTGCTATCAACTGGTTAGCTAACCAGCCCCTTCGGTTGCGAAGGCTCTGGTGAGTGATACACATCAGTCACAACCGGATGACAACGTCGCTTCACTGGACTTCGAGCCGCCCGCCGCGTTACGTTCGCGACTTGACGCAGTGAGTGCGTCGGCGGCGAGCCTTCCTTCATGATTTTCGTGAGCGGGGTGCAAGCGATGCTGACAGGCACCCACGTCATGGGGAACAAACAACGCGGATATACAGCCCCCATACTGATCGGCGCCACACCCCCTGGGGTGTAATACAGGATGATGCAATGCACCCAGACTTTGAGAGCATGACGGTTGGGGGATTGGAACTGCGCTACCTCTGTAGCGGCGAGGGCAGTCCCACCGTGGTGCTGGACCAGGGACACGGAATCTCGGTCGAGGAAAGCCTGACCCGCTCGGAGACCATGGGCTGGTCGCGCATCGTGCAGGAAGTCAGCAAGACGACCCGCATTTTCGTTCACGACCGTGCCGGGTTGGGCTGGAGCGATGCGGCTCCGGCCCCGCGGGCGAGCCTGGAGATCGTGGAGGATTTACACGCGCTGCTGGAGAAGGCCCAGATCCCGCCTCCGTATGTACTGGTTGGACATTCACTGGGTGGATTCAACGTTAGAGTGTTTGCCGGACGTTATCCACACGAGGTCGCGGGCATGGTGCTGGTCGACTCGAGCCATCCGGACCAGTGGGCGCGGTATGCGGGAATCGTGCCGCGCCGGACACCCGTGGACGGCCCGCTGTTGAATCGATTCCGACAGCAGTTCAGTACCTTGTCCTCGATTGGTGCGATCGACCTCAAAACCAGCGCCACCCAGGTCAGGGATATCAATTGGCTCGGCACCAAGCCCCTGGTGGTGTTGAGTCGCAGCCCGCATTCCATGCCTGTGCCAACGCCACGGCTTCCCGCCGACGTGGCGGAAGAGATGGAGAAGATCTGGAGCGAATTACAGGCGGACCTGCTCACCTTGTCGGGTAACAGCCGGCAGATCATTGCCCACCATGCGGGACACCTGATCCAGGTGGATGAGCCGCAGTTGGTCGTGGATGCGATTGCGGACGTGGTGCGGCAGGTGCAGGTGGGGATACCGGCGCTGCACTGACCTTGACATAAGCCCACCCTGCCATAAATCGCTTTTTTTCGCCCACGGCCCCGCCACAAGACGGGGCAACACTCTCGCGTGAATATTCATCGCGAGAGTGAGAAGTCATGGAATACCGGTTGGGACTGAAAATCGTGGCCATTGGCGCACTGAGCCTGGCCCTGCTCGTGGGGCTCATGTGGATCAGCTCAATGGTCGGCGCGCGCCAGGCGCGTCGGGACGCCGTTGTCCACGACATCGCCGAAAGCTCCAGCAGTGCGCAAAGAATCGAGGGACCGATACTGGTCGTTCCCTACTCCAAGACGGTCCGCGAATGGAAGGAGTACCCCTCGACAGGGAACCGCCGCATCGAGGAGCGGCAAATTCCAGGGCAACTGCTGCTCCTGCCGGAGGAGTTCCGGTTGAATGGACAGATGCCCACGGAGCTGCGCAAACGAGGCATTTACGAGGCCCGTCTCTATCACGCCAACCTGGCGGTACACGCGACCTTCGATGTTCCAGCTCGCTATGGGGTCGGGGATGAGGCGGAATCGTATCGCTTCGGGCCACCCGTTCTCGCGCTGGGGATTTCTGACATCCGGGGCATCCAGAGTGTTTCCAGGGTGGCACTCAACGGAACACCGCTGAAGGTATTCGCCGGCAGCACGTCGGACATCCTGGGGCCGGGACTGCACGCGGAGGTTCCTTCCGTGGACGGAACTCGAGTCGCGCACCTGGAATTCGACATGGAATTGAGCATCCAGGGAACCAGCCAGTTCGATGTCATCCCGGTCGGCCGCGCCACCCGGGTCACGCTGGAATCGAACTGGCCCAACCCGAGCTTCAACGGCACCTTCCTGCCCGTACAACACACCATCACGAAATCGGGCTTCCAGGCGCAATGGACGGCTTCATTCTTCTCCACCAATCTCGAGGAGTCCATGAGCAAGTGCGCCGCCAGCGGCTCATGCGCGGAAGTCAACAGCCGGATCCTGGGGGTCAGTTTCATCGATCCGGTGGATCAGTACTTGAAGACCGATCGGGCCATCAAGTACGGCTTTCTGTTCATCTCACTGACATTCGCGGGATTCTTTCTGTTTGAAATGCTCAAACGACTGGCCGTGCATCCGATTCAGTACTCGATGGTGGGCGCAGCGCTCGCCCTCTTCTATCTACTGCTGCTGTCGTTCTCGGAGCACATCGGATTCGGGGCGGCCTATGCGATGTCGTCCACCGCCTGTGTGTTGCTGATCGGGTTCTATGTCAGCGGTATTTTACGAAGCGCATGGCACGGGCTGGGATTCGGGGCCATGCTGACCCTGTTATATGGGGTGCTTTATGGGCTGATGAGCGCGGATGACTATGCGCTGTTGATGGGATCGATATTGCTGTTTGGGGTGCTGGCGGTGGTGATGGTGCTGACACGGAAGGTGGATTGGGGGAGGCTCAGAGGGGCGGCGGGCGAGGACGCCGCGTAAGGGATTCATCGGGGCCGCCTGCTGAGGCCAGCCCACACGCTGACAGTACCGAGGCAGCGATTGCACCAAATCGAGCGCCCGCGAAGGGTCACTTCGCGGGCTGCGCGCCCCGGGCGAAAACCACGCTTTTCGCCCGCCGTCGAACGAAGGCCGTAGCGACAAACTCCGCTGAAAGCGGCGCGGCCGACTTTCAGCCCATGAACTAGAACAGCGAGCCGCTATCAGCACCTAACATGTACTTCCTGACCAGCGGAATAGGTGGACCGCCGTAGGACAGGAACTTGTCGTGGAAGGCCTTCCAGTATTTCATCTGGTCGGCGGGCGTGGCGGTCGCGGCGGAGAGGCCTTGCTGCTTGGCGACCCAATCGTTGCGGAGCTTGCGGATCATGAGTTTGCCGAGGGTGTAGTTCAGATACGCGGGATCGTAAGTGCCGCGGGCGGCCTGTTGGCGCGCGTTGCCGGGATCGGAGAAGGCACTCTCGCGAAACATCTTCTCGGACTGTGCAACCGTCATCCCCTGGGTATGCAGGCCGATTGCGGAGAGGAAGCGCACATCGCGCAACAAGGCGTTGGCAAGCTGCCCGATATGAGCCTCGGGATCGCCGTGACCTAACCCCTCCTCCCACATCATTTCCTCACAGTAGTGCGCCCAACCCTCTGCGTAGGCATAACCGACCCAGATGGCCGCAATCCTGGAGGGATTGCGGTTGGCGTGGAGAAACTGCAGGTAATGTCCGGGCCAGACCTCGTGAACACTGGTGAACATCAGGTCGGCGATACCCGGGATGTATTCGAACCGCTCCTTGGCGGACCACTTCGGATCGGGCGGGGCGATGTTATAAGTCGAGGCCACGCCCTTGTCATAAGGGCCGGGGATGTTGATGTAGGCGGCATTGCCGCGGTTGTACGGCGGTGCTTCGGCCACCAGGGCCTGTTGCTCGCTGGGAATGGAGACAATGTCCTTGGCGACGACGTAGGCCCGCAAGTCGGTGAGCTGCGCACGCGCGGCGTCCACCGGACCGTTCTTGGGCTTGTTGGCGCTCATTTTGTCGATG
>Ga0105240_10011457_pt1 | contig 12347 bp, 10 predicted proteins | sample KBSC54metaG_FD_80426 | JGI IMG/M metagenome (GOLD analysis project Ga0105240, IMG submission 80426) | Corn rhizosphere microbial communities from Kellogg Biological Station, Michigan, USA - KBS C5-4 metaG | ecosystem: Host-associated > Plants > Roots > Rhizosphere > Soil | place: Michigan, USA... | reverse complement strand
TTGTCACGCTCGAGAACGACACCGAATTGACTTACCTCATCAGCGAATCCCATACGCCGAACGCAGAGGGCGGCCTTCGATATTACGATCCGATGTTGGGAGGGGATTGGCCGCTGCCCCCGCGTGTTGTTTCGGCGCGCTACACGGCATGGAGTTCGATCTGCGAGATCGAGGACGCGTTGAAGTTTCGTATGAGTCTCGGCGAGGCCGCACACAGTTGACGTCACGCGTTGATCCGATCGGGCATCGAGTCAGACGGTAGTTCCGGCTGATCGCCCATGGCCATCAGCTCCGGATCGCTTATTTTGCCTTGTGCAGACACGGGTAACTTGACGGTCGTCAAGTGGCTGTGTTCGCCGAAACGTAAGTTCGATTGTTCGAACCGATCAGCAAGTCGTTGACGCACAACAGGAGCCGCTTGATGCTGAATCATGAATCTCAGGTCCATTCGCTTAGCGCGGCAACGACGGTCGCCCAGCACGACCAGCATAGTGGCTGCCGGTTTTGCGGCTCGCAGCTGAGTCAGGTCTTCCTTGATCTCGGCTTATCGCCGATGGCGAATAGTTATCTGAAGGAGGAAGACCTCCGGCAAGAGGAACAGCGCTTTCCGCTTCGGGTCTATGTTTGCGGCGAGTGCTTTTTGGTCCAACTCGAAGAATGGGAAAGCCCGGAGAATATTTTCGGAGATTATGCCTACTTCTCTTCCTATAGCGAATCGTGGCTCCGTCATGCGAAGAGATACGTTGGCGAGATGATCAAGCGCTTTGGTATCGGCCCGGAGAGCAGGGTCGTCGAGATCGCAAGTAATGACGGCTATCTGCTGCAGTATTTCGTTGATCGTGGAGTTCCTGTGCTTGGGATAGAACCTGCGCGGAACGTCGCCGTGGTGGCACGCAGCAGAGGAATTCCCACGCGTGTGGACTTTTTCGGCGAAACCACTGCGCGGACTTTACGCAGAGAGGGGTTGCGTGCCGATCTCCTGATTGGCAACAACGTCCTCGCCCATGTTCCCAACCTAAACGATTTCGTCAAGGGGTTGAAGATATTGCTGGCCGATCAGGGGATCGTCACGATGGAATTTCCCCATCTGGCGAGGCTGTGCGCCGAGTGTCAGATCGATACGATCTATCATGAGCATTTTTCGTATTTTTCGCTCATAGCGGCGGAGAAGATTTTCGCCGCGCATGGACTGAAGTTGTTCGACGTCGAGGAATTGTCGACGCACGGTGGATCACTGCGCATTTTTGCGCAACACAATGTGGGGGGGCGCCATCCGATTTCGAAGCGTGTCCAGGATCTTCGGAAGCGGGAGATAGATGCTGGATACTCAGATCTCTCCGGATACCTTGCCTTTGAGGAACGCGCCGTACGGACGAAAGAGAAGCTGATCGAATTTCTGGTAAATGCCAAGCAGGCGGGAAAGCGCGTCGTAGGATATGGCGCTCCAGCCAAAGGGAATACGCTATTGAATTATTGCGGCGTCACCAGTGACCTCGTTGAATACACAGTTGACCGCAACCCACACAAACAAGGGCGGTTTCTGCCCGGGACCCGTATTCCGATCTATGAGCCGGAGCGGATTAACGCGACCAAGCCCGATTACATCCTCATCCTGCCGTGGAATCTCCAGGATGAGATCATCAGCCAGCTGTCATTTGCTCGGACCTGGGGCGCGCAGTTTGTGGTGCCGATCCCCGAGACCCGGATCATTCAATAATCTGCCTACGGTGTGTCCAGGCGTCTGACGGTGAGGTAGAGCGATGCATGTCGCGGCCAACGGCCCGAAATTCGAGAAGCCCGGCCGGCTTCCGGCACCCCTAGATGTGTCTGCCGACGATGACGGTCGGTCGATGCACCGCTTTGTTGCAGAACTTTACCCGATCTGCCGAAGTATCACTGGCGAGGGAGTCCGAAAAACTCTCAATCTGATACTGGAACACATCCCACTTACCATCTGTGAAGTGCCCTCTGGGTTACAGGTGTTCGATTGGACCGTTCCGCTCGAATGGAACATTCGAGATGCATACATCAAAAATAGCGCCGGCGAGCGCATCGTCGACTTCCGCGCCTCCAATTTGCATGTCCTTGGTTACAGTGTACCCGTTCACACGCGCATCGGCCTTTCCGAGCTCAGAGAACATCTGTTTTCGGATCCCCAGCATCCGGACTGGATTCCATATCGCACGTCATATCATGAGCCGGCATGGGGATTTTGCCTGCCGCACAGCCAGTTTCTTGCGCTGCCGGAGGACGAGTATGAGGTGCGCATCGATTCTTCACTCGAATCCGGTCATCTGACTTATGGTGAACTCCAGCTGCGTGGCCGATCATCGGATGAGGTGCTCATATCCTGCCACGTATGCCACCCGTCGCTCTGCAATGACAATCTGTCTGGTGTTGCCGTGGCCTGTGCGCTCGCAAAGCGGCTCGGCAGTATGGATCGGCGGTATTCGTATCGCTTCTTGTTTATACCCGGCACCATCGGCTCGATTGCCTGGACAGCAATCCGGCAATCTCATTTGAGCAAGATCAAGCACGGTTTTGTGTTGACCTGCGTGGGGGATAGGGGCTCTCCGACTTACAAGACAAGCCGGCGCGGCGATGCTGAAATCGACCGGGCATGGATGTATGTCCTGAAACAGAGTGGGAGCGCCTTCGATATCCTGCCGTTCTCGCCATTCGGCTACGATGAGCGGCAGTACTGTTCTCCCGGACTTAACCTGCCGGTTGGGTGTTTCATGCGTACCCCCCACGGCCAGTTTCAGGAGTATCATACGTCTGCCGACGACCTGAATTTTGTTTGCGCGGCTTCGTTAAACGATTCTGTCGCGAAGGCGCTCACTGTGATCGATGTCATCGAGCAAAATTGCAAATATCTCAACCTCAAGCCGTTCTGTGAGCCGAAGCTCGGCGATTACGGTTTGTATAGTTCGATCGGAGGCCGTCCGGTCGGCGACTTCCAAATGGCTATTCTATGGTTGCTGAACATGTCGGACGGCACGAATTCGCTGCTCGATATTGCGGCACGCTGCAATCTGCCGTGGGAGATGCTCAAAGAAGCCGTGCGAGCCTTGGACGAGGCCGGCTTGCTGAAGCCGATCGAAGAGCCTAGCTAGGCCCACGCAAGTGCGTCGGTGATCGCGGAGATCGTTCAGTCGGGTAACGTTGAACTTACTGCCGCCGCTCGCGGAGCGGCCGCCGGTGAGCGCTCCTGCCTCTGACCGTCCGAAACTAATCCTCTACCATGATGCCGGTCGCTTCGCACTGCGCTGGCTTCTGATCGCGCTCGTCTCTCCCGCATACTCTCCTGCTTGCAGCGAAGGAGCGGCGACAGAAGGCAGCTAATGATACTGCGCGAGCCGTTCTTGATTTTGACGGTGACGGCCATGCCGGCCGAAAGATTGACGCGCTTGTTCTCGATGTCCATTTGGCTGCGATCGATCGCGACGCGCGCGGCATAGACTAACTCCAAAAAATCCGGGATCATCGATCGGAGTCTTGGCGTTTGCTTCCATTGCTATTAGCCTTCATGCATCGGGTGCGAGCATTGCCATCGCGGGTTTGCGGGCGTTACGAATACTGTTCGTGCAAGCCTGCCTGGAGGCGATACAGTTTTGCGTATCGACCACCAGCTTTGATCAGTTCGTGATGAGAGCCATCCTCGATCAGACAACCGCGCTCGATGGTGATCACACGATCTGCAATTCGCAGCGCCGAGAGGCGATGCGCAATGACGATCACGGTTCGTCCCTGGGACATCTGCGCCATATTTTGCTGAACGATGCGCTCGCTTTCATAGTCGAGCGCACTCGTCGCCTCGTCGAAAATGAGTATCCGGGGATCGCCGATGAGCGCGCGAGCAATAGCGATGCGTTGACGCTGCCCGCCCGACAGGCTGCTGCCCCGCTCGCCGACAATGGTGTCATACCCTTCCGGGAGCTTGAGGATGAAATCGTGGGCTCCAGCCAGTGTCGCGGCCGCAATGACGTTTTCGGTCGGAACTGCAGGGTCTACCAGCGCGATGTTGTCTCGGATCGAGCAGTTGAACAGCATGCTATCCTGAAGAACTACCCCAATCTGACGGCGTAACCGGGCCGGATCGACCTGGGCTACATCGAGTCCATCGATCAGCACGCGTCCGCTTTCGGGCAGGTAAAGGCGCTGTACAAGTTTGGCCAGAGTACTCTTGCCCGATCCGGAAGTGCCGACGATTCCGATCACTTGGCCGGCTGGCACGTCCAGATTGATGTCCCGCAGGATTTCCTGACCGTCGATGCGATAGCGGAAGCTGACGTTCTCGAAGCTGATTTCACCGCGGATCGCAGCGAGCGCCATTTTGCCGGGATTATAGACCGGCTCAGGCGCCGTATTGAGAATATCGCCGAGGCGGTCGACCGACAGTCGCGCCTGATGAAAATCCTGCCATGTTTGCGCCAGCCGCAGTACGGGGGTACTGACCCGGCTCGCCAGCAAGTTGAAGGCGATGAGCTCGCCGACCGACAACGCGCCGCTAATGACGAGCCTCGCCCCAAAATATAGGATCGCCGCGCTGACCAGCTTGCTTACGAACTGAACGATTTGGCTCGCGACATTTCCCAAACTGGTGACCCGGAAGCTGGCAGCGACGTAGCCGGCCAGTTGCTCCTCCCACCGCCGCTGCATCTGCGGCTCAACCGCCATAGCCTTGAGCGTCTCTATTCCGGACACGCTTTCGACCAAAAAGGCCTGGTTTTCGGCGCCGCGCTTGAACTTCTCGTCCAGACGCTTCTGGAATAACGGTGTCGCGGCGGCGGATACTCCCACATAAAATGGAAAAGACGCGAGTTCGATCCAGGTCAACAGCGGCGAGTAGAAGAACAACACCGCGATGAAGACGCTCGTGAAGAACAGGTCGATCACCAGGGTGAGTCCGGAACTGGTCAGGAAGTTACGGATGTTTTCGAGTTCGCGCACTCGGGCGACTGAGTCACCGACCCGTCGCGCCTGGAAATAGCCGATCGGCAGTGCCAGCAGGTGTCGAAACAGCCGCGCGCCGAGCTCAACGTCGATACGATTGGTCGTATGGGAAAACAGATAGGTGCGAAGGATGCCAAGGATTGTTTCGAACAAGGCGATCGCGACAAGGCCGACTGCAAGTACCTCCAGGGTGCTTGAGCTGCGATGCACAAGCACCTTGTCGACAACGACCTGGAAAAACAGCGGCGAGACCAGGGCAAAGAGCTGAAGAAAGAACGAAACAATCAGGACCTCGCTCAAGAGCCGCCTGTATTTGTGGACCGCACCAAGGAACCAGGTAATATCAAATCGACGCGTCAAGTCGGTGAGGCCGCCCCGCTTCGTCATCAACATCAGCCGGCCGTCCCACGAAGCTTCGAACTCGGCTTGCGCCATCACGATCGGTCGCGGGCGGCCTGGCTCAAGCACGATGACCTTATCCTCGGCGACCTTGCCGAGCAGCAGAAAGCCTCCGTCCCGCAGGGCGGCTAGCGCAGGCATTGGTGTAGCGGGAAGCCGGGCCCATGTCGTCGCAGAGACCCGGGCCTTCAGGCCGAATGCCTTCGCGCAGCGCAACATCTCGGGCAACCCGATCGTGACATTTCCAAACTGATGACGAATCTGCTCGGGGTTGACGCCCAGTCCCTGAAACCGAAGCATCATCACCAGCGCGATGAGACCGGGATCAGCTGATGACAAGTTGGTACGCGGTGCGCATGCACTGCCCCTTCCCCGGTTAAAACTAGATGCTTGCCGCCGAAGTCAGCCCAATGGAACCTGCCACAGGTGCGCTGACGCTTGGCGACGATGGAATTCTGCCGATTTCTGAAGGCGTGCACTGCCCAGTGCATGCCGCTGTTCGTCAGATCAGACTTGGCACGGTGATGCTGAAGTCTGATGAGGAATCATCCTTTCGTCCGAACAAGGCCGGACTTTGGCAACGCTTTGTCTATGCCGAGCCGATATTAAAATGGAATCAAGGAGTCTACCTGCATATATTCCTCGTCCATCGCCCCTGTTGATGCAGCAGGAGAGTACTCATGGTTGTACGCAGATCGCGATGACCGTGAGAGCAATTTTACGGTCCAGGCTGGTGAACCGCTCTGATGGGTGCAGCCAGGCTCAGATAGAGTGAGAGCAGTGCTGCTCCATGTCTCTCGAGTGAATACTCCGTCTCAGCGATCCTTCGGGCTTCCCTGCCGAATTTTGCTCGCAGATCGGAATCGCTCAGTAGCATTCTGATATGACTGGACAGCTGCTGCGTATTCTTTGGCTCGAAGAGAAACCCAGTTTGGCCGTGGCTTACGAGTTCTGGTATCCCGCCGATGCGCGATGCGACGATCGGCTTCGCATGTGCCATTGCCTCAAGGATCGAAAGCGGATTGTTCTCGTGCCACTCGGACGGAACGACGACCACGGATGCTTCTCTGAGCCTTGTCTGGAGAGCTTCGGCGGTCAGGTGGCCGGTAAACTCTGCCAACGGAAAACGCGATTGCAAGGCTCCCAGCAATGGACCCGATCCGGCGACGACAAGCCGCCATGCCGCGTTGTCCGCCGCATGTGCCCGCAGCAAGGTCTCAACCCCTTTTTCCGGTGAAAGACGTCCAAGATAAAGAACAAAGCCTTCGTCCTGCCTCGACGCCTCGATGCGGGAGGTGTCGACGCCGTTCGGGATGTAAACCACCTTGTCTTCGCCCAATCGGGCGACAACGGCGTCACGCATAAAGCGGCTAGGGGCGATGAATTTATCCACCCGCTGATAGCTGCCGGCCGCTGCATGAAAGCGAGCCTCCGCCCACAACAGCGCGCTCCGCCCGATCGAACCGTCAGCGCAGCGTTGCACGAGCAGCGCTTCGTAGTGGCCGTCGGAACACTTCGTGCACACTTCGCCGTTGGAGAGCCGGGTATATACCGGGCACACGAGCTTGTAGTCGTGCAGCGTGAGAACGATGGGAATCTTGAACCGCGAAGCCGCGTTGACGATGGAGGGTGTCAGCTGATGGTAAATGTTATGGCAGTGCAGTATGTCCGGCTTTTCATTCCGGATCAGGCTGGAAATCTGGACTGCCGCTTCCCGCGAATGAATAAACGAAAGCGCCGATCTGAGTCTGCTGGCCCGCGAAGTTGACCGGTAATCTTTCAATGAGACGAAATATGATTCGTACTTCGATGGACGATTGTGCGGATGGCACATGGAGAACTCGACAACATCGACTTCATGCTTCTTCATCAAGTCGATTTCGTCGAACATGACGGCTTCAGCGCCGCCCTTCAAATAGAAGAACTTGTTGGCGAACAGGATTTTCAGGGCAGCCTGTTTTGGCGATCTGACCTGCCTCGCCGTATCGATCGCCGTGAGCCCGCGTTCTCTCCACACTCCTGATTTGCGGCCGGACGACCCAACCATCACGTCGCCGCCTTGATCGACAGAAGGCTCGCTCATTGTCCTGATCCGGCTGTGGACCCGCGATTCTCCTCAGTTCCGAGTGGGCGATCGACCGAGCCGCCAGCAGCTCCTTTGCTTGGCGCCCGCATTGCGTTCCCTCAGAGTTCGATGAAAGCGAAGAACGAGTTTCAGAAGCCTATCCCGGCTTCGCCCGGTGATATTGACGGTCGTCAAGTCTCGTTGGGAGCCGTCGTACAGGATGCTCCATATTGCTGCGCTGACTCAGCAGCAACAACGACAGGGAGGTTTCCACAATCGGCCGAATTACAATCAGGAATCCGTCCTGGTCGATGATTGTCAATTGAGCATTGCCGGAGGAAACGAAATGAATAGTAAGGGCGATATCTATATCTTCGGATTTCGAGGCTTTCCCGACGTCCAAGGAGGCATTGAGACGCACGTCGAAAACCTCGCGCCTAAGCTCGTCCACCTGGGGCATCGCGTAACGGCCTGTGTGCGCTCACCGTATGTCGATTCGCAACGTAGCAGGGAATGGAAAGGAGTGCGGTTGCTTCGGCTTTGGACCGTGCGCAGCACCTATTTCGAGGCCTTGCTACACTCGCTGATCTGCGCGGTGGTGGCAGGAGTTCGCAGACCGCAAATCGTGCACATCCAGGGCATTGGTCCGGCTCTCGTTACACCCGTGCTTCGCATTCTCGGCTTACGAGTCATCGTCACCCATCACGGCGAAGATTACAACCGCGAGAAATGGGGTTGGGCGGCTCGCACTGTGTTGCGCCTCGGCGAGACACTGGGGATGCGCTTCGCGCACAAACGGATTGCCATTAGCCGCAGCATTGAGAAGCTGATCGCCACCAAGTACGGCAAGTCGTGCGAGGTCATTCCCAACGGCGTCGTTTTTGCCGATCTGCCGTCACAGAAAGACAAAGTTGCTGAACTGGGTTTGGAGCCAGGTCGATATGCTTTGACAGTGGGGCGACTTGTTCCCGAGAAGCGGCACATGGATCTTTTGCGCGCTTTCCGCGACGCCGGGTTAAAAGGTTGGAAGCTGGCAATCGTTGGTCGGATTGACCACAAGAACAAGTACGCCGATCTCCTCGCGTCGGAAGCGGCGGTGACGGAAAATGTCGTCATGACGGGTTTTCAGAGTGGTGAATCTCTGCGCCAGCTCTACGCTCACGCGGGAATGTTCGTTCTGCCCTCGTCGCACGAAGGGCTGCCGATCGTACTTCTGGAGGCGCTCAGCTATGGGGTGCCCGTTTTGGTCAGCGACATCTCTCCGAATTTGGAAGTGGTCAGCGATCCAGCTCATATTTTTCCAATGGGCGACGTCGCGGAATTGGGCGCCAAAATATCCGCCTTGGCCGAATTGAAACTGGACGCCACGGTGCGGGAGGCAGCAAGGCGTGCTTGCGCGCGTCGCTATGACTGGGACGAGATCGCCGGGAGGACCTCGGCGGCATATGACGAACTCGTCAATGCGAAAGCGGGCCCTGCGCTCACGCGTTCGAATCCGGCGGAGGCGTCAACAGGGCAGACGACTATAAACTTGCATGAATTCAGGCGCGTATTCCGACCCGCTCGCCACCGTCCGTCACAGCAGCCAACAATACGCGAGTGACATGGAAAATCCGACAAACTCGATGGCGTCGTTCGCCGCGGCGTCAATTTTCAACACCGCCAGCCATGCCATAAGCGTCGTGCTGCTCGCATATTCGGTGCGTAGGCAATGAGTGAAAAGCGTCGCATTCTCGTCGTGGGCGGGGCGGGGTATATCGGCTCCCATTGCTGTAAGGGTCTTGCCGAGGTGGGGTATAAACCGGTCTGTTTCGACAATTTCTCGACCGGGCATCGAAATTTCGTCAAATGGGGACCTGTCGTCGAGGGCGATATTCAGGATCAGTCGCTTCTGGCGAACAGTATTGAGGAGTATAGGCCGATCGCGGTATTACATTTCGCTGCCTCCAGTCTCGTTGGTGAATCCGTCAGCGACCCTGAAAAGTATTATCGCAATAATGTCGAAGGAACGTTGTCGTTGCTGCGCGCGATGCGCCAGACGGCGTGCAAAACGCTGGTCTTTTCGAGTAGCGGAGCCGTCTACGGCGAGTCGCACCGGGGGTTAATAAGCGAAACCGAATTTCCGCGACCCGTGAACCCGTATGGCCGCACAAAAGTGATCATCGAGGAGATTCTGGCGGATTTCCAGCGCGGCTACGGATTGTCCTCAATTTGCCTTCGGTACTTCAACGCGAGTGGTGCAGACCCGGCAGGAGAGATCGGCGAAGATCACGATCCGGAAACACATTTGATACCCCGCGCGCTGATGGCCATACAGGGTAGATTGAATGACTTCGCAATCTATGGGGACGATTACGATACACCCGACGGCACGCCGATCCGTGACTACATCCACGTTACGGATCTCGCTTACGCTCACGTGCTGGCACTAAATTGTCTCCTCTCGGGAGGGGAGGGTGGTTGTTTCAACCTGGGGACGGGCCAGGGGTATTCGGTCAAACAGATTCTGGGACAGATCCTAGCTGAGACAGGGAACAGTACGCCATTCACCATCAGGAATCGTCGCCCTGGAGATCCGCCGGTTCTTGTTGCCGATCCAACGAAAGCGAAAACAGTACTCGGATTCCAGCCGCGATACTCGGATCTGCCGAGCATTGTAAGGACGGCCTGGAAGTGGCATCAGAAATGTCATCGTCATGGGGGGTCTGGTGCAAGACAAGTTGCGGCGACGCCCAGTCACGCGCACCTCCCTTAGAGGTAGCGCATGCTCGATGTGCTTCGCCGCGCGTTCCGTACGCCCCCATGCGGATAGCACGCTCTCTGCGAGCATGAAGCGCGCCTGCGCGCTGCCCGTTTTCAGCCGCGCGTTCGAGTACGATCCGTGCGGCACCGATATCTTCCTGACCAAGGAGAGTGCCGGCGCGCGATCGTGCGGTTTCGGAAAACACATCGGGCTCGCGCCGACTGGGACGGGCATGAGCTCCGCTACGGAGGTGTGCGGCCCATCATTGTGACAGGTTGCGGTTCGAATTTCGTGCTGATGCCACACACGCCACCTGCAGTCATTCGGCCCGCGTAGGCAAAAAACAGAGTCATGGACGTAAAGCTATCCAGAAGATTTTCAGAAAGAAAGTATATACAAAGAACAACGAATAGAATTTTTGCTGCTCCGATCGTAAGCGCAGCTCGTACATGGGCGAGAAAGCAGACGAATATCACAAGATTAACCGGCCCGTACTCGACAAGAATCCGAAGGTAATCATTGTGCGGCACCAACCCGGCGTATGTCAGTGCCGGAGTTTGGCCAGGCCCGTATCCAAAAATCCACGTCCCTATGCCGCCGCTGGAGTAAAGATCCCAAATGTTCGTCCAATGGATCAGGCGGAAGAACCCTGAAAGGTCGGTCGAACCCGTGAGCAGCACCAGATTCTGGTATGAGATCGAAGTAACGGAGCGTGGATCGAGGTTGAGCGCGAATACCAACCCGTCGAAAGCGGTGATGGATCGATCGAAAGCCCCGAACAGAAACGCGATCATGCCGAGGGCGAGGATGACAACTCCCGATATAATCGACTCCCTTCGCAGCGGAACGGCGACCCACATACAAATCGCGATCACCGTCGCCACAATGGCGCCAATCTTATTCATGAGTGCGGCATTCAGAAGCTGCAGGAGAATGACTTGATTTCCGAAAACCGGCGTTGCGGCAAAAAGCAACGCACAGAAATGCAGGACTGCGATGTTCGCGTTGGGAAGATATCCTACGGCTTCGGGGTCCCAGATCTTGCTGGTACCACCCGCCATGAATGCAATCGGCAAAGCCGCCAAGGCGTAGAGGCAGTACAACTCTACCGAACGAAACGGAGTTCTACTGCAACGGCCAGCGGCATAGAAGATGTAGAGGGACAGGTACTTCAGCACGTCCGTCATCGATGCGTTCGGGAGATTGCAAATGACACTCAGAAGGGTTGCCACCACCGATACCACCAGAAACGTCATGCTTGCCGAGCCTTGACGATCCGACCGGAGAACGGTGACCAGGGCATATCCAATGAGCACAATCGCAACGGTGTTGCTTATTGCATAGAATGCTGGCGAGCCCGACAGATGATAAATGAAGGTAAAGAGGCTCTGTACAACCAACGCCCCGCACAACACTGAAAAGAAGGGTCCGTCGCTCCGGGACGCGACTGCACTTCCCGACCGTCGCGTCGTATCAAGTGTCAAGGATGACATCGGTTCCTATTGCTACCGTTAGAGAGACCACTACCGGCAAGCCGCCAACCCGAACTGACCGCTTATTCATTTTTCTCGACCAGAGCCACACGGTAGCCGAGCTCCCCTGTCAGCCGCATCTTCAGTACCCAGTCATTCCGCTCAGATATTCATGGCAATTCGCGCGTAGGAAAGCATATTCCGACGAGACGGGCCGATATTGACGGCTGTCAAGTTCTCCGGGGCCGACCCGGCCAGATCCGACTTGTCCGATGCCGCGCTGCTTGGGAGGCCAAGCTTGCGGCATTGCATCCTCATGGACGAGCGCTCAGGAGCACCGCTGCTGTATTGGTAGGAAATAGCGCGGCAAGGTCCCGGGCGCCCGCACCAAAGTACGAGAATTCCCGCGCAAGGCGTCTCTTTACCCGGGCGCGGAGTATAGGAAACGTGCCAGCGCTGGACATTCACGTTTCAAGCATGGCAACCGAACGTGCGATTGGCCGCACCGGACTCACGCCCTATTGATAATCAGGTATGATTTTGGGATGAATAAAAAGCGCTCCACGACGAACTCGCCTTCGGGAAACAATGTTCTGAACTCATTTGCGGACAAGATGTTGACTTCGTCAAAGAAGTTTTGCGTGAGAGCCGAGTCCCGGTGAACCAGTCCAAATGGCGAGAACTTTACCACAGCACGTCCTATGCGCCGGGG
>Ga0105240_10011456_pt1 | contig 12347 bp, 10 predicted proteins | sample KBSC54metaG_FD_80426 | JGI IMG/M metagenome (GOLD analysis project Ga0105240, IMG submission 80426) | Corn rhizosphere microbial communities from Kellogg Biological Station, Michigan, USA - KBS C5-4 metaG | ecosystem: Host-associated > Plants > Roots > Rhizosphere > Soil | place: Michigan, USA... | reverse complement strand
GGATTGCCGCTGGCCGCGGTTACCGGCCGGGCTGAGGTCATGGATGCTCCCGGAGTTGGCGGTCTCGGGGGAACATTTGCCGGGAATCCGCTGTCCTGCGCAGCTGCGCTGGCCGTACTGGATCTGTTCCAGCGCGAAAACCTGCTCGCCCGGGCCAATGAACTCGGGGCTCAATTCCAGCGCCGGGCGCGCGAATGGCAGCGTCGCTGGCCAATCATTGGCGATATACGCGGGCTAGGCGGCATGCAGGCCATAGAACTTGTGCAAGGTCATCAGACAAAAACTCCGGCCTCTGAGGAAACCAAAAAGATCTCGCAGTACTGCTACGAGCACGGTCTCATCACCATCACAGCAGGATCGTATTCCAATGTGATCCGTGTGCTGGTGCCGCTGGTGATTACGGATGAGCAGATGGACGAGGCTCTGGACGTGCTCGAGTCGGCCATTGCGAATGTTTGCGACGCGAAGGGAGCCGTAGCACAACTGGTTTAGCCGTTGTTGCGCGACTCATCCTGAGTGCGCCGGCAATCGCTCTCAGCAAGTGAACGAGTATCATTGAGCTGCTTGGGAGTTCTTCCGTCACACCCCCCGGCTCCCCGGTAGCACATTCTTCGCGATAGCGAGAGGCATTACCGTCATGAGCGTAGTAGCACCCCCTACCAACAAGGTTACGAATTTCATCAACGGACAATGGGCACCGGCGCAATCGTCGGAATGGCGAGATATCGTTAATCCCGCGACCGGGGAAATCCTCGCCAGCGTCCCCTTGGCCGGCGCCGCTGATGTGAATGCTGCGGTGGAAGCCGCCGCCGCTGCTTTTCCCGAGTGGCGCCGTACTCCTCCCGAGGACCGCATTCAGCCGTTGTTCAAGCTCAAGATGCTTCTGGAAGAGCACATTGACGATATCGCCCGCATCATCACTCTGGAAAATGGCAAAACCTTCGCTGAAGCGAAAGGCGAGATGCGTCGCGCGATTGAGAATGTGGAAGTCGCCTGCGGAATCCCGATGATGATGCAGGGTTACAACCTCGAAGACGTCGCCCGCGGCATCGATGAGATCATGATTCGCCAGCCTCTCGGAGTGGTGGCTGCGATCGTACCCTTCAATTTTCCGGGCATGATTGCGTTCTGGTATCTGCCGTACGCGATCGCCACGGGAAATACATTCATCCTTAAGCCCAGCGAGCGCGTGCCGCTCACCATGCACTACATCTACGAATTGCTCGAGAAGACGGGGCTACCGAAGGGCGTGGTGAGTCTGGTCAATGGCGGGAAGGCTGCCGTCGATGCTCTGATTGATCATCCCAAGGTGCGCGCCATCAGCTTTGTGGGTTCAACTCCGGTTGCGCGATATATCTACTCGCGCTCGGCGGAGCAGGGAAAACGTTGCCAGTGCCAGGGAGGAGCCAAGAATCACGTTGTCGTGCTGCCGGACGCGGACATTCCCATGGCCACGCAGATCATCAGCGACAGTGCCTTTGGATGTGCTGGGCAACGGTGTCTTGCGGTTTCCGTAGCAGTAACCATCGGAGAGGCACAAAGGACGTTTCGTGATTCGATTGCGGAGGCCGCCTCGAACCTGCGAGTTGGCAATGGCCTCGAAGCCGGAGTGCAGATGGGGCCCGTGATTACGCCGCAGAGCAAGGAACGGGTGGAGCAGTTGATCGGGGTCGGCGAAAAGCAAGGAGCTAAAGTTCTTCTCGATGGCCGGAACACGAAAGTGCCGAAGCACGAGACCGGCAATTTCGTGAAGCCAACGATCCTCGACGACGTGCCGGCCAGCAGCGAGATCACCGATACCGAAATCTTCGGACCAGTGCTCAGCCTCGTGCACGCCGATAACATGGATGAGGCGCTCGCGTTTCTGGAGCGTAGTGCCTATGGCAACCAGGCATCTTTGTTCACCTCCAGCGGGGCTGCAGCGCGGCAGTTCCGTTACCAAGCTCCGGCAGGGAATATCGGGATCAACATTGGGGTTGCGGCGCCCATGGCCTATTTTCCGTTCAGCGGATGGAAAAATAGTTTTTTCGGCGACCTGCACGGGCAGGGACGAGACGCCATCGAGTTTTACACCGACAAGAAAGTTGTTGTCGAGCGCTGGGCAAAGGAGCACAGCCGCAAGTTCTAAAAATCTAGCCACGGATTCACACGGATATTCACGGATTTGGATGTACCCGTGAGTATCCGTGTCGATCCGAGGCGAATTCAGAGGCATTTATGGCTACTACTACAGTTGAGAAATCTATGACGGGACAAGAAATTGTCGATCTAACCAAAAAACACACATTGTTTGAATGGTCGGCGCAATCGAAAGTCGATCCCATTCCGGTTGCAAAAGCCGAGGGAATCTACTTCTGGACGCCGGAAGGGAAGCGCTTCATTGATTTCAACAGCCAACTCATGTCCGTCAACATCGGGCACGGAGACGAGCGCGTCATTCGGGCAATTTACGAGCAAGCGCAGACGCTGGCTTATGCGAATCCGTTTATGGCGACCGAACCTCGGGCGCGGCTGGGAGCCAAGCTGGCTGAGATCACCCCGGGCGATATCGACACATTCTTCTTCACCAACGGCGGTGCTGAGGCCAACGAGAACGCCATTAAGATTGCTCGATTCTTCACCGGCCGTCAGAAGATCATGGCGCGCTATCGTTCTTACCATGGTGCGACCGCTGGCAGCATGTCGCTCACGGGCGAACCGCGGCGTTGGGCTGCCGAGCCTGGTATCCCGGGAGTCGTCCGGGTGCTGGATCCATATCACGGAATCGAACGCGGCTGGGAACCTGCGGAAAGCTCGCTGGCCATGATCGAGGAGACCATTCAGTTGGAAGGTTCTCACACCATTGCTGCCTTTATTCTGGAGACGGTCGTGGGCACCAATGGCATTCTGATTCCGCCAGATGGGTATATGCAGGGTGTTCGCAAGCTTTGCGATAAGTACGGCATTCTCATGATCGCCGATGAAGTCATGGCTGGTTTCGGTCGCACCGGCGAGTGGTTCGCCATCGATCACTGGAAGGTCGTGCCGGATTTGATCTGCATGGCGAAAGGCTTGACTTCGAGCTACCTGCCCTTGGGAGCAGTCGGCATGCGCCACCACATCGCCCAGCACTTCCAGGACAAGGTGTTCTACGGAGGACTAACCTACAACTCCCATCCGATGGGATGTGCCGCTGCGCTGGCAACCATTCGCGTTTATGAGGAGGACCGCCTCATCGACAATGCGAAAAAAATGGGCGAGGTCTTGAAGCAACTTGGCGCCCAGATGCAGGCCAAGCATCCATCTGTGGGCGACGTACGCTCGATCGGCTTATTCGGGATCTTCGAACTGGTCCGCAGCCGAAAGACACGGCAACCCATGGCTCCATTTAACGGAACTTCGGAAGAGATGGCCGCACTCGGCCGATTCTTCCGCGACCAGGGGCTCTATACATTGGTGCGCTGGAACACCTTTTACACAAATCCCCCGCTCTGTATAAACGAGCAGCAACTTCGCGAAGCCTTTGCCATAATCGATAAAGGTCTGGAAATTACTGATCGCGCAGTGAAGGATTAATCACGCGTAGCTGAAAATGTGCCAAGTCCCCGAATCGCGCTCACCTCGATTCAGGGACTTTCTTTTGTGGCCCTAAGCTGCCCTGCAATGCTGCGGATATCGCCCGGTAATTTTGCGGAAGAAGCCATGCAAGCGGTGAACTCCCTGCGTACCCGGAAGGAACATGAATGGGCACTGGCCCGGTATCACCTCCATCCCTTTCGCTCTGCAGAACTCAACCGCTTTCATGCTGACGGCGCCCTTGCCGGTAGCCCTGTACATCCACACCTGCTTGATACCAGCGACGTAGCAGTCCTCAATGACTCTCTCCGTGACTGCGGGAGAGGTCATCAGGAGCGCGGCTTTTACAGGAGGCTGAATGTCCTGCACTCGAGCGTAGCAATGTCGGCCGTTTACGCTCGGAGTTCCAGGGTTTACCGGAATAATGTCGTAGCCCCGGCGGCAGAGTTCCTCAAATAGGGCCATACTGAAGTGTTTCGGGTCGCGGGACGCCCCAATCATTGCAATTCGCTTTTGCCCAAGAAAATCTTCAACCATCTCAAGCGAAAAATGTCGCTCAGCCATGAGTCTCCTCCTCGGGATTTCTTCTCACAGCGTAGCGTTCGCTTCGTGTTCAGGCAGTGATGACGATCACTGCCGGGAAAGTTGCTGCTGGAGACAGCAGCAGGTTGCGACCGGAGGCCGCGCGCGTTGCCCTGGGCAGACCGCGTGCTGTTCTCAGGGGTGCTGAACTTCCCTCTCCTGGCCATGAAACGGATCGCGGCGGAGATCTCCCAGCCCTCAGAATCTCCATCGCTGCGCCAACCCGAGATCTGACCAGATTTCCTTCGCACTCGCCTCAGTTCGGTCGCGGCACGGTCGGTTCCTTGCGCTTCTCTTCCGCATCCACCGAATACAGCATGTAGTGATCGAAACTATGGCGGCGGTAGTAGTGATGTTTCCGAAAATCGAAATAAAGATCGGCGCTCCTGGGCAGCCATAGCGTCGTGTTCCGTTTGGGAAATGGAATCGGGCCATATTCCACAATCTGGTGCTCGCTCAGAAGTTGGATTTCGGGCATCGGCTTGACCATCTCGGCCTCTATGCGCGCGATCTGAAACTTATCAGCGGTAATCCATGCTCGTCCTTTCAGCGGCACCGGCTGCACTTGATTCCCCAGTTTGTAGGCGTGCATGTGATTCGGACGATCCTCGCGCTGCTGAAAATGCACCAGCCATGTTGCCTGCCCGTGCCATTCACCCAGTCCTTCACAGGTCATCGCAAACTCGTCGCGACGATCAGGGTGAAACACCAGGGCCAATGCCGCAAATCCCTGGCTCGCGATCTGATCGGGGAAGCCTTGGACGGTCATCTTCTCCGCACGGTATTCATCAACATTCAAAACTCCGGGCTGCGGCTCCGAGATGGACGCCACATAGTTGTATTTGCGCGTCTCCGAACGAACAGGGATGCCGTAGCTGTCGAGCGTTTGATGAAACAGGTCTTCGACCGCGGCAAAACGCTCCACGTCATGCACCAGTTCCTGCACGCGTTTGCCGGATTCGTCAATCACCTGAGCGGAAGGGCAGACGACCCCGGGCGCGGTGGAAACATTGATTTCATCGATGCCGGGGGGCTGCCATGCCCTGATCGACAGAACCTCAGTCGGCAGTGCCGCAAGAGGATCGACACCCGAGATGTGGACAGCCGGGATAGAGGGTGTGTTCGCCGATGCAATGAGAGTATGCTCCTGGATCTGAGCGATCAGGCTTCGCACTGGGGCGACCATCGGGCTACGAGGCGTGCTTTCCAGGAATGTGTTCAGAGCCTGTACTGCTTCCCGATCGCGACCGAGGCCAGCCAGCGATTCTCCACGAATCAACTGCGTGGAATTGGCAGCGGCTTGCCCTTTCCTGATCGCTAGCTCGGATTCTTCCAGAGCTTTGTCGTAGGCTTTCTGGTGAAGTAAGGCGTCGGCGAGCAAACTATGCGGAAGCCAAGGTTCGGCATCCACCATCAACGCCTGCTCCAGCACCGATCGTGCGGCCGCATAGTCCTCGCGCTCAAGTTGGGTTCGCCCCAGAAGCGTGAGGGCTTGACCGTTCCGGGGATTTAGAGTTGCCGCCGTGGTCAAGTAGGTCGCAGCCTTCGGCAGATCCTTCTTCTGGTAATACAAATACCCGAGGAGAAAATTCAACTCCGCGCTGGTGGGAGCCAGCTTGTACGCTTCGTCCAACTGCTTCTCCGCTTTCGCTAATTTTTGCGACTTGAGCGATGAAATTGCGTGTTTGGCCTCCTTGCGGGCTTTCGGAGAGATGATCGCCTCCGCCACATCGAGATTGAGCGCTGCCGGATCTCGCTGCAGCACAATCTCGACCTCGAGGGGCCGGTTTGAATCCATGACCTGCAGATCCTTATGCGCAGTGAGATAACCCACGGCACTTACGCCAAGCCCATAGCTGCCCAGGCGCACGTTGGTGAAGAATCCTTTCGCGTTGTCTTCTGTCGTTGTCCAGATCGTTGAATGATCCGAAGCATTGACGAGAGTCACCACCGCCTGACGGTCAAGTAGGGAAGTGCTCCGCTGGGAGAAAACGTGGAAGATGAGTACGGCGGTGCCCGGGTCGGTGCGGTAGGAGGTGATGGTCTCAGCGACGCGGCCCGGCTCAGCGGTGGGATCGATTTGCCGCTGAGCAAAGGCAGCACCAACCAGCCAACAAGCGAGAAAGACAGCGGTGCAGAAATGCTGCGCGGAGCGGTTCGTCATCAAGCTTTGCGTCATAACGAAGTTCCGTGCAAAGAAGTTTGGCACAGGGTCAGCAGGTGGTCAATCACAGGTCCGCAGCGGGAGACCAGTGTTCGATGTTACGTTTCGCCGCCTGGGGACGCCTTCTCGACGGCAGGCGGTTTCTCCACGCTCATGCCTGCACCCTCGCTGTCTTCCACGTTCTTTACAATGTATTGCACGATCAGCGAAATGCGACGATTGGCGGGGTCGAGTGGAGCTTCCGGTTTGCGCAAATGCTGATCCGCGAAGCCACGCACCTGCGTAACCTGATCACTGCGGATGCCGCTGGCTTGCATCACCCGCCGCGCCGTATTGGCGCGGTCGGCCGAGAGTTCCCAATTGCCATAGGTGGCCGAAGGGGCGTAGGGCTGAGAATCCGTGTGTCCCTCGATCGATAGCTTGTTGGGCAGGGCACCTAACTCTTGCGCTAGAGTGACGAGTAGCTGCTCGCCGTCAGGTTTGAGTTTCGTACTTCCGGTATCAAAGAATGTTCCGCTGGCGGATTCGGAAAGCTCGATCCGCAATCCCTCACTCGTGACCGTCATTTCGATGTGATTCTTAAGATTTTCGAAATCTGCCATCTGCTGCATCGCGCTCTGCAACTGCTCTTTGAGCTTGGGCATGTTGTCGCGAGTCAGCGTGAAGTTTTCTCCCGCTCCCATCATGTTGGAGCCGACCTTTTTTGACGTGCCGGTTGGATCCTTGAAGTATCCGCCTACCGCTTCCTGAACTTGTTTGCTGCTGTTCATGAGCCACAGCACGATAAAAAGCGCCATCATGGCCGTCACGAAATCGGCGTAAGCGACTTTCCAGGCACCTCCGTGGTGGCCTCCGTGTCCTGCGGCTTTCTTGAGGATGATAACCGGGCGCTTATTTTCCATAACTGTGGCCACCAAAGATTAAGAAGCCGTTGCTCCCGTTGCCGCTGCGGCCGATCCTGCTGGGGCGCGGCATGCCTGTTCCAATTCTTTGAAAGAAGGACGCACATGGCCGGGCACGGCCCGCCGGGCCACCTCTACCGCCATGATCGGTGCGGTTCCTTTGAGGAAAGAAACCATCAGCACTCGCATCACGTAAAGAAATGCGTGCTCTTCTTCGGCTGCCTTGCTCATATTTGCGGCCAGAGGCCCTACCAGGCCATAGCAGAGCAGGATGCCCAGAAAAGTGCCTACCAGCGCGGCCGCCACTTTCTTGCCAATTTCTTCTGGTGGGCCGCCCAGAGCTCCCATCGTGATCACCACGCCCAACACGGCCGCCACAATGCCAAGTCCGGGAAGCGAATCGGCCATGGTGGACAAGGCTGCCGTCGGCTGGCTCGCGTCATGGTGCTGAACTTCGAGATCGAGATCGAGCATCTGATCCAGGTCGAAGGCATCTACACCGGTGATCGCCATGCGAAGCGAATAGCAGACGAAATCCCGAACGTGATGGTTCTTCATGAAAGTCAGATTTTTGGAAAATACTGCACTCTTCTCTGGTTCTTCGACGTCATTCTCCAGAGCCATTAAACCGTCCTTGCGGGCTTTGTTGAGCAAGTCATACATCATCTTCAGCGCATCGATATAGGTTTGCTTGCCGAACTTCGATCCGCTGAAGACTCCCACAATTCCCGTCGCGATCTTCTTGATGATGTGAAGTGGATTGGCGACCAGAACGGTGCCGACGGCTGCGCCGCCGATAATGAGCAACTCCGCCGGCTGAAGCAGCACCATGATATTTCCGTGCTCCATGAGATATCCGGCCGCAATGCAGCCGAACACCACCACGATACCGATAATCGCAAACATGCTAATACCCGCTCATCCGCCCGCGCACCCAGCATTGCCGGGCACACAGCCCGATTCACCAGGTAACAACTTATGCAGACGCTGCACGAGCGATTGGACGGTGTCTCCCGTCTCTGCTGCCGTCCCTACAATCAGCACCGGTAGGGATCGCCGCTCTCCCCACCACTCGATCCCTTCTGCTGCAAGCATCCGCCGGATTCGGGCCCGTAAAGCCTCGATTCCCTCTTCTCGATTTCCATCCACAAGCAGGACAAATTGATCATCGCTCCAGCGCCCGACAAGATCACTAGTCCAGAGACAGCTCTCGACCGTACGCACCATCAGCCGAAGGAGAGAAGATGCAGCTTCGGTCCCCAGGCTCGCCCGGAAATGCGCCAGGCCCTGAACCTGTACTAGGAAGGCCCAGTGCGAACAGTTCCCCTGAGACAAAGAAGCCAATTTTGCTTGCAATCGCGCCTGCATCATGGCGCGGCTGGCCACTCCGGTAACATGGTCCTCGTAATCAGGGCTGCTGGCGTTCCCCTCGCCCCTTTCCCGGCTGATTCCGGCTTGCAACTCCTCACAAGTTGAGAGTGCTCCAATGATGGAACGATGCTGGTTGTAAACTGGCACTGCTCGGATTCGCACGGGGACTTCGTGACCGTCTTTGTGTCGAAGAAATCCACTCGAATCCACCGCCTGCGATGTTTTCATGGCACACGCCACGGGGCAGTGCTCATCGCAGAATTCGCATCCTGGCTGGTCGCAATGCAGCAGGGGTTCCGCGATGCAGGAATGCCCCAGGACCTCATGCCGCAGATGGCCGGTCACCCGTTCCGCTCCGCTGCTCCAGAAGACGATTCTTTTCTGCAGGTCCACCACGCACAGGGCTACCGGCACATTCTCGAGCATGTCACGGCAGATTTCAGCGTCCTCAAATGCAGCCATTTGCCTGGGCGCGAATCGAACGCACCTGTGAGCTTTCATCGGCAGTCGTAGAAAAGACTTAATCCATAGCAGCGCAGAGCCGGTTGCGCACACCAACGAAACGCATCATTTTCATCGAGATATAGGGTGCCACTCTCGTGCAAGTCCTGGCCGGGTTCGGCTATAGGCAGAAATCTGCAACCGTTCTATTTTCGTTACTGACAGTCCTTGGGGGAGGGCTGCCCGGGCGCCCTGGATTTAAAAGAATCCAGGGCGCTCGTCATTTGTGACAAGATTTTGTTTTGAGGCAACAATCGCGTGAAATGAATGCCCGCAACCGAGGCTTACTGTTGCGGACTCAGTTCGTCGAAATAGTGAAGTTAACAGTGATCTTCGCTTGCGTCTCCACCGGCTCCGCGCCGATGTAGTGAGGCTTGAAATGCCACTGTCGTACCGCTTCTTGTGCAGCTCCGGCAAGAATAGGCGGGCCGCTTAGCAGTCGAAGTTCCTGAATCAGCCCGTCGCGACCGATCACCGCCAGCATGATGACTGACCCTTGAACTTTCATCTGCCGCGCCAATGTGGGATATCCTGGCGTAACCGAATGCGTCACCAGATCGGCGGCATTGGCGGATACCTCAACCCGCTCCGCCGCTTTGACCACCTGCGCCGGTTCCGGTTCAATAGCTGCCGGAGCGCTAGTTCTCGCTCTCGCTGGCGCCGCTCCCCGCTGTAAATCAACCTTCACCGAGTTGTTTGCCGGGCGCAGGTTGCGATGCGAATCCCCAGCGATCACCTCGACATCGAGAGGTGGCAAAACGGTTCTCACGGTCGTGATCGCCGGACCCGGCTCCTGTACGATCTGCGGCTCTGGCACTGCATGGTGATGCGCTCTCGTCTTGGGCGAGGCTGGTGCCTGCTTTGGCGCCACCGCACTCGCCGAAGATGCCGGGGCAGGAGACGTCGGTTCTGGCTGTTCTTGAACCAGTTGCTGGTCTGGAAACCAGAAATCACGATCATGGTAAAGGACTGCCATCAGTGCAATTACAAGCATGATGAAAGCGGCCACCATTAGGCGCTGCTGTTTTACGGCATTCGCGTTGGGCGAAGCGCCTTGCGACAGATGACGAACCGGAGGAAGCTGCTTGGGGTCGGGCATAACGATCCAAACTGAAGGCGTGAAACTCAGTGATTATCGCCTGATTCGGGGGCAAAAAACCAGCAGAAACGGCGTTCCTCGGCACTTCCGGCACATTGCTTCGCCCAGCCCGCAGGATCGTGGTATGGTGTCGTAACTTTCTGCAGGGCTCTGAATCAGATAAGCGAGAAATCAGCCGGAAACCATCATGGAACCCGATACGAGGAAACCCGTCGCTAGCGAGGACGGCAGCGAGACTCACGTCGCGAGCGAAGCGGCCGTGGAACCCGCTGATTCGCCCTCTTTAGCGCCGGCGCGGGAAGCCGTACGCGCCCTTCAACAGGCTAAATTCTCGCAAATATCGCGCCGGGAACTGCTGAAAGTTGCCCCCGTCCTGGCGTTGGGGATTTTTGCCGTGCCCAAAATTCAGCAAGCTCTCCTGACAAAGGGATTGAGAGTCAGTGATTGGGCCTCCGCGCGCTTGTTTCGGCGCGGGCATCCCGCTCCCACCTTCGCCGACGCTGCCCTTACGCCTTTTGAACAATTTCCCATCAATGATTATGACGTGGATGATCCTGGAGTGATCTTCGAAAACTGGACGCTGACCGTCAGTGGTGCCCTGCAGAACCCCGCCGAATACCGCCTCGAACAGATTCAAGCCCTGCCTAGGTTCCGGCAGAATACGCGGCATGTGTGTGTAGAAGGTTGGGACGTGATTGGCAGATTCGGCGGCGCGCGTCTTTCGGACTTCCTGAACATGATTGGTGCTGATACTTCGGCCCGCTACATCACGGTCGCTTGTGCCGACGATTATTACGAGTCGCTGGACATGGCGACGGCCCTGCATCCGCAGACGCTGCTGTGTTACGAGATGTACGATCGTCCCCTGACTCGTGAGCACGGTGCGCCTCTACGCCTCAGCGTTCCAACCAAAATCGGCTACAAGCAGGCGAAATATTTGACTGCTTTGACGGTCACCAATGTTCTGGATGGAAAGGTTGGCTACTGGGAGGACCAGGGATATTCGTCGTTTTACGGCCTCTAGGAATTTTTGAGTTTAATGATATGAGCAGCACAATCCTCGAAATCATTCGCACTAAGGGCGACGAGACGGAATCGGTGGGCCGAGCCGCGTATGAGCATCCCTTAGTCGTCCGCTGGTGCCATTGGATCAACGCCATCTCGCTTTTTGTGCTGGTCGGCAGCGGACTGCAGATATTTCGTGCGTTCCCCAGCTTCGGCGCGAAGATCCCGCAGCACGATCTACTCCACTGGCCCAAAGCCTTTGCCATCGGAGGATGGCTGGGCGGCGCCCTGCAATGGCACCTGACGTTCATGTGGATTTACCTGGCGAGCGGACTGGTTTACGTCGCATACCAGATCTTCAGCGGCAATTACCGGCAGATTTTGTTCACACACCGCGACATTCCGGGTATCTGGCCCATGGTGAAGCACTACTTCTTTTTGGGCAAGAAGCCGCCCGCGACGGAGCCTTACAATCCGCTGCAGAAACACGCGTATACCACGGTCATCGTACTGGGAGTGCTCTCCGTTCTGACCGGCTTCGCTATCTGGAAGCCGGTGCAACTTTCGTCGTTGGCATGGCTGATGGGGGGATTCCACTGGGCGCGCTTGTGGCACTTTCTCGTGATGTGGGCCATGCTGGCCTTTGTGTTTGGTCATTTGGTCATGGTGGTTCTGCACGGCTGGAATAACTTCGTCTCGATGTTGACAGGATGGAAGAAGGACCCAGAGTACTGACACGGCGGGAGAGATGCCCGAAGGCAATATCGTCCTGAACAAGCCGGTGCCGGCGGGAACCAGCCATGAACTGGAACTCATCGACCGGGTCCAGCGCGGCGAGAACCACTTGTTCTATGAATTGGTTCGTCCCTACGAGCGGCGCGTCTTTGCCGCCGCCATGGCCATTCTGCGCAATGAAAGCGACGCCGAAGACGTCGCGCAAGAGGCCATGCTGAAGGCGCTGCGGGCCATTCGACAGTTCCGGGCCGACGCGCGGTTCAGCACCTGGCTCATTCAAATCACGGTCAATGAGGCCCTCATGCGGCGGCGAAAAGATCGAAACCACGTCATCGAAGCAATCGACGATCGTCGCGACGAGGAAAGCGATTACGCACCCCGTGATTTTGCGGATTGGCGAGAGATTCCCTCCGAGGCTCTGGAACGCAAAGAG
>Ga0105240_10011455_pt1 | contig 12347 bp, 8 predicted proteins | sample KBSC54metaG_FD_80426 | JGI IMG/M metagenome (GOLD analysis project Ga0105240, IMG submission 80426) | Corn rhizosphere microbial communities from Kellogg Biological Station, Michigan, USA - KBS C5-4 metaG | ecosystem: Host-associated > Plants > Roots > Rhizosphere > Soil | place: Michigan, USA... | reverse complement strand
TGCCCATGTCCGCTGGAATCCGCCGCATTACCATTGAACTTCCAATGACCGACAAGATACTCCGCCGACACTTCCTGTATCAGCTTGGTGCCGAACTGCTGCGCTGCCAGCGCAAGATTGCCATACGCATTGTTCACTTCCTCTTGCGTGAACTTACCACTCTCCACCTGCGCCGCCAGGTCCAGAGCGGCCTTCAGAACGGCCCTCGCCCCTACGCTATAATCCCCTGGTTTGTTGCCTTCCACGCTATTATTATAAACATTCGTGAGACTGTCCGTCAATGTAGTCAACCTGCTTTTGTCAGAATTGTAATTGAGCGCCGGCTGATCGTTCTTCTTGCAGGAGAAGATAACCATCGCCGCCAGCAAAAAACATATAATACGCATAATAATATTTTTTATTTACCAAGCTTTTTATTCGTGTCCCGCTCGCTCTGTGGAATGGGGAACCACTTGTTCTTGTCATAGCTGAAATTGGGAGCGCCCTTCGTAAGCGCAGAAGTGGCATACGCACTGCCATAACGGATCACGTCGAAGAATCTATGGAACTCCATCGCCAGTTCCGACCTCCTCTCCTTGCGAATAGCATCCCGCAATTGCGCAGCATCCGTAGTGGTCACATCAGGCAATAACCCCGCCGGCACCGAACCATACCCCGGCAACGTCGCATCATAGAGATACGACTCCCGCGCCCGCCTGCGCACAGAATCCAATGGCGCCAGGGCCGCAGTAGGATTCCCGCTTTCATTATACGCCTCGGCCAGCACCAGCAGCACGTCGGAATACCGCAAAGCTTCGTAATTCACACTTCCATCGTTCTTCTTCCCGATCGGCACCTCCGACAGAGGCTGCACCATCTTCTTTGTGATATACCCTGTCGTAGTCCAGGAAGGATCAAATGGCACGTCGAAGTAGGGATGTCCGGCCCTGGCTACGGTGTAGTCCAGCCGCGGGTCGCCCGCTTCAAAATTATCCACCAGGTCCTGCGTTGGGTAAAAGAACCCATAACCGGTCAGGCTGCGGGGCGAGAACCATGCATTCAGCTCATTGCCTTGTATAGGCTGGTAACCCGTAATATGATTCACAGTAAATATGGCCTCACTGTTATCCTTCGTGGCCGCGCTGAAATTATCCCAGTACCTCGAAGTCAGCGCATACTGTTTGGAATCCACCACCTGCTGCGCCGCCTGTGCCGCCAGCTGCCAATGGTTGGCAAGAGCAGTATGAAAAAGATACGCCTTTGACAACAACGACAGTGCCGCCCATTTCGACGCTCGCCCCAGATCAGCTCCATGCGTGGCATCGGGAAGATCCGGCGCCGCCGCCATACAATCCTGCTCCACCTGCCGGAATATGCTGTCCTGCGAAAGGGCCGGGCTCTGCAGCTCCTCCGGCGTCTCTACCTTCAGATGCAGCGGGATATCGCCATAACAGCTGGTAAGGATAAAATAATAATAGGCACGTAGGAATTTGGCCTGCGCGATCACCGACTTCTTCACAGCATCCGATACCTTAGCATTAGAGGCTGGCAACCCATCCAGCACCACATTACATTTGAATATTCCGTCATAATAGCGTTGCCATACAGCCTCCACAGCCGAATTGGTAGTGAGTATATTGAATTGATCGATGGCGTCGAAATCAGCCTGGTCGCCCGCCAACCCACCCTTGATGGCATCGTCGGAGGCAACATCCCCCAATACCCAGATGGCATTGCTGGCGCCGGAAGTAAAGCTGAGCGGTGCATAAGCTGCATTCAACGCCAGTTGCGCATTGGCATCGGAGGTAAAAAAATTATCGGGGGTCGTCTGTCCTAATAACTGTTTGTCGAGGAACTTCTTGCACCCCCCGGCAACCACGGTAAGACAACAAAGAGAAAAAATAAGAATACGCTGCATATAAGAAGTTTGAAGATTAGAAATTGATATTCACACCTGCCGTATAGGTCCGCGCAGAAGGATAGGTTCCCCAGTCGATACCGATGGCCTTATCTCCATCCCCCGCCGCTGCGGCATTAGCGCTGGTAGCCATCTCAGGATCGAGACCAGTGTATTTGGTGATGGTGAACGCATTCTGAACACTCACAAACAGTCGTATACCGGACACCTTCCAACGTGACAAAGTCCCGGCAGGGATCCGATACCCCAGCTGCACATTCTTCAACCGCAGATAAGACCCATTCTCCAAAAATCTCGTAGAGGCCTGCTTGTTATTCTGCGCCCCCGTCCAGCTCAGACGCGGGAAGGCATTGGTAGACCCTTGTTTTGTCCAGGCCTTGCTGGCCGCCCGTTCCGTAATATTGAAGCTCCGGTAGAACCCTTCGATGTCGGTCAGCACCTGGTTATAGATCTTATTCCCATTGACACCCTGAAAGAAGAGTGTCAGATCCAATTCTTTATAGCCCAGGTTCCCCGTGAACCCATACGTGAACTTCGGAATAGGGCTCCCCGCATACACCCTGTCATTCTGATCGATGACGCCATCATGATTCATATCCCTGAACTTCACATCACCCGGCATGATCCCAGCTCCCTGGTAGGCGTGGGTGAACACTTCCAATGGCGTCTGGAAGAGGCCGTCCATTTGCAACAGATAGAACTCTCCGATAGGCTGACCCTCCGTGGTGACGGTACCATAAAGGTTGTTGTCGATGCGTCCCGCAGGAATAGGCCGGCCACCAGCCAGCGAGAGCACCTCATTGTGGACAGTAGCAAAATTTGCGCTTACCTCATACCGCCAGTCCCTGTTGACGGCCTTTCTATAGCTGACCTCGAACTCGAATCCCCTGTTGACCACCGTACCCGCGTTTTCCGTAGGATTGCCGGCCCCGCCGCCACTGCTGGGCGCGGGTATGGACAGCAACATATTGCTGGTCTTCTTGTTGTAATAGTCCAATGTAAAGTTCAACGCATTGTTGAACAAACCCAGGTCCAGCCCCACATCGGTCTGCGTGCTCGTCTCCCATTTGACATTGGGATTACCCTTGGCTATGATGGTATAGCCGGGTACAGGCGTTCCTCCAAAAGGATAGTAGCCGCCCGTTGGCCCGACAACGGATGTATAGGAATAATTACCGATTTCCTGGTTACCCAGCTGACCCAGGCTGGCCCGCAGCTTCAACAGCGACACGTTGCGGACATTCGCCATGAATTGCTCCTTGTCGATACGCCATCCCACAGCCCCGGAAAAGAAATTGCCATACCGGTCATGAGGATCCAGCCGCGAGCTGCCATCCCGCCTGAAGTTGAAGCTGGCCAGGTATTTATCGTTGTATTGATAGCTCAACCTGCCAAAGAGGGAGAACAATGCCCACTGACTCTCATTCCCTCCATTCAACGGATTCAGGGTCCCATTATCCAGGTACTGGAACGAGCCACTTTGGTTCACATAGGTGGTGCGCGAAGCAGATAGCTGTCGGATGGCATTGTCGACAGCTTCGGTACCCACTAATACCTCCAGCCCATGCTCCCCGAAATTCAAATTGTACGTAGCAGTATTTGTCCAGTTGTAGGTGAAGTTATTACTATAGGACTGCGCCAGCGAGTTGGGTATATTTTGAAATCGTATAGGCCCACCCCAGGTAGGATAGAATTGCTTGTACTCCGATAGTATCAGGTTGGTACCGATGTCACTGCGGATCCGCAGGTTCTTTATTGGAGTGATCTCTAAAAAAGCATCCCCTAACAGTGAATAGTTATAAAAGTTCCGGTCGGTATTCGCAGCCAGCCCCACAGGATTTAGACCATCCCCGAAAAAATACGCCAGACTGTCCGGCGTCGGCAGATCCAGATACTGACCCGGGGCATAATACACCGGCAAGGCGGGCGTACGGAACAACGCATACCGCATGACACTTGCCCCTGGATTGCCATTCCCATACCCATCCCCCGAACTACCCACCTGGCGCGTCTTGTTATAGGCCAGGTTCATATTCGTCCCGAACTTGAACATCTTCGACAGGGTCGAAGTCACAGAACTGCGGATGCTCAGCCTGTCGTACGCCGAATTCTTGATCAGCCCCTCCTGTGTAAAGTAGCTGGCCGATACCATATACTGCGTATTCTCGCTACCACCGCTCACCGACATCTGCATATTGGTCAGATTGGCCGACTTCAATACCTGATGCTGGTAGTCGATATTCGGCAACGTATCCAACATCCCCAACGGTATCTGTTTCCTGCCATCCACCGCTGCCGCCGTGTTAAAGGCCGTGACATAATCCCGCGTATTCGTCATCTTGATATACTTCTCGGGCGACTGAACACCGCTGTAGGCATTAAAGCTGAATCTAGGCTTGCCGCTCCGTCCTTTCTTCGTCGTGACAAGCACTACGCCGTTGGATGCCCTGGCCCCATAGATGCTGGCCGAAGACGCATCCTTCAATATGCTGATATCCTCGATGTCGTTGGGGGAGATGGCATTGATACCATCCTTTGTCGGCACCCCGTCGATGATGTACAGAGGGTCGTTGTTATTGATGGTCCCGATACCCCGGATACGCACAGAAATAGGTGTTCCCGGGGCTCCGGTGGACTGCGCAATGGCCACACCGGCCGCCTTGCCCTGCATGATCTGGCTCACATCCCCGACAGGCAGATTGTTCAGGTCGCCGGCCCGTATCGTGGATACAGCGCCCGTAAGACTCTTCTTCCGGGTAGTGCCATATCCAATGACCACCACCTCATTGATATTTCCCGGCACCGCCTGCAGGACAATGGTAAATTGCGTCCGGCCGGACACGGGTATCTCCTGTCCCTGGTATCCGATATAGGATACAACCAATGTTGCCTCTTCAGGCACCACCAGGGAAAAATTACCGCCTGCATCAGTGGAGACCCCCATCGTGGTTCCCTTCACCTTCACGCTGGCCCCCACCAGCGCATCCCCCGCGGCAGATAGGACCTTCCCGCTGATACGCACGTCACCCGCATCTGCTAGCCTGGCCGTCACCACCACCAGGTTGCCCGACAACACCTGATAGGTCAGGGTGGAACTCCCCATCACCTTGTCAAGTATCTGAGGGACAGTACGGTCGACTACTGCCACATCGATCTTTTCCTGGTGGGGCAGCACGTCATCCTTGTAGACAAATGTGTAATTGCTTTTTTTCTGCAGCAGGTCGAAGAATTGGGCCCAGCTGATGCCCTTCTCACTGAGAGTGATCCTATCCTGGGAATGAACTTTTGCGGACACCTGTAGAAAGGTAATTAGTAGTAGGGCAATCGCTAGTTTCATACGCAGAAGGATTTCACTAACATTTTTTTTCATACATTTGAAATGTTGAGGTTAAATAATCGGACACCTGGCTTCCGGGCGGAACTTAGGTATCAGTCTGTGATTATACCCAACTTCAGGAGGTGTGACAGCACTTCCTGTTTTTTTGGGCAAGCATTCTATATCGTTTTGGTGTTTTTGTTACATATCCTTCTATTTTGATGTGATGTGTATGGTATCTCCCTCTATGCGATAATGGAATCCCAATGATATCTGCAACGCATCCATTACATTCTTGATAGGCTGGTCCTTGAAATAGGCCGTTAGCCTGTCTTCCAGGTAGCGCTTGTCCTCAAAGCTGATATGGATATTATACCACCTCTCCAGTTTCTTGCTCACGTCGGAGAAAGCTTCATTCCGGAATACCAGCTTGTCCTCTACCCACGAGGTCTCTATAACTGTTTTGTATTGGGGATCGGGCGCCACCATTTTTCGATCCACGATGGCCTCGGTCTTCTGCGTCTCCCGTATGGGTATCACTACTTTCTCATGCGGCCGTAATACAATACCATCTCTCTTCCCGCCGGGCCAGTCTATCTCTACCTTGCCATTTATCAGCGTAGTCTCTACAGTGGAGTCGTTGGGATAGGCTTTTATATTGAAGGAGGTGCCCAGCACCTTTATATCCAGCTTCCCGGTGTGTATGATAAACGGATGCTCCGGGTCATGCCTTATGTCAAAAAATGCTTCCCCCGTCAGGGTCAGCTCCCTGCGCCCTTCCGCATACGTCACCTTCGAACCCGCATTCAGCCATAGTTTCGAGCCATCCGGCAGTTCCTGGTAGCCACGTGTCCCATATCGGGTCGCAATCTCTTTATTATGTATAGGCGCATTGCCCGCAACCACTTCCTGTTTATTTCCCCGATACAGCAAAGCCCCTCCCACACCCAACACCAACACCGCCGCCGCAGCCGCCATCCACCGGGTCCTCCTCCAGACCACAACCTTCGGTTGTGGTCTGGGTTCTGGCTCGCGTAAGCGAGCCAGCCCTCTTTCCATCATCCCGTTCTCCTCCTCAGCACTTCCCCCTTTGGGCGTCTCCCGCATCCGCTGCAGCACCTGTAAGGTCACACGCATGGCGGGATTGGCGAGCATAGCCCATTCCAACTCTTCATTCTCTTCGGGCGTTAATTCTCCCGCCAGATATCTTGCCAGCAAGACATCCATTCTGTCCTGATCCATGGTATTATAATAAGGGTTATCCAGAGCAGACAACGGGTCCGCTGACAGAAGGACACGCCACTCACAAAAAACCCTTAAGCGGAAAATAAAAAAATTCTACCTTTATCACTAGCTCCCGAAAAGAGCCCGTCCGAAGCTTGTTTGCCATGGACACTACCATAACCATACTGCATGATAAGATAACCGCGCTCAACGATGTGCAAGCCTTCGAGGAATGCTATCGACAATATTTCGTGCGTTTGTATCGCTTCTGCTTCTCCATCGTTCATCAAAAACAACCCGCCGAAGACATCGTTCACGACGTATTTATGCAATTGTGGAAGAAAAGAGAGGGATCACCCTCCATTCGCAATCTGGAGGTCTATCTGTATGTATCTGTAAAAAATCTTTCATTAAATTATCTCCGCAATACTTCCCACCGCATCGTGGATATTGCCGAACGCAGCCATGAATATATTCAGTTCAACGCCGACCCCGAAACCCTGCTGATCCACTCCGAGGCCGTCAAAAAAATGAACGCTGCCATCCGAACCCTGCCGCCTCGCTGCAAGCTTATCTTTAAGCTCATTAAAGAAGATGGATTGAAATACAAGGACGTCGCCACACTCCTCGATCTATCCATAAAAACAGTCGAGGGACAACTAGCCATTGCCATGAGAAAACTGACCCGGGCAATGGAAGGTTAAGTAAAGGTTATTCATACCAATCTTCTATCTGGTACGAGATAGGTCTTACCAGTATAGCACATTTTGGGGAATCGGTTTCCCACCTATCGTCCCTTCTCTGTATCAATCCACAGTATACATGATTTAGGAACACCTGAAAAGCAGTTGGCTTCCGGTTCTGAGCGCCTGCCTGAAGAGGCTGGATCTCGCCGCGGTATTGTTTTCCTTCGAAGCTGAAGTGGATGGTGAATCTATTAAACATAAGAAGTGTTTATATATACCATCGAATTTTCATGCCACTCCTTCTCTCCTCAAAAACACCCTGGCTCCCCACAAAAAAAGAGGCCACCCCTGTCGGGACGACCTCCTTTTATCACTAAGGTAACCTTAGAGACTATCTTTCCTGTACTGCCTGGTTTTTTCTTTATCCTTTTTATTTTTCGCAGCTATCTGCGTCTGCAGGTCCGAATCATACGGCTTATTGATGCCATGCTTGTCATCAGGGACACCCAGAGATGTGGACGGACCTCCCTTTGCTCCCATATCTCTTTCTTCATCAGGGTTGCTGGTGGAAAAACCAGCATTGTCTGTCTTTGGATTTGGCATAAAAAATAGGTTTTAATGTGATACAATATCAGTACCCACTAAATAATTATGCCATCCGGCCGGCTCCACCCCCATTCTCGCAATTCCTTGTCCGTCATCGCCCTACCGTATCGTGGGAAACGCCATCCCCGTGATCTTTCGGTACAGATCTACGGCATACAGGTCGGTCATACCGGCTATAAAATCTACAACGGATTGAATATCATTATACAAACCACCATTTATAACAAACTGTCTGGATATCAGCTGCAGAAGTTTTTCCGACTTTGCATTGCGTGGTTCAAGGATTGCCCCAAAAAATTCTTTTAACATTCCGCCTATAACATTGTACCCAGCAATCTCTATCTCCACCACACTACGGTGATTATATATATGTTCCACGGAATATTTATCGATCTTTTTCATCAGCTCCACCTCCCGCTCCGGCAAATAATCGATCAATGACTTGCCCACCTTCCCTTCCAGCAACAGCTGCTCCTTCTCCATGAACACATCCCGCACCCGGTAGATCAGCAGGTTGATCAGCTTGGCGCGCAGGAATTGCACTTTCTGATTGTCGTCATTTATTTCATGCAACACTTTCTCCACTCTTTCACGCGCATCATACCCCTTCTCCTCATCAAAAAAGGAAAGAAAAAGATCCTTGATAGTATCGATGGAAATGATGTTCAGACGATGCGCATCTTCAAAGTCGATGATCCGGTAACAGATATCATCCGCCGCCTCGACCAGGTACACAAAAGGATGACGGGCATAAATATGCTTCTCAGGGTCCAGCTGCGGTATCCCCAGCTCCTCCGCGATCATCCGGTATGTCTCTATCTCACTGTCGAAAAAACCCGATTTCTTTGTAGCTAGCTGCTGCTTGTTGAATCCATTCAAACTGTCCGCCGGATACTTTACGATAGAGGCCAGCGTAACATAGGTCAGCCGGAATCCTCCCGGCGCCTCGTTGAAGTGATGTGTCAATGTCCGAAAGGCGTTGGCATTCCCCTCGAAATAAAGAAAGTCGCGTTGTTGATTCGGCGTCAGCTCCTCCCTGAATCGCCGGCCCCCTTCCCCATCCAACCCCCTAAAGAAATTGCGGATGGCATCCTCTCCCGAATGTCCGAATGGAGGATTGCCAATATCATGGGCCAGACACCCCGCCGCAATTACAGACGGCAACTCATACTTATAGAATTCCCGGAACTCCTCTGACTCTGTATATGGTCTCCCCCCGTCATTCTCCCCCGCCAAAGTCTGCCCCCCCGATCCGGCATATCGGTCCGCCAGCGCATCCCCCACCGCCTTTCCAAGGCTCCTCCCCACGGATGCAACTTCCAAACTGTGTGTCAGCCGGTTGTGCACAAACACCGGCCCCGGCAGCGGAAATACCTGTGTCTTATTCTGTAATCGGCGGAATGCGGAAGAAAATATAATGCGGTCATAATCCCGTAGAAATGAAGTGCGACGGTCGGCTCCCGATTGAGCATTGACCCTTGGCCGGGTAGACCCCGTCCGGAGAGGACTGTACAATTGCCCCCAGTTCATTTTTTGCATGGAGGCAAATATATTACTTTACATCGTATACAATATAATCCTGGGTTCGCACCCCCAGAGCCCTGGCGACAACATCGGCCGTCCCTGCCCCGGCTTCCACCACCCGCACACTTACATGATGCCTGCCCCCGGCAAGCCCGTATTTCCAGCAAAGATCATGACGACGGGTAATAAAGTCCGACGGCAGCCGCACCATTTCCCCCTTCCCCCCATCGATCATCACCTCCATCATCACTACCCCATCAGCCGCCCTGTCATCGCCGCGTGCCCCTCCGGCCCCCTCTTTCCTGAACACACCTCCCCTCAGCACAAAACCCGTCCCGTCAAAATCAAAGCCCGCCGTCCCCTCATGGACAAAAGGCGTCTTCGATACCACCCGCATCCCGGGAAAACACTGTTCCAACCGCACAGTCTCCGGCCTTTGCAGCAGTATGCTCACCTTCCCATCAGCCACCACTCCTCCATGCCGGCGGATATTTTCCAAAGCATGACGTAGGCCGATCGTATACACCTTCTCCAGCGACATATGCGTGTACTTAAAGTCGATGGTCTCCGCCTCTTTTAGCCCCATCTTCCAATAGGAGGGAATATGACTATACCCCAGCATCGCTCCCAGGACACCCCCTACGGTAGAAGGATTACAATCCGCATCCTGCCCCGCCCTCGTCGCGACCTCCAGACTCCTGGAAAAATCGCCGTTACCATATAACAAACCCATGACCACATAAGCCGCATTTAGCTTCGCATCGATATCAAAAGGATCATTCACCCCATCAGGACACCCTCTTTCATTCGCCCACTTCTGTTGCAATTGCTGCCAGCAGCTATGCCAATCCGATGGGCTTGCACGATGCCATGTTATCACATCCGCAATACATTTATAAAAATCACTCTTTGCCGGTATGGCCTTCAACGCCTCCTCAACGATATAAGGCACATCCTTCGACACAAAGGCGAGCGAATACATAGCGCCCACGAATACACCCCCATACCATCCATCCCCATAATTCATGATATGCCCCACCTTGTCGCTGATCGCGCTGGCCGCATTTGGCATACCCGGACTCATCAGTCCCGCAAAATCCGATTCTATCTGGTAGTCTATATCATCTGCATGAGGATTGTTCATCCAGTTCCCCGACAAGGGCGGCCTGATCCCGTTCAGGATATTGTACCGCGCCGCCTGGTTGGCATGCCACAGTTTATATTCCGCATGTGCAAAGGCGCTTGCAAAAGAATCCACCGGCGCATCCAGCCCCAGTCTTTCTATCACCTCTACAAAGCTCAGGTCCATATAGAGATCGTCGTACAGTCCCGGATTTTCCAGCATCGTCTTTTTCAGATAGCCATCATACCATGTCAATGACTGGTCGTCTTTTATATATTTTCCCAGATACCTGAACTCATAGGGTCCGCCAAACGTAACCCCGATGGTCTGTCCCGCCCATCCACCCATGATCTTATCCTTCAGCTCATCCATCGATAGGAACAGCGTATCTTTCCCCGGCTTACCGCCCATAGCCGTCGTCACCAGCATACACGCAGTCGCCAGCATCAGCCCCAGCCTCAGGAACCATGTCATTTTGTTGGTTTATAAAGTATATAGTTGGTCAGCACACCGATACCGTCTATCTCGATATCTACCCTGTCATTCTCTTGTAACGTAAATTCGTTGGGCGGCACCAGACAGGTGCCCGTCATAAGGTAACAGCCATTTACAAAATCCGTCTCCCGGTACAGCCATCCGGCCAGCTCCGCAAGCCCCCGCTTCATTTGACTCACCGGCACCTCGCCCCGGTACACTTCCTTCCCATCCCGATGGATGGTCATATGTATCATCGAGCCCAGCGATATAGGCTCCTTCGGCACATACAGACAGGGCCCCAGCGCAGCGCTTCTTTCATAGACCTTTGCCTGCGGCAGGTACAAAGGATTCTCACCCTCGATGTCCCTCGAGGACATATCGTTCCCCACCGTATATCCCTGTATATTTCCCTTTGAATTGATGAACAGCGTCAGCTCCGGCTCCGGCACATTCCACTTCGAGTCCCTTCGTATATAAACAGGCTCTCCATGCGCAGCCACGCGGTGAGGTAGTGATTTGAAAAAAAGTTCGGGCCGCTCGGCCTCATATACCTTGTCATAAAAATCAGCTCCGCCGGAAGTCTTCGATTCCTCCATCCGGGCATTACGGCTACGCAAATACGTTACACCCGCAGCCCACACTTCCTGCGACCCGATGGGGGGAAGAACGACGTCTGCAGCGGCTGCTTCTTTCGCGGAAACTGTCGCCTTTTCCAGATACGAGTAAAGTCCTTCCCTGTTCACCAGCTCATCCCACGGTTGATCCAGTTGATAAAACTTCCCTAAAGCCTCCAGTATATTCCCCTGCCTGGTCCGATATAATTTCATATGTTTAATCGTTTAACAGGGGCAATATAGGCCATATTTTTTATTCGACCACCAGCAGCCATCCTTTCCCCCTTTTTATGGGAATAGGTTCATCCAATCCAAAGTCTCTCCCCTCTTGAAAATTCTTTATCTCCTCCGCCCGTATCCTCGCATGCGCCGCATCGATACCCAGCCGCTGCCAGTCTATCTGCAGTCGCACCACCGTATCCTCTTTCGCCCAGCTGGCCAGCGACACCAGGGCCTTCCCTTTCTTCAGCCATACCGTGACAGGCACATCTGCCCTTCCTGTCGTCACAGGACAATTGGGACTCCAGTAGCCGATCATCTGCGTCCCTTGCATCCCGAATTCATCCCACACCTTCCAGATAGGTCGTGGATCGGCATTTGCCGTCCATGGCATCCGGTTTGTCATACCATATACCAGCCCCCGCCAGGGATTACCGCCGCCTTCCAGCATCTCTCCCATGAGCCCGAAAGGAATACCGCTCACCTCCGTCAAAAAGAAGTCTGGGCTGTTCTTCTCATAATCGAAATACTCTCCAAACCACAGCCTGTTCAGATAAGGGAAATGTTCCATGTACAGATTGGCGCTGTTATTATACCCATCGCTCCGATTGTATTGATTGGCAGAATGCAGGTCGATGATCCCGGGATGCCCATCCTGCGT
>Ga0105240_10011453_pt1 | contig 12348 bp, 11 predicted proteins | sample KBSC54metaG_FD_80426 | JGI IMG/M metagenome (GOLD analysis project Ga0105240, IMG submission 80426) | Corn rhizosphere microbial communities from Kellogg Biological Station, Michigan, USA - KBS C5-4 metaG | ecosystem: Host-associated > Plants > Roots > Rhizosphere > Soil | place: Michigan, USA... | reverse complement strand
TTCTCCGCTCCACTTCACCACGTAGGGCGAGCGGGTCAGATACGGATTGCGGCGGGTGAAGGCGAGAAGCAATCCCATGCCGATCGACAGCGCCAGCATCGAGCTTCCGCCGTAGCTGATGAACGGCAGCGTCATGCCCTTCGACGGCGCGAGCTGTACGTTCACAAGCATGTTAATCAGCGCCTGAAGGCCGAACTGGATGACGAGGCCGGCAGCGGCGAGGATCGTGAAAGGCGAATCCTCATCCAACAACTTCACCAGCACGCGCGCTACAATGGTGAGGTAGAGGAGCGCGATGGCAAGGCAGGCGATCAGCCCGAATTCCTCGCCGACAACGGAGAAAATATAGTCGGTGTGCGGTTCGGGGAGCCCGAATTTGTGCGTCCCCGCTCCGGGCCCAACTCCGAACAGCCCGCCCGCGGTGAGCGTCCGCATCGCATTTTCGACCTGGAAATTGTCGCCGCTGTTGAACAGGAATTCGTTGATGCGCTGCGTCGCCACATCATAGAAGAAGTAAGCGAGGACGATCCCCGCAAGCCCCGCGACCCCCAGGATTCCGAGCATCCGGAGCGACAGGCCGGCAAGAGCAAGCATCGCGATCCACACGGCAACGAAGATGATGGTCGAGCCGAAATCCGGCTGCTTCATCAGCAGATAGGCGACGATACCGACCGGAAGCACCGACAGCGCGAACACCGGCAATGATTTGTCGCTTTCGCGGAGGCTGAGCAGCCACGCCATCGAGACGACGTAAAAGGGCTTTAGGAACTCCGAAGGCTGGAGCTGGCCGACGCCGATGTTGATCCAGCGGCGGGCCCCGTTCACCTGCGGGCCGATGATCGGAACGAAGATCAGCAGGATCAGGAAGAATCCGGCGCCGAACAGCGACAGGCGCCGGGCCCGGTCCTTCGGCATCATCGAGATTGCGATCATCACCGGAACGCCGATCCCGATCCAGGCGATCTGGCGGTAGAAATAATAAAGATCGGCAAAGTGGACGTTGCCGCCGGAGAGGCGGGCACCCGCCGCCGGTGAGGCCGCGGCGACCGCGATGAGCCCAATCCCGATCAGCACCGCGATCAGGAGCAGCAGCACCCGGTCGATTTCCCAGAACCAGCGTCCCATCGCCGACCTATCGGAGCGGCCGTAGCGATTGGCGTCGACCGTGATCTTCGCCCTGAACGCCTCGGGAAGAATGTGCGTCATAGCCCCCTCACTAAATCGCGGAACTGGTCGCCGCGGTCCTCGAAGTCGCGAAACTGATCGAAGGACGCGCAAGCCGGCGACAGAAGGACGGTATCACCGGCCTCAGAATCCTGCGCGGCCTCACGCACCGCAACGTCCAGTTTTCCACAGTTTTTCACTGGGATGTGCGGTTTTAGCAGCCTCTCGAACAGCTCGGCCGCCTCACCGATCGTGTAGGCGCAGCGGACGTGCCCGAAATGGGGCGCGCACTCGTCGAGAGTGTCGATCTTGGGCTGGCCACCGCAGATCCAGCGGATCTTCTTGAACGCGGCGAGCGCGGGCGCGGTGGCGGTGGGGTTGGTCGCCTTGCTATCGTTGACGAAAAGGACGCCGTCGCGTTCGCGGACGCGCTCCATGCGGTGCGGCAGACCGGGGTAGGTGCGGAGACCTTCCTCGACTAGCTCATCAGCAAGGCCCAATTCTTGGCAGACTCCTATGGCGCAGGCCGCATTCTGCTGGTTGTGCGGTCCTTGCAGGGCCGGCCATTCCTTCTGCCGATCGCTGTAATCGAACGTCGCCGCCCAGTGGATGTGCACATTCTGCACCGCCTCGTCGAATTCGCTCCTGACGGGCCAGGCTTTGGTTACAACGGCGAGATGCAAACCCGGGTCTTGCATCTGAAGCAGACGCCATTTTGAGCGCTCGTAAGCCTCGAAGCTCTCGTACCGGTCCAGATGATCGGGCGTGATGTTGAGCAGCACCGCGACCTCGCAGTCGAGGCTCTGCGTCAGGTCGATCTGGTAGCTCGACAGTTCGAGGACGTAGACGCCGCCCTCAGGCAGCGGCTCCTGCGCGAGGATCGGCAGGCCGATATTGCCGCCCATCGTCGTCGGAACGCCTGCCGTCTTGAGGATGTGGTGGACGAGCGCGGTTGTCGTCGACTTGCCGTTGGTGCCGGTGATCCCGACCACCTTGTGCGGCGGAAGCTCGGGCCGGGCACGGGCGAACAGCTCGATGTCACCGATGATCTCCAGATTTGCCGCTCGCGCGCGATCGGCAATCGGGTGCCGGTTCAGCGGCAGCCCGGGGGTGACGACAAGAGAGTCGAATTGAGAAAGGTCAGCTTCATCCAGATTGGCGATCTCAGCACCGGCAGGCGTTTTCGCTCGCGCCTCATCCTTCGCGTCCCACGCCGTCACTCTTGCTCTGCTTGCGAGCAGCGCTTTCACCGTCGCAAGCCCTGAGCGGGCGAGCCCGTAGACCGCATAATGCTTGCCCGCGAAGGCTCGTGCCGTGATCACCGCAGCTTGAGCGTCGAGAGGCCGGCGAGGGCGAGAACGAAGCTGACGATCCAGAAGCGGATCACAACCGTCGGCTCCGACCAGCCGAGATGCTCGAAATGGTGGTGGATGGGCGCCATCAGGAAAACGCGCTTGCCGGTGCGCTTGTAGACGAGCACCTGGATGACAACCGACAACGCTTCGAGAACGAACAGTCCGCCCACGATCGCCAGCACGAATTCATGGTGCGTGGCCACCGCAACCGCGCCAAGTGCGCCGCCAAGCGCGAGGCTCCCGGTGTCGCCCATGAAGACTGCGGCGGGCGGCGCGTTGAACCAGAGGAAGGCCAAACCGCCGCCGATGATCGCCAGCAGCAGGACGGTGAGATCGCCGGCCCCAGGTACGTGCGGAATCCCGAGATAGGTCGCGAATTTCACGTTCCCGACGAGGTAGGCGATCAGGAGGAAGGCGAGGCTGGCGATGATCACCGGCATGGTGGCGAGGCCATCGAGGCCGTCGGTCAGGTTCACCGCATTGCCGAATGCGACGATCACAAAGGCGCCGAACGCAATGTAGAGCGGCACGCCGAGGTTGGCGACCGGTTCCTTGACGAAGGGCAGGTGCAATTCAGTGCCGCTATGGCTGACCATCAGCCAAGTGGCGACACCGGCAATGATGAATTCAAGAAGCAGCCGGAGCTTGCCGGAAAGCCCGGCATGGTGGCGCTTCTTCACCTTGGCGTAATCGTCGAGGAAACCGATCAGCCCGAAACCGGCGGTGACGAGCAGGCACGCCCAGACGTAGACGCTGTAGACGTCCATCCACAGAAGCACGGAGACGCAGACCGCGATGAGGATCAGCAGTCCGCCCATCGTCGGAGTGCCCGCCTTCGCAAGGTGGCTTTGCGGACCGTCGCTCCGGATCGGCTGCCCCTTGCCCTGCCGCACGCGAAGGTAGGAGATCAGGCGCGGGCCAAGCAGAAGTCCGATCAGGAGCGCGGTCGCGCTCGCCGCTCCGGCGCGGAAGCTAATGTAACGGATGAGGTTGAGAGCGCCGTAATAATGGAGCTGCTGGGCTAGGAGGTCGAGCATGCGAGTCCCTCCTTCAGCCGTTCGATTACGCGCGCAAGCCCTACCGAATTCGACGCCTTGACCAAGGCTGCATCGCCCGGGCGGAGCAGTCGCTCCAGCGCATCGGCAGCTTCGTCGGCATCCGCCACCCGGGTGATCGGGATGTGCCCATTGAGCGCTTGCTCAAGCGGGCGAGTCTCGTCGCCGATGAGGATGATCTCGTCGACTTTCGCATCCTGGACACTCGATGCGAGGCCGGCATGCAGCGCATCGCTATGCGAGCCGAGTTCGCGCATCGGGCCGAGCACGGCGATGCGCCGCTCGATTCCAATTTCCGCGCCGAGGCTCTTCAACGTCGCCGCCATCGATGCGGGGTTGGCGTTATAGCTTTCGTCGATCAGCAGCGCCTTGCCGCCGCCGACTTCGATCCAGTGCCGTTCGCCCCGGCCTTTCAGCCCGCCCATTTCGGCCAGCGCGAGTCCGGCAAGACCAACGTCGCCGCCGAGCGCCTCGATCACCGCTAATACAGCCAGTGCATTCGAAACCCAATGCTCGCCGCGCTGTGAAAGGGTGAAGGTGAGTTCGCTCTCCAGAAGCGCCGCGGTGACGAGGCTTCCGCCTTCGTCAGCTCGAACGGCATGGAGTGCGTGAACGTCGGCGTCGCCGCCGCCAAAGGTCACGATCCGGTCCGCGTAACGCCGCGCGGCCCGAAGCAGCCGGTCGCGGTGCTGCGTATCGTTCGGGATCACCGCGATGCCGTCGGGCTCCAGCCCTACGAAGATTTCGGCCTTGGCGTCGGCGATCGCTTCTTCCGAACCCAAGTTCTCAATATGTGCTGGAGCGATCGTGGTGATCAGCGCGAGGTTAGGCCGCGCCAGCCGGGTCAGGGCTGCGATCTCGCCGGCGTGGTTCATGCCCATTTCGAAGACCGCGAATTCGGCCTCGCGCGGCATTCGCGCCAGCGACAGCGGCACTCCGGTGTGATTGTTGTAGCTCTTCACCGACCGGTGAACCCTGCCGGGCTTCCACCGGTCAAGTGCGGCGAATAGTGCTTCCTTGGTGCTGGTCTTTCCGACCGAGCCGGTGACTCCGATGATCGTGCCTTGGCTGCGCTCGCGGGAGGCGCGCCCAAGGTCCTGAAGCGCTTGTGCCGTATCCTCCACCAGCACGTGCGGCGCTTCGACGGGCTGCAAAACGATCAGGCCGGAAGCCCCACTTGCAACGGCCTGGGACACGAACTGATGTCCGTCGTGCGCCGTCCCTGGCATGGCGATGAAGAGATCGCCGGGGCCGACCTCGCGGCTGTCGAAGGTCACCCCGGTGACTTCGAACGGAGAACTCGCCGTGCCGCCTGTTGCCCGGGCGATTTCGTCCGAGGTCCACAGCGGGCTCATGCAGCGCATTCCCTTGCGATCTCGGCATCATCAAAGGGGAGGATCCTGTCCCCGATGATCTGGCCGGTTTCATGGCCCTTGCCGGCGAGCAGCACGATGTCGCCCTCGCGCGCCATCGCGAGCGCCCGGGCGATCGCTTCCTTGCGGCCCGGCACCTCGATCGCGCCGTCCGCGCCGGCGAGAATGTCGGCGCGGATGCGGGCCGGGTCCTCGCTTCGCGGATTGTCGTCGGTGACGATTGCTATGTCCGAAAGGCGCACTGCGACTTCGCCCATCGGGGCGCGCTTGCCCTGATCCCGGTCACCGCCCGCGCCGAATACGGTGATCAGCCTGCCTTCAACATGCGGTTTCAATGCCTGAATCGCCGCCTCCAAAGCGTCGGGTGTATGTGCATAGTCGACATAGACCGGAGCGCCGGCCCGGCTGATCACCGCCCGCTCGAGTCGGCCTCGGACCGGCGACACACGGCCCATCGCCGAGAAGACGGACTTCCAATCGCCGCCGGTGGCGAGAACCAGCCCGGCTGCAGTCATGACGTTGGCGGCCTGATAAGCGCCGATCAGAGGCAGCGCGAGCCGGTAAGGCTTGCCGCCATGCTGAAGCATCAGGGTCTGACCGAGAGGGGTTGGTCTCTGCTCGATCAGTTGAATGGCGTCGCCCCCGCGGCCGACGGTCAGCACCTCCAGGCCGCGCCTTTTCGCGCGGGCGATCACCTCATTGGACTTGGGGTCGTCGGCCCAGATCACCGCCGTCCTACCCGGTTCGATCACCTCGTCGAACAGTCGCATCTTCGCTTCGAAATATGCCTCCATCGTCTCGTGATAATCGAGATGGTCGCGGCTGAAATTGGTGAAAGCGGCGGCGGCCAGTGGAACGCCTTCCGCCCGATATTGATCGAGCCCGTGGCTCGATGCCTCGTAGGCGACGTGGCTGATCCCCATCTTCTTGAGGCCCGCCATATTGTTGAGGAAGGTGACGATGTCAGGCGTGGTCAGGCCGGTCTTCACCTGATCGTCCGAAGTCGTGACGCCGAGCGTGCCGATCGATGCGGAACGGTGACCCAGCATCCGCCAGATCTGGCGGGTCATTTCGACGGTCGATGTCTTGCCGTTCGTGCCGGTGACGGCGGCGACAGTATCCGGATATGGCCCGTAGAACTTCGCGGCGAGCTGGGCGAATAGCCGTCGCGGCTGCGGATCGGCGAGTAGTGCGACGCCCCTCACCTTCGCTTCCGGCCTCGCAACGACCGCGACTGCCCCGCGGGAAACCGCGTCCGCAGCGAAGTCCTCGCCGTTGAAGACAGCCCCCTTGAACGCGCCGAAGATGTTTCCGGCAATCACCTTGCGGTGATCGATGGCGAAACCGGTGACTTCAAAATCGCTGTCGACATTCGCGATTTCGCGAAGCTTCACGCCCGTTCAGTCCTTCTTCGTATCTTGTTGAGCACCCTGAACGTAGGGAAGCACTTCGTTCATGTCCGGTTCCCGATTGAGGTCCGGCTGAACGCCCAGCATCGGCGCGATTCGGCTGACCGTGCGGCTGACCACCGGCGCGACGTTCCAACCGGCCGTCGTGAAGCCGTAGGTTTCCGGAGTCGCGTGAGGGGCATCGAGCATGACGACGATCACATAGCGCGGGTCGTCCATCGGGAACACGCCGGCGAAGCTCGTGATGTTCACCGTCTGACTGTAGCGGCCGTTGATCACCTTCTGGGCGGTGCCGGTCTTGCCGCCGACCCGGTACCCCGGCGCGTCGGCTTTCCGGCCGGTGCCGCGCATCACGACCAGGCGTAGCAGGGACCGCATCCTGTAGCTGGTGTCGGCGGTAAACACCCGGCGACCAGGCGATAACGGGTGGTTCGGCCCGATCTTCAGGATCGTCGGCGGATGATAGACGCCGCCATCGAACAGTGTCGCGTATCCCATTGCAAGCTGCAGCGGAGCGACGGCGATGCCTTGACCGAAGCCCACGGTCATCGTCTCGAACGGACCCCAGCTACGTGGAGTCAGTGGACGGCCCCGCTCCTTCAACTCGATTTCGACCGGCGACAGGAAGCCCATTTTCTTGAGCCACGCCTGCTGGCGCGCGGTGCCGAGCTGATCTGCGATCTGCGCCATGCCGATGTTGGAGCTCTCCATCATGATTTCGGCGACCGAACACATGCGGCCGAACGGATGGGTGTCGTGAACGAGGTGGCCGTAAGCAGGAAGGACCTTGGGACAATTGAACATCTGCCCCGGCCCGCTAACCGTTCCCGAATCCATCGCCATGGCCAGCGTGAACGGCTTGAAGGTGGAACCCAGCTCATACACGCCCTGAGTGGCGCGATTGAACATCTGGTCGGGCGTGACCTGGCCCGGCGCATTCGGATTCATCGCCGGAAGCGACGTCATCGCAAGCACTTCGCCCGTGTGGACGTCCATCACCACACCGGCAGCACCGAGGGCGGAAAAGTGCGTCATCGCGTCGGAAAGCTCATGCTCCAGCGCCTGCTGGATCTTCATCGAGATCGACAGCTGGATGGGCGCGCCGCGGGTGGCGGGGTCCGACAGCTGCTTATCGAAGGCGCGCTCGATCCCATAGGCGCCGTGCCCATCAATGTTGCTGAAGCCGACGACATGCGCCGCAAGAGTGGTCTGCGGGTACAGCCGGACCGGCTCGCGCTGGATTTCGATGCCCGGCTCACCGATCGCGTTCACCGCCTGAACCAGATCGGGGGAAGCACGCCGCTGCAGATAGATGAAGGATTTGCCCGACTTCAGCATCGCGAAGTAATCCGCTTCGCTGTGCTCCGGCATCACCTGCGCCAGCCTTCCGGCCAGCGCCAGCTTGTCGCCGATCACCTTGTCCGGATGAATGGCGATGCTCCAGGCGTTGATCGTGCGCGCGAGCGGCTCGCCGTCCCGATCGATAATGTCGCCGCGATCCGGGACGAGTGCAGGCACGCCCCCTTGCTCGCCGGAATGGACGCCGAAAGCCGCAAGATAGACCAACCGAAGCGCGATAATCGCAACGATTCCGGCGTAGAGAAGCATGCCCAGCATCAACCGCTGGTGCATCATCGACAGGATTTGCCGCCGCTGTCCGACGAGTCGGAGCCGCTCGAGGCGCGGGGCTACGAGGGCTGCGGTGGGCGCATTCATTTCCTGCGGTCGCTATCCCTGGGTTGTTGCGAGTGGGCCGACCGCGCCTTGCCGTACGGGAGCGGAGCCAGCGGATCGGCTTCCGCGAGCTTGATCGACTTGCCTTCGGAATGGGCAGAAGCGATGCTCAGCTTCGGGGCCTGCTTCTTGGAGGTCGCCTTGATCGCGGATGCAGGCTCTGGCCTGGATTTCGGCGGCGTCGCTTTCGGAGCCAGCGGCTCGGGCTTGGCCTTGGCCTTGGCGGCCGCCGGGACGAATGGTGCGGTTTCCTGAACGTCTCTCGGTTCGATCTTCAGGCTCGCTTCGTGGATCAATTGCTGCGGCGATGCTTCCGGTGGACTCGCGCCGGCTTGGTCACTTTGATCATTGCCAAGGACCGGCTGCGGAGCCGGGGCCGGAGCCGAAGCCATTACGACCGGCGCCTTCACCTCCAGACGGTGATCGGGAGCGGCAAGCTTGGCCAGCTGGAAACTATCCTCGACGAACTGGTTGGCCGCGGGGGCGGACAGCGACAGGGCGCTCGCGTTCCACTGCTCAAGCTGATCGAGACGGCCACGGGTGCCGATCTCGGTCTGCAGCATGCGGATGTCGGACTGCGTCTGGACGATCCGGGTTTCGACGCCCTCGAGCGCCGCACGTTCCGACGCCACCCGCAAGGAGACGAGGTAGCAGCCCAGCGCAGCGGCAGCGACAGCGCCGGCCATATATACGGAGTGGAAGCTGCGGACGCTCATTGGCGGCCTCCCTTGCGATCGGTCCAGATTGGGGCGGATGTTCGAACGGCGCTCCTCAGCCGCGCCGAACGGGCTCGTGAATTGCCCGCCACCTCACGCTCCGACGGGGACACCGGCTTCGCGACCCGCGCAAACGTCGGTTGGCGCGGGTCGACCTGCTCGGGTCGGTGGCGTGAAGCGGCGGGCGTCCCACCGCTTCGCTCACGAAGGAACCGCTTAACGATGCGGTCCTCGAGACTGTGAAAGGTGACGACGGCAAGCCGTCCGCCCGCCTTGAGCGAGCGCTCGGCGGCGGCGAGGCCGTCCTGAAGCTCGTCGAGTTCGCCATTGATATGAATCCGGATCGCCTGGAAGGTCCGGGTTGCCGGATCGCTCTTCTGTCCGGCCCGATAACCCAAGGCACGGCGAACGATTGCAGCGAGTTCGGCCGTCCGCTCGATGGGGCGATTGGCGACGATCGCCCGGGCGATGGTCCGCGCGCGGGGTTCCTCGCCGTAATCGCGGAGTATGCGGGCAATTTCCGCTTCATCGGCTTCATTGAGAAACTCCGCCGCGGTCGGCCCGCTTTGGTCCATGCGCATGTCGAGAGGCCCATCGGCCTGGAAGGAGAAGCCGCGCTCGGCTTGGTCGATCTGCATCGAACTGACGCCGATATCGAGCGTGATGGCATCGACGAGCCCAATCCCGCGCTCCGCAAGCACCCGGTCCATCTGGCTGAACCGCTCTTTCACAAGCGTGAGCCGCGGGTCCGGGACGAGCGACGGTCCGTTGGCGATCGCATCCGGATCGCGATCGAAACCGATCACTCGTCCCGCCCCCACCGCGAGCATTGCGCGGGTGTAGCCGCCCGCGCCGAAGGTGCCGTCGACGACCGTGTCGCCAGCCTGGATCGAAAGAGCTTCGACAACTTCGTCGAGGAGAACGGGAACATGGGGTGAAGCCGGGGTCACGCGCCGAGCCCCCTCTCCTCCAGCCGGAAGCGCGCGATGTCCTTCATGTCTTCAGGGATTCGCGGCTCGGTGAGGAACAGTTGCGGGTTCCAGATCTGGAAGGTCTCACCCACGCCCAGAAATAGCGCGAGGTCCTCCACCTGGCCCTTCCGGCGCATCATCGGCGGAAGCAGCACGCGCCCGGAGCTGTCGTACGGGACTTCTTCGGTCGCGGCGAAGGCCATCAGGTTGCGCTGCTGATATTCAAGCGCCGCCTCGGAATCGCCTTCCTGCTTTTCGAACAGCCGTTCGAGCTTGGCGTGCTTCAGCGCCGCGTAGGCGGGATCATAGGCGCTAAGGCACGGGAAGGATTCGTGTTTGGCGAGGACGATGGTTCGGGCATCGCCGCGGCGCTCGACCACGGAGCGCAGGAAAGCGGGGACGGAAACGCGACCCTTCGCGTCAACCGCGTTCAATGCGCTACCCTGAAACAAATGCTCTAGCGCCACGTCACTCCCCGTTCGCAGCGTAAAAGCTCCCCGTTCACGGAAGTGCGGCAATGCCGCCCGTCCCGTGTTCTTCAGGCCAGTTCAGTGGGTTGCCCCGCGCTACAGCCGATGTTGGTAACTCAACATGGCACGGGACTCAATGGGATTTCGTGGGATTTCATGGTAAAAGCTGGGAAATCGCGGAAATGCTTGCAATTTTGCGGGCCGCATTGCGGAGCTGTTCTTCTCCTGTTCCAATTTGGGGGGCTGTGGATAAGTCTGTTTGCAGTAAACGCGGCCCGAATCAGTGCTCTAGCCGCTCCAGTTCAAACAACAACACATCCAGATTGGAATCCGAGCCTTGACGGGAATCGGCATTCAGGAAGTCGGCATCGGCAATGACGATCACCTTGCCCGACCCGATGCTGCAGCGGGCAATGAAACCATCGCCATCTATGGAGCAATCGCTGCCCGTCGCGATCAGATTACCCGGCGACTGGGTCCGAATCTGCCTGTCGTCGGCGACTCGCTTGGCCTGCCCCTGTCGATCCGGAGCATCGAGCCCCAGGCCCCAATGGGCGAGAAGGCCGGTATCGGCGAAGGCGAACGGCGGGCGCAAAAGGCTGCCGAGCGGATGGTCGCTTGGCCACTCGAGTGCCGGGTCGGCGAGCAGAAGGACGTGCCCCCCAGCGCGCACCCAATTGTCCAGGTCGACCAGAGCCTCGGCGGGTTGCGCCTGCGGCTGCGCCATCAGAAGCAGGCGCCGGTGATCCAGTTCATCCGCGTCCGCAACGCTGATCGGGATTATGTGATAGCGGGATTGAAGCGCCTTCAGGGCTAATGGAGCCGGAGCGTTCAGCTCGAAATGGTTCGGAAACATCAGAGGCAGCGTGGTCAACAGCATCAGCGAAGGGCGCTCGGAGGGCGGACGCGGAGCGGGCGCCGACGAGGCATCGTTGCGGCGGATATGAAAGAAAGCGCCAATCGCAATAACGACCAACAGCAGCGCTGCGAGGCCGGCCGCCAGCCTGCCCCTCATTTGCCGCTGGAGTTTGCCGGCGCCTGCTGGTTCTGGTCGGCGCCGGGAGCGACGCCGAGTTCGGCGAGCGGTTCGCTCGGCTGGTTCATTTCGGAATTCTGCTCCGCTGGCGTCGGCGGTGCCCCATCGCGGCTCGATCGGATGAGCACGGTTCCGAGAAGTATCAACAAAAAGGCGAACGCGAGCCCAGTGAGCCCGATACGGATTCGCTGGGCAGTTGTTCCAGTTCTGTGCGGCACGGTCGACGAAGCTATGGCTGGCGTCGACGATATGCAAGCCGCACCCTTGACGGAGACAATCGCACCCGCGAAAGGCGCGCTCATGACTCGCCGCGCCCTCGCCCTGCTGATCGCAGGAGCTGCCGCCCTTTCCGGTTGCAATAAGAGCAGCCACACGATTGTCTCCGGCTCGGATGACGACAATGGCACGAATGCCACGGCTCCGAAGAACGTCGAGCTTCCGCCGATGATTCAGGCGGCCAAGAGCTATCGCTGCGGTGACAACAGCACGGTCTACGTCGACTGGATGTCGGACAAGAAGTCGGCGAACATCCGTATCAGCCAGGCTGGCGCGCCCAATCACGTCTCTGCGGGCGCGGAAGGCCAGCCGATGTCGGGCAACGGTTACACACTCGAAGGCGCCTTCGCCGGATCCAGCGTCAAGGTCACACTGCCGGGCAAGGGCACGCAAACCTGCGAAGCCTGAGCTTCCACCTCATCTGAATCAAAGAACCCCGGCTGTTACGGCCGGGGTTTTTTTGTGCGGCGGCCGCCGCTATCGGCCCGCTATGCCCGACAGCATCACCCCTCAGATCGTCGCCGACCACGGCCTTTCCACCGAAGAATATGGCCGCATCCTGAAAGCGCTCGGCCGTGAACCGAACCTGGTTGAGCTCGGGATCTTTTCGGTGATGTGGTCGGAGCATTGCAGCTACAAAAGTTCGCGCGTCCATCTGAAGAAGCTGCCGACCGAGGCGCCTTGGGTGATCTGCGGCCCCGGTGAAAATGCGGGCGTCATCGATATCGGCGACGGCGACGCGGCGATCTTCAAGATGGAGAGCCATAACCACCCGTCGTACATCGAGCC
>Ga0105240_10011451_pt1 | contig 12349 bp, 6 predicted proteins | sample KBSC54metaG_FD_80426 | JGI IMG/M metagenome (GOLD analysis project Ga0105240, IMG submission 80426) | Corn rhizosphere microbial communities from Kellogg Biological Station, Michigan, USA - KBS C5-4 metaG | ecosystem: Host-associated > Plants > Roots > Rhizosphere > Soil | place: Michigan, USA... | reverse complement strand
GTGGTGCTGCGATGAAAGAGATAATGGACCAGTCCCACGATCCGGTCTCCTTCCACCGCCACCACGGCGTGCACCGGCTCATGCGGATCGAGGAAGCGCTCCCACGTTTTGGCCGTGATGGATTCGGGTAAGGCGGTGCGTCCCTCACGCCCGTAGAAGGCGTTATAGCCGTCCCACAGGGGGCGCCAGCCGGCGTAGTCGTCTGGGCGGAGCGGGCGGATGGTGATGGAGGATTGCTCAGGTGGGTGCATGGCGTGAGCCTTTTTGATACGGTAGCGCTACCATATGGAGCGGAAGGAGGGGGGGAATGAACGAGTCCAATCAATAACTAATGAAGTCATTCATGGTGGGCATCGCCCTGGTTGCGTGCGGAGCCGAGGCGGAGGATACCGCGAAGCCTGCCTATCTGAACCCCAGTCTTGCGCCCGAGCAGCGGGCCATTGACCTGGTGCATCGTATGACCCTGCAGGAGAAGGCCTCGCAGTTGGTCAACCAGGCGCGCGCCGTACCGCGGCTGAATGTGCCGGCTTATGACTGGTGGAGCGAGGCGCTGCACGGTGTCGCGGTCAACGGCACCACCGAGTTTCCCGAGCCCATTGGCCTGGCGGCGACATTCGATACGGCGGGCATTCATGACATGTCGACCGCGATCGGCATCGAGGGTCGGATCAAGCACGCGCAGGACGAGCGTGCCGGTCATTCCAACATCTTCGAGGGGCTCGATTTCTGGGCCCCTAACGTCAACATCTTTCGCGATCCCCGCTGGGGCCGTGGACAGGAGACCTACGGCGAGGACCCGTTTCTCTCCGGGCGCATGGCGGTTGCGTATGTCACGGGGCTGCAGGGCGACGATCCCCACTACTATCGCGCCATCTCGACACCGAAGCATTTCGCAGTACACAGCGGGCCCGAGCCGACACGCCATTTCGCGGATGTCGATGTCAGTAAGCATGACGTCGAGGATACCTACCTGCCGGCGTTCCGCGCCGCTGTCGTGGAGGGGCACGCGGGGTCGGTAATGTGCGCCTACAATGCCATCAACGGCCAACCTGCGTGCAGTAATGAGTTTCTTCTGCAGCAGACCCTGCGCGGCGCCTGGCAGTTCCAGGGCTATGTCGTGTCGGATTGCGAAGCCGTTCGCGACATCTTCAACGGACACCGTTACCGCCCGACTCAGCCGCAGGCGTCGGCTATCTCGTTGGAACGCGGTATGGACAACGAGTGCATCGATTTCAGAAGCAAGGTGGATGACGACCATGACTACCGGCCGTACATCGACGCCGTCCAGCAGGGGTTTCTGTCCGAGAGTGCCGTGGATACCGCCCTGGTTCGTCTCTTCACGGCGCGCATCCGGCTCGGCATGTTCGATCCACCTTCCATGGTGCCCTATACCAGGATCGACGAGAAACAACTCGACAGTGCCGAGCACCGGCAGTTGGCCCGTCATCTCGCCGACGAGTCCGTGGTGCTGCTGAAGAACGACGGCGTGTTGCCCCTTCGCTCGGTAAAGCGTATCGCCGTGGTAGGACCGCTAGCCAACCAGACCGCTGTTCTCCTGGGCAACTACAACGGCAATCCCACGCACACCGTCAGTGTGCTGGAGGGTCTGAAAGCCGAGTTTCCAGAGGCGCAAATCGACTATGTGCCGGGAACCCAATTTCTGTCCGACACCGGCGACCTCGTGCCGGCTGCCCTGCTCACGACGCCGGATGGAAAGCCGGGCTTGAAAGCCGAGTATGGTCTGGGCGGCACGAGCATGGGTGCGAAACCCACACCCTTGCTGATGCGTACCGATACTGCGGTGGACGTGCATGAGAGCATGCTTCCCGCGCAGGCGAAGGGTAAGCCCTCCTTGCTCGTGCACTGGACAGGTTTCCTCAATCCCAACGAGACGGGTGACTATCTCCTGGGCATCAAGGCGGATGGCTCAGGGCGGGTCAGTGTTGGAGACAAGCGGCTGGTGCATACGTATAGCCCCGGAGCGAGTATGGGCCGTATCCACCTGGAGAAAGGCCATCCGGTGGCGTTGGATGTGGAGTATGGACTGTCCTCCGGCACCAGGCCCGAGGCCCAGCTCATCTGGGCCCGGGAAAACAATCTCCCCGACCCGGCTGCCGTCACGGCCGCTCAGCAGGCTGATGTCGTGATTGCCGTGGTTGGCATCACCAGTCGCCTGGAGGGCGAGGAGATGCCGGTGGATCAGCCCGGCTTTCTGGGAGGCGATCGTACCAACCTCGAGATGCCCAAGCCGGAGGAAGACCTGGTTCGAGCGGTGGCCGCGACCGGTAAGCCGCTGGTCGTCGTGCTCACGAATGGCAGCGCGCTGGCGCCTGCCTGGGAAAAGGCTCATGCGAATGCCATTCTCGAAGGCTGGTATCCGGGGGAGGAGGGCGGCGCCGCCATTGCCGCGACCCTCAGCGGTAAGAACAATCCTGCCGGCCGTCTGCCGGTGACGTTCTACCAGGACGTACACCAATTACCTAACTTCGAGGACTATTCCATGAAGGGGCGCACCTATCGCTACTTCCAGGGTGAGCCGCTGTGGCCGTTCGGATTCGGGCTCAGCTACACGACGTTCAGCTATGGCAACCTCGGCCTCCCGAATGCGCCGCTCAACGCCGGTGATCCGCTGGATGTCGCCGTGAATGTGAGCAACACCGGCAAGCTGGCAGGCGATGAGGTCGTGCAGGTCTACCTGAAATTCCCGGAGGTGCCGGGTGCGCCCTTGCGGGCTCTGCGCGGCTTTCAGCGTATTCACCTGGCGGCTGGAGCCAGCCAGAAGGTGCAGTTTCATCTCGAGCGCCGGGATCTGAGCATGGTGACCGAGGCGGGACAGATCATCGTTCCCCAGGGGACCTACACCGTGTCAGTGGGTGGAGGTCAGCCCGGAACCGGAGTTGCATCGGTCAGCGGACGCTTCGACGTCAAAGGGCAGATGGTGCTGCCGGAGTAACCGGAGCCTGCCTGATCTACCCATCACGCCGGGCCTTGGTCAGGACGAGGGTGTCAAAAAGCTCGTAGCTGGGTGTCGGTGTCCGGTCGGCACCCGCTGCGTGGTAGTAGTGCATGGTGATGGAAGTCTTGCCGTGAGGCTCGCCGGGGTCGAGATCGAACACGGCCACACCGTAGCCGGTAGCGGTGTCCCGCCGGGCCGACCAGATGGCATCTTCCAACGCGTCCGCGCCGGCCTTCACGAATACTCCCGGAACCGGTCCGGGCATAGGGCGGTTGGGTTTAGTGATGACTTTGGCTTGCGGCACGCCGCTTTGCGGATTGACACCGTAGGCGTCCAGCGGTGAGCTGGTACCGCCGCCACCCAGTATCAGGTGGATGGTGCCGTGACTGGTGTCGAATTTTCCTCCGGAGGGCTCGGCGGTCATGACAGGCTGCGGCTGACACGTATCGATCGGGGCACCGGTCGTGGCGTCACGGCCGACGTTGTGATTGCAACCCCGCACCGGCCAACTGCGCTCGTAGTCATGATCATGGCCACAGAGCACCAGGTCAACACCATAACGATCGAACAGGGGCAGCCATGTTTCGCGGATTCCCTTGTCGGAGCCGTTGCCGTTTTTCGAGGAGCTCATCGCGTCCTGGTGCATCTGGACAATGATCCAGTCGATGCTGGTGTCCTGCCGTGCGGCGGCCAGGGTCTCTTCCAACCAACGTGTTTGCACACCGTCGCTATAACCTCTGACATATACCGAGGTTCCAGGCGCGATCGGCGCGTTGCCGGTGCTGGGGGCTGGTGTCAGGGGTTGCGGCCCTGCCAGGAACGCGCCGCTGTCCTGGTAAATCACGTCATCCGCGGCGAGCGAGATAAACAACACCGAGCCCACTTTGAACCGATACCAGCGTCCGGGGAACTTCGTGCCGTTGTCCGGCAGAGAATAGCGGGTCAGGTAGGACTCCAATCCCTGCTCGCCGTTGCAGAATTCGATCTCGTGATTGCCCGGGCAGGGCATCCAGGGGCGGTATGCCGCGGAGCGTTGTACGTTGTTGCCAAAATCGGCCCACACCGCCGGTTGCGCCGTGGGATTGAGGTTTGCGTAGCACAGGTCGCCGTTCAGGAGATGAAACAGGGGTTTGAAGCGCTCCACGGCGTCGACCGCGTAGCGGCTCTGCGGCGATGACAAGGTCCATGTTGTATTCGGCGTGGCCAGGTCCCCGTAACTCGTCCAGCGAAAACGCGCGCGTCCGCTCGGTGCCGTGTGGAAAGTGGCCGTGAAAGGGTTATGTCGCCGGCTGTCGTTGTCAGCGCTGACGGTATAGCGATACGCCGTATTCGCCGCCAGGCCTTCGAGCTTCGCGTGATAGGTGAAAACGGTCTGTCCATTCATGCCGTCGGTGTAGGAACGCTGCACGGCGTGAATCACGTCAGGCGCTGCGCCTGCCCGTTCCACGTTAACGCGCGGGTTGACCGCTTGCGCCGGCGATACCCAGGAGACGAATACCGTGTGCGCGGGGTCGTCGCCCCAAGTCAGGTGGATCTGCTCGGGCGTTCCATCGGCCGTTCCGGCTCCGTGGCCCTCGGTGGAATGCGCGAGGGATGCGGCGGCGGCTACGCCGGCACTGCCCGCTCCTTTGAAGAATTCGCGCCGCGAGATGGCTGCTGTGACGGACTCGGAATGTTGCGGATTCGTTAACGCGGTGTCGCGGGTCATGGGTATCGGCGTATGGAACGGGGGGAACCCACCATGCTACCGGATTTATGAGCCGCTTGCTCGCGGCGCGCGAGCTCGTGGCGTGAGTGCGACGCTATGCGTCCGTAAAGCGCTCGTCCAACTTGGAAAGCTGACTGTTGAACCCGTCCGCTATTGGACGCTTGTCTTATTGGCCCGATAAGTAAACCGGATTTCCCACTAACACCAGGTGGCCGTCCGCGTCGCGTACGTCGACACGCACCCAATGTCGTCGTCCGTCGCCGCGCCACGAAAATTCGAACGAGTGAGCCGATGCAGTGATTTCGGGCTTTTTCAGCCAGTCCGCGTGTCGGCCGTCGACAATGGGCTCGACCCGGCCTCCCATGACGCCTTGCACGCTTCCCTGGAAGCGCACGAGTGTTCCTCGGCGGACTCCGAGTGTCTCGCCCATGTGAGCGCTTTGCGAAGCTGCCGCCGCGCTCATGTCCAGCAAACGATCCCGCGTGCCCGCGACATCAATACAAACGCGTCCACGGCGGATCGCGGCCACGATTCCGGTCTGCGATAGCTCGTCGGCATAAATCACTGTCGTCGGTGTTCCGAGCACGCCCGTGTTGGACTCGAGCTTGGCCAGAGTTTCGGGACTGGGAGAGTCGGCATCATTGGGCTGACGCAGTGTGACCACGTTCACAGCGGGGCGCAGCGCGTCGTGACTGTCACTGCCGCCGATAGCCGTGATCCGGTAACCCTGGTTGAGCAGCTTCTCCCAGAAGCCGATGCCCGAGAAGGCCGTGTCGGCATCGAGTCCATTGACGACCTCGACGGCTTGTAAGCGGTTGTAATCGATTGTGCCGCGGGGATTCCAACCGCAGCCCATGCAGTCCTCGCCCGAGGATCGTATGGGGTGATTGATCGACACGAGACCGCCGCTGGCCTGGATGCGGGTGAGCAGGGCGTCCCAGTCGGGGACGGCGCTGCTGCCGACTCGAAAGTCCAGCGGCGCGAGCGTGCCGAACACGTTGGCGTGACCTTCGAAGGTCGTGATCTCGCGTCCTGGAATCAACAGCAAGGTATCGAACCAGGGCTGCAGCTCACGGATGGCGTCGGCCTGCGAGACGGTGTTGTGATCCGTGATGGCAATGAAGTCCAGGCCGCGCTCGCTCGCCGTTTGGGCCGTGAAAAACACGGGACAGGGCACGCGCTGTTGCCGTTGACTCAGGCACGAGCCGTCACTGTGAGCGGTGTGCATGTGGAGATCGCCACGATACCAACCCGGTGTCGCGCGGAGCACTGGTCCCGGAGCCCGCGGGGTGTCGTGGTAGAGCTGAGTGCCGTGCTCGAGTTGAACATGGGCAGTGTATTCGGCGTGGGTGTCCCGCCGGATGTTGGGAACACCCAGCAGCAGGCTCCACTGGCCGGGCTCGAGCGGACCCGGCAGATACGATGGCGTTGCATCCGTGGCGGAGACCGTGAAGCTGCGTTTGTTGCCGCCGCTCCAGCCGCGAAACCCGCTCTCGGGATAGTCCGCGCCCCGAAAGCCTCCAGGCCCGAGGAGGCCCAGGTCGATCGTCGTGCGCGCATCCCTGGTGGTGTAGTCGAAGTCGACGGTGATGCGTGTTGTGCCGGGTGGCACCTCGAAAGGGACGAGGTGCCACGTCTGGTTGTCGCCGCCGGACAGGTTTCCGTGCAGAACGATCTCCGGCGCCGGCACATCGCTCGCGGTCGCGGTGACCGTCGCGAAGGCGGTTACTGTCGTGATGGCGACGATCGGGAGCGAGAGCAGGCGTCGGGATGACATGTCAGAACCGGTACATCATGGACAGCCGGAAGTCACGACCGAGAATGGGCCGGGCGATGAAGGTATTGGCACCGGCATCGGTGCTTTGCACTTCACCTTGTCGCGGATTCCCCTCCGTCAGGCCGAAGGAGTTGGTGACGTTGTCGACGTATCCGTAGATATCGAAGCGATCGGTCACCGCCAGGCGTGCGCTCAGGTTCAGGACATCGTAGTGAGGCAGTACCACGGAGTTCGCGGTATCGACGTAGCGGGCACCTTCCCATTCCCAAGCCGCCTGCACGCGCAGGCGCTGGCCGAAGAGGTTGAATCCGGGGACGATGCGGATGCTGACCTTCGGCACGCGGATGAGCTGATTACCGCCGTAGACGCGTAACACCGGCTGGCCGGCGACATTGTCGATGTAGTTCAAGTTGTCATAGCGCGGATTCTCGAGAGTCGAGTTCAGGGTCAGGTCGAACCACTCGACTGGAAACAATCCACCCTCCAGCTCCAGCCCGTAGGTACGGGTATCGGCGTACAGGTTTTGCGAGGTCACTACCGTGCTGGTGCCGGCGTTGAACACGTAATTCTGGAACCCCACGTTGTTGTACTTCGTCCAGAACGCCGTGGCGTACGCGTCGGCCCACCGGTTCGCGAATTTGTAGCCGATTTCGCCCAACTGCATGGTCTGAATGATGGGCGAAGCGACAGTGGTCGTGGTACTCGTGAGGTTGGCCGTCGTGTAGGCGCTCAGGCTCGGCAGGCGGAACGTGGGTGTGTAACGGGCGAAAAGGCCGGATTCATTGTTGAACTGGTAGTTCTCGCCGATCGTCCAACCCACCTTGCTGAAGCTGTGCTCGAAGCTGACGAACTGGCCATTGCCCGTCAACATCGCGGAAGTTGGCAGGGTCGATCCTGCGACAGTCTGTGCTTCTTCCACATTGGCCGTGAGGTGCTCCTGCTCCCACCGGACACCGGCGTCTACGCGCAGGCGTTGGGTGATCTGCCATTCATCCGTGAGATAGAAGGCCGTGGTAGTCGCCCGGCCGTTGGCGCTCGCCCATTCGTAGCCATAGCGATTGATGCCGTCGTCGGTGAGTGTCGAGACGATACCCCCGGTGGCGTTGACAGCAACCAGGTTCAGGAGCCTGGCGTTGTCTTCAACGTCGGTCAACGCGGAGGAAGAATAACGGCCGAAGCTCTGTGACACGTCGGCGGCGTAGAAGCCGAACGTCACGTCGTGGGTCTGGTCACCGAGCTCGAACATCCGGCTCAAGCGAGCGTCATTCATGAGCTCGCGCACGGGTGACGTGATACTGCGCAGGCCGGCCAGAATGACCAGGCCGTTGCCGTTCTGATTGGCTGTGAATACGGTGTTGGGTGAGTCGTTATAGCGCAGTTGGAGTGCGGTCGCGCCGGGGGCATACGTTTTCAGGTAGCCGGCGGCGCCCGCCAGAAAGGTGGCTCCGCTTTCAACCTGGTTGGGATAAACACCGTTGCGCAGGGTGTTGCTGTCGTCATAGCGCACGTGATCGGTGAGGGTGAACCCGTCGCCGAGCTGTAACTCGAGATTCCCGGTCAATTGCGTGCGGGTAACGTGTGTGCCCTGGGTATTGTCGAAGGGATAGTTGCTGCCGTTGGCGGTGAGCATCGCAGCGGAGGCCGTTTCAGGACCGGCGAGTGTGCCGGAATTGCCGTTGAAACCCGGGACCGCGCGGATCTTGCCATCAGGATTGATGCGCATCGGAATGCCCAGGTCGAGATAGACCGTGTCGTCCATCCGCTTCACGTCGAAGGAGACTTTGCCAGTGGAGAAATCGCGCGCCGCTGTGATGCGAAACTGGCCGCCATCGTCGCCGTGGAAACCCGGGTCGCGGATGCCGTTGTCATAGCGATAGAAACCGCCGGCGGACAGCTTCCAATCACCGACCGGGGCGCCATACCAGGCATCGATTCGATTCAACCCGTAGTCGCCCACCGTGTATTTCGCGACGCCCTCGGCATCATCACCGACCTTGCGCGGAATGTAGTTGACCGCGCCCGCGGGAGCGTTGGAATAGAAAATCGAGGCGGGGCCACCGCGTACGACCTCGATGCGGTCGATGGTCTCATCCAGCCGGAAAGCTTGGTCGCCGTTGAGATAACCCAAGGCGGGATCCTGCTGTACCGGGATGCCATCCTCCAACAGTGTGATGGAGCTGAAGCCGTCGACCGGAATACCGCGCGCGCGGACATTTCCGCTGGCCTCACCACCGGAGGCCTCGACCCAGAATCCGGGTACGGACTTGAGTGATTCGGTGACGCTCGTCGGGCCCTGCAAGCGCAGCTTCTCCTGGTCGATGTTCGTTACGGAGTAGCTGGTTTCTTGCTTGGTTCTCTGCTCGACGCCGGCGCGGCCGGTCACGATCACTTCCTCGAAGTTGGCCGTGCTCTCGTTGCTGTTGCTGAATGCACCGAGGCCGCCGCTCGCTGTGGCCGTTGCCGAGGACGTCGTCGCGGAAGTCGTCGAGCCTGAGTCCGGTCCACTGCCCGGCTTACGGATGATGACCGCATCCGGCTTCGGAAATTCGAATACCAGGCCGCTTCCGGCCAACAGGCGTTGCAATGCCTGGCCGGCGGAGAAATCGCCTTGCAAGCCCTGGGTTTGCATGCCGGCCACATCGGACTCGGAGAACAGTAACTGCAGGCCCGCCTGGGCCGCGAATTCCTGCAGGGCCGTGCCCAGAGCCTGGGCGCCGATGTGGTAAGTCCTCGCCTGGGGGCCGCTCGTCGCCGCCGGGGTTCGAGATAACACGGTCTCGGCGCTGAAGGCTCCGAGGCCCAGCAAAACGGACGTTGTCAGGGCTACATGTCGCTTGACGCGCCCGGTTTCTGAAGTCATCGTCATCATTCCTTGTTGTGAATTTCACCCCACGCGGTCTGAAAACCCGTGGCGTTTGCAGTTTGTTGAGCCCTTTAGGACGTAACCGGCAAATCGATCCTCAGCGTTGTCACCAAAACTTCATCGAAGGGATCGATAACGGGGGACCTGCGGTAAGACCGTCAGGCGGAAGTGGAAGGACAAACAGGTGTCGACGAGTGCTGATCACCTGGCGGCTGCTACAGCGGCTGCCTGCGGATGCGATCCGGCCGGGAGCTGTGCTCATCGGCGGGTCGAGCTCAACCGCCTTGCCGTGCGCTACTACGATAGTCTGGTGCGGTTCCTCAGGCGGCGGAGTTCCTCGACGGAGGACGCCGCGGATCTCGCGCAGGACACGTTTGTACGCCTTTCGGCCGTCGACATCGATCAAATCCGCAAACCGGGCTCGTTCTTGTTTACGACGGCCTTGAACCTGCTGCGTGACCGGGCGCGTTCTGCGCAAGCCCGGCACGCAGTGTTTTCCATACCCGCGGAGGACGCGCAGTTGGTCTGTCCAGCGCCGCACGCCGAACGCATACTGGATGGCGAGCAACGCCTGCGAGCCCTGGAGGAGGCGCTGCAGGAGTTGGGTCCCAAGTGCCGGGCGGTCTTTGTGTTGTTTCATTTTGACGAGCTGTCGCAGCGGGAAATAGCGGATCGTTTGGGTATCTCCGTCTCCATGGTCGAGAAGTATGTCAAGCAGGCGCTCACCCATTGTGAGGCCCGCCTGAGGGAGTTGAGCGCGGAGGCGCCGAACAATGGAGGTGGCGTGTGAGGACGCAGAGGGATGAATTGTCGGTCGCACTGGAAGGATTGCGGCATCGACCGGTCGTTACGGAGAGTCGAGATTACGCGCAGCGTTGGCAGCGCTCGGCCTCCCGGCGGCGGCGCGTATTCGGGCCGATCGGCGCCCTGGTGATAGTGGGTATCGCGGCCGGTTTCGGTTGCTTCCAACTGCTGGTGCTGAAGGGCTCGAAAGACAACATCGCGACCCTTGTAGGAGAGACTCGTGCCGTCGACCTCGAGGACGGCACCCGCATGGTGCTGGATACCGGCTCGCGCGTGAAAGTGAGTTTCTCCGACACGGCGCGTGACATCGAGCTGCTGGAAGGCCAGGCGCATTTTGAAGTCGCGCCCGAGGCTCGCAGGCCGTTCCGTGTTCACACCAGGACTGTTGAAGTCGTCGCCGTGGGTACGGCGTTCGATGTCGCGGCACTGCCTTCGCGAACCACGGTGACGTTGCTCGAGGGCCGTGTAAATGTGCGTGCGATTTCGGGCACGGCTGTGGCCAGCGCCAGGGTCGCGATGTCGAATCCGGGAGAGCAGTGGGGCATCGACTCCGCGGGACAATTGCTGGGTGAGAAAGAAGTCAAAATCGCGAGCGTGACCGCGTGGCAAAGAGGGAACGTGGTCATTGACGATGCACCGCTCGCGGATGCCCTGGGCATCATGAATCGCTATTCAAACACTCATATCGTGGTTCGCGGCTCTGCGCTGCAGTCCCGGCATGTGAGCGGTGTGTTTCGCATCGGGGATGTGGAAACGGAAGCCCTCGTGCTCGAGCGCTACTTCGGCCTCAAGGAGATTTCACATTCCAATGACGAGATCGTCCTGGAGCGCGAATAGTCCTCGGTTCCCGCACCTCGTAGGCAGCTTTTCATGGAGCGGGCGAAGCTGTTAGCCTACCGCGACGGAGGATATTCATGTCGCGTACAACAGGAATCTCGAGGGGTCTACGGGTCACATTGTCGTTTCTGGCTGCCCTGGCGGGCTACACGGTTGGTGCGCAGACACCGCCAAAATATCCAGACTATCCGAGTGAGACGCCAGGGAAGTTCGTCGCGCCAACCTACGGTGCGGACTTCACCAGCCGCGAGGTCATGGTTGCCATGCGCGATGGTGTCAAGTTACGCACCCTCATCATGGTACCCGTCGGGGCGAGACATGCTGGCATTCTGATGACGCGTACGCCATACGATGCGCGGGGATTGGCGAACAACAGCCACAGCGTTCACCTGGGCACGAGTCTGTGGGGTTACGACAATGCCACCGAGACCATTCTCGAGGGTGGTTATATCCGGGTCATCCAGGACATCCGGGGCAAATACGGCAGTGAGGGGGACTACGTGATGAATCGGCCCCTGCATGGACCACTCAATCCCACTCCCGTGGATGAATCGACCGACACTTATGACACCATCGACTGGCTGTTGAAGAACGTCCCGGAGTCCAACGGAAAGATCGGAATTCTAGGCATTTCCTACGATGGGTTTCTGTCTCTCACCCCGTTGGTCAACCCGCATCCGGCTTTGAAGGCGGTCGTGCCCATGAATCCCATGGTGGATGGTTGGCGCGGTGATGACTGGTTCCACAACGGCGCCTTCCGCGAGCAGAACATGGCCTACATCTACGATCAGGAGGCCACGCGCTCGAACGATGAGCACTGGAAGTCGAGCAACTTCGACGATTACGACATGTTCATGCGCGCGGTGTCCGCCGGCGAGTTGGGACGTGAGCGGAACATGGACAGCATCGGGTTCTGGAAGAAGATTACCGAGCATCCGGCGTACGATGATTTCTGGAGCGAGCAGGCCATGGACAAGGTGCTCGCGCGGCAGCCGCTGACGGTACCGACGATGCTGGTCTCGAGCCTCTGGGATCAGGAGGATATTTACGGTGCCATGGCCGTGTACCGGGCTTTGCAGCCGGTGAGCAACGGCAACCTGTTTCTGGTGATGGGCCCGTGGCATCACGGCCAGGAGATCGAGGACGCGAGCTCCCTTGGTGCGATTCGCTTTGACAGTGACACCGGGCTGTATTTTCGCCGGGAAATTCTTGCTCCCTTTCTGGCGCACTATCTGCAGGACGATCCGCCTCCCATGACCGTGGCTCCGGTGACGGCCTTCCTGACCGGTGTGAATCGTTGGGAGCGCCTGGCGAGCTGGCCGTCAGGTTGTGAGTCAGGTTGTAAGCCCGTAGCGAGTCGCCTTTATTTACAGGCAAACGGAAGCTTGGGCTTTCAGGCACCCG
>Ga0105240_10011450_pt1 | contig 12350 bp, 13 predicted proteins | sample KBSC54metaG_FD_80426 | JGI IMG/M metagenome (GOLD analysis project Ga0105240, IMG submission 80426) | Corn rhizosphere microbial communities from Kellogg Biological Station, Michigan, USA - KBS C5-4 metaG | ecosystem: Host-associated > Plants > Roots > Rhizosphere > Soil | place: Michigan, USA... | reverse complement strand
CCTTCGCCCGCTGCTCACGATGGCGATCCTGGGCATTCCCCTGCTGCTCATCATTGGCGTGGGACTGTTCACCATTCTGGCGTTCAAGTTCCTGCTCTTCATCGTGCTGCCGGTCGTGGTGGTAGTCTGGCTGGTGCGCACGGTGTTCAGGTCGGGCGACCGGCCGGCGAGCTGATCGGCGGCGCTCTCCATCACCCGGCTTCATGAACGCGGACGACATCAGGGCAAAGCAGGCGCCGCTCAAGCAGCTCTACCGTGAGCACCCTGAAGCGGCGCTCATCACGCTCACGGCGCAGGGCACGATCGGGGAAGAAGTCACCTGCAGCGTCGCCACGGGCCGCGCACTCGCCGCGGCGGGGCTGCACCGCGCCACCGGCGGCACGGGCCTCAACGTCTGCTCGGGCGACATGCTGCTGGAGGCGCTGGTTGCGTGCGCCGGCGTCACGATGTCCGCCGTGGCCACGGCGCTCGGCATCACACTCCGCAGCGGAGCGGTCGCCGCCGAAGGCGATCTGGACTTCCGCGGCACCCTCGGCGTGGCGAAGGACGTGCCCGTGGGGTTCCAGCGCATCCGCGTGCGTTTCACGATAGACACCGATGCGGGAGCGAACGAACGGGAGAAGCTGCTCGAGCTGACGCGGCGCTACTGCGTGGTTTACCAGACGCTCGTGGCGGGCGTCCCGGTCGAGATGTCGTACGACGGCGCGCCCTGACGGCGCGCCCTGACGGCGCGCCAGACGTCACGCCACCCTGCGCCGTCGCCGTCCCGTGGTGGGTGACAGATCGATCAGGAGCGCGATCACGATTCCCACGACGGGCCAGAGCGTCCACTGTCCGCCGAACCAGTGGAGCACCACCGTATACCAGAGCAGCGTGGTGGGAAGAAAGATGAATCCCAGCACCGGCCAGAGTAGCGACGTGAAGAGCCCGGTGAACCACGTGCTGAAGAACCAGAGCAGCAGGATGACGATGCGCGGCGCCGCGAGCGCGATGAGGGCGAGCAGACAGGGCATCCCGGTACACCTCCAGGTTCATGCGGACGGATATCGTACGTCCGCCACGCAATCAGGTTTCCTGATCAGCACGCATCAACCGTACCGCAGCGCGGCGATCGCTGCCGCCGGACGCGCCGCGAGCGTCTCCCGCAAAATGTTCACCATCCGCGCGTTGGTGGCGGCGTCCTTCACGGTCACGCGTACGGTGTGATCATCGAAAGAGCGGCCGGAGCGTCCAGGCGCGATGCGCGGCCAGCGCATCGATCACCCGGGGTGCGGGATCGAACCATGCGTCGAGCACATCGTCGCTGATGACATCGTGCCGGCGTGCCAGTGCATCGAACTCATCACCAATGGCGTCGAAAAACGCGCCGCCGTGATAACACGCGTTCTGCGCGATGGGCGTGTTGCGCGATGAGAGACGGATGTCGGTCATGGCACCGTCCGGTTCCGGGGGCGGGACCACGGCCAGCATGGTCCTTGCGGTACAACGACGGACTGACGATGAAGATGCACCGTCCAGCCGTCGAGTCCGGAACGCCATCGGAGTACGACCGGAATGTCCCTCTGGCCCCTCCTCATCTATTTCGTGATTCTGCTCCTGCTCGTGGGAGCGATGCTCGCGCTGTCATACGTGCTGGGTCAGCGGCACAGCGCGCCGGCGAGGGGCGCACCGTATGAGGGTGGAATCGTGTCGGAGGGTTCGGCGCGCGTGCGCTTCCCCGCCGAGTTCTACCTCGTCGCCGTGTTCTTCGTGGTGTTCGATCTCGAGGCCGTGTTTCTCTTTGCCTGGGCCGTGGCGAGTCGCGCGCTCGGCTGGCCGGGCTACTTCGAAGCGCTGGTCTTCACCGGCGTGCTCGTGCTGACGCTCATCTATTTGTGGGGCATTGGCGCGCTCGACTGGGGGCACGTGCACGGCGCGCGGCGCATTCGGGAGCGCGGCTGATGCAGTGGTCCGTGGAGACGCCGCATCCTCCCGTCCAGATCGGTACGCGCGCCCAATCCGACGACGACGCCATTCGCCGCACGCTGGTCATGTCACGCCTGCAGGATCTGCTCGCGTGGGGGCGCAAGAATTCCATCTGGCCGTTCGGCTTCGGCCTCTCCTGCTGCTTCGTGGAGCTGGCAACGAGCATCACGAGCAAGTACGACATCGCGCGTTTTGGCGCCGAAGTCATTCGCAACACGCCGCGCGAGGCGGACATGATGGTCATCGCCGGCACGGTGTTCATCAAGATGGCGCCCATCGTGCAGCGGCTGTACGAGCAGATGATGGAGCCGCGCTGGGTGATCTCGATGGGCTCGTGCGCCAATTCGGGTGGCATGTACGACATCTACAGCGTCGTGCAGGGGGTGGACAAGTTTCTGCCCGTGGATGTGTACGTGCCCGGCTGTCCGCCGCGCCCCGATGCCTTCATGCAGGGGCTGCTCCTGCTGCAACAGGCGGTGGGCACCGAGCGGCGCCCGTTGAGCTGGACGGTGGGCTCGCAGCAGGTCGAGCGCGGACCGCTGCTCTCGCAGCGCGATCTCAAGCGCGCCGAGCGGCAGAAGATGGGGCTGCTGCGCACGCCGGACCATGTCTGACCGGCCGCACGGGCGACCATGATCGCCACGAGCGACATTGCCACGCAACTGCACGAGCAATTCAACTCGGCGATCGTCGCCACGCAGCAGACGCGCGACGGCATCCCCACCGTTTGGCTCGCGCGCGATCGCGTGGGCGACGTCATGCGGCACCTCAAGACCGGCGTGGAGCAACCGTACGCGATGCTCTACGATCTCACCGCGATCGACGAGCGCATGCGCAGGCACCGCGACGGCGAGCCCGCGAGCGACTTCACCGTCGTCTATCACCTGCTGTCCTTCGAGCGCAACGCGTATCTGCGGCTCAAGGTGGCGCTCTCCGCCGGCGACCTGCACATCCCCACGATCACGCCCATCTGGCCCTCGGCCAACTGGTACGAGCGCGAGGTGTGGGACATGTTCGGCATCGTGGTGGACGGCCATCCGCACCTCGCGCGGATCCTGATGCCCGATACCTGGGTGGGGCATCCGCTGCGCAAGGACCATCCGGCGCGTGCGACCGAGATGGGTCCCTACCAGCTCACGCCGGACAAGGAACAGCGCGAGCAGGAAGCCATGCGCTTCGTGCCCGAGAAGTGGGGAATGCAGCGGCGCAGCGAGGATGCCGATTTCATCTTCCTCAACGTGGGGCCGCAGCACCCCGGCACGCACGGCGTGCTGCGCATCGTGCTGCAGCTCGACGGCGAGGAAATCCTGGATGCGGTGCCCGAGATCGGCTTTCATCATCGGGGCGCCGAGAAGATGGGCGAGCGCCAGAGCTGGCACACGTTCATCCCGTACACCGACCGGATCGACTACCTGGGCGGCGTGATGAACAACCTCGCGTATCTCACGGCGTACGAGAAGCTGGCGGGCGTCACCGTGCCGCCGCGCGCGCAGGTGATTCGGGTGATGCTCTGCGAGCTGTTCCGCATCATCAGCCATCTCGTCTGGTACGGCACCTTCTCGCAGGATCTCGGCCAGCTCTCCCCGGTGTTCTTCACGTTCAACGACCGGGAACGCGCCTTCGGCATCATCGAGGCCGTCTGCGGCGCGCGCATGCACCCCAACTGGTTCCGCATCGGCGGCGTGGCCGATGATCTGCCGCAGGGGTGGGACACCATGCTGCGCGACTTCGTGAAGTACTTCCCGCCGCGGCTCCGCGAGTACGACCGCGAAATCCTGGGCAATCGCATCTTCAAGGCGCGCACGAAGGATGTCGGCGTGTACACGCTGGACGAGGCGATCGATTGGGGCGTGACCGGGCCGAACCTGCGCTCGTGCGGCTTCGAGTGGGACTTCCGCAAGAAGCAGCCGTACTCGGGCTACGAGCAGTTCGACTTCGCGATTCCCACGGCGACGCACGGCGACTGCTACGATCGCGCGGTGGTGCGCGTGGAGGAGATGCGGCAGAGCCTGCGCATCATCGAGCAGTGCATCGATCGCATGCCGCCCGGCCCGGTGAAGTCGCTGCAGGCCGCGGCCACGCCGCCGATCAAGGCACACACCATGCATGACATCGAGACGCTCATCACGCATTTCCTGGGCGTGGCATGGGGTCCGGTGCCGCCGCCGGGCGAGGCACTGGGCGCCATCGAGGCCACCAAGGGAAACAACGGCTACTACCTGGTGAGCGATGGGGACACCACGTCGTACCGCACGCGCATTCGCGCGCCGTCGTTTCCCCACATGCAGACGCTTCCCCTGCTCTGCCGCGGGCTGATGATTCCGGATCTGCTCGCGATTCTGGGCAGCCTGGACTACGTGCTGGCCGACATTGACCGGTAAGGACGCGACATGGCACTGAGCGCTGACGAGGAACGCGAGATCCAGGGTGAGGCAGCGAACTATCCCACCCGGAGCGCGCTCTGCATTGACGCCATGAAGATCGTGCAGCGCCATCGCGGCTGGGTGTCGGATGAGGCGTTGCGCGACATCGCGGGCTATCTCGACATGTCCGTGGATGAACTCGATGGGATCGCCACGTTCTACAATCTCATCTTCCGCAAGCCCGTGGGGCGGCACGTGATCATGGTCTGCGACAGCGTGAGCTGCTGGATCATGGGCGCGGAGCGCCTGACGCAGGCCATCGCCTCGCGGCTTGGCGTCGCGGCCGGCGGCACCACGCCGGACGAGCGCTTCACGCTCCTGCCCATCGTGTGCCTGGGTGCCTGTGATCACGCCCCGGTGCTGATGGTGGATGATGATCTCCATCACGACGTGGACCCCGCCGCGGTGGACCGCCTGCTCGATCGCTACCCGTAGCCCGCGCGGAGACGTACATGGTGGAAACGCCGCTCACCCGGAACATGCGCGCCGATGGCGAGGCGCCGGACCTCAAGGCATACGAGAAGGCCGGCGGCTACCAGAGCATGCGCCGCGCGCTGGGCATGGCGCCCGCCGACATCACGAATCTCGTGAAGCAGTCGAACCTGCGCGGCCGCGGCGGCGCGGGCTTTCCCACCGGGCAGAAATGGAGCTTCGTGCCCATGGGCAGCGACGCGCCGCATCCCAAGTACCTCGTGTGCAACGCGGACGAAATGGAGCCCGGCACGTTCAAGGACCGCCTGCTGCTCGAGGGCGATCCGCATCAGCTCATCGAGGGCATGATCATCGCGGCGCACGCGATTCAGGCGGACGTGGCGTACATCTTCGTCCGCGGCGAGTACGTGCTGGCCGCCGCGCGACTGCGCGCCGCCATTCATGAGGCATACGACGCGCACTATCTGGGCAAGCGCATTGCCGGCACGGACCAGACGCTCGATCTGCACGTGCACGTGAGCGCGGGGCGCTACATGTGCGGAGAGGAGACCGGCCTGCTCAACGCGCTCGAAGGCAAGCGCGCCAACCCGCGAGCCAAGCCACCCTACCCACAGGTCTCCGGGCTCTGGGGAAAACCCACGATCGTGCAGAACGTCGAGACGCTCTGCAACCTGCCCTGCATCGTGGAGCGCGGTGCCGACTGGTTCAAGGGATTGAGCCGCACGAAGAATGGCGGCACCAAGCTGTATGGCGCGAGCGGCAAGGTGCGCCGGCCCGGCCTCTGGGAGCTGCCCATGGGCGCGACCATGCGCGAAATCCTCGAGGAGCACGCGGGCGGCATGCAGGACGGCGTCACCTTCCGGGGCGCGCTCCCCGGCGGCGCCTCCACCGACTTCGTGACCGCCGACCACCTCGACGTGCCCATGGACTTCGATGAACTGGAGAAGGTAGGGAGCCGGCTGGGCACCGGCACCATGATCATCATGGACGACAGAACCTGTCCGGTGGGGATGTGCTGGAATCTCGAGCACTTCTTCGCGCAGGAATCCTGCGGCTGGTGCACGCCCTGCTGGAGCGGACTGCGCTTCGCGGCGCGCACACTCCGGGCCATGGAAGAGGGGCATGGCGCGCCCGGGGATCTCGAGGCGCTGGAGCATCAGGCCTGGTTCTGCGCGCCGGGAAACACGTTCTGCGCGCTGGCGCCCGGTGCCGTGGAGCCGCTGCAGAGTGCGCTCAAGTACTTCCGCACCGACTTCGAGCGCCACATCACCGAGCACCGCTGTCCCTGGACGTGAGCCATGCCCACGCTCGTCGTTGACAATCACCCCTTCCAGGTCCGCGCGGACCAGAACGCGCTCGAAGCGTGCCTCTCGCTCAAGTTCGACCTGCCGTACTTCTGCTGGCATCCGGCGCTGGGATCGGTAGGCGCGTGCCGCCAGTGTGCGGTGAAGCAGTTCAAGGACGAGAAGGACACGAAGGGCAAGCTGGTGATGGCGTGCATGACCGCCGTGAGCGACGGCATGCGCATCTCCATCGCGGATGCCGACGCGCGACGCTTCCGTGCCTCCGTGATCGAAGGGCTCATGGAGAACCACCCGCACGACTGCCCCGTGTGCGATGAAGGCGGGGAGTGTCACCTGCAGGACATGACCGTGATGACGGGACACGACTATCGCCGCTACCGCTTTCCCAAGCGCACGTTCCGCAATCAGGACCTGGGACCGTTCCTGAATCACGAGATGAACCGCTGCATCCAGTGCTACCGCTGCGTGCGCTTCTACCGTGAGTACGCCGGCGGCACGGATTTCAACGTCTTCAAGCTGCGCGACATTACGTACTTCGGCCGGCAGCAGGATGGCGTGCTCGAGAATGAATTCGCCGGCAATCTCGTGGAGGTCTGTCCCACGGGCGTCTTCACGGACAAGACGCTCAAACGGCACTACACGCGGAAGTGGGATCTCACCATGGCGCCCTCGGTGTGCGTGCACTGCAGCCTGGGGTGCAACACGACGCCCGGCGCGCGCTACGGAAAGCTGCGCCGCATCGTGAATCGCTACAACGGCGCCGTGAACGGCTACTTTCTTTGCGACCGCGGCCGGTACGGCTATGAGTTCGTGAACAGTGCGCGGCGCATCGCGCGACCGCTGCTCCGCGGCGACGGGAGCGAACGCGCCGTGAGCCGCGATGAAGCGCTGGAGCGCGCCAGCCATCTCCTTGCGGAGAGCCGGAACGCGATCGGCATTGGATCACCGCGCGCGTCGCTCGAAGCGAACTTCGCGCTGCGCGCCGTCGTGGGCGCGGACCACTTTCACATGGGCATGAACGACGCCGATGCGGCGCTCGCCGGTCTCATGCTCGACGTGCTGCGCGCGGGGCCCGCGTCATCGCCATCACTGCGCGAGGTGGAGCAGTTCGACGCCGTGTTCATCGTGGGCGAGGACGTGTTGAATACCGCGCCGCGTCTCGGCCTGAGTTTGCGGCAATCGTCGCGGCGCCAGCCCATGCAGCGACTCAAGGCACTCAAGATTCCACTCTGGCAGGACCACGCCGTGCGCGAAGCCGTGCAGGCCGACCACGGACCGTTCTTCATTGCGGCGACGAACGCGACGGGGCTCGACGACCTCGCCACGAGCGTGTACCGGGCGGCGCCGGCGGACATCGCCCGGCTTGCCCTTGCCGTCGCGCATCACGTGGACGCGTCGGCCGCGGCGGTCGATGGGCTGAGCGGGGACGCTGACACCCTGGCGCGGTCATGCGCCACGGCGCTGGCGACAGCCGAGCGTCCGCTCATCGTCTCGGGCGCGGGGTGCCGGGATGCCGGCGTGATTCGCGCCGCTGCCGCCGTCGCCGGCGCCCTGTGCGCCACGGGGCGGCCAGCGGGGCTGTTCTTCGCGCTCCCCGAATGCAACACCGTGGGAACGCTGCTCCTCGGCGGCAGGCCGCTGGGCGAGGCGCTGGACGCGACTGCCAGGCCGGACCTCGTGATCGTGCTGGAGAACGATCTCTATCGTCGCGCGAGCGCTGCGAACGTGGATGCGCTGCTGGCATCTGCGGCGCACGTAATCGTGCTGGATTCGCTGGAGACTGCCACCAGTGCGCGCGCCCACGTGGTGTTGCCGGCCGGCACGTTCGCGGAATCCGATGGCACGATGGTGAACAACGAGGGGCGTGCGCAGCGCTTCTTCCAGGTGCTGCCGCCACAGACGAGGAGCGAGATACAGGAGAGCTGGCGCTGGCTCGCGCTGTTGCGCGCGGCAACACACCGGAACGGCGATGCATGGGAATCGCTGGATGACGTGCTGCTCGCGATGGGTCGTGCGATTCCCGCGCTGGCACCGGCAGTCCAGGCAGCGCCCCTGTCGACATATCGCCTGGAGGGAGCCCGCGTGCCCCGTGAGCCGCAGCGCTACAGCGGGCGCACCTCGATGCTCGCGAACATCGATGTCAGCGAGCCCAGGCCGCCGGAAGACGTTGACGCTCCCCTCTCCTTCACGATGGAAGGCGCAACGCGTCAGCCGCCATCGGCGCTGATTCCCTTCTTCTGGTCGCCGGGTTGGAACTCCATCCAGGCCGTGAATCAGTATCAAACCGAGATCGCGGCGGCGCTCGAAGGGGGCGATCCCGGCGTGACGCTGATCCACGCCAACGGCAGCGCGGCCGGGGAGGGGCCGCGACGGGCGGAGATTCCCGCGGCATTCGCCGTACGCCCGGGTGAGTGGCTCGTCGTTCCCCTGCACCACGTATTCGGATCTGATGAACTGAGTCACGCGGCGCCCGCCGTCGCCGAGCTCGCTCCCGCGCCGTACGTCGCGCTCAACGCGCAGGAGGCGAATTCCCTCGGCGTCCGCGACGGCGACGCGATCGATGTCACGCTGGACGGCACGGTGCGGCAGCTCCCGCTGCGCATCGCGCCGGGACTTCCGGCCGGCGTCGCCGGAGTGCCGGTGGGACTCGCGGGCATGCCGGCCATGACGCTGCCCGCGTGGTCGCGACTGGTGAAGCACGCATGACGACAACGCACTACCACCCCGTCATCGCCATCATCGGGATTCTGCTCGTCGTGCTGAATCTCGCTGCGCTGCTCATCTGGATCGAGCGGCGGCTCCTGGCGCTCTGGCAGGATCGCTACGGTCCCAACCGGGTGGGTCCCTTCGGGCTGCTGCAGCCGCTGGCGGACGCGATCAAGCTGTTCGCCAAGGAGGACTGGATCCCGCCCTTCGCGGACCCGGTCCTGTTCGTGATCGCCCCCGCCATCGTCGTCTTCACCACCCTCTTCTCCTTCGCGGTGGTTCCCGTGTGGCCGGGCGTGGTGATCGCCGACCTCAACATCGGCGTGCTGTTCTTCCTGGGCATGTCATCGCTCGGCGTGTACAGCGTGGTGCTGGCCGGCTGGTCGTCCGACAACAAGTACGCGCTGTTGGGCGGGCTGCGCGCCGCGGCGCAGATGGTGAGCTACGAGGTGTTCATGGGCCTCTCGCTCATGGGCGTGGTGCTCATGGCCGGATCGTTCCGGCTGTCCGACATCATCGCGGCCCAGCGGCATCTCTGGTTCATCATTCCGCAGTTCGTGGGATTCCTGCTGTTCTTCATTGCCGGCGTCGCCGAAACGCGCCGCCTTCCCTTCGACCTGCCCGAATCCGAGAGCGAACTGGTGGCCGGATACCACTCCGAGTATTCGGGGATGAAGTTCGGCATGTTCTTTGTGGGAGAATACATCGGCATCACGCTGATCAGCGCGATGATCACGGTGCTGTTCTTCGGCGGCTGGCTCGGGCCATGGCTGCCGCCCGTGATCTGGTTCGTGATCAAGACGGCGTTCTTTCTCGGCATGTTCATCCTCCTGCGCGCGGCGCTGCCCCGCCCGCGGTTCGACCAGCTCATGGCCTGGGGGTGGAAGCTCATGTTGCCGTTGGCACTGCTCAACCTGCTCGTGACGGGAGCCATTGTCCTGGGAGCCGGCACATGATGAGCATTCTGCGCACGCTCTGGGATGTCGCGCTGCACGCGTTCCATCCGCGCGTCACGAAGCAGTATCCCGAGCAGCCGGCGTACCTCCCGCCACGCTGGCGCGGCCGGATCATCCTCTCCCGCGATCCGGATGGCGGCGAACGGTGCGTGGCGTGCTATCTCTGCGCCGTCGCCTGCCCGGTGGACTGCATCTCGCTGCAGGCCACCGAGGATGAGAACGGCCGGCGCTATCCCGAATTTTTCCGCATCAACTTCTCGCGGTGCATCTTCTGCGGCTACTGCGAGGAGGCGTGCCCGACATACGCCATCCAGCTCACGCCGGACTTCGAGATGTCCGAGTACGCGCGGCAGAACCTCGTGTACGAAAAGCAGGATCTGCTCATCGACGGCGAGGGAAAGTATCCCGGCTACAACTTCTGGCGCGTAGCCGGCGTGCAGATCGGAGGAAAGGACAAGGGCGAGTCGGAGAATGAAGCACCGCCCGCCGACCTTCACGATCTGATGCCCTGACACGGGGGGGGAGCGACCCATGGCGGTGATCTTCTACATCGCAGCGGCGGTGGCCATTGCGGCGACCATCCTCACGATCACTCGCGTGAACCCCGTGCACGCGCTGCTCTACCTCATCGTGTCGCTGCTCGCGGTCGCCGTCGTGTTTTTCGTGATGGGTGCGCCGTTCATCGCCGCGCTCGAAGTGATCATTTACGCTGGCGCGGTGATGGTACTGTTCGTCTTCGTCGTCATGATGTTCAACCTCGGCTCGTCCTCGCTTGCCCTGGAGCGCGCCTGGCTCACGCCGGAAACGTGGCTCGGGCCCGCGGTGCTCGCGGCGATTCTGCTCGCCGAGGTGATCGTCGTGCTGGTGCACGGCGGCGCCGCGCGCACGGCCGGCACCGAAGTGACCCCGCACCAGGTGGCCCTCGCGCTCTACCAGCCGTACCTGCTCGGCGTGGAACTCGCGTCGTTTCTCCTCATGGCCGGACTTATAGGCGCCTATCACCTGGGCGCGCGGCGTGAACCGCGCCCGTCCCGGCGCATGCCATGACGCCGATTCCTGTCAGCGCGGGGCTCGCGCTCGCGGCGGTGCTCTTCGTGCTGGGGCTGATTGGGCTGCTCGCGCGCCGCAACCTCGTCTTCATCCTCATGTCCATCGAGGTCATGCTGAACGCGGCGGGGCTGGCGTTCGTGGTGGCCGGATCGCGCTGGGCGCAGCCCGATGGGCAGGTGATGTTCATCTTCATTCTCGCGATGGCCGCCGCGGAGGTGTCCGTGGGGCTGGCGCTCGTGCTGCAGTTCTACCAGCAACGGCAGTCGCTTGACGCGGACGCCGCGAGCGAGATGCACGGCTAGCATGCTCGGCCTGGTCTGGCTCATTCCCGCGCTCCCCCTCGCGGGCGCGCTGATCCTCGCGATCGGAGGCGCGCGCCTCGGGCGCAGGGTGGTCGCCTGGATCGGCGTCGGCAGCATCGCGCTGGCGACCATCGTCGCGATGCTCATCACGTGGGCCTTTCTCGCGTCGCCGCCGGCGGGGAACAACTACACCCGCGTGATCTGGACGTGGCTCGCCGCCGGAGGATTCCATGCGCAGATCGCGTTCTACCTGGACGCGCTCTCGGTGCTCATGGTGCTGGTGGTGACGTTCGTGAGCTTCCTCATCCACCTGTACTCCGCGGAGTTCATGATCGAGGACGAGGGATACAGCCGGTTCTTCTGCTACATGAACCTGTTCGTCGCCTCGATGGTCACGCTGCTCCTGGGAAACAATCTCCTCCTGCTGTACCTCGGCTGGGAAGGCGTGGGGCTGTGCAGCTACCTGCTCATCGGCTTCTGGTACACGGATCCGGCGAACGGGCGGGCCGCGCGGAAGGCGTTCATCGTGACGCGCGTCGGTGATTCGGCGCTCATCATCGGACTCTTTCTGCTGTATCACCAGCTCGGCACGCTCGACATTCAACCGCTCATGCAGCGCGCGGCCGAGCAGTGGCCGGTGGGCTCGAGTGTGGCCACCGCGGCCGCGCTGCTGCTGCTGGGCGGCGCCGTGGGGAAATCCGCCCAGCTTCCCCTGCAGACCTGGCTGCCCGATGCGATGGCCGGTCCCACACCCACCAGCGCGCTCATCCACGCCGCAACGATGGTGACCGCGGGCGTCTATCTGCTGGCGCGGACGCACGTGCTGTACTCGCTCTCACCGGTGGGCCAGCTCGCCGTGGCCGTGGTCGGTGCGGTCACGCTGCTCGTGGCCGGGTGCAGCGCGCTCACGCAGAACGACATCAAGCGCGTGCTCGCCTACTCCACCGTGAGCCAGATCGGCTACATGTTTCTCGCCTGCGGCGTGGGCGCGTGGTCCGCCGCAATCTTCCACTTCATGACGCACGCCTTCTTCAAGGCGCTGCTCTTTCTGGCCGCCGGCGTCGTGATCGAGGCGCTGCACCACGAGCACGACATCTTCAAGATGGGCGCGCTGCGGAAGGAACTCCCGGTGGCGTTCTGGACGTTTCTCATCGCCGGATGTTCGCTGGCCGGGCTGCCCCTCATCACCGCGGGGTTCTACAGCAAGGGGCT
>Ga0105240_10011446_pt1 | contig 12350 bp, 12 predicted proteins | sample KBSC54metaG_FD_80426 | JGI IMG/M metagenome (GOLD analysis project Ga0105240, IMG submission 80426) | Corn rhizosphere microbial communities from Kellogg Biological Station, Michigan, USA - KBS C5-4 metaG | ecosystem: Host-associated > Plants > Roots > Rhizosphere > Soil | place: Michigan, USA... | reverse complement strand
TCGACGAGCCGCTCACGGCGCTGGACGCGAAGCTGCGCGAGCAGTTGCGCATCGAGATCGACCGGCTGCTGCGCGGGCTCGGCATTACCGCCGTGTATGTCACGCACGACCAGGCGGAGGCGATGGCGCTGGGCGATCGCATCGTGGTGATGGAGAAGGGGCGCATCGCGCAAGCCGGCACGCCGCAGGAGATCTACCACCGGCCCGCGACCGCGTTCGTGGCGGAGTTCATCGGGACGATGAATCGCGTGACGGGAGAGGTCGTGGATGGGCATCTGGTGTGGGCTTCGGGCCGCATACCGCTCCCATCCTCGCCCCCGGCCGCAGCGCAGAGCGGAGAACACCATCACTTCATGTTCCGTCCCGAGGACACACGCATCGTGAGCCCGGGCGAGCATCATCTCGAGGCGACCATCGTCTCGTCGTTCTTCCTGGGTGACCACACGCGGCTCGTGGTCGATGCGGGCATGGCCGCGCCGCTCATCGTGGAGACCACGCAACGGCGTTCCTGGCCGCGCGGCGAGCGGGTTCATCTCGCGGTAGCGCCCGGTGCGCTGCTCGCGGTGCCGGCGCAAATGCCATGAGCGATCGCTTCCTGCTCGCGCAGGTCACCGACATGCACATCAAGGCCGGGGGCAAGCTCTCGTACAAGGTCGTCGACACCGAGACAAGCCTCGCGCGCTGCGTCGATCACATCCTTTCGCTGCCGCAGGTTCCGGACGCGGTGCTCTTCACGGGCGACCTCACCGACTTCGGCAAGCGCGAGGAATACGAGAACCTCGCCCGGTTGATCGCGCCGCTCACGATGCCGGTGTACCTCATGGCCGGGAACCACGATGATCCCGCGCTCATGCGCGCGACGTTTCCCTCGCATGCTTACCTTCGGCAACGCGCGGGCAAGCTCGATTACGTCATCGACGATTTCCCGTTGCGCATCGTGGCGCTCGACTCGACGATCCCGCACGAGAGCCCGGGCATGCTGACGCGCGAGCAGCTCGCGTGGCTCGACGAAATCCTGGCCAGCGCGCGGGACAAGCCCACCATCGTGGCCCTGCACCACCCGCCGTTCTGGACGGGCATCGGGCACATGGACATCCAGCCGCTCACGAATCCGGACGGCCTGGCGAGCGTCATCCGCAAGCATCCGCAGGTGGAGCGTGTGATCGCAGGGCACCTGCACCGGCCGATCGTGGCGCGCTTCGCGGGCACGGTTGCGTCGACGAGCCCGAGCCCGTCGCACCAGGTGGCGCTCGATCTCGCCGACGACGCCGCCTCGCGCTTCGTGATGGAGCCGCCGGGATTCCAGCTGCACTTGTGGCGCGACGGGGCGGGACTGGTCTCGCACACCGTCGCCATCGGGGAGTTCGACGGACCCTATCCGTTCTACGACCCGGCCGGGCAGCTCATCGACTGAGCGACTGTCAGCACTCGATCACGTTCACCGCGAGCCCGCCGCGCGAGGTCTCCTTGTACTTCGTCATCATGTCGGCGCCGGTCTCGCGCATGGTCTTGATGACGCGGTCGAGCGAGACGTAGTGCTTGCCGTCGCCGCGCAGCGCCATGCGCGCGGCGTTGATGGCCTTCACGGACCCCATGGCGTTGCGCTCGATGCAGGGCACCTGCACGAGGCCGCCCACCGGGTCGCACGTGAGGCCGAGGTTGTGCTCCATGCCGATCTCGGCGGCATTCTCGGCCTGCTCGGGCGTGCCCCCGAGCACTTCGGCCAGCGCGCCGGCCGCCATCGAGCACGCGACGCCGACCTCGCCCTGGCATCCGACCTCTGCGCCCGAGATGGACGCGTTCTCCTTGTAGAGGATGCCGATCGCGGCCGCGGTCAGGAGGAACCGCACGACGCCGTCGTCGTTCGCGCCCGGGATGAACCGCACGTAGTAGTGCAGCACCGCCGGGACGATGCCCGCCGCGCCATTGGTCGGCGCCGTCACCACGCGCCCGCCTGCGGCGTTCTCCTCGTTCACGGCGAGCGCATAAAGGTTCACCCAGTCGAGCGCGGTGAGCGGATCGCGCAGTCCGGCCTCGGGCGCCGCCGCGAGGCTGCGATGCAGCTCCTTCGCGCGGCGCCGCACCTTCATGCCGCCGGGCAGCGTGCCTTCAGCCTCGCACCCGTGCTTCACGCAGTCCTGCATCACCTGCCAGATGCGCAGCAACCCCGCGCGGATGTCCGCCTCGCTGCGCCAGGCCTTCTCGTTCTCCATCATGAGCTGCGCGATCGAAAGGCCCGTCTTCTCGCAGAGCGCGAGCAATTCCTCGCCGCTCGTGAACGGATGAGGCAGCTTCGTCTCGTCCGGCTGGATGCGCTCCGCGCCCGTCCCGGTGCCGCTCACGACGAAGCCGCCGCCCACGGAGTAGTAAGTCTTGTGCAGGATCTGGGCCCCACTGGCGTCGCGCGCCTCGAGCGTCATGCCGTTCGGGTGGAAGGGCAGGCTCTCGCGCCGATGGAAGACCAGGTCCTTCGCCTCGTCGAACGCGATGCGGTGCTCGCCGAGGAGATTCAACGCCTTCCCGGAGCGAATGCGCTCGATCCTTTGCGCGATGGTGGAAGGATCGACGCGGTCCGGCGCCTCGCCCTCGAGGCCGAGGAACACCGCCTTGTCGCTGCCGTGTCCCTTGCCGGTCGCGCCCAGCGAGCCGTAGAGCTCGACACGGACGGTGGAGACATCGCGCATGCGCCCGCCGTCGCGCAACGCGTTTGCGAACAGCATCGCGGCGCGCATCGGCCCCACCGTGTGGGAGCTCGACGGCCCGATGCCGATCTTGAAGAGGTCGAAGACGCTGATGGCCATCCCGTATTTTCCTCCGATGCGACGCCCCGAGGGGCGCGCCGCTACAAATGGAAGATCGCGAAGCGCATGGAACCCGCCCGCATGCGTGGCATCCCAGCTACAGCGGCGCGCCGCGCCGCCCTTCGGACGGAGGATCGACCATGCCCTACAACAGCGTCGAGGACCTGCCGAAATCGCAGGTCGACCAGTACAACGAGCACCAGAAGCACGCGTTCCTGAAGGCGTTCAACAACGCGTACAAGGAATACAACGGGGACGAGCATCGCGCCTTCGCGGTGGCGCATTCGGCGGCGAAGAATGCCGGCGATCGGCCGGGCCCGGGCTGAGGTTCGCGCAGCAGGCCTGCGGCGTACGTCGAGGCCCCGACGCATGCCGCCGGGGCTGGTGCTCTATACTGGGACGATGTCCTCGACTTTCGAGCTGAACACGGTGGGCGCGGGTAAACATTCCCGCGGCATCGAGAGCCTCGCCCACGACGCCCATGAGCGGGCCCTCGGCATGCTCGCCCGCGGCGACTCGCGCATGGCGGTGCTGAACCACCTCGTCGGCGCGGCCGAAGCGATCGCGGGACCGGGCTGCGTCTCCTCGATCCTCGTGCTCGACCAGGAAGGGTTGCTGCGCAACGGCGCGTCGCCCAACCTGCCGTCCGATTACCTGGACGCGATCGACCGGCTGAAGCCGAGCCCGAACCTCGGCACGTGCGCCGCCGCGGCGGCGACGGGCGAGCCGGTGTTCACGCCGGACTTCTGCGCCGATGCGAAGTGGGCGGAGCTCAAGCACCTGCCGCTCGCGCTCGGCTTCACGGGTGCCTGGAGCATGCCGATCAAGACGGCGGAAGGCGAGATTCTCGGAACGCTGGGGACGTATTACCGGGAGAAGCGCCAGCCCGGCAAAGCGGAGTTCGAGGCGGTCCGCGTGCTGGCCGCGGCGGCAGCGCTCGCCATCGGTCAGTCACGCGCGGCGAGCTAGCCGCCGCGCCGCGTCTCGCCAAAGAAAAAAGGCCGGTTTCCCGGCCTTTTTTTCGTGGCTCACTGTCCCCACGAGACTCCGTAGCGCGCGTCCATCCATCGCGCCATCAGGTCGAACAGGTTCTTCGTGGCGTTGTTGTACTGGCCCGGCGTCGTCTCGCACGCGGTGCACTCCGTGCCGCCGTGCGTCGCGCCCTCGATCACGTAGAAGTCCTTGTCCGGGCTCGCGGCCATGTCGAAGTACTGCTCGCCGTCGCGAATGAAGTAGTGGCCGCCCATGTTCGTCACCAGCAGCGGGATCGTCATGTTCTGCAGGTTGCACGGCGTCGAGTTGTTGCTCGAGCAGAAGTCGATCCCGTCCATGGAGTCGGTCGACTTCACCGCGCGCACGCTGAGGAACGACTTCGTGGTGAGGAACATCGTCGCGCCGAAGCTGTGCGCGCTCGGCGAATCGGTGCTCACCGGCCGCACGCTCACGACCGGGAAGCGGCTCTCGACCGTGCCGTCGTTCTTCAGGAGCTTCCTCGGCAGCAGCGTGCTGTGGTGGATCGAGAGGTCGACTTGCATGAGGCGCGCGTTGTCCGCGAGCGGAACGATGAACGGCGCGTCGTCCTGCCCGTTGGCCTGCGCCTCCGCGAGGCGCTGCTGCGCCTGCGCGATCAGGTAGTTCTCGCGGTCCGACTGGGCCTTGAAGTACGCGCTCTTGAAGGCGTCGGAATACGTCGTGATGCCGCCCTGGACGTAGCCGTTGCGCGGGTTGAACGGATCGAGCGTCGGGTTCTCGGTCGGCGCGCGGTTCTGGTTCACCACGGCCGAGTCGTTGTTCACGTCGCCCAGGATGCTGCGCACGGCATTGATGCCGTTGCCGGGGTGCGCGTCCATGAGGATCATGCCGTCGACCTTCGGAAACCCGTTGAACGAGTCGTTGCATTGCGAGAGCTTGTTGGGCTGCTCGCAGAAGGCCGCGCCGTGCTCCGCGACCGCCTCGTAGAACGTCATCGTGGGGCCGCCGCCGCTATGGCCCAGCAGGACGATCTTCGTGATGCCGGGCTGCGACTTGAGATAGCTCACGCCCTGCTTGAGGTCGAGCGAGTTGTTCTCCCACGGGGCGCACAGCGCCTCGTTGTTGTCGCAGCGCGGGTTCATCCCGAGCACCACGAAGCCGCGCTTCGGCAGCTCCTTGGTGGAGATGTGGTTGAGGTAATTGGAGTTGCGGTGCATCACGATCACGCCGACGTGCGGGCTCGGATACAGGGCGGGATCCGGCTTGTAGAGCGCGCCCTTGGCGGCGCCGGAGAACTGGACGTAGGTCGGTTGCGGGACGGCGGCAATGGCCGGCGCGGCGGCGGCGGTGGCGAGCGCCAGCGCGACCGCGAGCTTGATCGGGTGCATGACTCCTCCTCTCGGGAAACGGCTTGTACGCGCACATGTGTGACGTGCGTCACAAAACATGCGGCCGCGCCGGGAGGGGTGTCAATACGGGTTTTCCGCGCTGAGGAACAGCGTTCGAAAAAATCTGGAATTGCGTTCCGCGACGCGAAATCAGGCCCTTTTGGGCCCCCGAGCCGCGACGGCCAGGGACAGCATCGCGAGCAACGCCACGAAGACGCCGAAGTCGCGCGCCGTGGCGAGCAGGTCGCCGTGGCGCGTCACGTACCATCCGGCCACGATCGCGGGCAGGCCCATCGAGAGGTACGCGACGATGAACGCGACCGCGAGCACGCCACCCCGCTCGTGCGCGGGCGCGGCCGCGGCCACCGAGCGGATGGCGCCCTGGAAGCCCGCGCCGAAGCCCATCCCCGCCAGCGCGGAGCCGGAGAAGAACGCGGTGGGCGAATGAAGCGACAAGGCGCCGAGCGCGAGGACGATGCCGGCGAGCACGAGGGAGCTGCCCAACAGGCTCAGCGTGCGCGTGGAGGTGTCCCGCAGCAGCACCGTGGCCAGCGCCGCGCTGCCCGCGAGCACGAAGAGGCCCATGCCGGCGATGACCGAGGAGTGCGTGTGCAGCATTCCGCGCAGGAGCGCCGGGCTGAGCGATGCGTAGAACCCCGGAATCGACCAGGTCGCGATGAGCGCGGGGACCGCGAGCGCCATCGGACCGCGCACGCCGGCGGAGAGGCAAAGGCGCGGCTTGAGCGACGCCCACGCGCCCGCGCGCGGCGCCTGCGTCTCGCGCATCATCGCCACACCGACCGCCTGCAGCACCATGGCGAGGGCCAGCAGCTCGTACACGAGCCGCGTGGGCTGGGGCAGGTACTGGACCATGAGGCCCGCGAGCAGCGCACCGAGCGCGGTGCCGACGGGCGTCGTGATAGCGTTCGCAAGCGCGCCGCGGTTCCTGTCGAGGTCGAGCAGGCCGGCGCCGACCGCCGCGACCGCGACCCCGGTCGACAGGCCCTGGATCACGCGCGCGGCGATGAGCTGCGCCACGTCGTGCGCCGTCACGAAGAGCGCCATCGCGACGACCTGCACCGTGATGGCGCCCAGCAGCACGGGCCGGCGCCCGGCATAGTCCGAGAGGCGGCCCGCCACGAGGAGCGCCGCGAGAACGGCGATGGCGTAGACCGCGAAGACGAGCGTCGTCGTGACCGGCGCGAATCCCCATTGCGCCTGGTAGAGCGGATAGAGCGGCGTGGGCGCGCTCGACGAGGCGAGGAAGGAGACGGTGATCGAGGAGAGCAGGTAGAAAGCCGGGCGGGACGAGAGCGCGCGGCCGGCGGCGCGGTCCCGGGCTGGCGCGGCGCGGGTGGTGACTTGGGGGGCGGCTTCGAGGCAGCTCATGCGTTTCCTTCTTTCGCGACCAGACCGGTCTGTCTGCTTGCATCATACAGACCTGTCTGGTATTGTCAAGCCATGGCCGCCAAGACCCCCCAGGTCCCCGACACTCCCCGGTCCGCCCGCGAGCGCCTGCTCGCGGCGGCCAACGAGCTCTTCTATGCGGAGGGCATCAATACCGTCGGCATCGACCGGGTGATCGAGCGCGCCGGCGTGGCCAAGGCGTCGCTCTACGACACCTTCGGCAGCAAGGAGGAGCTGATCCGCGCGTACCTCGCCGAGCGCGATGCGGCGCGGCGCGGGCGCATCGAGGCCGCGATCGCGAAGCACGACGCTCCGCGCGAAAAGATCCTGGCCGTCTTCGATTACCTCGCCAACGCGATGGCCCAGCCGGGCTTCAAGGGCTGCTACATGCAGCGCGCGAACGCGGAGCTCAAGCCGGCGAGCCCCGGGCGCACGGTCTGCGGCGAAGGCCGTGGCTGGACGTTGGCGCTATTCACGCGGCTCGCGAAGGAAGCGGGTGCGCGCCATCCGAAGAAGGTCGGCCAGCAGCTCGTGATCCTCTACGACGGCGCGCTCGTCTCGGCGGCGATGGATGCGGATCCCCACGCCGCGGCCCATGCGAAGGCGATCGCGGCGGCGATGATCGACGCCGACCTCGACTAGCGAATTCTCGCCGCGCGCGAGCCGCGGCTACTTCGCGCTCTCGGGGAAGGCCGGCAGCTTCGACACATCGCGCGCGTCGTGCTGGATCACGACGGTCGCCTTCATCCCGGCCGCGATCTTCTTGATGCGATCGAGCGAAGCCACGGTCTGCGCGCGGTCGTGGTTGAAGCTCGGCACGCCGTTCGAGTCGTAGTTCTCGTGGAAGTGCGCGGCGTCGCCGGTGAGGATCACGGGCCCCGTCTGCGCGAGCTTCACGAGGAGGCTGTGGTGCCCCGGCGTGTGCCCGGGCGTGTAGAGCACCATCACCGAGCCGTCGCCGAAGACGTCCTTGTCGTTCGCGAGCGCCTCGACCTTGCCGCCTTCGGTGAGCCAATGCTTGAGCGGCGCGCCGCTCACGCCCTCGGGCTGCCTGCCCGAGACGAGCAGGTCCCAGTCGCCCTTGCCGATGAGCAGCGTCGCACCCGGGAACATGCCCGCCTGCCCGATGTGGTCGCCGTGGTAGTGGCTGATGCCGACGTACTTCACCTGCTCCGGCTTCACTCCGATTTTCGCGAGCTGCTCCGGCAGCGTCATCTTCGGCGCCGTCTCCCCGGCGTTGGGCCCGAAGCCGGTGTCCCAGATCATGTAGTCGCTGCCGTGCTTCACCAGGTAGCAGCTGAAGACGAACTGCAGCTTCACGCCGGGATAGGCGTAAGTGTCGGAAAAGCGCTGGTTCACCTCTACGGGCGGCCGGGGTGTGCCGCACTCGAAGCGGGTCAGCGTGACTTCAGGCGATTGCGCGGCGGCCGATCCGGAAAGCGCGAGTGCGATGGCGGCTGCGATGCAGTGGAAGCGGTTCATGCGCGGCTCCGGGCAAGGGATCGGAGCGCATGGTGCGTCGCTCGCGATGGCGCGTCAACCGGCTTTCGGAAACCGCGCCCTTGCCTTCGCCCCCGCCGCGCCGCCCGCGCGCACGAAGCGCTTCCTGTCGTCGGTCGACGCCTGGTAGCTCCAGTCCGGCACGGGCTTCGAGCGATGCATCGCTTCTTCCACCAGCAGGCGCCTGCGCTGGCTCGCGAGCACGCGCCGGTGCGCGTCGTCGGGATCCCAACCGTGCAGGAGCTTCGCGACCAGCGTCTCCTCCACGTCCTTCACGTGCGCGCTGCCCGCGAGGTTGGTGAGCTCGTGGCGATCGCGCGCGAGGTCGTAGAGCTGGTTCGGGTGCCCGTGCGTATAGATCAGCTTGTACGGCCCCTTGCGGATCATGCGGCCCGGAGCGATGACGCCCATGTCCGTGTACTCGCAGATCACTTCGCGGTCGAGCTCCTCGGCGCCGCCTTCCAGCAGCCGCACGAGGCTGCGGCCCTCGATCGGATCGGCCCACTCGCGCGGCGTGGCACCCGCGAGCTCGCACACCGTCGGCATGAGGTCCACGAGCGAAGCGACCGAGCCCACGCGTCGCGGCGCCAAGCGTGACGGCGCGTTGAAGATGAAGGGCACGCGCGCAGACCACTCGAAGAAGTTCTGCTTGTACCACATGCCGCGCTCGCCCAGCATCTCGCCGTGGTCGGCGCAGAAGACAACAATCGTGTCGTCGCGCAGCCGCACATCCTCCAGCACGCGCACGAGGCGGCCCACCTTGTCGTCGACGTACTCGATCATCCCGTAATACGCGTGACGCGCGGCGCGAACGTCCTCGTCGCCGATCTTCACATCCGGCATGCCGTGCGACTCGTGCAGCCAGCGGCTGTGGATGTCGCGCTTCTCGAGCGGAATCGGCGGCACCGCGGGAAGGTCGATCTCGTCGTCGCGATACCGGCTCCAGTGCTCCTCGCCGATCGTGTACGGCGGATGCGGGTGGCTGAACGAGACCGTGAGGAACCACGGCCGCGCGTCGTCGTCGCGCGCGAGGTCGTAGAGCTTCTGCGTGGCGAAGTGCTCGACCTCGTCGTCGTAGTCCATCTGCAGGCTGCGCACGCACGTGCCCGCCTCCATCACGTTGCGCATGCTGATGCCGGACGGCTTGTCCGAGGGACCCGCGAGCCAGTTCGGCGTCCACGCGAAGTCCGCGGGGTAGATGTCGGTGACGAGCCGCTCCTCGTAGCCGTGGAGCTGGTCGGGCCCGATGAAGTGCATCTTCCCGGCGAGGATCGTGCGATATCCGCCGAGCACGAGGTAGTGCATGAGCGTCGGTGTCGATGCGGGGAACTCCGCCGCGTTGTCGAACGCGCCGATCGTGGTCGGGTACTGGCCCGAGAGCATCGAGAAGCGCGAAGGCGCGCAGATGGGCGAGTTGCAGTAGGCCGCGTCGAGGACGACGCCTTCCGACGCGAGGCGCGACAGGTTGCGCGCCTTCACGACCTTGCCGCCGTAGAAGGGCAGCGGCGGCGCGGCCATCTGGTCGGCCATGATGAAGAGGAAGTTGGGGCGCTTCACTCGTGCGGCTCCGTGCTCAGTCGACCTTCGCGCCGGACCTCTTGATCACCTCGGCCCAGCGCGCTTTCTCGGTCACGATCATCTGCGCGAATTCGGCGGGCGTGGAGGTCTCCACGTCGGCGCCCTGCCTCGCGAATGCCTGCCTCATCTCGGGTGTCGCCAGCACCTTGATCGTGGCGTCGTAGATCCTGTGCAACACCGGCTCGGGCGTGCCCGCGGGCGCCATCAGGCCGTACCAGGATTCCACCACGAAGCCGTGCAGGCCGGCCTCGCCCATCGTCGGGAACTCCGGGGCCGCGGCGGAGCGCTTGGCACCCGTCACGGCGAGCGCGCGCAGCTTTCCAGCTCGCACCTGGGGCAACGCCAACGGCGCGTTCACGAAGCCGAACGTGATCACTCCCGAGACGATGTCCGAGACCGCCTGCGGTGCGTTCTTGTACGGGACGTGCGCGACATCGATCTCGGCCATGGTCTTGAAGAGCTCGCCGGAGAGGTGGTTCGACGTGCCGTAGCCGAAAGACGCGAAGTTGAGCTTGCCCGGCCTGGCCTTCGCGAGCGCCATCAGCTCCTTCAGGGTGTGCGCCGGCACCTGCGGGTTCACGACGAGCAGGTTCGGCACCGACGCGATCACGGTGATCGGCGCGAAGTCCTTCACGGCGTCGAACGGCATGTCCTTGTACAGCCCCGGGTTGATCGTGTGCGTGCCCGTCGTCGCCATGAGCAGCGTGTATCCGTCGGGCGCGGCGCGCGCGACCTGCGCGGAGCCGAGGTTGCCGCCGGCGCCGGGCACGGCCTCGACCACGATGGTGGCGCCCAGCGCGGGGCCCAGCTTGTCGGCGAGCACGCGGGTGAGGACGTCGACGCCTCCGCCCGCGGCGAACGGCACGACGATCTTCACGGGCCTCGACGGCCACGCGTCGGCGGCGAACGCGGACGCGGCGATGGCGACACACGACAGGGCGGCTGCGGCGAGCGCCGCGAGAGTCTTCTTCACTGCGGGGATCCTCCGATGGATGCAGGCGCCATTGTCGCCTGACGGAGGGCCAAGCCCAAGTGGGCGAAATCGGACCCCGCCCGGAGTTCACCCCGGGGATCCGTCACCCGGGGCCGGGGTGAGAGGTGCTAGCGCCCCATGCGCGCGTCGTACGCGCGCGAGATGCGATCCGGAAGTCCGGGATCCTGGGAGAGCGGTCCGCTCGTGTTGAACTCGGCGCGGATGCGCCCATCGGCCTGCGTGACGACCAGGGCCTTCACGCCGATGGGCCCGCGCTGGCCCTCGATGATTCCGGCCGCGCGATCCTGGGTGCGCACCTCGACGCCCTGGTCCGCGAACGCACCGAGCATGGCGTTCCACGAGCGATCGAACGTCGCCGCGGTCGCATTGGCCGCGGTCGCGTAGGGATAGTAAGGGTCGTACACGTAGCAGCCGGACGCCGCGATCGCGAGCGCCGTCGCCGCCGTCATGTTGCTCACCAGGCTTTTCATGGCACCGACCTCCGAGCGCACGATAACCAATCGAGCGCGCCGGGGGGATGGCCCTTTAGTGCCGGATCAACGCTCGAGGCGGGAGCGGTCCCAGCGCGCGAGCGTCGCCGCCTCGCGGTACGTGGTCTCCAGGAACGACATGAGCTCGGCCTCGGGCGAGGCGGCCGCGCGCACGGCTTCGTAGGGCAGGACGAAGACGTTCATCGCGTTGTCGTAGCGAGCGGCCTCCGGGCGGACCTTCGCCGTCGCGAGCCCCTCCGGCTCGGGCGCCGCGTAAGCGTAGAACGCGGCATCGTCGAACCCCGCGCCGCCCGGCCAGAACCCGTGGCTGATCACCTCGTGCGAATACGCCTCGCGCATGACGGGATCGGCTTGCGGGTTGTCGGGAGCGCGATTCCCGGAAAAGCGCGTGAGCGCCAGGTCGAAGCTGCCCCAGAAGAAATGCAGCGGGCTGCACTTGCCGGTGAAACGGCAGCGGAACTCCTCGAACACCGGCCGCATCGCCTGCAGCGCCCGCCAGAAGGCGGCCGCCCACTGCGGATCGTACGAGCGATGGACGGTGTCGCGCTCGAACGCGATCGCATTCTCGACCTCGACGGGCGTGGTCCACATCGGGATCGCGATGGCCATGCGCTCCAACGCGGCCACGACTTCCGCGTGGAGCTGCGCGACCGTCTTCGGCTCGAGCCTCACGCGCTCGCGCGATCCGTCGGACGAGCGCAGCAGCAGCTCGTGGGAGACGAAGTCGAGCTCCGCGACGAGCGAGCGGCCTTGACCCGCATCCATCGGCTGCGTGGCGAGCCCGCGCGCCGTGTAATGGAAAGCCACGTTCCACCAGTGATTGGCGAGAGGCGTCGTCGGGAGCGTGAGCTTGCCCACGACCTGCGTCCACATGTGGAGCGTGTCCTTGGTGTCGCGCCACTGCGAGAGCGGCAGCGCGGGCCAGCGCTCGATCGCCATGGACGAATGCTCTCACAAACGAAAACGGCCGCGGGAATCGGTCCCCGCGGCCGGATGGTGCCTGCCGGGTGCTCAGTGGCGCGGCATGTCGTTGTCACGCTGCGCGGCCGCCCAGTCGCTCGCCTGGCGATCGGCCTCGTCCTTGGTCATGCCGTAGCGCTCCTGGAGCTTGCCGACCAGCTGGTCCTTCCTGCCGCCGATCTGGTCGAACTCGTCGTCGGTGATCTTGCCCCACTTCTCCTTGAGATTCCCCTTGAATTGCTTCCAGTTGCCTTCGATG
>Ga0105240_10011445_pt1 | contig 12353 bp, 12 predicted proteins | sample KBSC54metaG_FD_80426 | JGI IMG/M metagenome (GOLD analysis project Ga0105240, IMG submission 80426) | Corn rhizosphere microbial communities from Kellogg Biological Station, Michigan, USA - KBS C5-4 metaG | ecosystem: Host-associated > Plants > Roots > Rhizosphere > Soil | place: Michigan, USA... | reverse complement strand
CCGGGGTCGGAGATGAAGTGGAAGGCGATCTGCACCGACTGACCGGCGTACTGGCTCAAGTCCAGAGAGGGACGGGTCCACATCCCTCCGCCGTTGCGCACGTAGTCGATGTTGCCCACGTCCCCGTAGTCGGGCGAGATCACGTTCCAGGTGCTGGAACCCTGTGGCTTGATTTCCACCGTGGCATGGTCGCCTCCCCCAATGGAATACCACTGCCAAAAGCGCAAACGGGGGCTGACGCCTGCCGCTGGCACAACGAAGAACGCGGTCCGGATAAGGCGCGAGTCCTGGTTAGGCAGATAGCTCGACGTAAGGCTTGTGGTGGCGCAGTCCGGTGCAGTAAAGGCATGCGGCCCAAAGGCGGGGGCCCCAAACTGCCAGAGGCCATTGTCCGCATACCAGCGGCTGTCGCCATTTCCATCGTCGAAAGTGTCTTGCCAGATTACCGTCTCCGCACGAGCGGAACTGCTAGTAAGGAGCAAGAGGGTTGCGCCAGTCCAGAGCAGGTGGCCCAGCCTCGGCCAACAGCCGCGGGTAGATCGCGCGGGCACCGCCGCGAGCACAAGCAAGACATAATGTCTCACATAACGGCGCAGAGAAACGACTATCGGATGCCTAGGAAGAGGAAAGACCATGCCCAATTTTTAGCAAAGGGCCAGTTTCCGGGTATCCGCTAATTCACGCAAATAGGTGCTCCAATCCGGTGAGGTTGGCCAACACCTACGCAAAAATACGTGCTATGTGCAAAGCCGTATTAATCGCCAATCGGAGATTTAGCGGGAGGGCCACTCACACTCGAAACTCCCCCTCTCACTTATTCGGGGTGCATTTTCATTTTAGCTGGACCCGGAAAAACTCGCCACCAGTGCTGCCAGTTCGGTTGGTACTGATGGCCGAGCCACTTTCAGGAATTGAGGAGGTACTGACCGGGAGCCAATCGAAGAGATTGACTCGAGCCCTGGAGCAGACACTCCGCGCCCGGAGGGCCCGAGAGCTGGAAGGGGAAGTCCGGTTGGCCGCCTCAGCCGTCCCATAACGAGTATTGCCTGAAATGATCAGAGCGGAAGTTGGTGTTGCTCCGTCGCTGTTCGTAGGGTTCCCGGCGTGTTCATGTTTTCCGGGGAAAGGTGTAAAGGGTTGAGAATCCCGTCCCAGTCGTGTTGACTTTGAAGATTATTCCAGAGTTGTTTTGGGTAATGCGACCAAGAGTCGTCGTTCCCTATCGAGTGTTGGCTGACAAGATCACGCCGGCCGCAGGGTAGGTTCCCTCGCACACAACGTCGAAGCTATGGAGAGTGGCGAAGTTCTGCGCCAGGGACGGAACACTCATTGAAGAACTAAGCCCAGCGACCATCGTGAGTCGATGAATTGAAGCTTTGGTGTGTGATACCTTCATTACTCAATTTCAACTACTGGCTTAATCGGTCGTCGCGGTGTGGAACGGAGAGGGAATTGGTCGGTACGTTTGACAACAACAGGTGGCGAAGCAACGGAAATCCAGTTTCGCTTCCGAGAGGCTGGCAGAAATACGCAATTGTCAATTCTGTGGGACGTCCCTGGGTTCAGGGGAGACCTAAAGGGCTTCACCCTCGGAAAAACTTAGCTACGGCCTGGGCGCGGGAGCGGACGTGGAGTTTGTGAAAGACATGATGCAGATGGGTTTCGACGGTGCGAGCGCTGATATCCAAACGGTCCCCGATTTCTTTCGTGAGAAATCCCTTAGAAAGGAGTTCCAGGATCTCCGCTTCGCGAGGCGTGAGGTCCTCGAGTTTCTCGCGAATCCGGCCGCGTTCGCGAAAGCTTTTGATCACCAACCTGGCTATCTGGCTGGACATCGGCGCGCCGCCCGTGTTTGCATCCTTAAGGGCTTCCAGCAGCAGCGCCGGAGGCACGGGCTTGACCAGGTACCCGCAGGCGCCGGCCTCCAAGGCCCGGAAGATGCGGTGAGCGTCGTCACAAACGGTCAGCACTAACACCTTCAGGGCGGGCCAGCGAACGCCAAGTTCGACAAGAAAATCCAAGCCTGATTTGTTCGGCAGATTAAGATCGAGGAGAACGAAGTCGGGCCTTTCGGCTGGGAGGTTCCGGAGCGCCGCCTCGGCAGTCCGATGCGCTCCAGTGCAAGCAAACCCAGGCGCTCCGCCGATCAGCGCCGCGAGGTGTTCGCGGAGCGGATCGTCATCTTCCACAACGCAAACTTTCAATTTGTCGTTCCCCAGGTTCATTCCTCTTTCAGCTGGAGATGGATGCGGATGGTCGTGCCGCGATCGGTTTCGCTTTCCAATTCGAATCGTCCACCGATTTGTTCGATGCGTTGTCGCATATTGGCCAGCCCATGCCCGTTTGAGCCAATTTCCGCCGATGAAAAACCGCAGCCATCATCGGCGATCACCAAACTCAACCCATGATCCGCTGCCGATACTTGAATCCGGACTTCACTCGCGCGGGCATGTTTTGCGGCATTATTCGCCGCTTCTTTCGCCACGAACAACAGATTGTGCCGCTCTTCCGGTGTCAGTTTGCTTCGCGGCAGTTCCGGCGGCAGATCAAATCGGCAACGAATTCCCGCTGGCCCCAATAATTCTTCCGCGGTCTGGCAAATTCTGGGCAGCACGCCTTCGAACGTCTCATCACCGGGGTCGGAGGCCCAGATGATTTCGCGGAGCTCTTGAACCGCTCCGCGCGCCGATTCGGATACTTTACGCAAAACCTTGCCCTCAGCCCCACTGGACTCCCGTCCGGCCTGTTCAACCAGCAGCGAAAGCCGGGTGAGGTTGGCTCCCAGCCCGTCATGCAGATCCTTGCCGATGCGTTCCCGTTCTCGAAGGAGGGCGGCCCCTGCCTGCAAACGGTGCTGTCTTCGCGCTTCGCCCATCCGCCACTGGTACAGCGCGAAACCGAGTCCCATCAAACCCGCAACTGCGACCACATAGAACAAGGTCGTCTGGTAAAAAAATGGCGCGTAGTGAAACACGAACGAAGCGCCGACATCATTCCACACAAGGTGTTTGTTGGCCGCGATGACGCGGAACCGGTAGTCGCCGGGTGCGAGGTTAGCGTAATAAGCCTTGCGGGAACTCCCGGCGTCGATCCAATCCTTGTCCAACCCGTCCAGGCGATATTTGAAGCGGACCTTTTGCGGAGCGTTAAAACTGATGGCGGTATATTCGAATTCGAGAATTCGGGCGGTTCCCGCCGGCAGCAAAGCTTTCGCACGACGACTGGTGAGCTCCGCAGCCGCCTCCTGACGCGCGGTGGGCTCATTCGGATCACGACCAAAAACCTCACGACCGTTGGCGCGCACGTGTTCGATTTCGACGGGCGGTGGATTAGTCAGGTCGGGAGGATTCATCGGATCCAAGATGACCACGCCTTTGGTTGTGGGAAACCACAGACGTCCATCATGCGACTTTGCCGCGGGCGGTTGACTGGTTTGGCCGTTCGTCTCGACACTGAGCAAACCGTCCCCCTCGTCGTAAGAAACGCATTCGGCCTGCGGGCTCCTTCCGAAGGCGGCTTCGTTCAAGCTTTGTATCGACACGCGATAAATGCCGTGGTCGTGGCCGACCCAAAGGTTCCCGTGGTCATCTTCCAGAAGGGAGTTGACCAGGTTATCGGGCAATCCTTGCGCGACGGTGATTGCATTGAACTGACCGTCCTGGTAGCGATTGATTCCGCGATCCGTGCCGATCCACATGGTTCCCGCGCGATCTTCGCAAAAGGACCAGACAAAATCGCTGGTGGGCCGGAGCTTTCCTTCCAGGTGCTCCACGTGTTCGCCGTCAATTCTATAAACGCCTTGACCGGCAGTCCCAACCCACAAAATGCCGTGAGAATCCTCGACTAAGGCTCGAACATCGGTCTCCTTAAAGCCGCCCAGCCCGCCGAAGGTGGTCAGCTTGCCCAACCTTGCGGCTTCCACCGGGACCCCGCTCTCCAGGCTTTGAAAGGAATCTGATCGCAGGTCAAGCCGGTGCAGAGTTCTCAGGGTTCCGATCCAGAGGGTTCCCTTTTTCGAAGAGTAGACGGTTCGAATCTTGTTATCGAGGTTGTTGCCGGGCAACTGAACTGTGAAAATCTGATGGCCGGCGACCACATTGAGGCCACCCCCATCGCTCCCGATCCACGCTCGTCCCCATCGGTCCTCGGCTACGGATCGAAAGCTTTTGTCCGCGAGCCCGTTGGTCTTGGTGAGGCTCAGCAGGACACCTTCCTGGTACTGGTTCAGGCCCTGGTCCGAGCAGATCCATACGCGATCGCCGGAACCTCGTGCCACGGCCCGGACGTTATTGTGAACCAGTCCTTCCTGGGTAGTCAGGGTCTGGACATGAGTTGGTGCGAGCCGGTGTAAACCGTGGGACTCCGTGCCCACCCAGACGTTTCCGTCGCGATCTTCCAGCGAGCAGCTGGGGACAACGTCGGGCCAGGCGTTAAATGATGCAAACGCCCGCAACTTTCCATCGCAATATCGCACCCAACCCCAGTCATCCCGGAGACAAGCCATCCAACCGCCACGTCGATCGGCTGACAGAAATAGCCTTCGGCCGGCGTTTCCGATGCGATTCGTCCACGGAACGCTCCAATGGCCATTGATGATTTGGAATAGATTTCCGCGGTCTTCGTATTTCGGATCTCGGCACAGGATCCAGAGGTTTTCTTTCCCCGTGCCGGCGATACTGATAATGCTCGGGCTGGATTTCGACCCTTCCTGTGGCCATGCCTGGGAGGTGCCGGTCGCGACATTGAGGCTTTGAACTCCTTTGTCAGTCCCCACCCACAACGTTCCTGAGGCATCCTCATAAACCGCAGTCACTTTTCGCGAGACCAGACCAGTTGTCTCGTCAAAGTGTCTACTCTTCCCGTTTTGCAGAAAATCCAAGCCTTGATCTGTGCCAACCCAAATTCCGGTGCTGTGGCTGGGCCACAAAAGGATTAGAGAATCGTTACCCACACCCTGCCACCTGACCCGCATACGGATTCTCCCATCGGAATGGCTTAGAAGTCCGCTCGGGGTGGCAACCCAAACGGTTCCCTTGGTGTCCTCGGCTAGAGCAAGACAGCTATCGTGCTCCATGTCAGGCGTGTTAGCATGATTGAAGACAGCGAACCTTATTCCGTCGAAGCGGGCCAAACCATAGTGTGTCGCGATCCAAAGGTATCCCTCATGGTCCTGCAGGATTGCCTGCACTCGATCATCGGGCAGACCTTCCTCCTTGGTCCAGGATTGCTCGACATAGTCCTGGTCCAAATGGAGGATCCTGGGCCCGGTCGCTCCCAAACCGCTCCAGGCTTCGATGAGCGCCAGCCACCTAACCGAAAGCCAGAACGATTTTAAAATTCGGGACCTCACCGTGATGCTCTGGTCCGGTTCTATATCAGGTGTCACCGGAGGTCAAACTTGAAATCCCATCATCCCCACGACCGGGAGCGCCGGTATTGGCCCAACAAATTCCAACCCGTTCCTCGCGGCAGCTGCGCCTGGCCTTCTTCAGTCCTCAAGTTCAAGGACCAGGGCTCCCGGCTCGACCCGCAGGCTTTTGATCCCTTTCAATACCGGCGCTTGATTATTTCCGGTCATCGCTTCGCCCAGCAGGTTCTCTCCCTTAATCCCGCCCAACCAGGCCTTGGGCAAGCTGATCCCAAAAACGGTGACGTCTTCCAGGATGGCATAGGGTTTTCCGCCGTTGCCCAGAGAAACACGGAACTGGCCTCGCGCCCGGAACATCCTTCCACCGCCGATAGGAAAATCCTGCGGGATTCGCACCGCCAGGTACGCGTTGATGGCGTCTTGATCGAACTCGAACCTCACCGATTTCCCTAGGTCCGTGTTCGCGTTCAACAAACCATTGACCTCTCGCTCGCTCAGTTTGAGCACCTTTCCTCCCGGCACATAAAAGCGCTGGGGCACTTCCGCCTGGTTTTCGCGCCCGGACCACGGAGTTCCGGGATGCTGGCCGGGATTCGTAGTTTCACCAGTCCCGCTTCCGGGCGGAGCCGCAGCATTCGCTGTTTGCAGACGCTGTATTTTCTGATCGACTTGCGCTTTTTCACGAGGCGACAGCACAACGGGTCTGATGGGGCGCTGGATCCACCAAATCGTGATAGCAACGGTTGCGAAAATCAGCAGCAGCAAAACAAGTAATCCTCCGCACCCGAACAGTAGCCAACGGCCTTTCCTGGCTCTCGGCGGTGAAATGGTTGTTCTTGGGTGAGATGATGCTGGAGGGGATGGCTCGTCGTTTGGCGGCATAACTCAATAAACCTAGAGCCAGATTGAAAATCATGCCAGACGCCAATCGGTAAGTAAGTAATCGACCTCGCCCCCCCCAGCGTTGGGGCACACCCCGGAAACAAGACCCCCATGGCCGGCGGGCAGGTCAAGTTCATCGATTCGATGGGATCAGCCCCCGTCGAGGCCCGGTGAGCGTCTTCAGGCCACTAATTCCGGGAATTGAATCTTTTGCTTTCATGACTTTGACGGCTTCTTTGGTTTGCACTTTCTGCTTTTTGTCACAACAACCCGCCGCGTCCGCACCTCACGGCTACCGCAAGCGGTAAAAACGATCGGGATAATTCTTCCAGTCGGGATCACTGAAATAGAACAAACCGTTGGTTAGCGTGCAGCTTTGTAATGCAGCCCACGACCCAGCGGCCAGGCCGCAGTGCAGGCCGCGGCCGAGGCGAAAGGTTGGAGCAGCGAAATCGTCCGGGTAGATTATGAATTGCAGCGGGGAGGTAACCGGATGTTGAGGATCTTCCAGAACCGAGCCGTCGCTCACAGTGGATGAGTTTGGCCTCCGTCGCGTACTCAACGCGAACCTTGCGCGGCATAGCCGCACCATAGGAAAGTACCCCTTTTAGTGAAGACTAATGAGAGAAAATTTGTTCGGTCCGTCCCCGTCGACGAAACCGCTAATCTGCGCTAATTCGACGCTAATCGAATACAGGATTTCATGAAACCAGAGATTCACAAAGACGAGGGGTATCGTTTCATGGCGGCCGCCTTTGAGGTCTATAACGACCCAGGCCGCGAGCAAACCGCAAAGAATTCCCCAGACAGGACAGGATTAGCGTACATTAGCGAAGATTAGCGGTTCCATCCGCTTATGCCCCGGCTTGGCAATTCAGCACGAAACCGCTAATCTGCGCTAATTCGACGCTAATCGAATACAGGATTTCATGAAACCAGAGATTCACAAAGACGAGGGGTATCGTTTCATGGCGGCCGCCTTTGAGGTCTATAACGACCGAGGCTATGGGCTCGCCGAAGAGATCTACCAGGAGTGCCTAGAGATCGAGCTAGCTTTGCGCGGCATGTCGTTCCGGGCCAAGACCGAGCTCACGTGTTTCTACAAAGGGCGGGAGTTGAAGAAGCACTATGTCCCGGACCTCTTCGTGTTGGGTTGCCTCGTCGTGGAACTCAAGGCGGTTACAGATCTTGCGCCCGAGCACGAGGCTCAGCTCTTCAACTATATGCGCATCGCCCGCCAACCCGTCGGCTACCTCGTCAATTTCGGTCACAAAGGAACCCTCGAATGGAAGCGGTTCATCCTTTCGGAATTCATCAGCCAAGACCGCGAGCAAACCGCGAAGAATTCCCCGGACAGGACTTGTTAGGCCGGTTCACCTGGCCGGCGGTTGCCCCATCGCGGCCAGCAGGCCTTCTTTGAAGTTACGCCCCACGTGAAGACGCACGCCGGACTTGAGCACCGCGTTGCAATCACCTCGGCCCTGGCTTACGACTTGGTGCAGCGCTTCGAGGTTGAGGAGGTGGGATCGATGGATGCGCACAAAACCCGCCGCGCTTAACTGCTGTTCGATCGCGGAAATTGATTGCCGCACCATGTGCCGTTGCGAACGAGTGTGCAGGAACACGTATTTTTCCTCTGCTTCCACCCACTCGATATCGCGGGCAGGCACGAAAAAAAACCGGTCTTGAGTGCGCACGAGAATCCGGCGGTTGGCCGATTGCCGGGCGGTAAGCTGAGCCAGGAAGCGCTCCATTTTGTCGTCCGCCACGACGGAGGAAACTGCGGGGCTGAGTGCGCGCAAGGCTCTGTCGACGGCCGCGTGAAAGCGGTCGCTCGTGAACGGCTTGAGCAGATAATCCAACGCTTCGACTTCGAACGCCCGGATGGCGTACTGGTCGTAGGCGGTCGTAAAGATCACGGCCGGTTTGTGCTCCGGGTAAATCTCCCGCAAGACATCAAAGCCGTCCCCGTTGGGCATTTGAATGTCCAGGAAAAGGAGGTGCGGCCGGATTTCCAACACTTGCTCAATCGCCGTCGCGCCATCGGCGGCTTCCCCGGCCAGGACGACATCCGACCGTGCTTCGAGAAATTTCCGGATTTTGTTCCGGGCCGGCGGTTCATCGTCGGCAATGAATGCTCGCAGCGGCGTCGTCATGCAGGTTGGAGGGCCGCCGGTTTCCTCAGCGGCAGCGCCAGGTGAACGTGGAGTCCGCCTTCGGTCCGGTTCTCGAGTTCGAAAACATGTGCATCGCCATAGAGAGCCTGGAGCCTCTGCCGGGTGTTGGCTAGTCCAACCCCTCGACCCAGCGCCGCCGCGGGATCGGAAATGCCCGGCCCGTTGTCCAGCACATGGAGGTGGAGCAAGCCGTTCTCGGCCTCGATGCGCACATGGACTCGGATCACCGGGTCCCCCTGCCCTTCATGATGCTTGATCGCATTTTCCACCAGCGTGTGCACCACGAGGCTGGGCACCGGTTCGTCGGCCAGACCCGGCGGACAGGTGATCTCGATTTCCACCCCGTCACGGAACCTGGCCTTCAAGAGCTCCACCGCCGCGTCGAGAAACTCCAGTTCGCGCCGGAGCGGCGCTTCGGGGCCAACCTGCTCGTCCAGGGACATCCGCAGCATCCGGCTCAGCGCCGCGATCATGTGGTCCGCCCGGTCGCAATCTTCATACATCACCGACGAGATCATATTGAGCGTATTGAACAGGAAATGGGGATTGAGCTGGGAACGGAGGGCCTGCAATTGGACTTCCCCGAGCTGCCGCTGGAGTTCGGAGGCTTTCAATTCGAGAGCGGCTGCGGCGCGTTCGCGCTCACGGTTCCCACGGTACAGCGCCAACCCTCGCAGCAGGACGTACACGAGCGCAAAGTGAAGGAGCTGCTTGTGATATTCCATCAGCATCCGGTAGCCGAAGTGCCCATAATTATATGATCCCCAACCCAGCAGCCCGTAAAATGCCTCGCGGCTGAGATACATCAAAACCGTGTGCAAAGCGCCCAGGCACACGGAAATTCCGAGGAGCACGGGGATGGTCCAGAGCCAGTTTTCGCGAGTGATGGGCAAACGCGAAAAGGAAAGGACGATGAGCGGCAGGATCAGGAAAGCCGTGGCATAGCCGGTCATCTCCCAGACCAGTGGGTAGTAGTAAGGTTGATGGCCACCGGACGCCAGGTCGGAGGTGAAGACCGACCCGGCGGAAATCAGACCGACGACGATATAAATCAGAGCCGCCCAGCCCCAATTCAGATCGGATAGCTCGATCCAGCGGCGCCGTTGGTTTTGTGAGGCAGCGGCGCCGATCTGTATGGAGACGGGTTCAGCCATAGGAATCACTGCGTTTTAAGGGAATTGGCCAGCGAAGGGATCATCCCAAACTCCAGCCGGCGGCCCAAATTACCATCGTGGCCCCCTTCACTAATGATTAAGGAATTCGGCACGTTCCGGGAATGCATCACCTGCGAAACACGCTGCGCGCCGTGCACAATAAAGTCATACTCTTCCTGCCGCCCGTACTCAATGGTGATCGCAGCGAGGCGTTCCGGTCGCGCCAGGTAGTTTTCAACTTTCGCCTCCCAGTTTCCTAACACCTCGGCCCAATATCGCGCGCGAGCAGTTGCATCCATCGATTCCGGGGCTGGAAATTCAAGGTGGGGGAAAGAACTTAAGGTTGAACCCGAGGCGGCCGCACAGGAAATCCGCAAGCCGTCGAACAGATCATTCCGGGAGGAACTGTTCAACCGCCCCTGCATGTACAACCGAAAAGCTCGCACGGCCGAGTCTTCCTCCAGATGGCTCCATGCTTTGGTCAGCGTCAACCACGTTTCATTTTGAGTATCCCCGCTGGCAGTGAATCGTTTCAGATCATCGCCGGCCAGAATCGCCGGGCTCATGGCATAGACGGCAGCAAACTCGTCCGCGTGCTTGAGCGCCAATTCCAGCGCGCTGGTCCCACCGGCTCCGTGACCGGCAAGCCCACGCGCTTCCCGGCGCGCGATGGTCCGAAAGTGGCTGTCCACGTAACCCACCACATCGCTCGTGAGGAAAGTTTCCCAGTTACCGGTGAGCTGGGAGTTGCGAAACCAACTGCTTCCCAGGAAATGCATGGCGTTCGGCACCACAATGATGACCTCCGGGATCTTCCCCGCCGCGATCAAACCGTCCGTGGCCTGTCGCAATCGGAAGCCCTGGTAATTACCGGCCGTGTAGCGCCAAACGGGAGTATTGAAGTTGGGTAGCAGATAAATCACCGGGTAACGCTTCTCGCTGGAAGAATAGGATGGCGGGAGATAGACCGCCGCGGGCTGGGTATCCGCGATCCGGAGTCGATTGTTTCCCAGCGCCGAGCCCGGCACCAACACGGGCATGATCCGGCCGCTGGCTGCCGCGGTCAGGGTGCAACCGGCGGCCAGGATGATCACGAGCCCAGTTTTGAGCGCGCCGGGTCCCGGCTGGATGGGGAGACTGTCCGTCCGAGCTTCGGGGACAGCGCCCGGTTCTTCGGTTGCTGCGGCGGCCACGAAAGCTGTCCGACGCAGAGCTTTCAAACCGAAACACACCCGGAGCAGGTTCACCCGCGAGATCAAGCCTTCATACAGGCCCCAGGTGACCACAACGGTTCCGAGCAAGACGAGGAGGTACTTCGTCCAGAGCCCCAGATCAACGTACACCAGTGGGAGGAGGAGGATGACAATTACGGTCTGGTGCAGGATGTAGAATGGATAAACCGCATTTGTGGCGTAGCGCAGGACTGGCGGGTTCACGTTAAGATACCGGCGCGCGAACCCCAGGGCGGCGAGAACCCACATCCAGATCTCAAAATTTGAAAGGCAGCGATAAAGAACGGTTGGGATTCTAAGGGACCCGTGCCAGGCAAACTCCAACGGCACCAAGGACACAACCGCCAACGCAAGATGGAGCCAGCGACGTCCCGAGATCGTCTCGGCCAGCGGAATGCTGGAGACCAGGAGGAAGCCCATAACAAAGAACGTGATCTTGTGGGTGAAATTCGCCCAATCCGAGACCAGGTTGCAGGAATCACCCGGAAAGTAGGGGCGCAACGCGATCTCCGCGACCGCCGAAGGCACGAAGAGGAGGAACAAGCACCCAGGGCGGGCGAGCAAACCCTGAAGCCCGGTGATCACCCGTCGACCAACCGCGCATCTCAGCCAGGCGAAGATCGGCAATGTGATCATGGAAAATGCCCAGATGTAAGGAATGTACCAAAGGTGATGCCAGGAGAGGTTCCCCTGCGGATAGCCCCCGGAGGTAAAGATGGTCGGGTAGAAATCCAAAAATGAGGCATACCCTTGGCGCTGATAAACGCGCTCGCAATAAACCTGCGGCGGGATGATCACCAGCATGCCAAATATCAGTGGCAGCAGCAGGCGCTTTTGGCGCTCGGCCAGGTAATGCCACGTTCCATATTTCTCGAGGGCGAACCACACCGCGGCGCCCGAGATGAAGAAGAGCAGCGGCATCCGCCATTGGTGCAGGAACCGGACCAATTCATCCAGAAACCAGCTCGATTCGTAGTTTTTGACGTGCCACTCATAGCTGGTAAACCCCATTCCAGTATGGAAAAACATGAGAATCCCGAACGCGATCACTCGCAACCAATCCAGGTCGTAACGTCGCTGCTTGATCCCTTCTGTGTTCATAGCGTGAACTGAACCAAAGCGGCTCGGTTGGTGCGACGATAATGTCACGAACGACGGCTACGCGGCACCAACAGCGGCGTCCGTGTCGCGATTAGACAATACAATTCTATTGCCTCGCGCGGCAAATGAGTTTCAATGGTCTCAGCCCAGGGGTCAGGGGGGCTACATCAGTTTTTTAAGAAGACGCAACTCCGAAGGGTAGCGATTTAGGTTTTGATCCGGGCAGACGTTCGTTTCTTCAGCGGGATTCCCCATCCCCACCTCCTTGGCGAGCGCCGCCCGGATCACCTTAGAATCAACCACGGAATACACGGATCACACGGATTTTATCTTTCCGGTCCGCGCGAACGCTGGCTCCTTCTTTTTCCTTCCCCCGTCTGACTACCGCTTCCACCTCAGCTGCACCACGGTTTCCAACCAACTCGGGGGTGTCTTCCCT
>Ga0105240_10011444_pt1 | contig 12353 bp, 9 predicted proteins | sample KBSC54metaG_FD_80426 | JGI IMG/M metagenome (GOLD analysis project Ga0105240, IMG submission 80426) | Corn rhizosphere microbial communities from Kellogg Biological Station, Michigan, USA - KBS C5-4 metaG | ecosystem: Host-associated > Plants > Roots > Rhizosphere > Soil | place: Michigan, USA... | reverse complement strand
TTCGGCCTACGCCGGTCGCGGCGACCTCGTTCGGAACGGCTACAATGCTGCGCTCGGATTAAACTTCGAACACGACACCGCCATCCTCGGCTCCAGCCGCGATTACGCCGTACGCTACAATCCGGGTTACGGGAATGACGTCACGTCCGGATTCGCTTTCCCGGCGAACGTGGCGATTCCCAAGATCGGCACGCGCAATCCACTGGTCCCCGTCCCCGCTGGGGATTCCCTCCCCGTTGGGGATTCCCTCGCTGACCGCTCGGTCGTCGCTAACCGCTCGGTCGCAGGACCTACGGGCCAGCCGAATTGCGCGCCATCGCTCGCGGATGCCAATTTCCCAACCCAATGCCGGTTCGACAATTCGCCTTTCGATTCGCTCCAGCCAGAGCAGAAGAAGCTCAACGTGAGCTTCAGCGGCCAATTGGCGCTGGGCAGCGACAGTCAGCTCTATACGGACGAGACGTTCTCTCGAGTCGAGACGTCGACCTCCGTGCAGCCGGTGCCGCTGTCGTATCAGAACCCGCTGCTGCCGGGTAATCCCTACATTCCCTTTCTGGCCGATCTGCTCGCGACCCGGTATCCGAACTACAAGAATCCAGCCGTGACGCCTGGCACCGGTGCCTTCCTCCTGCCGCCCTCCAGCCCCTATTACCCGCAAGCATTCGCGACCCGGTACGGCATCAACGGGCAGCCGCTGAACCTCATCTATCGAGACTTTGCCAACGGTCCCCGCCTCACGGAGGACCGTGCGGATACGCTGCGTGCCGTAGCGGGATTCAAGGGGGACACCGGAGGTTGGGACTATGACACCTGGGTGCTCTACTCCCAGGTCAAGGTCCGGGAGACTCTCGAGGCAGGCTACCCGCTGTATTCGAAGATCATGCCCCTGTTGGATACCGGCGTGCTCAATCCCTTCGGTCCCACCACGGACCCGAACGCCCTGGCGCAAGCTCAGGCGGCCACATTCACGGGACAGGACTTTCAATCCAGGACATCGATCCTCGGCCTGAGTGGCCGGGCGAGCCGCGAGCTGCTGAAGTTGCCCTATGGACCGCTCAGCGCCGCCGCCGGCGCCGAAATCCGGCGGGAGACCTTCGCGTACGATCCGGCCGCCGCCGTCCGCAGCGGCGACATCGCCGGACAGGGCGGTAACCAACTCCCCGAATCCGCCGCGCGCAATGTCACGTCGGCCTTTCTCGAATTCAACGCAACCCTCGCCAAGGGACTCGAGCTGGATATCGCCGGCCGCTACGATCACTACCAGGGTGTTGGCAGCACCGGCAATCCGAAAGCTTCCCTACGTTGGCAACCGCTGCAATGGTTGTTGTTGCGTGGCGCCGTCGGCACCGGCTTCCGCGCGCCCTCGCTCAGCGATCTCTATGCCCCACAGACCTCCAATGTGACCGGCAACGGCACCCGCGACCCGATCCAGTGCCCGGTGTTTGATGCCAACAACCCGGCATGCTCGTTCCAGTTCACCACCATCACCGGCGGCAACCCGAATCTGACACCGGAAAGGTCGCAGTCCTACACACTGGGACTGGTGCTGGAGCCGCTCAAGGACTTCAGCATCGATTTCGACTCCTACTGGATCTTTCTCAGGAACCAGATCGTGGTCGGCGGCTTGGGATACCCGCTCATCCTGCAGAATGCGCAGACCGCGCAGCAGTTTGCCAATCTGATCGAGCGGGACGCCAACGGCCAGATCGTCGCGATCAGCCAGACCAACGCCAATCTCTTCAAGACGGCCGTGAGCGGGCTCGACGTCGACCTCAAATATGGACTGAGCCTGGGCGGAGGCCGGCTCAGTGTGCTGGGCGACGGCAGCTACCTCTACCGATATGTCATTCAGAATCCGGATGGGACCTGGACGAGTCAGGTCGACAAGGGACTGACATCCGTGGGGGGTATCGTCGCGCGCTTCCGCTACTCGGCGAGTATCGGCTACGACTATGGTGCCTGGGGTATTTCCCTGACGGAGAACTACCAGAAGCGCTACCACGATGCCGCGTCGAGTGTGACGCAAGTCGCACGGTACGTCTCGGCGTACGAGACTGTCGACGGACAGCTCATTTATCGCCCGCTGGAGGCGCTACAGTTCACACTTGGAGCCCGGAATCTCTTCAACAGAGCCCCTCCCTACGCCAACTACGCCGCCTCCGCAAACAACTTCATCGGCGGATACGACATCAGCTACGGCGATCCCCGTGGCAGGTTTGCCTATCTGACGGTCAAATACACCCTGAAGGATTGAGAGCTACTTCAGCCATCGCTACCGGGGTTCCGGGTACGCTGTGCAGCAGTGAACCGGACTCCTGATGACTCACGACCTGCTCAACAGCGTTGCCGCCACCACAGCACACCGCGATCGCGATGATCTCGATCGCGCGGTGGCCCTCCTGCTGCTGCGTTTCCTCGAGACGAAGTCAGTTACCGTGCTGCGGGTCACGGACGACGGCACGGCCAAGCGCGTTGCGCGGCGGGTAAATGTAAGCCAGAGCGGCGGACCCGAGCCTCTCGACGACACCGCGGACCTGCCGGTTCTCGCGGATCATCCCGCCTGGGAGGAGTGTGCGACCAAGAACCAGATCGTCCGGTACGGTTCCGGTGCCCAGCGGAATCTGACGACGGTTTTCCCCATACAAGGGGCTACCGATGTCGTCGGCCTCCTCGTGGTGGAGACCGCGACGCCCTTGAATAGTCGCGAGGCCGATCTCGTGCAGGGCATCCTCGGCATCGTCAAGAACCACCTCGCATTGCTCGACTATGGCGAGTTGGATACCCTCACGGGGCTGCTCAACCGCAAGACCTTCGAGAGTCATTTCCACAAGCTCTGCCAGCGGCTCATGCCGGCGGACGGCCCGGCCCCGAACGGCACGGAGCGCCGCTCGGCCGACAACCGCGAGCCGAGTTGGCTGGCACTCATCGACATCGACCGCTTCAAGTCGATCAACGACGGCTACGGGCACCTGTTCGGTGATGAAGTGTTGCTTTTGGTGAGCCGCCTGATGCGCCGCTCGCTGCGTGGCGCCGATCACCTGTTCCGCTTCGGCGGCGAGGAATTCGTGGTCGTGTTGGACAAGGCCAGCGAAACGGGTGTCAACATCGTGTTCGAGCGCTTGCGCGCCGCCATCGAGCAGCACAAGTTTCCGCAGGTCGGTTGCGTGACTATCAGCATCGGCTACACTCGTATCAACCCCCACGACATCTCCACGACTTGCGTGGAGCGCGCCGATGCGGCCCTTTATTACGCGAAAAGCCACGGCCGCAACAACGTGCGCAGCTGGGAAGCGCTACGCGCCGCCGGCCAGGTAGTGACTCGAGCCGGCGTCGGCGACATCGAGCTGTTTTAAGGGTACGGTGTGCCCAGCGGCGACACACTACTGCACCCGCATCTCATGATGTCAGGTCGATCGGTCGGTCCGTAACACACCTTGCCGAACAGCGGTGGACATTCGCTGCCCACGCTCGCCGCCGAGCGCTGCGCGATACCAACAGGTGTGGTAGCACAGCCGGCCAACAGCAGCGACACGGATCCCAGGGCGATTTGCAGGCTGGTCATCGCGCGGCTCCTTCCGACTTCCAATGCGATTGGTTCGATGCGCGGGGGTTGGAAAACGCGTGAAGCTTTGCGCGTTCATGCCCACGCGCGCCATTGGCCCTTGGGCCACGATGAGAGTTATGCTGCGATGCAGTGGTCTGCAGGGTCAGACGTTGGATGCAACACCGGCCGCTATGCCTCGCGGCGCGCGGCGGACTTGCGCCCGCGCAAGCGAGCCCGCCCCGCGCTTCGGGCAGCGTTGAGAACGGTCTGGTAAGCCGTATCGCGCTCGGCCTTGTTGGAGTAGCGTCTGAGGAGATTCGCAGCCCCCGCCACCACCTCGGCGACCCGCGCCGGATCGGTGAGCGCCGTCACCAGGCCGGCAGCGAGGCCGGCGGCAGTCGCAGGGGTGAGAATGGCGGACTTGTCAGTCAGAAGCTGGTTGTGAACCAGCGTGTCGGTGGCCACGACAGGTCTGCCGGAAGCCAGGTAGTTGAGGAGCTTTCCCGGGGAATTGATCCCCTGTATGCGGGGCGACACGAGCACGTCCGCGGCCACGAGATACGCCGCTACAGCCGACTGCGGCAAGGTCTGTTCGAAAATGACATGGTCCAGGATCTGCAGCCGCCTGGCCTGGACGCGCAGTGCCTCGATCTCAGGCCCGGTGCCACCCACCAGCAGAAAGGTCGTGTTGGGTACCGCGGCAAGGACGCCGGGAACCGCGTCCAACAGCAGATCCAACGCTTGTAAGGCAACGAACGAGCCGGCGTAGACCACCAGCTTGCGCTCGAGTGCGATGTTGTGGCGGGTTCGCACGGCCGCGATCTCCTCCGCAGGAACGGCCTCGCCGACTTCGAAATGATTCGCCAGCAACACACAGGGGGTTGCGGGGCTTGCGCTGCGCGCTGCGCGCTCTACAGCCGGTGAGATCGCGACCACCGCACAGGCGCCTCGCACGCTCACGCGCTCGACCCAACGGAAGGCGGCGATTACCGAGCGGCGGGTGCTGAACTTCCAGTCCGTGATTTGCAGCGGCAAGCTGGAATGCATGTCGTAGATATAGGGGATCCTGAAAATCGCGCCCGCGAGGCGCGCCAGCAGCGCACCCTCCTCGTGCGCATACAGCACGTCATAACGGCGGCGTGTGAGGTGCGCCAGCAGGCTGATGAACAACAGCAGATCGAACCAGATCTTCAGGCGTGAAGGGCCGGGGCGGATGGTGCGCGTGAAATGCGGACCGCGGGCACGGAACACCCGCGCCGCGAAGTTAGGAGGATCTCCTCCGACTCCATACGTCAATACATCGACTTCGTGGCCGCGCGCGATGAGCTCGCGAGCACGATGGTAGGCGCTCAGGGGCGTTCCTCGCGCCGAATAGAACGCCTGCGGCACAATCTTCAGGATTCGCATCAGCCTACCTCCCAGTAGGACACCAGGCGCGCCTGAATCTGTTCGAGCAGCTCACGGAAACCGGGCGAGAGCAGATATTCGAGCTCTTCCGAGCGGCGATGACTGCTGGGTTTGCCCTCCTGACCCTCCGCCAGCGCAGGATGGCAACACAGCTCCACGACGCCCCGCCCATCGATCAGGGACAGCGGTCCGCGGCGGCCGAAGCCGTTGCGCAGAACTTCGCCCAGGTCGACGGTGCGGACCGGAGAATGCAACCCCGCGCGGCGAAAGAGAGCAGCCGCGCGCCATGCGGCCAGCTCTCGCAACAGTTTACCTCTACTGCCCAGCGCCCCGAGGCTTTTCAGCCGCGTCAACCGCACTCGCTCTATCCCGAAGCGGGGTAATACGTTGGCAACCGCTGTGCTGACAATCGGCAGTTGGTGCAGATGTTTGTGTCCGTCGACATGCGAGATGGGAACCCCCGCATCACGCAGCACCGCGATTTGCGCGGCAATCTCGTTCTCGAGCTCCGGGACCGAGAGCTTCCCGGAGAGTGCCCGTTGGATCACGGTGCGCTTGGAATGGAAGTTCCCTCGTTCGTCGACCAAAGTCCCGGCGGCGGTGAGGGGCCGCCCCTCGCACACGTTCAAGTGCGCCCCGAAACTCGCCTGACCGGCGAGAGCGCGCATCCGTTCCAGCGCATACCCGGTAGCGGGCATGTTCGCCATGATGGAAGTACTCGTCAGCACTCCCGCCTCGATAGCATGACGAATGCCGTTCGTGATGGCGACCGTCTCCCCGAAGTCATCCGCATGAATGACCAGCGGGAATCCGCCAGGCCCGCGTTTGAGTACGGATGTGTGTTGCAATCGCACGAACTCGGAAGTTGGCGCCCCGGTGATGTTATGGAGATGCTTTGTCCCACTCTGGAGCACAAAGCGTGCCGGGGGCCGGCCTGCAACTTGCAGCTACGCTCCACGCCAACGTTGGCGCTGGACCGGGTCGCCTTTCCACAACCTTTCATAACATGAGCTGGACTCAACCTTACGGCCCGGGTGGCGAACACGCCTTTGCCAGGGCGCGGCGCGCGGCGCTGGGTGTCCGCAATGTGCTGCGCACCCGTTACCCTCTGTTTTTGTTGGGGTTGCCGGCCTCCAGAGGCGAAATTCCAGTCTTTGTGCATCATGATGTCGAGTCCGCAGCCTTTGCTCGGCAGCTCGAATTCCTCCGCGCCAATCATTACCGCACCATCAGTCTGGACGAATTCCTGACCGCCGGTGGGCGCAAGGGGGGCGACCGCGAGCGGCGCGTTCTCCTTACCTTCGATGATGCGCGCAGCAATTTTTACGAGGTAGCTTTGCCTGTGCTGAGCAGTTTTGACGCGCGGGCGACTTTATTCGTGCCTTCTCATTGGATGAGCCCCGCCGCGGTCACCGGATCGGATCTGTTCATGAGTTGGGACCAGGTGCGCGCGTGCGCCGAGTCGGGCCACGTCGACGTGCAATCCCATGCCCATCGCCACGCGCTGGTCGCCACTTCCGACCAACTCATCGGTTTTGCGTCACCCCGTCTGATCCAGCGTTACGACGTCTATGACTGGCCGATGCGCAATACCGCTACTGGAGAGCGTCTCGGTCCTCCGCCGCCCGGTACGCCAATCTATCGCGCAGCACCGCTCCTATCAGCAGAACAGCGTTACCTGGAAAGCCCGGGGCTGACGGAGGCATGCACGCAATGTGTCGCGGAGTCAGGGGGGGATGCTTTCTTTGGCCTGCCGGACTGGCCCGCCCGACTCCACAGGCTCTATCAGTCCCGCGCGAAGGTCCTGCGCGGCGAGATCATGACCGAGCCCGACTTCGCCCGCCTCGTGAGCTCGGAATTCGAGCTCGCGCGCCAGTCGTTCCAGGCACACCTCGGGTACGCGCCTACTGTCATCGCCTACCCGTGGCTGCTCGGGTCGGATCGCTCCCTGGCGCTCGCCAGAGGGCATGGATTTCGCGCCGCGTTCGGTGTCGCAGTGGATTACCGGCGTGCTGGCCGCAGCGGACTGCCGCTGCGGGTCTTCGGGCGACTGCGTTCCGACTGGCTGCCGCTCCTGCCGGGGCGAGGTCGGGCAAGCTTTCTGTCTATCGCTGCCCGCAAGCTCGTTACCTTCTCCGGGAGTCAACCGCTTGCACATTGAGGCCGGCGAGAAGGCCCATTCCGGGCGGACCATCGGCGTCATGGCGCGTGCCGTCGACCAGCCGGATGGCCTGGGACGCTACTGCGAGCAGCTCTTGAGGCAGCTTTTGACACTGGATTCACGGCGCCGGTACGTAATTTTCCTGGGCAACGAGAGTGCCAGCGCGCTCTGGCGCGACTACGACAATGCAGAACCGTGCGTCTTGCGCTCCCGCACCAAGTTGCTCTGGGACCAGCTTCTAGTTCCTGCTGCGGCGCGGCATCTAGGCGTCGACCTGCTGTTCAATCCGAAGTTCTCCCTGCCCTTGCTGAGCCGCCTGCCCGGAATCTTTGTTCTGCAGAGTTGTGACTGGTATGTCAACCCGAGGAATTATCCCTGGTGGGACAACATCTATATCCGCCTGATGTTGCCCCTCTACTGCCGCAAGGCGAGCGGCCTGCTCGCTATTTCACAGACGACCGTGGATGAGCTCAGCCGGCACATGAGCATCCGGGTGCCGCCGACCGGCATCACCTACGCCGGGGTCGGCCCGGAATTCACTTCCCGGGGTGATCCAAAAGCGCAACGGCGCTTCCGCGAGCAATACGCGCTGCCCGACCGTTACATACTGACCGTCGCGCGCGTCCTGCACACCGGACATCGGGGGCTGCTGGACTATCCTGGCGGGAACAATGAGCGCCTGCTACGCGCCTACCGGCGCTATCGGCAACTTGCGCCGGAACCGTTGCCCCTGGTCGTCGCCGGGCGTGAGATTGAAGGCTACCTGCGCACCCGTGGGTTTGGCGATGCCGACCTCGAGGGCGTGCATTTCATCGGGTTCGTTCCGAACGCGCAGCTCGCAACGGCCTACCAACTCGCGGAATGCTTTGTTTTGGCGACGCTGTTTGAGAGCTTCGGGTTGCCCATTCTGGAGGCGTTGGCGAGCGGCTGCCCGGCAATCGTGCCGGCAACCGGCGCGGGCCCTGAGGTGGCAGGCTCCGCGGCGCGGTTGATAGATCCTTACGATGAAGAGGATATCGCCGCGGCGCTACTCGAAGTGACGAGCTCCACGGAGTTGCGTGCACGGATGACACAGGCAGGTATCGCGCGGGCGCGCCTGTTCTCATGGCAACAGGCGGCCGAGCGCGTTCTCGCGATGTTCGATGAGCTGGAGGCGAGATAGGTCATGTGCGGCATCTGCGGTTTCAACTGGAGCGACGGTGTCCTGATCGAGCAGATGAAGGCTCTCCTGGTTCACCGTGGGCCGGATGATCACGGCTCCTATGTGGCAGAGGGCGTCTCCCTCGGGCATCGGCGGCTTAGCATCGTGGATCTGAGTGAGAACGGACGCCAGCCGCTCAGCAACGAGGACGGCTCTGTCTGGATCACGTTCAACGGTGAGATCTACAACCACGCCGAGCTGCGCGAGCGCCTGGCAGCCAAGGGACACGTGTTCCGCAGCCGAGCCGACACCGAGTCCGTGGTGCATGCATACGAAGAGTACGGACTCGACTTTGTCAAGCATCTGACCGGGATGTTTGCGTTGGCGATCTGGGACGCACGGGAGCGGCGCTTGGTGCTGGCGCGTGACCGGTTGGGAATCAAACCCCTTTACTACACCCTGCAGGGCACGCAAATCCGGTTCGCCTCCGAGATCAAGGCGCTGTTGGCCGATCCCCTCGTGCCGCGCAAGGTTCGGCCGCAAGGCTTGTTCGATTTCATGGGGTACGAGTTCGTTCCCGCGCCCCACACCCTGTTTGAAGGCATCCACAAGCTCATGCCCGGATGCCTGCTGGTCGTCGAGCCAAGCGGGGCAAGGCTGTCGCGGTATTGGTCGTTGGAGCGGCGCGAGCCGGGTCCGGGCGCGCAGCACCAGGCGTTGCTGGAGATCCTCGAGCGCTCGTGCGCGGACCACACCATGAGCGATGTTCCATTGGGTGCATTCCTGTCAGGCGGAATCGATTCGAGCACCGTCGTCAGTTTCCTGAGCCGCTCGACCCCGGCAACCTTGCAGACCTTCGCACTGGGGTACCGCGAGCGCTCGTTCAGCGAATTCGAGTATGCGCGTCAGGTCGCCGAGCACTTCAAGACGCAACACCGCGAGCTGTTGATTCCCCCCGTCGATGCGGCGGCCATCGAGCGCTCGGTGTGGCACCTGGATGAGCCAACCACGGACCCGTCGAATCTGCCCTTCATGCTCATCTGCGAGGAGGCACGCCGATATGTGAAGGTTTGCTTGAGCGGCGACGGCAGTGACGAGATCCTGATGGGCTATGACCGGTTCCGGGCCAGCAAGGCGGCTGCGATCCTCGAGCGACTCCCGCTGCCGTTCCGCGAAAGGCTCTATCGGGGCATCATCAACCGACTGCCCGATGACGAACACAAGAAGGGCGCCCGTAACGTTCTGAAGCGCTTTCTGCAGGGTGCGGTACTGCCTGCCGCCGGCGAGCATATCCGCTGGCAGTACTTCATGGATCCACGGGAAGTGCCCGAGTTGTTTGCCAATGACTGGCTGCGCACCATCGACACGGATCCCTTCGGGCCTGTGCAGCGCTGGTCGCGCCTCGCGCCCGGCGAGCGCGGCACGCGCGAGCAGTTCGTCGAGCTCAATACAGTCCTGCCCGACAGTGTCATGATGAAGATCGACAAGATGTCGATGGCCTGTGGATTGGAGGTGCGTCCGCCCTTCCTGGATCATCGCGTCGTGGAGCTCTGTTATTCCCTGCCCACGGAGCAGAAACTGCGGGGCTTCACCACGAAATGGCTGTTGAAGGAGATCATGCGCGAGCGCCTGCCGCCCGGAATCGCCACCCGCGCCAAGCAGGGGTTCAGCATCCCCATGAAGAATTGGATTCGTGGCGAGCTTCGGGATCTCACCCGTGACGAGGTTTTCTCGTCACGGCTCATCGCGGAGTATTTCCGCACCAACACCCTGGAGCGTTACTGGCAGGAGCACCAGCAACGCCGCCACAACCACGCCCATCTTTTCTGGGGATTGCTCAACTTGAGTCTTTGGGAGCGCCGGCTGCTTGCGGGCCCACGCCAGCCCGCGCGGGACTCCGTGCAACCCGCGGCAGCTTGATGCTCCGAGCACTCTACAGGTCTGCTTCACTGCGTGCAGCGGCAGTCCTGGGATTGGGCGGAGTGGCCTTCACCGCCGGGAATCTCATTCTGGCCAGGACGCTGCCGGCCGCTGAATATGGCCTCGTCTCCCTCATGCTCGGCATCATCGCGGTTGCGGGGCTCGCCGCTCCCCTGGGCCTGGATCTGGTCATCGGGCGGCGGGGTTTGCCATTGGATGCGGGGCTGCGCCGCGCGATCTTGAGCACCGGGATTCTCGTCGCGAGCGTGACGACGTTGTTGACCGCACTGTTATATCGCCTCGATTACGCCTTGCTGATCAGCATTCTGGTGGCTACGGTCGGTTCCGGCCTCATACAAGCCAGTGCGGCGCACTTTCAGGGGCAGCGGCGCTTCGGTCCGGCGACGTGGATCGTGCAACTATCGAATTGGATGCTCTTGGCCACCGCTGCGCTGATTAGCGTGTTTGGACTGGATACCGCCTCGGCTACCGGCGTCCTGCTGGCAGTGTTTACCGCGGCAGGCGCCCTATTCGCCTGGATACTGGCACGGCGCGACATCACCGCCGCTGCCACATGGAGCCAAGGCCTCGGCGCGCGCGCCCTCGTGCGGGAAGGTCTCTCCTTGGCATCCATCCATGTTGCCAACTCCCTCTTCCTGCAACTCGAGCGGCTCCTGCTGGCGCCTGCCGCGGGCGTGCAGGCGCTTGCGCTGTTTGGAGTCGTGGCCTCCCTGGTCGCTTCGCCGTTTCGGATGCTCCAGATGGGGGTTCTGTTTACATTGATCCCGAGTCTGCGCAATGCGGCTGGCCTGGAGGAGCGGCGGCGCTTGCTGGTCCGGGAGGCGCTGCTCGTCGGACTCGTGATCGCGGCCGGCTCCGTGTTCATCTGGTATGGGGCCCCGCCGCTGGCGCATTGGTTTCTATCGGGACGTTACGAGCTGAGCTCCGCGTTGATGTGCGCTGCCCTGGTGTCTGGCGCGTTGAAGCTCTGCAGCGCGTTTGCCACCGGCACCGTCATTGCGTTGGGTGAAGACCGGACGCTGCGCCAATTGAGTTTCGTCTCCTGGGCGACGATCGGGGTGGGTGCGGTTGCGGCTTTTCTGGCGGCTTCCTGGGGACTCGTGGGCGTGCTCTATGGAATCTCGGCGGGCTGGTTGGTCCGCACCCTGATCGCCGCCTGGATGGCTATGCCCCATTTGCGGCGGCCCGCCGCACACCTGCCGGAAGCTCGGTTCGGGGATCAAAGCCAAATGCCGCGCGCGCCGCGCTGATATCGAAAGCGTTGTCGTTTTCGAAGAACGCCAGAGTGCGGCGCGAGATCGGCGGCTCCGCGCCAACCACCGCGCTGACCTGTTCGGCGGCCCAGCCGACTGTCAATCCCAGCCACCGGGGAGCGTGGAGTCGCGGCGGTGGCACTTCGATCGCCTGCGCAAACTGGGAGACCATCTCCTCCACCGTCATCCAACGTGGGCCCGCCAGGTTGAATGTCTTACCGCCGATCTGGCTTGGACCCACGGCCGCGCGCTCGATACCGGTCAGGAAATCGTCGACGTAGATGGGATGGCGAAGATTGTCGCCGCGTCCGATGTAGAAGAACCGCCCCTTGCGCAGCGAGCGCAGTAGTTTGGCGGTCCGCGGGCAACCGGCACCGTACACCCACGAAGGCCTGACGATCACCAGGTCGAGACCGGAACGCTCCGCCGCCCGTCGTGCGATTTCCTCGCCTGCAGCCTTGGTGCGCTCGTAATCATTTTCCGGATGCAGTGGCGCGTCCTCCTTCGCTGGCGGGTCCGCGACGTGACCGTACACTCCGACACTGCTGACCTGGATGAAACGTTTGAGTCCGGCGGCGGCACTCAGCTGGACCAACTTCTCCAGCGCGCGGACATTCACCGACTCGAAGTGCTCGAAACTCGCATGCACGTCCAGGTGAACGCTGGCGAGATTGAAGACGTAATCGACTCCATCGAGCGCTGCGGCAACGACGTCCTCAGCACGGATGTCGGCTACGCGGTATTCGATGTTGCCATCGAGCGCTCCGGTGGCGGGATGTATGTCGATGGCGCGCACGGACCATCCCCGCCCGCTCAGATAGCGGATGAGGTGGGAGCCAATGAAGCCTCCTGCTCCGGTGACGAGTGCGCGGGTCCCGGTCATTCAGACTTGGTTGCAGCTACGGC
>Ga0105240_10011440_pt1 | contig 12358 bp, 12 predicted proteins | sample KBSC54metaG_FD_80426 | JGI IMG/M metagenome (GOLD analysis project Ga0105240, IMG submission 80426) | Corn rhizosphere microbial communities from Kellogg Biological Station, Michigan, USA - KBS C5-4 metaG | ecosystem: Host-associated > Plants > Roots > Rhizosphere > Soil | place: Michigan, USA... | reverse complement strand
GTATCGCGCACGAGAACGGGCTGATTCAGGAAGATGACGTGAAGCCGGACGCGTCGAAGATGAGCGCGGCGGCCGCCGCGCTCGGCCAGACTTTCCCCGCCGAAGACGTGTCGCTCTACTTCGACACGCTTCTCTGCCAGGACCCGGCGACCTGGGGTGCGCTCGCCGAGGTCCGGCGAAACACGCCTCAGGCATAGACGAGGTTCACCGCTTGCCGTCTGGTTCGGGCTCGCCGAGGTACTTGTCGTACCACGCCAGAATGCGCGTGAGCCGATCGACGAGATGCTTTTCCTCGCGTAACCCGTGCGGCTCGCGAGGATACAACACAAGATCGCTCGGGACGTTGTAGCGCTTCAGCCCGCGGTAGAACTGCTGGCTTTGGCCGATGGGATCGGTCGTATCGTCCTCGCCTTGAAGCAGCATCGTCGGCGTCTTCACGTTCTTCACGTACGTGATGGGAGAGCTCTTGATGAAGCCTTCGAGCTTCTCGTACGGCGTCCCGTAGAACCACTCGTCGTAAGCCGGCCCGCCTTCTGTTCCGAACTCGCTGGCCAGATCGATGACCGGCGCGCCCGACACGGCGGCCTTGAAGCGGTTGGTCTGCGTGACGGCCCATGCCGCCATGTAGCCGCCGTACGACCAGCCGCCGATGCCGAGACGGTTCGGGTCGGCGATGCCACGCGCGACAGCCCAGTCGACGCCCGCCATCACGTCCTTGAAATCTCCGCCGCCCCAATCGCCGCGGTTCATCTCCACGAACTTCTCGCCGTAACCGGTTGATCCGCGGACGTTCGGATACAGGACGGCGTATCCGCGCGCGGCGAGCAGCTGACCCCACGGCTCGAACGTGTCGGACCAGCGTCCGGTCGGGCCGCCATGGACGAGGACGACGAACGGTGATGGGCGGCTCGTGGCGGCTGGCTGGGGACGAAGCAGGGCGGCTTCGATTTCAACGCCGTCCGCGCTCTTGTACTTGACGATCTCTGGAGTGACGAGCTGAACGGACGCCCATTTGTCATTGAACGCCGTCACCTTCTTCGGCGCCGACTGCGCCCGCATCATCCACAGCTCGGGCGCGCGCGTCGCCGTTTCGCCGACGTACGCGAGCACACCGTCCCGCGAACGATCGAACGCTGATGGGCTCACCTCGAGATTGTCGAGGAGGTTTGCCCGGCCATCACGTTGGACCGTGGCGATCGACGTGGTGAAGCCGCGCTGGACGGTTGCGGCGATCGTCTGAGCGTCGATCCAGCGCGGCGCTCCGACCGGTCGATCGAGCGACGCGGCCGTGAGGTTCCTGGCGGCGCCGCCGTCGAGCGGCTGCAGCCACAAGTCGTGCGCGTCCGGTCCGTCGACGCGCGCGGCCTGATACGCGACGGCGCTGCCGTCGGGTGCGACGGCGAACGCGCCCGCAAATCCGCGCAGCTTGCTGACGTCCGCAAACCGGCCGTCCGCAGCATCGATCGTGACGATGTGCTCGTCCATCACGTCGGACTCCGGCTTCGGTGCGGCGATCGCGACGAGCTTGCTGCTGTTTTGCAGCCATTCGATCTGATTGATCCGCCAGCGCGCGGTCGTGAGTTGGCGGACTGCGCGCGACGCGACGTCCAACACCCACACCCGGGGCAGTCGCGTATCCTTGTCCACGATCCGGCCGTCGTCTTTGTCCTTTTCACGCTGCTGCTGCGCTTCCGATTTCGGCTCCTGCATGAGGAGGGCGATGCGCGCGCCGTCGGGCGACCAGCGGAACGCGCTGACGCCCTCGGCGCGATCCAGAAGCTTTTCGGCTTCGCCTCCGGTCATCGGCAAGAGAAACAGCTGCGCGCCGCCTTCGCGATTCGTGTCGCGCGTCGAGAGAAAGGCGATCGAGCGGCCGTCGGGCGACCATCGCGGCGACGAATCGCTTCGGTCGGAGAATGTCAGCTGACGCAGGCGTCCGGCTGGCACCTCCAGGAGCCAGAGGTTCCGCTGGCGGGTCGCCGCCTTCACCGGCTCCGTCACGGTGAAGACCAGACGCGAGCCGTCGGGAGAGAATTGCAGCTCGCCGATCGTCCGGCGATCGAGCGTCTGCTCGGGCGTGAGCGGCGCGGCGGCGCCGGCGGCGGCCACGGCGAGCAGCGCAATCGCCCCGAAGAGCACATTTTTCATGGTTGAGGGAAATTACCTTAGCATAAGGTCCGCGCCGGACATCGGATTGGCTGACCGATCAATTCACATTGCAGAATCGCCGCTGTCGCCCGGCGAGTCGCCTGTTGCGATTCGTTGCCGCGAATGGGGAGCCGGCCGCGCGGTTGTGCTGCTGCACGGCGGCTGGGGCTACGAAATCTATCCGTTCGATCGACAGCTTGCCGCCCTCGAGCCGACGCGGCGCATCGTCGCGCCCGATCGTACCGGATATGGCGGATCGACACGCTTGCGCGATCTGCCGACGGATTTCCATCAGCGTGCCGCGGAGGAGACAATCCGTGTGCTGGACGCCCTCGGCCTCGAGCGGCCGATCCTGTGGGGCCATAGCGACGGCGCCGTCATCGCGCTGCGGCTTGGACTGACGGCTCCGCGGCGCGTCAGCGGAATCATCGCCGAGGCGACGCATTTCTTTCGGAACAAGCCGGCGTCGCGAAGCTTCTTCGAGACGATGAGAGACGCGCCCGATCGTCTCGGCGAGCGCGTCACGGCCGTTCTCGCGCACGATCACGGGGCCGAGTGGCGCCGGCTGATCCAGTTGAACGGCGCCGCGTGGCTCGCCATCGGGACCGAGGGAGGAGACTTGTACGACGGACGCCTCCGCGAGCTGCACGTGCCGACGCTCGTGATCCATGGCGAGCGCGACCCGAGGACCGAGCCCGGTGAGCTCGACGCGATCCGTCATGCGCTTTCTGCCCCTCCTGTCCCTCCCGCCCATTTCGTCGTCCTCCCCGGCGGCGGTCACAGCCCGCACAGCGAACGCGTTACGGCGGACGAAGTGACCGCGATCGCTCTCGGATGGATCGCCGATCGCGAGAACGACGTCACATGATCGCGCTCGAACACGTGACGCGCGATTTCGAATCGCCGTCGGGCGCGACCTACACGGCGATCGCGGACGTGTCGGCGACGATTGCCGCCGGGACGTTTTCGGCCATCGTCGGCCCGAGCGGCTGCGGGAAATCAACGCTCCTGAACATCGTCGCCGGCCTGCTGGCGGCTTCCCGAGGAACGATTCGCATCGGGGGCGAGCCGCTGCGCGGGGTGAATCGGCGCGCGGCGTATATGTTCCAGCAGGACGCGTTGCTGCCGTGGAAGGACGTCCGCGAAAACGTCGCCCTCGGGTTGACGCTCGCGGGGACTTCGCGTCGTGAAGCGGCCGAGCGGGCTGATGCATGGCTGGCGCGCGTCGGCCTTGCGCCGTTCGCACGGCACTACCCGGCGCAGCTCTCCGGCGGCATGCGCAAGCGCGTCGCCATGGCCCAGAACTGGATCATCGACCGCGACATCGTGCTGATGGACGAGCCGTTCAGCGCGCTCGACATCCATACGCGTCAGCGGATGGAAACCGAGCTGCTTTCCCTCTGGGAGACGGCGAACCGCAAAACGATCGTGTTCGTCACGCACGACCTGGAGGAGGCGCTCGCGCTCGCGGACGAAGTGCTCGTGCTTTCGGCCGGACCGGCGAGCCGCATCGTGTCTCGGCATGCGGTTCCACTCGATCGGCCGCGAGACCTGTTGGAGCTGCGCACGACGTCGGCCTTCGTCGACCTGTACCGCGCGGTCTGGGCCGACCTCCGCGAGGAAGTGATCAAGAGCCAGCGGGAGAAGCCGGGTGCGTGACCGGCACGGCCGCGCCGCCCGGACGACGGTGCTGGCATGGCAGCTGGCCGTCGCGGCCGCCATTCTGATCTCGTGGGAATGGGGCGTGCACGCGAAAGTCCTGGACCCGTTCTTTCTGAGCCGCCCCTCCGCAATCGCCGCCCGCGTTGTGTCCTGGCTCGCGACCGGATCGATCTGGCGTCATCTCATCGTCACGCTCGAAGAGGCCCTTCTCGGGCTCATACTCGGCGCGGTGCTCGGGATCGGATGTGGATTCGGTCTCGCACGGCTGCCGCTCGTCGCGCGCGTGGCCGATCCGTACATCAAGATGCTGAACGCGGTGCCGCGCGTCGTGCTGGCGCCGCTCTTCCTGCTCTGGTTCGGCCTCGGGATATGGTCGAAGGTGGCGCTGGCCGTCACGCTGGTGTTCTTCGTGATGTTCTTCAACACTTATCAGGGCGTCCGCGATGCCGACCCCGTCATCATCGACAACGTCCGGATGCTCGGCGCCTCGGAACGGCAGCTGGCCAGGCATGTGCTCGTGCCGAGCGCGCTGACGTGGATCTTCTCCAGCCTGCAAACGAGCCTCGGATTCGCGATGGTAGGCGCGGTTGTGGGAGAGTATCTCGGCGCGGCGCGCGGGCTCGGCTACGTCATCGCGCAGGCTGAAGGCACGTTCGACACGACCGGCGTGTTCGCCGGCATGACCGTGCTCGCGGCGGTCGTCGTGATCGTGAGCGCGGGCGTCACGCGGCTGGAGAAATGGCTGCTCCGATGGAAACAGGCGTGACAAGATTCGCTGTGATCGCCCTCGTGGCGCTGTCGCTGGCGGCGTGCGGATCCAAAGGACCCGCAAATGGCGCCGGCGGCACGGCTGTGCGCATCGCGGTCGGCGGCCAGAATCAGCTCTTGTATCTGCCGACGACGCTCGCACGCGAGCTGGGGTTCTACAAGGATGAAGGGCTGGCGGTCGACATCCAGGATTTCGCCGGCGGGTCGAAAGCGCTGGAGGCGCTCGTCGGCGGGAGCGCCGACCTCGTCTCTGGATTTTACGACCATACGATTCAGATGGCCGCCGACGGCCGCGAGCTGGTGGCGTTTGTCGCGATGCTTCGATTTCCCGGCCTCGTGCTGACGACCTCGCCGCAGCGCGCGGGCGACCTGACGAGGATCGAGGACCTCAAGGGGCGGCTCGCGGGCGTGACCGCCGCCGGCTCCTCGACGCAGATGCTTCTGACCTACCTGCTCAAGAAGCACGGCGTCGATCCCGGCACCGTAAGCGTCGTCTCGATCGGCAACGCCGCGACCGCGATCGCCGCGCTCGAACGCGGCAAAGTGGACGCGGGCATGATGGCCGATCCTGCGTTCACGATGATGCGGAAACGGAATCCGTCGGCTCGAATCCTCGTCGACATGCGGACGGTCGAGGGCGTGAAGGCGGCGTTCGGAACTGACACATATCTCGCATCGGTCATCTACTCGAAAGGCGAGTGGATCCGCGCCAACCATGAAACGGCTGCGCGCGTGGCACGCGCCATCACTCGCACGCTCGAATGGATGCAGCGGCATTCTCCCGAGGAGATCGCGCAGAAGACGCCGGCGACGTTTCGCGGAGACGATCAGGCGCTCTATGTCGAGGCGCTGAAGAACTCGATGGCGATGTTCTCGCCGGATGGCCGCATGTCGGCAGACGGCGCCGAAGCGGTCCGCGAGTTGCTCGCGGCATCGATGGACAAGGTCCGCGACGCGAAAATCGATCTGTCGAAAACCTTCACGAACGAGTTCATCAATGGACGCTAAAGACCTTCTCTTCGTCGGGCTCGCCATCGCGCTGGTCTTCTACGGCACAACGCTGCTGAGAGGCGGCTTTGCCGTGCCAACGGCGCTCGAGGGCGCGGTCGGGTTCGTCACTGCGTTTCTCGACACGCTCGGGATTGGCTCTTTTGCAACCACGACCGCGGCGTACAAGCTGCGGAAGATGGTGCCGGTGAAGCAGATCCCGGGCACGATGAACGTAGGGCACACGCTGGCGACGATCGCGCAGGCGTTCATCTACACGAAGATCGTGCCGGTCGACTCCGGCACGCTGATCCCGATGATTGCCGCGGCCTGTTTTGGCGCGTGGATCGGCGCCGGAGTGGTCGTGCACTGGCCGCGGCGCCGAATTCAGATCGGCATGGGCACGGCGCTGCTCATCGCGGCTCCGCTCATCGTGCTCACGGCGCTGAAGATCATCCCGGGAGGCGGCGATGCGTTCGGCCTGACGCCCACGCGGCTCATGATCGGCATGGGAGGCAATTTCGTGTTCGGCGCTTTGATGATGCTCGGCATCGGGTTGTATGCGCCGTGCATGATTCTGGTCGCCCTACTCGGGATGGATCCGCGTGCGGCGTTTCCGATCATGATGGGCTCGTGCGCGTTTCTGATGCCCATCTGCAGCATCCGCTTCGTCCGGGCGCGGACGTATCACGTCCAGGCGTCGTGGGGGCTTGCGCTCGGCGGCCTGCCGGCGGTGCTCATCGCCGCCTATATCGTCCGCTCGCTGCCGCTCGGCGCGGTCAGCTGGCTGGTCGCCGCAGTCGTGATCTACACGTCACTGAACATGCTGCTGACCGCCCGGCACGAGGACCCGGCGGAAACCCTTGTCGCCTGACGTGCGCGCGCGGTGTGGCGAGGACCGGAGCAGGGTTGTCTTGACACCGGCCATTCTGCCAAAATCCGACCGGTGCGCCGTCCGTTGACTCTTCATGCGTAAGCCGGTCGTCCTGATCACGGGGGCCGGCGGCGAAATCGGGCACGGCCTCGTCAGCCAGCTTTCATCCTCGTCGTCGCCCATCATCACGCTCGACGTCACGCCGCTCGACGTTGCGCTCGCGCCCAAAGTGGCGCGCGAGTTCACGGGTTCGATTACCGACACGAGTCTGCTCGAGCGGATACTTGCAGAATTCGAAGTCGATCGCATCTTCCATCTGGCGGCGTTGCTGTCGACGCGCTCGGAGTTCACGCCGATGGCCGCCCATCACGTCAACGTCGAGGGCACGCTGAACCTCCTGGAATTCGCGCAACGGCAGGGGGAGTCGCACGGCCGTCCCGTCGTGTTCATCTACCCGTCCTCGATCGCCGCGTATGGGTTGCCGGATCTCGAGACGAAGGCGCGCGCCGGCCGCGTCCGCGAGGACGACTTCACGCATCCGACGACGATGTACGGGTGCAATAAGCTGTACTGCGAGCAGCTCGGACGATATTACGCGCGGCATTACAAGCAGCTGTCGGTGGATGCGAGCCCGCACGTCGACTTCCGCTGCGTGCGGTTTCCCGGGTTGATTTCCGCGCTCACGATGCCGTCAGGAGGCACCTCCGACTACGCGCCCGAAATGATCCACGCCGCCGCGAAAGGGGAGCCGTACGCGTGCTTCGTTCGGCCGGATACGACGATTCCGTTCATGGCGATGCCGGACGGCGTTGCCGCGCTGCTCAGGATGGCCGCGGCGCCGCGCGATCGCCTGAGCCGGACTGCCTACAACCTCACCGCATTCAACCCGTCGGCCGCCAAGGTGCGGGAAGTCGTCGAGCGCGCCTTTCCGTCGGCGTCGATCACGTTCGAGGTCGATCGCAAGCGGCAGGGCATCGTCGATTCATGGCCCGCCGACGTCGACGACACGGCTGCCCGAACCGACTGGGGATTCGCGCCCGAGTACGATTTCGACCGCGCCTTCAGCGAGTACCTCATACCGACGATCCGCAAGCGGTACGCTACGTAGGATCCCGTCGGATCCAACTCACGAAGCGACGAAGAATCACGCGATCTTCGTGCGGCTTCGTGGCTTCGTGATAAGAAGTTCGATGAGTAAGATGGATCATCCATGCACTCGGTGACTGCCTTTGCGCCGGCGACCGTCTCCAACGTGGGGTGCGGATTCGACGCGCTCGGTTTCGCGATCGACGGAACCGGCGACGAGGTCACGGCCCATTTTGGCGGGCACGGCGTCACGATCGACGGCATCGCGGCAGACGGCGGCCGGCTGCCGCGCGACCCGACGCGCAATACCGCCGGCATTGCCGCACGGGCGCTGCTTGCGGCGATCGGCGAAGAGCGAGGCGTGGCGCTCATGCTGCGCAAAGGCCTACCGCTCGCGAGTGGCCTCGGCGGCAGCGCCGCCAGCGCCGCCGCGGCCGTCGTCGCCGTCGATGCGCTGCTCGAGGCTCGGACGCCCATCGACCTGCTGATCGCGTGCGCCCTCGAGGGTGAGCGGATGGGATCGGGTTCGGCACATGCCGACAATGTCGTCCCCGCGATCTGCGGCGGTCTCATCCTCGTTCGCGACTCGCACCCGCTGGACTTCCTGCATCTGCCGATTCCAGAAGGGCTGACCGCGGTCGTCGTGCACCCGGCGCTCGAGATCGAAACCACGGCGGCGCGCGCGCTGCTCGGGGATACGATTCCGCTGGCCGACGGCGTGCGGCAGTGGGCGAATCTCGGCGCGCTCGTGGACGCATTGCACCGGTCGGACTTCGATCTGATGTCGCGCGCGCTCGTCGACGCCGTCGCCGAACCGCGGCGCGCCGGTCTCGTGCCGGGCCTCGACGCGATCAAGCGCGCCGCCGCCGACGCCGGCGCGCTCGGCGCCGGATTGTCCGGCTCAGGCCCGTCGCTCTTCGCGCTCTGCCGCAACAGGCAGATCGGAGATCGCGTCGCCGCCGCGATGACGGCTGCCGTGAGCGCGCATATTCCCGGCGTTCCGCAGACGTACGTGTCCGCGGTCGGCGCCGCCGGCGCGCGGGTCGTCGCGACATGCGTTTCGTAAGCACTGTTCGCGCGGGCGACGAGGCCGCACCGTCCGTTTCGCTCAAGACAGCGCTCTTCGAGGGGTTGGCCCCCGACGGCCATCTGTACGTGCCCGAGCGGATCGAGCCGTGGTCCGCCGAGGATGTCGAAGCGCTCTGCGCGCAATCGTTGATCGAGACTGGAGTGAGCGTGCTCCGGCCGTTCGTCGCAGACGAGATCCCGAGCCGGACGCTCGCCTCGATCGTCGATCGCGCGCTGACGTTTCCGATTCCGCTCGTGCAGGTCGAGCCGCGCGTGTTTGCCCTGGAGCTGTTCCATGGGCCGACGCTCGCGTTCAAGGACGTCGGGGCGCGCGTTCTCGCCGGGCTGATGGCCGCGCTGCACGACGATCCACAGCCTTTGACGATTCTCGCCGCCACGTCGGGCGACACGGGGAGCGCCGTCGGTCACGCGTTTCAGGGTGTGGAAGGAATCCGCGTCGTCATCCTGTATCCCGACGGCCGCGTCAGCCCCACGCAGGAAGCGCAGCTGACGATGTTCAACCATGTCGAGCGGTCGAATGTGCGGGCATATGCGGTGGCCGGCGTCTTCGACGATTGCCAGCGGCTCGTGAAGAGCGCATTCGCCGATCCCGGTCTGCGGGACCGGATGCGGCTTACCTCGGCGAACTCGATCAACATCGGCCGCCTGCTGCCGCAGATGATTTACTACTTTCACGCGGCCGGCCGATTAAAGATCGCAGGCCCCGACGGATCGCGAAGCCCCGGCCGAGCGACGAGCTCCGACGGATCGCGAGCCGCCAGCCGAGCGACGAGCTCCGATGTAGCGCGAGGCTTCAGCCGAGCGATGAGCTCCGATGTAGCGCGAGGCTTCAGCCGAGCGATCTTCTCGGTTCCCAGCGGGAACTTCGGCAACCTTGCGGCAGGCCTGATGGCGCGCCGCGCCGGCGCGCCGATCGACGGCTTCATCGCCGCGACCAACGCGAACGACGTCGTGCCGCGCTATCTCGGCACAGGACGCTTCGAACCGCGTGCATCGATCGCGACGATCGCCAACGCGATGGACTGCGGGAACCCGAGCAATTTCGATCGCCTGCAGTGGCTCTACAGCGGTGGCGTCGAGGAGATGCGCCGCGACGTCGAAGGCAGTGTCCACACCGAAGACGAGGTGGCCCGGACGATACGCCGGGTCTACGAGGAGCGAAACTATCTGCTCGACCCGCACAGCGCGATCGCCTATCTCGGCGCGCGCGCGGCGATGGCGATATCCGGCGAATCCGATGCCGTGAGCGCCGTGTTCCTGGCGACGGCGCACCCTGCGAAATTTGCCGAGGTCGTCGAGCCAATCATCGGCGAGCCGGTCGCGATTCCGGAGCCGCTCGCCGCCGCGCTCGCCGCGCCGCGCTCGGTTCTGCGCCTGCCGCCGACGCTCGACGCCCTCCGGGAGACGCTTCGTGGCTGAAGGCGATGGCTACCAGTACCGTCCCGACATACTGGACGCGCTGCTGGCGCACGGCGTTCGTCCCACCGTTCACACTCCTCCGGCGCTCGTGCACGAGTTCGTCCGCGATCTCTATCGCCACGAGATCCGACGGCTGCGCGAGCGGCTGCTGCGCAACGAGTTTCCCCGTCGTGAATACGCCGCGCGCGTCATGGATTTGCGCAAGCGCTACTGGGTCACCTCCCGGCGGCCTGCGGAATGGGTAGAGTAGGTTGATGGCCGACGCTGCTCCTGGCGCCGACGAACTCGCACCGCGCGTGTACGACGAGCTGCGGCGTCTCGCGGCCGCCCATATGAGGCGCGAGGCGCCGGGCCAGACGCTGCAAGCGACGGCGCTCGTCCACGAAGTGTACCTGCGGCTGGCGAACGCCGGCACGCCCTGGCACGACGAGCGTCACTTCATCGGGATCGCCGCCCGGTCGATGCGGCAGATCCTCGTCGATCGCGCCCGAGCGCGCGGCGCGCAGAAGCGCTGGGCGGGGCTCAACCGCGTGTCGCTCCACGAGTCGCTCGCGATCGGTCGCGACGCCGAGAGCATGCTGCCGGCGCTCGACGAAGCGTTGACGCGCCTCGAACAGATCGACCCGGAGCAGGCGCGCATCATCGAGTTGCGTTTCTTCGTCGGCCTGTCCGTCGAAGAAGCTGCGGATGCCCTCAACATTTCGCCAGCCACGTTGAAGCGGCGTTTCAGCCTCGCCCGGGCGTGGCTTTTTCGCGAGCTCAGCGGAGCCGCATGATGACGCCGGATCAGTGGCGACGCGTGCGTGACCTCTTCGAGCAGGCGCTCGAAGATCCGCCGGCTTCTCTAACAACGTGGCTGGATCGCCACGTGCCGGACGACCCCGCTGTGCGGCACGAACTTGCGTCTCTGCTGGATCACCATTCGCGCGCCGGGGCGTTCCTCGAACAACCCGTGCCGTCGGCGTCGCCGCTCCTTCTGAATGACGATGCCCTCGCCGCGGGAACGGTCGTCGGGTCGTACACGATCGTCCGCGAGCTTGGCCGCGGCGGCATGGGTCGGGTCTACGCGGCACGAGACGGACGACTCGACCGCGTCGTCGCGCTGAAGCAGCTCGGGCCGACGATGGCGCACAGCCCGATGTTTCGGGAACGGCTGCGGCGTGAAGCCCAGGCGGCGGCGGCGCTCACGCATCCGGGCATCTGCACCGTGTACGCGCTCGAGGAAATCGACGGCGAGCTCTTCATCGCGTCGGAGCTCGTCGAAGGGCGAACGCTCCGCGACGAAATCGACGGCGGCCGCGCATCGGTCGAGGCGCTCCTTCGCACGTCGCGAGAACTGGCATCGGCCCTCGCCAGCGCGCACGACAAAGGCATCGCGCACCGCGACCTCAAGCCTGAAAACCTGATGCGGACGCGCGACGGGCGGTTGAAGATCCTCGACTTCGGCCTCGCGAGAATCGAGAGTGCGCCGGAGGGTGTGGCAGCTGGTTCGCCGAATTTGACGCTCCCCGGCATGCTCGTGGGCACACCCGCTTACATGGCGCCCGAGCAGGTGAATCGACTGGCCGCCGACGCGCGCGCCGACGTCTTTGCGTTCGGCAGCGTGATGTACGAGTACGCGTCCGGCGTGCATCCCTTCGCTGCGGCGAATCCAATCGCCACGCTGGCGCGCGTGCTCGAAAGCGAGGCGCCGCCGCTCGAGCTGCGCGTGCCGTCGCTCCCGCGCGCGTATTGCGCCGTGATCGAGCGGTGCTTGAAAAAGACCGCGGCCGAGCGGTTCCAGTCGGCCGGCGAGATCGCGGCGGCCCTCGCGACGATCGATCTGTCCGCGCCGCGAGTCCATCGGCCCACATGGTGGCGTGTCCACCAGCTCGCCCTCATCGCGCTGTACATCGTCGCATCGACCGTCGGCTGGGGGTTCAAAGAGACTTTTCCACGCGGCGAGTCGCTGTGGCTGTTCATCGGCATCGGCTGCGCGTCGGCGGTCGCCGGCGTCGTGCGCGGCCACTGGCTGTTCACCGAGGCCATGAACCGCGCCCGGATTGTCATCGAACAGCGCCGCTCCGCTCGCCTCGTCACCGCGATGGATCTGCTGATTGCCGCGGCCCTCGTGGCGGATGCGCTGCTCATCGCGTCGATTCGCCCGCTGTGGACGGTGCTCGCGATTGGCCTTGCGGTCGGTGTGGCTCTGGCGGCATTGCTGATGGAGCCGGCGACGACCGCCGCCGTATTCGGAGAAAACTGATGATCGCGATCGAAATTCGAGAGCCGGGTGCGCCGGACGTGCTCGTCCCGGCGGAACGGCCCACGCCGGTGCCGCGATCC
>Ga0105240_10011438_pt1 | contig 12360 bp, 12 predicted proteins | sample KBSC54metaG_FD_80426 | JGI IMG/M metagenome (GOLD analysis project Ga0105240, IMG submission 80426) | Corn rhizosphere microbial communities from Kellogg Biological Station, Michigan, USA - KBS C5-4 metaG | ecosystem: Host-associated > Plants > Roots > Rhizosphere > Soil | place: Michigan, USA... | reverse complement strand
GCATTTGCTTCTTCTTCGGTCAGCGGCCGCCCGGGTGCGCGCTCCACCACAAGGCAAAGCACATGCAGAAACTGCTCGATGCGCCGGTGGCAATCCTTCAGCATTCCAATTGGATCGTCGAACCCTGCGTCCGGCTTTGCGCCTATCTGAATTCCCATGCCTATCGTCCCTTCCTAGATTTTAGATGTGTCGTTGACGCTGCAGGCTACCTTTCCATCTCAATCCGGAGTACCGCCGGTTCGCAGTGACTAAGGTCTCTCCCCTGCTAGAATCACGAGCGTGAGCACGCCACGCACCGATCTTTCTCAGGTACTCGCAAAGGCCCCGCTTCTTGCGGATCTCTCGCCAAACGAACTGCAGTTGCTCGCCGCCCGCACCGTGCGAAAGCTCTTCGTCTCCGGTGAATTGCTCTTCTCCGAGGGCGAGCCATGCAACGGACTGCACATCATCGCGCGCGGCAAGGTGCGAATTTTCAAAACGTCTGTCAACGGCCGCGAGCAGGTTCTGGCGGTCAACGGCCCCGGCGACACCGTCGCCGAACTGCCCGTCTTCGATGGCGGCCCCTACCCAGCCTCGGCCAGCGCCACAGAGGACGCTGAGATTGCCTTCATCTCGCGCCACGACTTCCACGCCTACTGCCTCGAACACCCGGAAGTCGCATTGAAGGTGCTCGCGCAGGTGGGCGCACGCCTGCGCAGGCTGGTCGGCATCATCGAAGAGCTCTCGTTCACCACCATTCGCCAGCGCCTCATCGCCATGCTGGTAAAGCTCGCGCAATCGCAAGGCGCCAAAACCGATCGCGGCATCGAGTTCCAGCTCCCATCCACGCACCAGGAACTTGCCAGCCAGCTCGGCACGGTACGCGAACTGATCTCGCGCAACCTGATGCGGCTTCAGGCAGAGGGCCTTTTGGACGTCGATGCGCGCCACATCGTCGTTCGCGACCTCAAGGGCCTGACCGCGCAGCTCGAGTCCGGAAGCTGAACAAATCTCCGCACGAGTGACATAAGTTACTGGCTTCCCGCTCGCAACTCAGTACCGTTGCAGGTGGAGAGTTTCCATGGCCACTGCAACCCAGTCCATTCGTGAGATCGTCGCTTCGCAGGCTTCAGCAGCTTCGGTGCTGCAGCGTTTTGAAATCGACCTTTGTTCCAGTGCAAACCAGTCGTTGACCGAAGCCTGCTCAAGTCAGCAACTCTCGGTGGAGCAGGTGCTCGAAAAGCTCGCAGCGGCTGAAGCGGACCAGAACGGAGCGCCGCCCGTCGACCCCGCCTCGATGTCGCTGGAAAAGCTGGTGCAGCACATCGTTCGACGCCACCACCGGCTGGTGCGGCAGGAGATACCCAGGCTCGCGGAAATTGCACACAAGCTGGCCACCAAACATGGCGAACGCGCGCCGCAGTTAATCCCGATCGACAGGCTTATGGATCAGTTGCAGGGCGAGATGATTGCGCACATCGAAAAAGAGGAGAACGTGCTCTTTCCATACATCGTTCATCTCGATCAGCATCTCGGGCTTGCGCGGCCTCCCGCGAGCGCTTGCTTCCGTAGAGTCACGCAACCCGTGCGGATGATGATGAACGAGCATGAGAACGCCCTCGAGATCCTCGCCCAGCTTCGCAGTCTTACAAACGGATTCACCGCACCCGAGTGGGCATGCGCGAACCACGTCTCATTCCACACCGGCCTGCGTGCATTCGAGAAAGACCTGAAGCAGCACATCCATCTTGAGGATGAAGTGTTGTTTCCCCGTGCAGTAGAGCTGGAAGAATCGATGGCAGAGAAGCTGCAGGACTAATCAGCTGCAAACCACTGCCGGTCCGCCTCAGCCCAGGTAAACGCGGAGCCGAGCCACGATTGTCCCACGGGCGGCTCCGGCACATGCGGCAGCACGGCCCAGATGCCGATGAACGCAAGACCCACAAGGTTCGGAAAGAGCAGAGGAGCCATCGGCGGTGCGCCATTCACCAGCTTGTCCCACACGCTTGCCCCGGGCTCGACGAGATTCGCCTGCACGTGAAACCAGAACCCGAGCACGCCTACCGCGCCCTGCGCCAGCATCACCGCCATGCACAGATCGAGATAGCGCCGCGTCACCGGTGTGACCAGCGGGACGAGAAGGAAACCGGTCGCCAGTGCCGACGAAATCACCGGTATCCACTCGGTGCGCGCGAAGAATCCGTTCGATGCATGATCCGTGAGCGACAGTACGAAATTGCCGAAGAACCCACCCAGCGCCAGCAGAATCACCCAACGTGCCCACTCCGAGGTGCGCACCATGACCATGCGATTCACAAGAAGCAAAAAGCCTAAGCCCGTATAGGCCAGCGGCGCGGCGAATGGCGCCGCATACGTCAGGCTCTTCAGCGTGCGATCGAGAAAGAAGCGGCTTTCCAAGTGGTAGAGCACTCCACCGAGGCCCACGAAAATCGAAAGCCATCCGACAAGGTAGCCGATGTCCCGCCACGGCGCAGTGACATTCCAGATCCAGCGAAGCGCAATCACAATCGCCAGCAGGATGGGCGCGCACATTGAGAAGTAGAGCGGAATGTACTCCGGCCACTTCTGAAAGTGATTGACCGAATGCGCGATGTAGATGTCCGCAGCCAGGATAGCCAGATTCATCGTCACAAACAGTTCCACCCACAACTGCGGATCGTGTGCCCAGCGGATGCGCGGGTCCGCGATGATGCGCTGAACGCCGGGAGCGATGTTATTTGCGCCCATGCTCCCTCCGCAGTTCCTCGGCCTCGTGCTGCAGCTCCGTGTGCTTCAGCAGCAGCTCGTAGTTGCCATGCCACTGCACAAAGTCCGCGCCACCCATGAACGCCCCGTGCTTGCTGGTGCGGCCGTCGTAGTGCCACAGGTTGAAGTAGGTGAAGTCGATGGGATGCGTGAAGGGCGGCCCACTTAGAGAGCCGTCTTTGTGCAGGCCGTCCATGATGGCTTTGGCGGCGAGCACCTTCTCGTTTGTGCTAGCCAGCACGAGTTCAGCCTGCGTGTAGACCCGGTCGATACCAGCCTGAGTATGACACTGCGTGCAGACCTGTTTCATGTTGATCTGCGCCTGCAGATAGTTGGGCCGCTTGGTGCTCACCTCGGCAGCGAGATACCAGCTCAGCCGGTCTGAAGGATTGTGCGTGACTTTCAGGCCGTTGATGCCGCTCATATGGCATGTCGCGCAGGTGGGCACGAACATATCGCGCGTCGTCAGCGTGCGCGGATCAGCATTCAACTTCAGCAAACTGCGCTGCGCGGCGAACATGATGCCATGCTTCGACTCGTTGTAGATCTCCATTTGCGAGTGGTCCGGGCCCATGTGGCATTGCCCGCAGGTCGAAGGCAGCCGCGCCAGCTCGACCGAGCTTGTATGGCGCGAGTGGCACTCCGTGCATGTTCCCACAGTGCCGTCGTTGTTCGGCTTGCCCACGGCATGGCACTGCTCGCACCCCGCGGTCACAGCCGGATGCCCCTCTGGCAGTGTCAGCGGATTCGGCGGCCTCTTTGTGCTTCCTGGCTGATACGTCTCTGCGAAGTTCACCTGCTCTGTCGTCAGACCCTGTGTCCCGTGGACAGCAGCCCAGCTTGGAACAGCATGACGGCTGCGCAGATATTCCTGGTAGATCGGCTCATGACAGCCGCGGCAATTTCCGGCCGTGAGATGCTTGCTGATCACGAATCCGTGGTGATCAATCTTCTCCTGTCCGGCCGCAGGCTGATGACAATCAAGGCAGTTCACGCCCTTCTTCGCGTGATTCGACATCTCGTATTCGTGCACCACCGAGTACTGGAGGCGCGCATGGCACTCCGCGCACTTGCCCGAAGCGCGAACGAAATCCGCGGTGGGCTGATTGGTTTCAACCTGGGGCCGCGCGCGATTGACGAGGAACGCTGCAAGGATAAGCGCAAATGCGCTGACGACCGCGATGAACACAGAGCGGAAGGACATGCGGGATTCCGACCCCCGGGGAATTGGGAAAACACCGCGGACATTCAGGCTCTCGCGGGGATGACCAGAACTTTAGCAGGACCGGCGGCCCGTGCGCATCAAAGCAGGAGGACTTCTCGTGTTGCGGGCGTAGAATGCTGTGCAAATGAATCCACGCATCGAAAGGATCCGCCAGCTACTCGGTGAGTTGGAAGTCGAGAGCGCCACTGCGCCGCGGGGCGACATCGACTTCTCCGCGCTTGAGCTGCCGGATATCATCGGCGAGGTCGTAGACGACCTGCAGCCCATCCTGACCGCTCACGATGCGGCGTTCTACTGGTTCCTCTTCCGGCACTCCATCGCGAAGGATGGCAATCCTCAGATTCGCGTCAGCCGCAGCACCCTACGCCGTGCGGTGGTGAAGTCGTCGTACACCGATGCCGAGGAGAACATGATCTCCTTCGGCAAGGTGCAGGATACGCTGCGCGCGCTCGAGGAGATTGGCGCTATTCAGAAGCTTGGCGAACCGAACAGGCAGGGAACGCTCTATCGCGTGCTGATCCCCGATGAGATCGAGGCCTGCCGGAACTTTCGCGCCGAGCGCCTAGCCGAGGAGACGGAGCTGTTCCCTCTCTCGGACAACGGCGCGCACAAAAAGCGGATGCAAGTCTTTGAACGGGATAGCTACAAGTGCCAACGATGCGAGAAGCAGCTCACGCGGTTCACCGCGACGATGGATTACGTACGGACGCCTGAAGAAGGCGGAGACGAGAGTCCAGAGAATCTCATTACGACCTGTGCCGATTGCAACTCGCTTAGCAGCAACAAGGAATCATGATCCGAGATTAGGAACCACCTGTCGGACCGTTCAGTGCGCTTGTCGTTGGGGCATCAGCTTCCGCAGCGCGTCCGCATAGTGGCCGGGCAGCGGCTTGCGCTTGAGCTGATCGTCGCAGACCACGTGGACTGTCTCACCCTCAGCGAGCAGTGTCGGCTCTGCGCCGTCCGCACCTTTCCGCAGGATGCGATAGGCAAACTTGAGCACCGATCCGCGCAGCAGCGCAGGCCTCGTCTCGATCAGAATCTCGTCGTCGTAGCGCGCCGGCGAGCGATACCGGCAGGTCGCCTCAACCACAGGCAGAATGCACTCGTGCTCTTTTTCAAGCTGGCTGTAGGCCAGCCCCAGCGACCGCAGCAGTTCCACGCGCCCCAGCTCAAACCAGACCAGGTAATTGGCGTAGTAGACGATGCCCATCTGGTCCGTCTCCGCATACCGCACACGCACCTGATGAGTTGTCACTGGCATCTCACGCACTCGCTCACTCACAATTATTCAGGAACAACAGCTGACGAGCTCTTCTAATCCCTAATCCCTGTTCCCGAATCCCTGCTTCTACGGTTTGAGGTGATTGAACATCTGCAGCTTGCTCACATCGTTGAACATGATGAACGCGAAGAACGCGACCAGCACCACAAAGGCCGCCTGGTAAATGCGCTCCTTCACGATCATGTTGATGTCGCGCCGCATGATGCTCTCCACGGCCAGCAGCAGAATCAATCCGCCATCGAGAATCGGGAACGGCAACAAGTTCAAGATGCCGAGATTGAGGCTGATGCTCGCGGCCAGCCCAAACTTCGCCGACCAGTAAGGTTCCTTCACCGCCTGCCCTGCGGCAACGGCGATACCCACCGGCCCCGATAACTGTTTCACCGAGACCTTATGTGTCAGCACCTTCTTCAGCACGTTGACGATGAGCAACGAGCTGGACGCGCAGAAGTCGCGCGATTCGGCAACAGCATTCGAAAAGCTCATCGGCTCGGCGCGCACTGAGAAATCATCCGGTATCGCGCCCTGGAATCCCAACCGCCAGCTTCCATCCTGCTGGTAAGGCTGCACGGAGATCGGCGGCAGGGTCGCGCCGTCCCGCTCGATGGAAAGCGTCACCGGTTTGCCCTTGTCGACCTGCTGCATGTAGTCAACCAGCGGCAACACGGAGTGGAACGTGTGCCCATCCACCGACAGAATTTTGTCGCCCTTTTGCAGACCCGCGCGCTTCACCGGCGAATCGGGGCTTACCTGCTCGATCGCGATCGGGCTCTGCGCATCCTGAATGAACAGCCCCGCCTTGTCCAGATCGTAATGCTGCGGATCGACGCTCGCGGGTAGCTGAAGCGACGTCTGAATCGTCGAGCCGCCGCGGTCTACCGTCACCGGCACCGCACGGCCCTTGTTATCGCCTGCGATGTCGTAGAAGGTCTGGTAGTCGGGATTCGAACGGCTATCGAACTTGGTGACCACGTCTCCGGGCTTCAACCCCGCCTGGTCGGCAACCGAACCGGGAGTGACCCACTCAACCTTCGTGGTGCGGATGTCCGGCACTTCGTGGATGAAATTGAAGTAGATCAGCATCAACACGAACGCGAGGACAAAGTTCGATACCGGTCCGGCCACGCCGATCAGCATGCGCTGCCATCGCGGATGGTTCATGAACGAGCCCGGATCGAAATCGCTCGCATTCTCAGGCCCGGTGCCCGTCTGGATCCCGTCAGGCGTCTCGCCGGTCATCTTCACAAAGCCGCCCAGGGGCAGAAGGCAGACCTTGTAATCCGTGTCGCCGTACCTCACGCCGAAAAGACGAGGACCGAAGCCCACCGAAAAGGCCTCAACGCGGACCCCGCAGAGCTTGGCGACAATAAAGTGGCCGAATTCGTGGACCACCACCATCAAGCCAACAAGGACGATAAAAGCTACTGCGGATACAAAGAAGTCATGCATAAATGTAAAGATTCAAACCTCTGGGCCGCGCAATCCGATGCTGCGGCGACTCGGACTCAGGCGACCAGCGCGTGAGCCTTTTCCCGCGCTTCCCGGTCCGAGGCCAGCACCTCTGCAATGGTGGCGGGGTGCGACTCGGGGGTGGACGCAAGCACTTTTTCAATTGTACCCGCTATCCCAATAAATGGGATTCTGCGCGCCAGGAAGGCCTCGACCGCCACTTCGTCCGCCGCATTCAGGGCGATGCAGTGGGCGCCGCCCTTCTCCGCCGCCTCGTAGGCCAGCCGAAGGCAAGGGAAGCGCTCGAAATCAGGCTCCTCAAAATCAAGGTGCCGCAGGGCAGCCAGATCGAAGGTCAGATTCGATGCCGGACGCTCTGGGTAGGCCAGGGCATATAGAATCGGCAGGCGCATGTCGGTCACCGAGATCTGCGCCAGGATCGACCCATCTACGTACTCGACCAGCGAATGCACCGTCGACTGCGGATGAATCGTCACGCGCACCTGGCTCGACGGCACATCGAAGAGCCGACAGGCCTCGATGATCTCCAGGCCCTTGTTCAGCATCGTGGCCGAGTCGATCGTGATCCGCCGACCCATCACCCATGTCGGGTGCTTCAGAGCCTGCTCGGGGGTAATGGTCGCGAAATCAGCCAGCGGAGTCTTGCGAAACGGGCCGCCCGACGCCGTCAGCCAGATGAACTTAACCGCTTTGTGGTCGCCCACCCGCATGCATTGATGCACGGCGTTGTGCTCGCTGTCGATGGGCAGAATAGGAACGTTGCGCTCGCGCGCTGCCGCCGTCAGAATCTCACCCGCCGCAACCATGCATTCCTTGTTGGCGAGGCCGACAGGCTTACCAGCCAGAATCGCCGCGTGCGTCGCCTCAAGTCCAGCAACCCCCACGATGGCGGAGACCACGAAGTCCGCCTCCGGATGCGTGGAGCAGACGACGGTGCCTTCGCTGCCGTGAACGACCTGCGTCCCCGAGATGCCGGCCCCGTTCAACCGTTTGCACAGCCCAGCTGCCAGCTCCTCGGTCGCCATCGACATAACCTTAGGCCGCCAGCGCACCGCCTGCGCAAAAGCCTCATCGGCATTGCGGCCAGCCGCAAGCGTCGCCACCTGGTAGCGATCTGGAAACTGCTCAACGATGGAGAGGGTACTCTGGCCGATGGAGCCGGTAGAACCGAGGATGGCGAGGCGTTTCAAGATTTCGGAAGGTCCCTATAGGTCATTTTACTTTGAGGTTTCGCCGGCCCAGACTTCGCGCTGCTTCTGCCAATTCTGTTCGAAAACCTCAGACTCGCGGACCAGGCGGCTAAACTCCGGTTGGTCCAGAACAGTAAGGTATTCCGGTTGGGGCTTGTACGGAACTTCCAGCCAGGATAGAGAAGGCCTGAACTCCAACTTTCGCGGATGCTCCGCACTTACATCGTCATGCACAACAAAGAAGCCCGGATCGTCGGTGTACACAACGACGGTCACCTCTGCTGCCACCTTTACCCGAATGCGCTCTTCGCTGCCGGGCACCATTCTAAAAATGTCCGGATCGATTGGATGAGCCCGGATTTTAGCCACAGTTTTCGGGCTGCGAGAGTGATGGTCATCCAGCAATTCGAAGAAACGATTGAAGGCTTCCGCTTCGTTCGGGAATCGGTTGAGGATCATGTTCCGATAGCCCGAGGTGGGCTCTAAATAGTGCAGCCTGTACGCGACCCACTCGTGAAAGTCAGCCGGCAGCAACTTCTGAGGTTGGTCCCTGTGCATACTGTAGCCGCTGATGAAGTGATACATGTAGCTCAACGAGCGCTCCCCGAGATACATGTTCGGCATTTGTCGAATCTGTTCGAGTATGTTGCCTTCAATGATTCGAAGCATAGAGGCTTACCTTCTGCTGGATGATTACTCGCAAGCCATTCATTTAATTGAAGTTTAGAACCGGGTTCGTATGACCTGAGCGTACCACAGCACCGGAGCCGCCAGCAGCAGCGCATCGATCCTGTCCAGGATGCCGCCGTGCCCCGGCAACAGCGTTCCAGAGTCCTTCACTCCAGCCGAACGCTTCAGCGCCGATTCCGCCAGATCCCCCACCTGCGCCGCCACATTCACCACTAGAGCCAAAACCAGCCAATACCACCAAGGCGCGTCGGAGTAGGAGAGCTTCACTGAGTTCCACTGCGCCAGGTACGTGCTCAGCGCCAGCAGGATTCCCGCCACCGCCATCGCGCCTGCAACGGACCCGATCGCGCCCGCCCACGTCTTATTCGGGCTCAGGTTCGGAGCCAGCTTGCTCCTCCCAAATGCCCTGCCTGCGTACATGGCCACCGTATCGCCCGCCCATACAGTCAAAAACAAGAATGCCAGTAGAGACGGCCCGTTCGTCGCCTCGCGCAGCATGGGAATCGGCAGCAAAGTCAGCCCCAGATAGAAGAGCGCAAACACCGACGAGGTCGCATCCGCAAGCGCCCGCTCCACTGGGCTGGCGAAGGTGCAATACACCAGCACCACGATGCAGAAAAGTCCGAAAATCGTGGCCGTTTCATCTGGCCATTGGTAGTTTCCGGCAAAGAGCAGGGCGATCGTGCCCAGCGTCAGCACCTTTGGCGGTTTGGCCCCGCGCTGCTCGGTCAATGCCAGGAACTCCCACGCCGCCAGCATCGCCACGCCCGCAACAACCGCCGTGATCAGCCACATGGGGCCGATAAACACCAGGACCAGCACCAGCGGCGCCAGAATCAGAGCGGTCAGGACTCGTTTCATTCCAGGGTTGAGAATACACGCTGGACCCGCCCCCACGAAGACCCGGCCCAGTGCCGATCACATCGACGCCCTACCGCTTTGGCCACTCCCATTTGGGAGTGTTGAATAGAGTCGCCCCCGCCAGCACCGTCTCGCCGAACGACTTCTCCAGATGCAGCCGATTGCAGTTCCGAGTCTGCTCCAGAGTCTCAATGAGCCGCGGCGAATGCGACACTACGATCAGTTGCGTGCGTTCCGCCGCGTGCGCAATCAACCGCGCCAGCGCCGGCAGCAAATCAGGATGCAGGCTCGTTTCCGGCTCGTTCAGCACCATCAGTTCCGGAGGTCTCGGCGTCAGAAGCGCCGCGGTCCACAGCAGATAACGCAGCGTGCCGTCTGAAAGCTCCGAAGCGCCCAGCGGCCGAAGCAGTCCATGCTGCCTGAGCTGAACCTCGAAGCGTCCGGCCTGCTGATCGACCGCAACACGGCTCCCCGGAAACGCGTCGTCAATGGTCCGGTCCAGTTCCTCACGGCCTCCGAAGAGGCGAATCGTCTCCAGCGCAGCCGGCAGATCGGTGCCGTCATTGTTCAGAACCGGCGTAAACGTACCCACCTGCGGAATCCGCACCGGCGAAGCCGCGTCCGTTCGGAAGCCCTCATAGAACCGCCAGCCCCGAATGGACTCGCGCACCGCCAGCATCTCCGGAGCGCGCTGCGGATCGGCTATCGTCGCCAGCATGCTGTCGGTCGAGCTCAACTCTTTCGTCAGAAACTCCGGCTCGTCGTGCTTCGCGGTCTTCGCCGGCGCCGTCTGCACCAGGCGATTGTTGCGATCCACCAACACCGTTGCCCGGCGATAGAAGCCTCCGTGCCAGATGCACTCACGCTTGATGGCCGGATCGAGCGGGAACGCCAATTGCGCCGGAGGCGGATAGCCAAGGTCGATGCAATAGCCGTAAGGGTCGCCGGCGAATCCAAGCTTCAGGCTCACCGCTGCCTGACGCGGAGTTCCCTCCACCGAATGCTCACCGCGGCGCACGCTCTTCGCAATCGTCTCGGGCCCTGCCCACAGCGTTGAATGCAGTCCGCCCTCATGCGCGAGCGCCGACACCACTGTATTGAGAGCAGCATCGCCCAGCAGGCGAAGCGCCCGATACAAGCTCGACTTGCCCGTACCGTTCGCCCCCGTGACGAGATTCAGCCGCCCGAGCGGCAGCACCAGCTCCCGCAAAGACCTATAGCCCGACACCGCGAGCGTGTGAATCATGTGTTGGAAAGAATACTTGGTGTGAATGCGCGAGGGAACTGCGAAGGAAGAACTCTAACTCGCCGCGATCTTGATCTGTTCGGCGTCTTCTTCCACTTCGCCGACACTGTCGCTGAGCCCGCCGTATCTGCGCTCTCGTCTTTGGAAAGCTGCGATCGCCTCAAGCAGATGGATGCCGCGGAAATCAGGCCACAGCCGCTCGGTGACGAAGATCTCGGTATACGCAATCTGCCACAGCAGGAAATTCGAAATGCGCATCTCGCCCGAAGTCCGGATCAGCAGATCGGGATCAGGCATGTGCGCGGTGTAGAGGTGGCGATGAAGATCTTCTTCGGTGATGCGCTCAGGAGCAACCTGCTTCTGCTGCATCTCGCGTGCAAGCGCGCGGCAGGCATCCACCATCTCTGAGCGCGCCCCGTAATTCAGGGCCAGCGTCAACGTTGTGCCGGTGTTGCGCGTTGTGGCTTCCTGCGCCCACTGCATCTTGTCCTGCACTTCGCGCGGCAGCTCGTGCACGCGGCCAATGTAGCGAATGCGCACGTTATTGTCGTTCATTCGCTGCACGTTGTTTTCGAGGTAGCTCTTGAGCAGCCGCATCAAGAAATTGACTTCGGCTTTTGGACGTCGAAGATTGTTCTCCAGCGAGAACGCATAGAGCGTGAGCCATGGTAGCCCGATGCGCGACGCGGTCTCCGTCACAAGCTGAACGCTTTTGGCGCCCTGCTGATGGCCGAGGAAGCGCTTCAGCGAACGGTGGCCGGCCCAGCGTCCGTTGCCATCCATGATGATGGCCACGTGCTCCGGCAGCCGCTCCGGCTTAAGCGTGTTCCAGATGGCGCGCTCGTCTGCGCTCAGCTCATCGATCCGCAGCATGCCAGTTGGATGCAAGGAAAATGCCTCGACGGTATTTCTTACGTATTCGGGCATGGGGCCCGTTCCGCATTTCGTGACAGGTAAGCCGGACGGCTCACATGCCTGGCACAGCTTCCGCCGTCACCGCGGTGTCTGCCGATCTCAAGAGCCTCGGCAGGCTGATGAAATCCACGCAACACATTCGAGCCTAGCACAAAGCGGCGAGGCACATGCGGTCCCGAAGGCGCACATGAATCGATCGTCATCTTCGCTGGAGAAGATGGCCGGGCAGCCAGGTTCGAGCGTCAGCTGCCCGCCAAAAAGAGAGACGAAGAGAGATCGTTCCTAGATCAAACTACGCTGTCCGGCGGCGTCCCGTAGCCATATCGCGCACCGATCCATACAGCAGCGTCCGGTGCAGCGAATCGAGATGCGGCAGCATCGCCGCAATCTCCGCCAGGAACGGATCGGCCATGATTGCCGAAACTTCTTCCTCGCGGCGGCTGCGTGAATCGCGGACAAGCTGGCGCATATCGACTTCGAGTGCATCCGCCAGCCGCTCCAGTGAACCGAGCGTCGGAATCGCCTTGCCGTTTTCGATCTTCGAGATGTAGGTGCGGGGCACCTGCATCCGGCTGGCAAGCTGTCGCTGGCTAAGGTGACGTGCTTTGCGAATCTCGCGCACCTGGGCCGCAACCTGCAAACCCGCTTCGGCCGAGGCAGCTGCCGGTGACGGTTGCACAAGTTGGGGGGCTAGGGGTGCCGGCTCCTCGATATCGAGGGGTCTGCGACATTT
>Ga0105240_10011436_pt1 | contig 12361 bp, 6 predicted proteins | sample KBSC54metaG_FD_80426 | JGI IMG/M metagenome (GOLD analysis project Ga0105240, IMG submission 80426) | Corn rhizosphere microbial communities from Kellogg Biological Station, Michigan, USA - KBS C5-4 metaG | ecosystem: Host-associated > Plants > Roots > Rhizosphere > Soil | place: Michigan, USA... | reverse complement strand
CGCCATCGACGTTGAGGCGATCGTCGGGAATGCCGAGCCTGTCGCGGCACGGCAGGACCTGCGCAGCGAAGGCCTCGTTCAGCTCCCACAGGCCGATATCCTCGATCCGGAGGCCATGCCGGTCGAGAAGCCGTGGCACGGCGGCGATCGGGCCGATTCCCATCTCCTCGGGCGCGACACCCGCCACCGCGATCCCGCGATAGGCGCCGAGCGGAGTCAGCCCCTCGCGCTCGGCGACCTTCGCCTCGACGAGCAGCGAGGCGGAGGCCCCGTCCGAAAGCTGGCTGGCATTGCCCGCCGTCACGAACCGCCCCGCGCCCGTCAAGGCGCCGCCCGCCCAGACCGGCTTGAGCTTCGCCAGCCCCTCGATCGTGGTGTCCGCGCGCGGCCCCTCGTCGACGGAGAGCGTGACTTCGCGCCGGCTGGTTTCGCCCGTCGCCTTGTCGGTGACGATCATCTCGGCCGATAGCGGCGCGATCTCGGCGTCGAACCGGCCGGCGGCCTGCGCGGCGCCCGTGCGCTGCTGGCTTTGCAGCGCATAGGCGTCCTGCGCCTCGCGGCTGATGCCATAGCGTTCGGCAACGAGCTCGGCGGTCTCGATCATCGCGACATACATATGCGGGCTCTGCGCGATGACCGCCTGCGATACCGCGCGATAGCCGTTCTTGTGCGCGTTCTGGGTGAGGCTGATCGATTCGACGCCCCCGCCGATCGCCATCTCCATGCCATCATGGACGATCTGCTTGGCAGCGGTCGCAATCGCCATCATGCCCGACGCGCATTGGCGATCGAGCGACATGCCCGCCACACTGGCCGGCAGCCCGGCGGCGGCGGCCGAAAGCCGGCCGATATTGTAGCCCTGCGTCCCCTGCTGCGAGGCGCAGCCCAGGATCACATCCTCGATACGGGCCGGATCGATCCCCGCGCGACGCACGGCTTCGGCCACGGCGTGCCCGGCCAGCCGGGGGGCCTCCGTGTCGTTGAACGCACCGCGATACGCCTTGCCGATCGGGGTGCGGGCGGTCGAAACGATCAGGGCTTCGCGCATTCGGCTCTCCAAGCGGCGCCGGACAGAATGAGGGCGCTCTGCTGCGTGCGCTGTATCGGTCCAGCGCGTCCGGACGGCCATTGCCGATCCGTCATCGCCCGCATCCCGCTCCGGCATCGCACACCCGGCGATGGCCGCTTGACGCACAATCTTTCCTCCATATCATTTATAGGAAAGAATGAGAGGAGAGCGATATGGACGATGCCGCCAAGAAAACCGCCCTCAGGATGATCCCTTATGGCCTTTATGTGCTGACGGCCAGGGAAGCGGATGGCAGCGTCCATGCCGCCACGATCAACTGGGTGACGCAGACGTCCTTCTCCCCGCCCCTCATCGCCATGGGAATCAAAGCCGATTCCGGTGTTTATGCTGCTCTGAAGGCGACCGGAGCCGCCGTGCTCAACATACTCGGCAAGGGCCAGCAGGGCGCGGCCTTCGCCTTCTTCAAGCCCGCCGAGCTCGCCGACGGCACGCTTTCGGGCGAGCCCGTGCACGATGGCGGGAATGGCGTGCCGGTGCTCGACAGCGCGCCCGCCGCGGTGGAATGCAGGCTCGTGCAGATCGTCGAGCAGGGCGACCACCATGTCGTCGTCGCCGAAGTCACCGCCGCCAGCCTGTCGCGGGATATCGAGGGGCGTCCCGACGCCGCCGTGCTGGAAATGAAGGAACTGGGCGAAAAGGTCTTCTACGGCGGCTGATTCCGTCGCCGTTCCGTTTCTGCCGCCAAACAGGATCGATGTCTTCGTGATCAGCCGCTTCGACAGCCTCAAGTTTCGGCACGTTCTCGGCCACTATCCGACGGGTGTCTGCGCGATCACCACGGTCCACGACGGCGAGCCGATCGGCATGACGGTCGGCTCGTTCACGTCGGTCTCTCTGGAGCCGCCGCTGGTCGCCTTCTTTCCCGATCGCAAATCGTCGAGCTGGCGGAAGATCGCAGCGGCGGGGCGTTTCTGCGTCAATGTCCTGGGCCATCACCAGCAGGACGTCTGCGCGGCTCTGGCATCCAAGTCCGGCAATAAATTCGAAGCTCTGTCGTATAGCATGTCCCGTTCCGACCTTCCGGTCATCGACGATGTCGTCGCCTGGATCGATTGCGATCTTCACGCGGTGCACGAAGCCGGCGACCATTACATCGCGATCGGCCGGGTCCATTCGCTCGATGTCGGGCATCCCCACACTCCCTTGCTGTTCCTGCAGGGGAGCTACGGACGGTTCGCATCGATCGGCGTACCCTAATCGGCCGCCAGACTCTCGCCGCGCCATCGACATCGTGGGCCGGCGACGAGCATCCCGGCACAATGCGGTATGGGCGACCGCATCGTCTGTAAATTCCGGTTGCCGGACAGACGCCCTGCTGGCTCCGTCAACGGCAAGGATGGACATCGGCCGCCCCGTTCGATCATGCTGGCGCCGTAAGGCCGGGCTTTGGGGCATGATGGGGGTGAATGAGGACATCAGGGAGACGGAGGCGCTCGGGGCGATTCTTCTCGCCCATCGCCCCCGGCTGCTGGCCTTCCTGCAGGCGATCGGCGCGCGCGACGAGGCTGAGGATCTGCTCCAGGAGGCCTGGATCAAGGTTTCGGCGCTGGGCGATTTCCTGCCCGACGAGCCGCTCTCCTATCTCTTCCGGCTGCTCCACAATCTCCTGCTCGATCGCCGGCGGGGCGATGGCCGCGCCGTCCGGCGCGAGGCGCAATGGGCGCAGGTGCATGCCGGCGATCTCGCCGCGATATCCGACGACCCCGGCGAGGAGCGGCGGTTGATCGGCAGGCAGGAACTTCGCTCGGCCGCCCGGGCGATCGACGCTCTCGGCGAGCCGACCGCCAGCATCTTCCGCCGGCACCGGATCGACGGAGTGACTCAGCGCGTGATCGCTACCGAGTTCGCGATGGGATTGAGCACGGTCGAGAAGCATCTGCGCAAGGCTTACCGTGCGTTGCTCCTGCTGCGGGGGACCGGCGATGAGGCATGAGCCGATCCGTGGCGTCATCGGGGCGTGGAAAGCATGACGGAAACTGTCGATCCGATCGAGGAGGAGGCGCTCGCCTGGCTGATCCGGCTGAAGACGGCCGAGGCCGCCGACTGGGACGCGTTCGCGGCATGGACCGCCGGCGATCCGGCACGCGCCGAGGCCTATTGGCGGCTGGCGGCGGCCAACGCCGAGCTGGGAGAGGCGCTGGCGGCCATGCCGGCGGGCCAGCGCGAAGCCGAGGTCGTCGCGTTTCCGGTTCGCCGCCGATCGGTCGCGACATCGCGCTGGTGGATGCTGGCGGCGTCGATCCTGATCGTCGCGCTCGGCTATGGCGCGATGACCCGCTTGCCCTGGCTTCGCGCCGCGCAGCCCGATGCCATCGAGACCGCCGCCGGCCAGACTCGCGACCTGACGCTCGGGGACGGCACGCGGATCGCGCTCAACGGATCGACCCGGCTGCTGCTCGACCACGCCGATCCGCGGCACGTGCGGATCGAGCGGGGCGAAGCGCTGTTCTCGGTGGCGCATGATGCCCGCCACCCGTTCGCCGTCCAGGCCGGCGAAGCGCGCCTGCAGGATCTCGGCACCCGGTTCGACGTGGTGCGCGACGGGACCGGGCTGCGCGTGGCGGTGGCCGAAGGGGCGGTGCGCTTCGAGCAGGCCGGGACGGTACGGGATCTTCATGCCGGCGATGCCCTTTCGGTGACGCCCGACCAGCAGGCGATGATGGCGCGCGTCGAGCCGGGCGATGTCGCGTCGTGGACGCAGCGCAGGCTGGTCTATGACGGCGCGGCGCTGGCCCGCGTGGCGGCGGACCTTTCCCGCTCGACGGGTGTCGCCGTCACCGTGGCGCCCGCCATCGCCGCCCGTCCGTTCAGCGGCAGCATCCGGTTGAATGCCGACGGCGATGACATGATCGCGCGCGTGGCCGAGATCCTGGATGTGCGGGCCATCCGCCGGAGCGGCGGATGGATGCTCGCGGACGTCCCCTCGCCCACGCGGTGAGATGGGCCGCCCTTCCCATCGCTTTGTCGCTGGCCGCGCCGGCGCAGGCCGCCCCGCGCCCGGTGGACCTGCCGGCCGGGCCACTCGGCCGCTCGCTGGCGCTGCTCGCGCGGCAGGCGGACGCCGACATCGGCACGATCGATGCCGGTCTGGCGGCGGAGCCCGCCCCCGCCGTGCGCGGCACGCTTTCGGCCCGGGCCGCGCTCGACCGGCTGCTCGCGCGGAGTGACGGCATGGCGATCCGCATGCCACGCGGCGGCTGGCGGATCGTCCGGCGCCCGCGCGATCCGGGATTGCCCTTCCGACCGTTCGTGACCGCGACGTCGCGCGATCCCATCGTGGTGATCGGATCGAAGCGGGCCACGCCCTTCGCCCTCTATCCCGGCACCGCGCACATCCTGTCGCCGGCGGACCTCACGCCCGCCGGCGCGCTGCCCGGCAGCATCACGCTCGACCAGCGGATCGCGAGCGTCGCATCCACCCATTTCGGGCCAGGCCGCGACAAGCTGTTCGTGCGCGGCATGGCCGATTCCGGCTTCACCGGGCCGAGCCAGTCCACCACCGGCCAATATCTCGACGACACCCGGCTCACCTACAATGCGCCGGACCCCGATTTGCGGCTCTACGACATCGCCGCGATCGAGGTTCTCGAGGGGCCGCAGGGCACGCTCTACGGCGCGGGCTCGCTGGGCGGCGTGGTGCGGGTGGCAACGGTGCGTCCCATCCTCGATCGCTTCGCGGCCTCGATCGCGGGCGGGGTGGCGACCACCGCGCATGGCGATCCGGGCGGGGACCTCGCCGGCGTGCTGAACCTGCCGCTGGCCCATGGCGACGCCGCCCTGCGGCTGGTCGGCTACAGGGTGCGCGATGGCGGCTATATCGACAATCCCCTGCTCGGCCGCCGCGACGTCAACGGGGTCACCACCGCAGGCGGGCGCGCCGCCCTCCGCATCCGGGCCGGAGACTGGACGATCGACCTCGGCGGCGCCGGCCAGGCGATCCGAGGTGACGATGCGCAATGGGCGGACGGCGACGCATCCCCCCTCACACGGCACACCGCCGAACGCCTGCCCTATCGCAACGATTATGCGCTCGGCGACCTGACGATGACGCGCGACTGGGGCGGCCTGCATCTCGTCTCGGCCAACGGCATCACCCGCCAGCACCTTGTCCAGACCTTCGACGCGACCGAATATGCGCTGCCCGCGATGGTCCGGCAGCGGGACCGCATCGCCATGCTGTCCAGCGAGACCCGCCTGTCGCGGCGCGGTTCGGACGGAACGGGCTGGGTGATCGGCCTCAGCCTGCTCGACAATCGCAGCCGGCTCGGCCGCATCGGGATCGACGCGAATGGCGGCACGACCCCGCGCGAGGCCCTGGACAACCATGTCCGGGAGATCACCCTGTTCGGCGAGGCCGGCATCGCGATCGGCGCGGGCATCGTCGCCACGCCCGGCCTCCGGCTGACGGCGGCGCGCGTGCAGGGCGATGCCGCCGCCTATATCGAGGCCAGCACCATCCCGATCTTCGGCGGGCCGGTGAGCGCGCGCGGCAGGCACACCGAAGGCCATGCGCTGCCCAGCCTCGCGCTGTCGGGCCAGCCGGTCGACGGGCTGCTGCTGTTCGCGCGCTACGAGCAGGGCTTCCGGCCGGGCGGCTTCGGCATCAGCAGCACGCGGGCGCGTAGCTATGGCGGCGACCATGTCGGGACGATCGAGGCGGGCCTGCGCTTCCGGCCGCGCGACGGCACGCTCGACCTGTCGCTGACGCTCGCCCACACGCATTGGCGCGATATCCTCGCCGAGGTGGTGACGCAGGGCGGCGACCCCATCACCGAGAATATCGGCGATGGCCATATCGACGCGATCGAGGCCGAAGCCGGCTGGCGCCCGATGGAGGGCCTGCGCCTGGATGCGGGGCTGTTCCTCAACCGCAGCCGGCTCACCGATCCGGCGTTCGATTCCGTCCTCGTGCGCGGATCGGCCTTGCCCAACGTCGCGCGGTTCGGGGCGCAGGCGGGGCTCGACCACCGCCTCGCCCTCTCGGACGGCCTGGCCCTGACGACCTCCGTCCATGCCCGCTGGCATGGCGGCTCGCACATCGGCGCTGGCCCCGTGCTGGATGCCGCCCAGGGCCGCTATCTCGACGACGACGTCACCATGCGGATCGGCGGCACCGCGCGCGGGGTGAGCGTGGAGATCACCAACCTGCAGGACAGCCACGCCAATCGCTTCGCCTTCGGCACGCCCTATCGCCTCTACGATCCGCAGGCGACGCCGCCCCGGCCCCGCACGATCCGCATCCGTTTCGACGCCAGCCTCTAGGCGCCGTCACAAATTTTTCGTCGCGGAGCCATCGAACCGTAAGGTGTCGCCCGCCGCATGGCGTCCTGCTCGTAGAAACGGGGCAGACGCGGGATACGCGGATGATGAGGGGCAACACCGGAACGCCGGACAGCGGCGCCGATCGAAGGGGGTTCGCGGCCGCATCGCCGGCCGCGTCCGCCCGCTGCCGCCCATCGGCCGCCACCCGCATGACGCCACCTGATCACCCATCCCGCCAGTCCATCCTTCGGGGGCCTTCATGTCGCGTTCGAGCAGCCGTCTTCGTTCCAGGTCGCGTCTCTTCCTCACCACCAGCCTGAGCGGCGCGATCGCCGCGGCGGCGCTGGCGCTGCCGTCCGCCGCTTATGCCGCCGACGAATGCGGCACGCCGGCCGGCGGCGTGGTGACCTGCGCGCCCACCGGCAATCCCTATGGCACCGGCATTCGCTATGCGGTGTCGGACACCGATCCGGTGCAGGACCTGACCATCAAGCTCGACGACGGCGTCGCCATCGATGCATCGGGCGACGGCAATGCCGGCATCCGCGCGATCAACGGCAGCACCGCCGGCGCGCTGACCGTCTCGGGCGCGGGCAGCACCATCCACACCAGCGGGAGCAACGCCGCCGGCATCTTCGCGCTGAACAACAATCCGGCCTCGACCGGCGGCGTCACGGTCGCGGCGGGCGACGTCTCGACCAGCGGCTATCGCTCGGACGGCATCTACGCCTCGACCAATTACGGCGGCAGCGGCGACGTCTCGATCACGGCCCACGACGTGACCGTCTCGGGCGCGGCGTCCACCGGCATCGTCGCCTCCACCCAGACCGGGGACATCGCGATCGACGTCGCCCATGTGAAGGCCAGCGGTGATGGCGGCCAGGGCATCAACGCCGTCGCCAATTACGGCGACCTCACCATCAACGCCGGCCAGGTCGAGACCAGCGGCACGGCCGGGCGCGGCATCTCGGCTTATTCGGCGGGCACGACCAACGTGACGGTCGGCAGCCTCAGCACCACGGGCGCCGGAGTGTATGGCGAGGGCGGCGACGCCGGCGGCATCATGGCGGTGGGCACGGCGGTGAACGTCAACGTCTCCGGCGCGGTGAGCACCGCCGGGGATTATGCGGTGGGCATCTACGCCCACACCAACCATGTCGCGAGCGATGCCACGATCGGCAATCCGGACATCAATGTCAGCGCCGGCAGCGTCTCCACCCAGGGCTTCGCGTCGGACGCCATCCATGCGGTCAACACCGCCTATAATGGCGACGTCAACGTCACCGTCGGCGACGTCTCGACCAAGGGCGACTATGCCTGGGGCGTCTATGCCGCCGCGCAATACGGCAATGTCGCGGTCAAGACCGGGCAGGTGACGACCAGCGGCGCCGGCGGCACCGGCATCATCGCGCTCGCCAACGGTTTCGTGCAGGTCGATGCGGCCGGCGTGACGACCACGGGCGACAACGCCGCCGGCATCCATACCCAGACCGGCAACGCCTGGCTCAGCGGCACGCAGATCAAGGCGGGTTCGGTCTCGACCAGCGGCGCCAATTCGAACGGGATCGAGGCGCAGTCGATCTATGGCGGCTCGACCATCGGGGTCGATGTCGGCACCGTCTCCACCCAGGGCGACAATTCCAAGGGCATCTACACGGTCTCCGCCGGCGGCACGACGATCTCGGCGGGCGAGGTCACGACCTCCGGCGCCGGGTCCACCGGCATCTACGCGGTCGGCTATGGCGGCCTCGGCAAGGACAATATCATCATCAGCGCCGGCAAGGTGACGACCAGTGGCGATCAGGCCCACGGCATCGTCGCACTCGGCGCGGCGCCCCTCTCCAGCATCCTGATCGACGCATCGCACGTCGCGACCTCCGGCACGCAGGCGATGGGCATCTATGCGAACAGCCGGTCGGGCACGGTGTCGGTCAACGGATCGGACATCCATACCGGCGGCGCCTATTCGTCCGGCATCGTCGCCGTCTCGACCTATGGCAACGTCAACGTCACCGCCGACCACGTCGCCACGGACGGCATCGCCTCGACCGGCATCTACGCCGCCACCAACACGGGCAAGGCGACGATCGCCGCCAGCGACGTGAAGGTGGGCGATTATTCCACCGCCATCGTCGGGATCGGCTCCAGCGTCGCGATCACGACCAGCGGCACGATCGACACCGGCTATCTCGGCAGCGGCATCTACGCCCATTCGACGGACGGCGGCATCACGCTGCACAACGATGCAGCGGTTTCGGCCAGCTATTCCGGCATCCAGCTCACCGCCTTCGGCCAGCGCAGCGACATCGTCGTCGATGGCACGGGCGGGGTCACCAAGTCGGGCGGCATCGCGCACGAAGGCTTCGGGGCGCTCAACATCACCGGCGGCAACATCTCGATCACGCAGGGCGACATCACGACGAGCGGCAGCTTCTCGAACGGCCTCGTCGCGAGCATCGGCAATTATGCCAATTCGCCGACCCATGGCAGCGATACCGCGCATCTGTTCGTCGATCTCCAGAACGTGACGACCGACGGCTATTCCTCCTCCGGCGTGCTGCTCGCCAACGATGCGGTGACCGGCAAGGCCGGGACCGGCGACGCCACCGCCATCGTCCACGGTTCGGTGATCACCCACGGCATGGCCTCCGTCGGCATCGGCGTCTATTCCGCCAACGATGCGGCGCGGGTCCAGTCGAACGTCATCGAGACGGCCGGCGACTTCTCGGACGGCATCCATGTCGACGGCGAATCCGCGACGGTCGACGCCAAGGGCAAGATCGCGACCTTCGGCAACAACGCGCTGGGCATCGGCGCCTATGCCGAGAATGGCGGGATCAAGATCAGCGCCGGGCCGATCGCGACCACGGGCCTCGCCAGCACGGCGATCCGCGCGACCTCGGCCGGCGACATCACCATCAGCGGCACCGGCCCGATCACCACGGGCGGAGCCCATTCGGCCGGCATCCAGGTGGTGGAGAAAGGCCGCCATCGCGAACTCGCCTCCTACATCCCCTACGGAACGGGAACGATCCCGGCGGCCGTCCAGTCGTCCATCGGCCTCTATCCGCGGCAGGACGAAGTGCCCGTCACCGGCAGCACCATCTCGGTTGCGGCGGATTCGGTCGCGACGAGCGGCGATGCCTCCGACGGCATCTTCGTCAGCGCGAGCACCGGCACGACCAGGATCGACACCGGTTCCGTCGCGGTCACGGGCATGGGGTCGACCGGCATCTTCGCCGAGGACAAGGCGATCGTCGCCGACACCGGCAACACCTCGGCCGCCCACGGCAACGCGATCAGCCTCCATGCCTATGACAGCGCCGCCCTGAACGTGCGCGGCGCGGCCGTCTCCAAGGATGGCGACGCGGTGTCGCTGCAGGGCAGCGCCGTGACGCTGACGGTGGCGTCAGGCGGCGGCATCCAGGGCGCGGTCAATGGCGTCGTGATCGACGCGACGCCGCACGTCACCCCGGTCGTCCGCTATTGGGGGCAGACGCCGCAATATTATTACGCGCCGGACCAACCTTTGCCCCCCGCCAATCCCGCGCCCGGCAAGGTGACGGTGTCCAATGCCGGCACCATCGTCGGCGGCACCGGCTATGCCATCACCATCACCGGCGGCAGCGCCGCGATCGACAACAAGGGCACCATCGACGGCGCGCTCAAGCTGGGTTCGGGCGACGACAGCGTCACCAACAGCGGCACGATCCTGGCAGACAAGGACAGCGATTTCGGGGCCGGCAAGGATCTGTTCCGCAACAGCGGCACGCTCCGCATCCTGGGCCATGCCAAGACTGCCGGCCACGTCACCATGCTCGGCCTCGAAGCGTTCGAGAACAGCGGCCTGGTCGATCTGCGCAACGGCCATACCGGCGATACGCTGACCCTGCCGGGCGGCTATGTCGGATCGGGTGGCGCCATGCTCGGCCTCGATTTCTCGGCCGCCACCGGGGCCGCCGACCTGCTCGTGGTCGGCGGTGCGGCGACGGGCAGCACCGGCATCGTCCTCGACGCCAACGGCAGCGCCGCGACATTGACGTCCAGGCCGATCACGCTCGTCAAGGTCGGTGCGGGCAGCGCCGCCAATGCCTTCACGCTCGCCACGCCGGATGTCGGCTTCGTCCATTACGATCTCGCCTTCGACGCGGCGTCCGGCAGTTTCGGCCTGACCTCGCGGGCGGGCGCGGCGGTGCGCCGCCTCGCCAAGATGACCGAGACCGCGCAGTCGATCTGGCGGAAGTCGGCCGATGCCTGGTCCAGCCACATGGCGGAACTGCGCGACGGCGTGCGGCCGGACAGCCGGGTCTGGGGCCAGGCCTATGGCGGCGTCGACAACCGGCGGGGCCATGAAGACGGCGACAATGTCGGCTACCGTCAGGATTATTATGGCTTCCAGGCCGGTCTCGATCTCGCCGGCAAGCGTTCGGACGATGGCCAGGGCGTCGTCTTCGGCCTGACCGGCGGATATCTCTCCAGCCACGTGAACTTCCGCGCCGGCGCCGACCGGGTGCGCTTCGACACGGTGGATATCGGCGCCTATGCCGGCCTGCGCGCCGGGCCGCTCTTCGCCAACCTGCTCGGCCAATATGACCATTACCGGGCCGATGCCCGCAACGGCACCGATCATTGGGACGACAGCTTCAACGGCAACGGTTACGGCGCGCAGGCGGAAATCGGCGCGCGGCTGGGCGGCGACACCGTCTTCGCCGAGCCGGTGGCGAGCCTCGCCTGGCAGAAGACCGATCTCGGTACCCTGCACGCGGAGGGCCAGGCGATCGATTTCGGCCATGGCAGCGCGCTCACCGGCAAGGTCGGCGCGCGGATCGGGGGGACGAGCGAGCTGGGCAAGGGCGGCAAGGCGGTCTTCTATGCCCGCGCAGCCTATGTCCACAATTTTCACGGGCGCGGTTCGGCCCTGCTGGAAAGCGGCGGCACCAGCGATGGCGTCACGTCCGCGAAGCTCGGCAGCTATGGCGAAGGTGCCGTCGGCGTGAACCTGCTGACGGCGGGCCGCCTGTCCGGCTTCATCGAGGGCGATGCCGATGTCGGCGGCGGCCTCAAGGGCGGCGGCGGGCGCGTCGGCATCCGCTTCAAGCTCTGATCCCCCCTTCCGGGAGGCCCCTCGCGAAAGGGGCCTCCCGATCTCATGGCAGGCCCCATGTCGAACCGCAGCGAGACGCCCGAATATACCGCCGAGCAGCCGACCACCGGTCAGCCCTTCGCGCCCGGCGAGGGGCCGGCGGCAAGCGCACCCGGCACCACCAGCATCACCGTCTCGCGCGGCTTCCACGCCTGGCTGCGCGCGCACGGCACCAGCCTCGCGTTCACCTCCTACCAGACCGGCCAGCTTTTCCTGGTGGGCAGCCATCCCAACGGCACCGTCTCGTTCAACCAGCAGAATTTCACCCGCGCCATGGGCGTCTGCTGGATGCCGGGCCGCCTCTATCTGGGCTCGCTGTTCCAGCTCTGGCGGCTGGAGAACATGCTGAAGCCCGGCGAGATCGGCAACCAGGCGTTCGATTCCGTGCTGGTGCCAAGAAACGCCCAGACCACCGGCGACGTCGACATTCACGAGGTCGGCATCGACGCGGACGGCCGGGTGATCTTCGTCAACACCCGCTACAGCTGCCTCGCGACGCTGGACCTCACCCACAGCTTCAAGCCGATCTGGAAGCCGCGCTTCATCTCGAAGCTGGCGCCCGAGGATCGCTGCCACCTGAACGGCCTCGCCATGGACAAGGGCGAACCCCGCTACGTGACGGCGGTCAGCCGCTCGGACGTGCTGTCCGGCTGGCGCGAGCGACGCCACGAGGGCGGCGTGCTGATCGACGTGCGCGACGACCGCATCGTCACCGACCAACTGTCCATGCCGCACAGCCCCCGCGTCGTGGGCGAGATGCTCTACGCGCTCGACAGCGGACGCGGGCAGATCATCCGCATCGATCCCGCGACCGGCGCCAAGACCGATATCGCTTTCTGCCCCGGCTTCCTGCGTGGCCTCGCCAT
>Ga0105240_10011432_pt1 | contig 12365 bp, 10 predicted proteins | sample KBSC54metaG_FD_80426 | JGI IMG/M metagenome (GOLD analysis project Ga0105240, IMG submission 80426) | Corn rhizosphere microbial communities from Kellogg Biological Station, Michigan, USA - KBS C5-4 metaG | ecosystem: Host-associated > Plants > Roots > Rhizosphere > Soil | place: Michigan, USA... | reverse complement strand
GGCTGCGGCCAGGATGGCGTCCTTCGAGAAAAACGCGGACATCAACGGAAAACCCGAGATTGCGAGGACCGCCATGGTCATCGTCCAGAAGGTGATCGGCGTTTTGGTGCGCAGGCCGCCCATTTTGCGCATGTCCTGTTCGCCACCCATCGCGTGAATGACGGACCCGGCCGCCAAGAAGAGCAGCGCCTTGAAGAAGGCGTGCGTCATGAGATGGAAGATGGCGGCAGAGTAGGCAGCGACTCCGCAGCCCAGGAACATGTAGCCGAGCTGCGAGACGGTGGAGTAGGCGAGGACGCGCTTAATGTCGTTCTGGACGAGGCCGATCGTAGCGGCGAAGAGGGCGGTGGCCGCTCCGATGATGGCGACCACGCTGAGCGCGAGTGGCGAGCGATCGAAGATGAAGTGGGTGCGAGCAACCATGTAGACCCCGGCAGTGACCATGGTGGCCGCATGGATGAGGGCTGAGACGGGCGTTGGGCCTTCCATTGCGTCAGGAAGCCAGACGTAGAGGGGAATCTGCGCGCTCTTTCCGGTGGCTCCGATGAACAGGCAGAGGGCGATGGCGGTGGCAGGGCCACCCATAGCAGCGGGCGGAAGGGTTGAGATTAGCCCTTGGATCAGACTGAAGTTGAATGTCCCGCAGTTAGCGAGGAGAAGGAAAAGGCCGATGAGGAAGCCGAAATCGCCGATGCGGTTGACGATGAATGCTTTTTTCCCCGCGTCGGCTGCGGACTTCTTCTGGAACCAGAAGCCGATGAGCAGGTAGGAGGCGAGACCGACGCCTTCCCATCCGACAAACATGAGGAGCGCGTTGCCGGCGAGAACCAGCGTGGTCATGAAGAAGAGGAAGAGATTGAGGTAGGCGAAGTAGCGCCAGTAGCCTTCATCGTCGTGCATGTAGCCGACGGAGTAGATGTGGATGAGAAAGCCTACGCCGGTGATGACGAGGAGCATGATCAGCGAGAGCTGGTCGAGAACGAAGGTGAAATCAACGTTGAAGGAGCCGGCAGTTATCCAGGTGCCGTAGGCCTCGGAATGCGGCAGGGCAGCCCGTGATGCAAGCAGGACAACAAGAAACGATCCCAGCGGAGCGATAAGCGCGATCGCACTGACGATTGTCTTAGGCAGGCGACGACCGAGCAGCCCGTTCAGGACGAATCCGATGAAGGGCAGGAGCGGGATCAGCCAGAGATGGAGAGATTCGTTCATAGTTTCATCAGGTCGATGCGATCGACGGCAAGCGTAGCGCGTGCGCGGAACACGGCAATGATGATGGCCAGGCCAACGGCAGCTTCAGCGGCGGCGACCACCATCACGAAGAAAACGAAGATTTGGCCTTTCACCTCGTGCCATTGATGGGCGAATGTGACGAAGGAAAGATTCACGGCATTCAGCATGAGCTCGATGGACATGAAGACCGTGATGAGATTGCGCTTAATGAGAAACCCGACGACGCCGAGGCAAAAGAGAACGGCGCTGAGGAGCAGATACCAGACGAGGGGAACTTCCTGGGAGACGATGTGCATGGTTTACTTGGGCTCCCTTCCTTCCGCGTCGCCTTTGCGGGCAAGAGCCACGGATCCGAGAATGGCTACGAGAATCAGAACTGAGGTGACTTCGAACGGGAGCAGGAGCTTGGTGAAGAGGACGGCGCTGAGATCGGCGGTACTGGTGATGTGGTCGTCCATGCGGGCGTTTCCGAATCCCTGAAGCTTGATGAAAGCGGTTGCAATGACGGCGAGGATGGCAACCACAGCGGGAAATCCGACGGTTCGGTAGGCGCGGCTGCCCAGCGTGCGTTCTTCACGGCCAGCGTTGAGGAGCATGACGACGAAGGTGAAGAGCACCATGATGGCGCCTGCGTAGACAATGACCTGGGCGGCAGCGAGAAATTCGGCGCCGAGGAGCAGATAGAGAACGGCCAGCGAGACCATGACCACGATCAGCGAGAGCGCGCTGTTGATGGGCTGCTTCTGGAACAGGAGATTGACGGCTCCTGTGAGGCAGAGTGCAGCGAAGATGATGAAAAGGATCAGGTGCATCGTTGAGTCACTTACTGAGGATCACGTTGAGGAAAGGTTGTTTGAAATCCCTTCCGATTCTAACTGAGCGATTGCGGCAAACCCGGTGATTGATGAACACGAAGAGCAGGTTTGCGATGCTCAGCGGTAGGCAAGCCAAAGGCTCGTACCGACGATGTTGAGAATGGCGAGCGGCATGAGCCAACGCCATCCATAGTTCATGAGCTGGTCATAGCGGAAGCGAGGCAGCGTGCCGCGCACCCAGACGTAGAGAAACAGGAAGCTGAAGACCTTGAGTACGAACCAGAAGATAGGGAGGAATGAGCGCAGAACGATGTTGTTCGGAGTGGGCAGAAGATTTCCGAATGGGCTTGTCCAGCCACCGAGGAAAAGCAGCGTTGCGACGCAGCTGACGGTAATCATGTTGGCGTATTCAGCCATGAAAAACATAGCGAATTTCATCGAGCTGTATTCGGTGTGGTAGCCGGCAGTGAGTTCACTTTCGGCCTCGGGGAGGTCGAATGGCGAACGATTGGTTTCGGCGTAGGCAGCCATCAGGTAGATGAAAAAGGCTACGAACTGGAGCCCGCCGAAGAGATTCCAGGTGAGGAGGCCCAGCCTTGACTGGCTGTTGACAATGACGTCCAGGTTTAGCGAGCCGGCACGCATGACGACGCCGACGAGTGAAAGGCCGAGCGCCAGCTCGTAGCTGACGAGCTGGGCGGAGGATCGAAGCGAGCCGAGGAGTGAATACTTGTTGTTGGAGGACCATCCGGCGAGGGCAATGCCGTAAACGCCGATGGAGGTGATGCCCAGGATAACGAGAAGGCCGATGTTGACGTCGGCGATCTGGAAGACGTGGAAATTGCCGGGGCCGTTGATGCCGGGGTCGCCGAAGGGGACAACACCGATGGAGATGAGCGCGCAACTGAGAGCGATGATGGGAGCGAGGAGGTACAGCGGGCGATATACACCGCTTGGGATGATGTCTTCCTTGAGAAAGGATTTTGCTCCGTCGACGAGAGGCTGGAGAAGGCCGAAGGGGCCGACGCGATTTGGTCCCCAGCGATTTTGAATGCGACCGACGAGTTTGCGCTCGAGGAGCACGGTGTAGGCGACGGCCATGAGGAGCACGACGGTCACTACGATGACCTTCAGCACGCTCCACAGGAAAAACTGCAAAATCGTCACGTTCCTTCAGCCCTTTCGGAAAAAGTTCAGCCTGTTACCGCTTCTTGTTTTACTTCGGCCTGATGATGTTCGAGATCCGTGATGCCTTTGCTGTAGCGGCCCAGGGTGCCGGAAGTGAAGAGGCCGTTGTGACTGGGCTTCACCAAGTCAGGACCGCTTGAAGTGAGGGCAGAGATGGGAACGAACCCGGGCTCCGTGCGGACTTCATTCCCGCCGAATAGGTTCAACCTGTCCAGTTTGTACGCGGGCACAAGGCGCTCGATCTCGTCGAGGAGGGCCAGAGGATCGAAGGGGCTCAGCCTGGGTTCGAGTCCGTTGGCGACAAGCCAGACAGCATGTCTATCCGCCTCGCCAGATTGCGCTCCACGTGACTGCCCCAGGTCTGCCCTTACAGAACCTTTGCCGAAGGGAACGAGGTTCTTCACATCTGCGCCCATGCTGCTAGCCAGGCGAACGATGATTTCAAAATCCGGTTTCACGCCGGGTTTGTCCGCTGCCTTTCGCACGAGTTGGAGATCGCCATAGGTGTTTGTCACAGTACCGGTCTTTTCGTACAAACTCGCCGCAGGGAAGACGACGTCGGCTGCAGCTGCTGTCTTCGTGAGGAAAAGATCCTGAACCACCACAAACGTCTTTTTGAGCGAGGCCGGATCCAAGGTGCCGATTTCGAGTGGATTCGCACCTACGATGAGGAGCGCTTGCAGGGAGCCGCCCGCAGCAGAGGAGAGCATCTGCGGCTGGTTCAGTCCGATGGTGTGCGGCATTCCTGGGTATTCTTCGGCGAATGCGTCGTGCGTGCTGACGGGAACGTAGCCGGGGAGACGATCGGGCAGGAGGCCCATGTCAGCAGCGCCGCGGGAATTTGAGTAGTCGCCGAGGTAGGCGAAGCGGAAATTGGGGCGACTGAGGCCCCAAGCGACGAGTTCGTCGACAGCGGAACCGCGGAACTCCGCGCCGAAGATGACGACGAGGTTTTCTTCCGCCAGAAGCGCGTCGCGGAATGCAGGATCGTTGATTTTGGAATCAGTGCCGTTCAGGTATTTTGCGAAGGAAGTGTAGCCTCCGGGGGGAAGGCGGAGAGCAGCCTTGGCCTGGCGTTCAATCTTGATCTGACGCTCGTTGGCAACATAGAGGCGGGCGCGATTGAGGCGGACATTGGTACGTATCGTCCAGGCCAGCAGTGGGTGTTCATTTGTAGGATCACCGCCGATCAGGAGAATCGCGGGCGCGGCGGAGATATCACGCAGGCCTGCAGATCGATCTTGGCTGCCGGCGAGTGCCCGGGCAAACGAAACATAGTCTGTTGTGCGTTCATGGTCGATGTTGCTAGTCCGGAGAACCGTACGCGCGAACTTTTGCAGGAGGTAGTTTTCTTCGTTGGTGGTGCGGTTGGAGCCGATCACTCCAATGGCGCTGCCGCCGCGGGTGTCGCGAATTTCTTTAAGCTTCGCGCCAGCTACTCGGAAGGCGTGTTCCCAGGTGACACGCTCGAGCTTGCCTTCGGCGTTGCGAACTAGAGGAGCAGTGAGGCGTTCCGGGTTTTCGACGAAGTCGAAGCCGAAGCGGCCTTTTCCGCACAGAAAATCGCCATTGATCCCGCTCTTGTCTCGATTGTCGGCCCGGACGATTTCTGCCCCTTCGGAAGACTGGCGGATACCGAGGGTGACTTTGCAGCCGTCTCCGCAGTGGGTGCAGACCGTAGAGACGTGATTCATTTCCCAGGGGCGGGTCTTGTATCGATAACTGCCGCTGGTAAGAGCGCCGACCGGGCAGATATCGATGCACATGCCGCACTGCTCGCAGTCGAGTTGATCACCGCCGTTGGGTGCGATGACGGAGGTGACATTGCGGTTTTGCACGCCGAGGGCCCAGACGTCCATACCTTCTCCACAGACGCGGGTGCAGCGGTAGCAGAGAATGCAACGAGGGCGGTCATAGAAGACTGCGGGGGACCACTGCTGCTCGTCGCGGTGGCGCTTGGCGTCGACCATGAGGCTTTCGCCGGCACCATATTTGAAGGTCATGTCCTGCAACTCGCACTCGCCACCGGCATCGCAGACTGGGCAGTCAAGAGGGTGGTTACCGAGGAGCAGTTCGATAGTGGCTTTGCGAGCTTGTGCGATCTCGGGTGATTCGGTAGTAAAGACCTGGCCTTCGGCCACGGTCGTTGTGCATGCGGTCTGGAGCTTCGGGACTTTTTCCTGACGGACGACACACATGCGGCATGCGGCCTGAAGGCTGAGGCCAGGGTAGTAGCAGAAGGCGGGGATCTCGATGCCGGCTTTGCGACATGCCTCAATGAGCAGCGTCCCTGCGGGAGCGGTCAGCTTCTTGCCATCGACTGTGAAGGTAACGTCTGCCATTGATCTTTTCTGTCCTCTGCTGCTGCCCTGATTGCAGGGGCTAAAGCCCCGATGTGTTTCTGATCCTCTTCGGCACGACTGCAGTCATGCCCTGATATCCGTCCTGGTGCAGAAAAAATGGTTCATACAATCGTGAGCTCGGGTGCACCGTGTTTTGCGAACGGGCAGGGCTTTCCGTCGAGGTGATCTTCGAATTCTTTGCGGAACTTCTTGACGAATCCCAGTGTGGGCATTGCCGCTGCGTCGCCGAGGGGGCAGAAGGTACGGCCCATCATGTTTTCGGCGAGGTAACGGATGTTGTCGATGTCTTTCGCGGTTCCGAAGCCAGCATGGAAGCGCGTAAGGGATTTCTTGAGCCAGTCGGTGCCTTCGCGGCAGGGAATGCACCAGCCGCAACTCTCGTGCTGGTAGAAGCTGATGGTGCGAAGAGCGAACTCGACCATGCAGGTCTGGTCGTCGATGACGACGACGCCACCGGAGCCGAGCATGGAGCCGGCCTTGCCAACCTGGTCGAAGTCCATACCGAGATTCTCGATTTCTTCGGGAAGTAGGACGGGGGTGGATGATCCGCCGGGGACGACGGCTTTGAGGGTGCGGCCACCACGAACTCCGCCGCCAACTTCGTAGATCATCTTCTTGAGGTTGTAGCCCATGGGAAGTTCGTATACGCCCGGGCGCTCGACGTGGCCACTGATGCCGAAGAGACCCGTGCCGCCATTGCGTGGAGAGCCGATTGTTGCGAACGCTGCACCGCCCATGTTGATGACGTGCGGGACAGTAGCGATGGTTTCGGCGTTATTGATTACGGTGGGTCCGCCGTAGAGGCCGACCACGGCAGGGAACGGCGGCTTGATGCGGGGGATGCCGCGCTTGCCTTCGAGAGATTCCATCAGCGCGGATTCTTCGCCGACTTCGTATGCCCCAGCACCGCTCTGGGTGATGATTTGGAATTCGGTGTCGGTGCCGAAGATGTTTTTGCCTAGGAAGCCTTTTGCGTAGGCATCGGCTACGGCTTTCTCCGTGATCTCGAGAAGATAGCGGTATTCGCCTCGGAGATAGATGAAGCCCATCTTCGAGCCGATAGCGAGTCCGGCGATGATGGTGCCTTCGATGACGGAGTGCGGGTCGTGCAGAAAAATGAGGTGGTCTTTGCAGGTGCCTGGCTCGCTCTCGTCGCCATTAATAAGGACGTACTTTGGCTTGGCGGATTGCTTGGGGACGAAGGACCACTTCATGCCGGTAGGAAACCCGGCTCCGCCTCGACCGCGAAGGTTTGAAGCTTTCATCTCCTCGATGACCCAGTCTGGGCCCTGCGCGAGGCATTTGCGGATTGCTTCGTAGCCACCGAGCTCGATGTACTTGTCGATGTCGGCCGCACCCTGGCCAAAGCGCTTGGAGACGACCTTCACTTCATCGGGATGGGAGACGAGCCTAGGCATTCTTCTGGCCCTCGGATTTTCTGCGGTAGTCGGCCAGAATGTTCGGCACAGTTTCGGGAGTTAGATCGTCGTGAAAGTCGTAGTTGACTTGAATGGCGGGAGCCCAGCAGCAAGCGCCGATGCACTCGACTTCTTCGAGAGAGAAGAGGCCGTCGGCGGTTACGCCTTTGTGGCCGATACCGAGCTCTTCCTGGAATTTCTCGAACACGTCGTAGGCGCCGCGGAGCATGCAACTGATATTGGTGCAGACCTGCACGTTGTATTTCCCGGCAGGCTTGAAGCGCAGCATGGAGTAGTAGGTGGCGACGTTGCGAACGTCCAGTTCAGTGATGCCGATGCGGTGAGCCACTTCAGCAATCACCGCGTCGGAGAGATAGCCGATCTCATCCTGCGCGTACAGGAGCATGGGGACCAGCGCTGAGCGGCGAAGAGGATATTTCTCGACAAGCGCATCGAAGCGGGCCGCAAGTTTGGGCGAGAAGATGCTCATGGTCTCTGTACTCATTGCATCAACTCCCTTGCCCACCCTTCTGCTGCCATATCCATTTCTTCCTCGCCGATTGCGCTGCGGAGTTGTCCGGCTTCCGTAAGCTCCAGCATTCCGTTCTGTCCGCTGTCGCGCGACCACATTACCTGCGCGCCGTTGCGTTTCAGGTCGAGCCAGGAGTTCCCATGGCGGACCGTGATTTGATCTTCCCCAAGTTCGACTGTCGCCTGCCTGTCCCCATTAAGCCCGTGCGCCGCGGTGTAGCTGCGAAGCAGGGAGGCAAGCGAAACCCAAAGTTCACGGTAAAGTTGTCCGCCAGAATGTACCTCTAGGCTCGCCTGGCTCAAAAATCATTCCCTCAGGGGCTAAAGCCCCGGATCTTTCAAATTCGCTTGTTTGGTACGCCTGAAGCCGTGCCCTGACGCTTATTCCTCTTCGCTCTCTGCGCGACCTAAAGTCGTGTCCTGATACTCATTTCCTTGTGCTCTCATTGCGACTACAGTTGCGTCTTTTCAAACTCAGCGGTCGATTTCTCCTAAGACGATATCGATTGAGCCGATGACTGCGACGACATCAGCCAGCATGCGGCCTTTGCACATGGTTTCAAGCGCCTGTAAAGCGGCGAAACTCGGATAGCGCATGTGCACGCGATACGGCTTTGCAGTGCCGTCCGAGACGACGTAGTAGCCCATCTCGCCGTGACCGGATTCGATGGCCTGATAGACCTCGCCTGCCGGAACATTGAAGCCCTCGGTCACAATCTTGAAATGATGAATCAGGGCTTCCATCTCCGTCTTCATTTTTTCGCGGTCGGGAAGAACGATTTTTGGCGCGTCGGCTTTGACGGGACCGCCTGGCATTCCGTCGAGTGCCTGTTGAATGATCTTGATGCTCTCCCGCATCTCCTTCAGGCGCACCTCGTACCGTCCCCAACAATCTCCGCGCGTTGAGACAGGTACGTTGAACTGAAATTTCTCGTAGTTCGAATAGGGCATGTCCCGCCGCAGATCCCAGTCGATTCCTGAGGCACGCAAATTTGGCCCGGAAAGAGCGAGCGCTATGGCATCGTCGGCGGACAGGTAGCCGACATCCATCAGCCTGTTGCGGAAGATAGGGTTGCCTGTGAGCAGGTTGGAATACTCGTCGATCTTTTCGGGGAGAGTCTTGATGAACTTCTGAATGCGATCGAAAAGGTCGAGCGGCGGCTCCATGGCGAGACCGCCAATGCGGAAGTAGCTGGTCATCATCCGCTGGCCGGAGACGGCCTCGAAGATGCGGAGAATTTCCTCGCGTTCGCGGAAGGTGTAAAGGAAGACGGTGAGCGCGCCAATGTCCATGGCGTGTGTGCCCAGCCAGATGAGGTGCGAGTTGATGCGCGTCAATTCAGTGAGGAGAACGCGGATCCAGACGGCACGTTCCGGAATTTCGAGACCAAGCAGCTTTTCGACCGCAAGACAGTAACAGAGGTTGTTGGCGAGGGGGCCGAGGTAGTCGACACGATCGGTGAGCGGGACAACCTGCTGGTAGAACTTCGATTCGCAGGTCTTCTCGATGCCGGTGTGGAGGTATCCGATCTCGGGATAGAGACGAACTACGATTTCGCCGTCGATTTCGAGTACGAGGCGGAGCACGCCGTGGGTGGACGGGTGCTGAGGTCCCATATTAAGGACCATGTGCTGGTCACGGGAGCCCTCGGCAGCAGGCGCCTTCCCGATTGGAGTACCTACGTCAAGCATCAGCGATAGCCCTCCACGGGGTAATCCTTGCGTAGGGGATGGCCCACCCATTCTTCGGGCATCAAAATGCGGCGGAGATTTGGGTGGCCTTCAAAACGGATGCCGAATAGATCAAAGACTTCGCGCTCGTAGAAATTGGCGCCCGGGAAGACCGAGGTGATGGACTCAATCGCGGGGTCGCCCTCTGAAACCCAGGTCTTGAGGCGAACGCGCTGTTTAAGAGCATGAGACAGGATGTGGTAGGTGAGCTGGAAGCGGGGATCCGAAGGCAGCCAGTCAACCGCTGTCATGTCTTCGTATGCATTGAAGCCCGCGTCCCTGATCGCTGTCAGGGCCTCGACGATGCTCTCTGAAGGGACGGTGAGGCTGAGTTCGCCGCGATCAAAGAGAGCGTCCACGATGGCTTCTGCATTCCAGGCAACGAGAGCTTTGACGGCAGCGTGACCCGACAACTTCTCGAGCACAGCTTGCTTGCCCGCGATGGTTTCCTGAGGGGCTTCTGCCATTTAAAGGTCCGCCTTGTCCAAGCTCCAATTGAGGATGCCCTTGCGAATGATGTAGTAGAGGCCCACAGCAACGAAGCCAAGGTAGACGATCATCTCCCAGAAACCGAACAAGCGCTGGCCTGTGATATGCGGGAGCTGCCGATAGATGACGGCCCAGGGCATCATGAAAACGGCTTCCACATCGAAGAGGATGAAGAGCATTGCAACCATATAGAAGCGGACGCTGAAGCGCGCTCGAGCATCACCGACGGATTCGATACCGCACTCGTAGGCGGCAAGTTTGACGGGGAGGTTACGATGACGGCCAATGAACCATGAGGCGAGGACCATGATGGCTGCAAGTGCCACAGCAAACAAAACTTGCAGCATCAGAGAAAGATATTGCCAGTGGTAGGGAATCATCCTCGTCCTGTTCGCAGGTGCATCGCTAAAGTAGGCGGCGTTCGCTCTGTGCCGAGTTGGCTCTACTGCGACAGGCCGCTGGTTTGAGCTTAGGTTCCAAAAGTGATCCCGTCAAGAAGGGGAACCCCCGCTCAATCTCACATTTAGAGCCAGAAAACTCCGCATCGGATGGTTCGAGGACACGGAACTGCACGGCGCACACTGTTGCCTCTGTGAAATGTCACTTTTCCTGCATGGATGTATATACGTTGTGCAAGGACGGCTACTGTGAGAAGGATCACAGAACCGCCACAACTCAGCATCGGATCCGGAATGAACGAAGCTCTGGTGTGTGAGCCGAGAAGCGGCCTGGATGGTTAAGAGAATCCGATTGCTCTGGTAGTCTGAGCGTGTGCACCAGCCGCTTCAAAAGTGCCTCCGGTTGCTCCTGAAGAGCACCGCCTTAATAGCAGCAGTTCTGGCAGTTTTCTCTGAAGCACATGCCGGTCCTCCTGAAAAGATCGACATCAATCCCACCTTTACGATCGCAAAGTATGCGCCTGGAGCCCCTATTCACATGGTGGGATACGGAGACATGCGCTTTACTGACCCTTCGGTGAAGATCGGCACAAATCCAAGGGTGAGGAAGTGGCTGGCAGAGCAGATCGGCAGGGTAAATCCTGAACTCTTGATGATCACCGGGGATATGCCTTACTTCGGCGGCCGAAAAGAGGACTGGCAGGTCTACCGAGACGAGACAAAATCGTGGGCTGCGCAGCATATGCTGGTGCTGCCTACGATTGGGAACCACGAAGTTCGCGGGGGCACCGAAAAGGGCATCGCGAATTATTTCGCGAATTACCCGGGGCTGAAAGGGCATCGATACTATTCGGTTCTGATGGGAAGCGTCGAGGTGATCTCGTTGGACATGACGTCGCCTTCGGGGGGAACCAGCACACAGGCAACGTGGTTTGCGGCACAACTGGATCATGTGCCGAAGCAGGTGGAATTTCTCTTCATCATGTACCACACGCCGTGGGTTGTGGATCAGCAATCGCAGCTGTTTACGAATCTGCCGTCGAAGGAGGCGCTTACGTTGCGTCACTTGATGGAGATCCACCTGCATAAATTGCACGCCAAGGTGATTGTGGTGAGCGGGCACATCCACAATTACGAGCGGTTCGAACGAAACGGTGTGGAGTACGTCACCTCGGGCGGTGGGGGGGCTGAGCCATATCCGCTTTTGTTCCGGGGATCGGCAGATCTGTACAGGGACACAGGATTTCCTGTTTATCACTATCTGACGATGGATTACGAACACGGCAAGATCCATGCGGTGATGTGGAAGGTGAAGGATCCGAATGCTGAGACGCTGGACGTGGAGAAAAGGGACGAGTTCACAATCGTTGCCGAACCGGAGAAGACCGGGGTGTACATTCCCTGATTGTTAGGCTCAGTAAGGCGAGCGTAGAGCGGGAGTTTGCCAGGCAGGGAAGAAGTGCCGGTCCAGGCCGGAATTACTGGCCGATCACAAGCACCGCGAAAAGAACCATCCAGGCGAGTCCCATTGCGTGCCAGTACCAAGCTGTGGCGTCCACTGCGATCTGGCGTAGTTCGACCCGCTTCAAGCTGCGAAGGACGGCCAGAGCCACTCCAAGCGCGATGACGCCTGCGATCAAGTGAGCGGCGTGAAGGCCCGTGATGATGTAGAAGAAGTAGCTGGCCGGGGTAGAAGCGTGATTGAATGCGAAGCCCTGAGCGATCAACTGTAGCCAGGCGACCCATTGTCCAACCAGAAAGAGGAGTCCGAGGCCGAGGGTTCCAGCCATCCAGGGGAGAGTCCGCTGCAAAGCGGGATGTCCGAGGCCTAACCATTCTTCGAGGACGTCAATTTCGCGGAAAATGTTCCGGCGAGCGATTTCGATCGTCAAGCTGCTGAGGAGAAGGACTGCGGTATTAAGGAAGAGGATCGGAGGCAGGAGGACGGGATGCCAGTCGCCGATTTGTTCGTGAGTGCGCGGGTCCATGTGTGTGCCGGCCTGACGCGCAAAGAAGAGCGCGACCAGGATGGCAAAAAACATCATGTCCGCGGCGAGGATTGAAAAGACGGAAAAACGAATCTTGTAGAGCAGCTCGCGGGGACCGCGCCGCTCGTGCTGGCGATCGTCGTCTCCGCCGCCACCCCCACCGCCGGTGGGTCGCCGGTCGACTGGCGGTTTGCCGCCGATTCCTGGCTCT
>Ga0105240_10011430_pt1 | contig 12366 bp, 7 predicted proteins | sample KBSC54metaG_FD_80426 | JGI IMG/M metagenome (GOLD analysis project Ga0105240, IMG submission 80426) | Corn rhizosphere microbial communities from Kellogg Biological Station, Michigan, USA - KBS C5-4 metaG | ecosystem: Host-associated > Plants > Roots > Rhizosphere > Soil | place: Michigan, USA... | reverse complement strand
GAAGATCGGGTGATCCTTGCCAAGGTCAGGAATGCCGTCGAGCGTGGTGATGAGCGCATCGCGCTTGACCGTGTTCTCCCCGATCGCCAGCGACAGATCCGGCTTGATGGAAAGATAGGTCGGCTTGTCCGGCCGCTTGAGCGGCGTTGCGCTCGAGGTCGGCAGGTCGATCGGAAGATCGACGGTCGAGAGCGGCGCCGCCACCATGAAGATGATCAGCAGCACCAGCATGACGTCGATGAACGGCGTGACGTTGATCTCGTGCGCTTCCGCGAACTCCTCGTCGTCGTCAAACCCGCCTTCCGCGATCGAAGCGCCCATCGTCTTGACTCCGCTCGCCCTACTCCGCCGCGCGGGAATGCATCACCCCGCTGTTGATGCGGTCGAGGTCGCGCGAGAGCAGCCGCGCCGCCGCGCCCGAGGCGCGGCCGACCAGCTCCAGATAGGTGCGCGTGCCGCGCGCGAAATGGTTGTAGATGATGACGGCGGGAATCGCGGCCACCAGACCAATCGCGGTCGCGAGCAACGCCTCGGCGATGCCGGGCGCGACCACCGCGAGGTTGGTGGTGTGCGACTTCGAGATGTTGATGAAGCTGTTCATGATGCCCCAGACCGTGCCGAACAGGCCGACGAACGGCGCGGTCGAGCCGATGGTCGCAAGCACGCCCATGCCGAAGCGGATGCGGCGCGCGGCAGCCCGCGAGATTTCCGCGAAGCTCAGGGCAGCACGTTCCTTGATGCCGGTGTCGGAATTGACGCCTGCCGACAGCCGCCCCTCATGCATCGCAGCCGCAAGGAAGGTCGACAACACGGTGGTCTTCTTGCCGAGCACCATCTGGGCTTCGGCCAGTGAACGGGCCTCATCAACCTTCTTCAGCGCCGACTTCAGCTTGCGCTGCGCGTAAGCAAGCTCCATCGATTTGGCGATGAATACGGTCCAGGTCAGGAGCGAGGCGAACGCCAGCGCGCACATCACGATCTTGACGATGATGTCGGCCCTGAGAAACATCGCCCACGGCGAAAACTCGAGCGGCGGTTCAGTTGCGGTTGAGACCGTCGGCGGCGCAGCAGTCTCGGACGGCGCCGGAGCCGGAGCCGTGGAGGGCTCGGTCGGCGCCTGCGTGGCGGAAGGTGCTTGGGCAGCAGGCACTTGCGATGGGGCCATCTGCGCGGCGGGCGGGGCCGATGGCTGTGCGGGCGTGGCGGCCGGCTGCTGCGCCGATACAGCCGAGGCCAGCACCATGAACGACAGCACGGTCAGCGATTTAAGAATGGTTCTAAACATTAACGCACTGTCTCCCGCCGATGCGCAGTCGTTAGGCTGGTTATACCAGCCGTTCAAGGCCCCTTCCCCACCGTGATCGGACAAAAGGTCTTGAAGCGCGCTGCAAGGACAGGAAACCCGTTGGCGCGCAACAAGCCTTCATCTTTGGAAGCCTTGGCCTTGGAGGGGCACGCACAAGGTTTAGAGCCGATTGAGCGCGAATTGAACCAGAACCGCTCTAAGTTGACCTGCGTCTAAAACTTGGCTCGCATTAAGGCGGACGCTCACACCTCCGACCAAAGGCGGATGAGATTGTGGTAGATGCCGGTGAGCCTGACGGTTTCCGGATCGTCCCGCCCGAGCCGCTCCACCAGCGCCTGGATCGAATTGTCGAGATCGTAGATCAGGCTGCGCTTATGCGCATCGCGGAGCATGCTTTGCAGCCAGAAGAACGAGGCCACCCTCGCCCCGCGCGTGACCGGCGTCACCAGATGCAGGCTTGAGGCCTGATAAAGCACGAGATCGCCGGCCGGTAGCTTGACCTCGTGCGAGCCGTAGGTGTCTTCGATCACCAGCTCGCCGCCGTCATATTCGTCGGGCTCGGACAGGAACAGCGTCACCGACAGATCGGTGCGGATACGCAATCCCGTGAGCCGGTCGCCGCGCACGGCATTGTCGACATGAATGCCGAAATGATGCCCGTCACTCGCCGTGTAGCGGTTGAACAGCGGCGGGAAGATGTGCAGTGGAATGGCCGCCGACAGAAACCGCGGATTGGCCGTCAGCGCGGAGACGATGCGCTTACCGAGTTTGCGCGCGACCTCGCTGTCGGGCGGCAATTGCTCGTTGCGCTTCACCATGGCCGATTGGGCGCCGGCCGTGGAGCGGCCGTCCTCCCACTCGCTCGCATCCATGACGCGGCGGAACTCCGCCACATCGGCCTTGCTCAGCACGTTTGGAACGCAAACCAGCATCAGTAGCGCGCCGAGAGCACGAGATAGGCGGCGCGTCCAGGCGCTTCCAGCACGAACGGCGCCGAGCTCTGGTACAGCGCGTCGTAGTAAAGCTTGTTGAAGATGTTGTTGACGAACAGCTTCACCGTCCAGTGCTTGTCGATCTTGGCCTCGGCAAAGGCGTCGAAGCGCCAATAGCTCGGGATCGACGTACCCTGGTTGGCCGCGAGCAGCGTGCCGCCATAAACCTTCGAGCGATAGACCGCCTGCCCGCCGAGCTCCCAGATATCGTTGAGCTGATATTTGGTGAGCATGCTGAAGGACTGGTGCGCGATGTTGGCCAGCGGCAGCCCGACATTGCTGGTGTAGAGCAATGGATCGGCCGGCGGCGCCAGCGACTTCGTAACCGCCGACTGCATCAGGACAAGTCCGCCAAACACGCTCCATTTGTCGGTGATCTTGCCGCCGACACCGAGGTCGATGCCGCGAACGTAGTAGGATGCGCCAGCCGTAATGCAGGACACGTTACCCGATCCGCTCGGCGGAGCATATGTGCAGCCAAGCGCCGCCGCCGCGGCGGTGCTGCCGACGTTCTGTGCCTCGCGGGCGTTGTCCTTGGTGGTCTCGAACAATGCCGCCGTCAACAGCAGATGGCGGTTGAACAACTCCCACTTGGTGCCGATCTCGGCGGCCTTGTTCTTTTCCGGGCCGAAAATCTGGGTGTTTCCACCGGCGAGCGATGAATTCAGGCCGCCGTAGGCCGTGCTGGTGCCGTCGAATTCGGCACCGACCGGATTGGCCGAAGTTGCGTAGGCGACATAGACGCTGCCGTTCGGTGCCGGCTTCAAGGTCAAGCCGAGGTTGAAGTCCGGAATGCCGAACTCCGCGGATTGGGTGCCGAATATGTTCGCGGTGGCTCCCGACCCCCAGCCGGCGGTGTTGATCTTGTAATCGTCGTAACGGACGCCGGCGTTGAGGATGACGAGATCATGGTAGTTGGCGGTGTCGAGCAGATAGCCGCTCGCGGTATCTATGCCGATGTTGGTCGGGTGAGCGCCAAGCGCCAAACCATGAGTGAACGGCGTCTCGGCGAATTGCGGCGCGAACACGCTGACGCCGGGCAGCGATCCGGCACCGGTGAAGGCCGCCGTGCCGGTCGTGATTTCCGAAGCTAGGCCGGTGAAGCTGTTAATGGATGACGTCTCGCGATCGACCTCGACGCCGGCAAGCGCCGTATGCTTGAAGCCGAGCCCGTCGTTGAACTTGTAGGTCGCCTCGGTCTGGTTCGCGATGACGTCCGTGACCTGGAATCGGCTCTGCGGGTTGGCCGTGAGCGTTGAGGCTGATAGCGGAGTGACCAACGACGGCGATTCCGGAAGCGTGCCGACATACATCTGGCTCGAGCTCGAATCCCGGAACTTGTTGGTCACGAGCAAGTCAGGCGTGATCTGCACCTCGGCATTGAGGGTGCCGATGTCCTGGCCGGTGCGGAAGAAGTCGCGGTTGACGAAACCGTAGAAATTGTGGCGATCGACACCGAACTCCGGAAACGGACCGCCCGCGGTGGTCGCGGTGCTCGGCCGATAATACGGCACGCCGAAATCCGGAATGCCGGTCAGCTCGGTGTGGATGTAGTTCGCGTCAATTTTAACCGCATCGATCGGCTTCCAGGTGCTCGCAACGAAGGCGCCGTTGCGATTGTCCGTCACATAGTTGCGACCGGCCACGTTGGCGTCCTGAAACAGACCACCGGCGCGAACGGCCAGCGTCGGGCTGATCACCTGGTTGACGTCGAGCGTCACGCGCTTGGTGTTGTCGGTGCCGATGGTGGTGTCTTCGTTGTAGAAGCTCTTCTCGGTGGTCGCCTGCTTGGTCACGATGTTGATCGCGCCACCGGCGGTGCCGCGGCCGGCAAAAGACGAAGCCGGGCCGCGCAGGATTTCGACCTGCTCGGTGAAGAAGTTTTCTCGGACGCTGACGCCGGGGTCGCGCACGCCGTCGATGAAGATGTCGTTGCGGGCGTCGAAGCCGCGGATGAAGAAGCGATCGCCGAAGGCGTTGCCGCCCTCGCCGGTACCGAGCGTCACGCCCGCGGTCGACAGCACGGCCTGCTTCAGATTGGTGGCATTCTTGTCTTCCAGCACCTCCTTGCTCAGCACCGTGACCGACTTCGGTGTGTTCAGGATCGGCTCGGGAAATTTCCCTGACTGTTCGAGATGATCGACCTTGTAGGGGGCTGCCGCATCCGCATAGGGATCGCGGTCGGCCCGCAGTTCGCCGGCGTTCGGAAACGGCACGGGGGCTGCGTGCGTCGGCTGCGCTCGCTGCGCGGCCCGCCGCAAGGCATTGCGTGCGCGGACCTGGTCCGGCGTAGGCCTCGAGGCAGGGCGCGGGCGCGCGGTCGGGGCATCGACCGTCACCGGCGGGAGGTTCGATTGCTGCGCTTCGGCGCCGCCGACCGACGCCACGACGATCAGTCCCGCAACCGCGGAGACCTTCTTGCCGGAGTAACGATCGGCCTCGGTTTCACCCCGATTGATCGCTGCGAACGACCGCAGCGACCGCGGTGCTATTGCACGCCCCATATTCACACGCCCCAAATTTCGAAGTGTTTTCGTTGGTCGCCCGTTTTGGATTCAACGAGCGATTTCGAGTGTGCTATCGGGCGAAAAACGATGGGTCAACGCAACGGCGACACCTGAGATGCTTGAATATTTCCAGATCGGCGCGATTTCGAAATCGCGCGTTCAAAATATCACACTCTCTAATTATTCTAATTCAAAACTGAAATCGTTCTAAAATCAGCGAACCGAAAAGACCAGCGTGGGACAGGGCTTTTCGGTACGCGACAATCGCCGCGCTTTCTCACTCCGCGCTTGGCGGCTTCATCAGCGAGAACAACTCGTCGACGGTCTGTTGCGCGATATAGCGCACGCGATCGGAGTTCTCCAGGCCCGCGATATTGATGCCCTTCACGACAGCCCTGATCTCGTCGCGAAAGTCCGTAAGGAACCGCAGGGGATCGCGCTGCTCGTTGGCGACTCGCGCGATCAGTCCCGTGACCAGGATCTGGCACGCGATCAGTTTGCCGTTCAGCTCGTCCATCAAGTCCCCCGTTTCGGGGGCTGGTATGACCGAGCTTTTGCGAACGAAACAAGGGTGCCGCGCGGTTCTTTAGAGACGTTCTGAAGTACGAAGGACGCGCCGCTACTCGCGATACGCAATCGTCAGGAACGCGCTCAGGCCTTCGCCGACGAGGCCACCGGCGCCGTTGGCGGCGATGAAGTAGCGCTCATTGGTGACGTTCTTGACATTGAGCGCGACGCGCCAGTTCGGCGATTCCCAGCCGACCATGGCGTTGCCGATGACATAGGCCGGAACCGAGTTGACGTTGATGGTGTCGCTATACGTTTTGTCGCGATAGTTCAGGCCGGCGCCAACCTGGAACCCGGAAATGCCGGCGACCGAGAAGGTGTAGGTACTCCAGAGGTTGGCCATGTAGGCCGGCACGCCCTGCGGATGATTGCCGACGGTCGCGATCGACTGCGGCGCCGAGGTGATGACGGCTTCCATCGCGGTCGCATTGGCAAGCAGGTGCCAATGATCGGTGATCCTGGCGTCGAGCGAAGCTTCGACGCCATTGGTGAGCTGGCTGTCGAAGACGATGGTGTCGGTCGCACTGATCAAGGTCGCCACATTGTCGCGCGAGATGTTGAAGGCCGACGTGTTGAGCACGACCCTGTCGTTGAACAGCGAGTATTTGACGCCGGCCTCGTATTGCAGGGCCGATTCCGGCGCGCCGATGCCGTTTTGCGTGTTCTCCGAATTGAAATTGGTGAGATAGCTCTTCGACACGCCGACATAGGGCGAGATGCCCGGGAACAGATGGTAGAGCGTGCCGACATTCCAGCTCACCGGCTGGTCGTTTCGGACCTGCGGGATGCCGGCAATGATGGGCACGCCCGCCGAGGTGAAGCGGCTCGGCGCCGGATTGGCCGCCGAAGTCGGCACTGTGATGAGTGGATCAAGCTCCGTGTTGAACCAGTCCTGGCGGACGCCGAGCCGCAGCTTCCATTTGTCCGTCAGATCCATCTGGTCGGTGGCATAGACGCCATAGAAATCGCCGACGAGATGGTCCTGGTCGCAGGAATGCTTGGCGTCGCACCGGAACGCCAGGCTATTTGGCGAGAGCTCGGGTGGCGTCGGCGCGAAGATGTTGGTGATGTTCGGCAGGTCCGCCGTGGTGCGCGTCGTATCGAGGATCTGGCGCTGATATTCGAAGCCGGTCAGCAACGTGTGACGGATCGAGCCCGTGCCGAACTTCCAGAGCGGCTCGAAATGATAATCATAGAAATTATCGGAATCGTCCTGCGAGCGAAGCTGGCGGCCGACGAGCGAGTCACCGACGATATGCGTTCCGCTCGCGCTCATGCTGTCATTGTTGCGCATGACGTCGATCGAGCGGTTGGTGTAGGAGAAGCTGTTCGTGATGGTCAGGAAGTCCGACACGTCCCATTTGTCCGTGATGGTCGGGCGGACGTAATCCTGATGCGCAAAGGAAAACGGCGTCGAGTATTTCGCGTCGGTCGACACGCCCGTGATCGGCGATCCGTTCAGATAGATCAGGCCGTAGGAATCCGGCGTCTGGCTGATATGGCGGGCATCGAGCGAAAAGCTCAGCGTATGGTCCTCGACATGCCAGACGAATTCCGGCCGCAGCTCATAGTCCTGCGAGCCGAGATCGCGAAAGCCGTCGGAGCGCGAGAAGTAGGAATCGAGCCGGTAGCTCAGCCCCTGCACCGTGGTCGGCCCGGTGACGAAGCTGGAGCTGGAGACGGTGCCGAAGGAGCCGGCCTGGATGCTGCTGCCCCAGTGGAAATCAGCCGACGGCTCGTAGTGCACGATGTTGATGGTGCCGCCGGGCGGGCCGCTGCCGAACAACGCCGAACCCGGCCCCTCGAGGATCTCGACCCGCTTCACGCCGTTCAGCGAATGCGACAGCCCGCCGAGCTGATCGCCATCGGAGAGACCGTCGCTATAGACCTGGGCATTGAGCCCACGGATCAGGAAATGATCGAAATAGCCGAGCGAATCCTGGCCGCCGAAATTGATGCCGCTCGCATTGTAGACGGTATCGCGCAGCGTCGTGACGCCCTGCTGGTTGATGACCTCGCGCGGGACGATCTGCACGCTGACCGGCAGGTCTTCGAGCCTGGTGCCGGTCTTGCCGAGCGAGGCCACCTGTTGCAGTGGCGGCCCGGAATTACCGGCGTTGATCGAACTCGACGAGTCGGCGCCGCTCGTCTGGACCGACGGCGGCCGCTCGGTCGGATGGCGCGCGACTTGAGTCTGGTGCATTTGCGTTCCAGGCGCTGCGCGCCGCGACGATGTGATGGCAGCAGGGCGACGTTTCGGCGTGGGTGCGCTGACGTTGACCGCTGGCAGCTCTTCGCTCGGCCGCGCCTGCTGCTCCGCGGCGCTCTGAGCATTGGCCGGCGTTGCCGATAACGATGCAAGGACGATCAGGCTTGCTGCCGCAAGCCATTGCTTATCGAACGCATCTTTCGCCGAACGGCCGGGCGCAATCGCACGCACCGACGCTAACGCCCCACACATCCACGCCTCACGAAACCGGACCGCCCTGCCCCACCAGATGCACGCGCGAAGCGTCGAACTCGGCACCGGACGAAAATGCCATCCACGCACGCGCAACCTGTGGAGAAGAACCCGCCTGGGCCTACGCCATTCCCGGTCCTCGCTTTTGAATTGTTCTTGTAAGACTTCTAAAAATGATTCTAAGCGTCAGCTCAGAGAAATTGCTTGCGTGTGGCGCGCGCGGAAGCACTCAACGCGATCAGTCAGTAGCGCTCGCAGGGGAGTCGCCCGAAGGCGGCTTACTTCGTCGCGGCGTGATCCGACGAATCGGATAGCGCCTTGATGCGGCACTTGATCTCGCGTAATGCGCCAAGGCTGGTCTCGATCGTTTCCGGCGAGAGGTTCTTCAACACGTCGCCCGCGATCGCATCGCGCAAGCTGTCGAGATCGTCGACAAGCTGCCTGCCATCAGCGGTGAGAAACAGGCGGTTGGCACGACGATCCTTGGGATCATGCCGGCGCTCGAGCAGACCATGCTCCACGAGGCGATCGAGCAGCCGCACCAGCGAGATCGGCTGCAACTCGAGCACGTCGGCGAGATCGACCTGCGACAGGCCCTCCTGCTGGCGCAGACGGAATAGCACGATCCATTGCGCGCGCGTGGTACCGCGACCTTTTGCGCGATGATCGATATAATTGCGCAGAAGCCTCGAACTCTCCACCAACTGCGCAACTAGCTGACGCTTCAGATCGAGCGACATGCCCTTGGCGGTCCTCTCCAAGCTTGCCAAAAGTTTAGGATTCTCAAGCTATAGTGTGTTTACACATAAAGTGCATGCATACTATATGTGTAGACGCCGGGAACGCTTGTTAAGCCCCTCTATTGTTTTTCTTTCGAGCCGAATGGACTGCTATGAAGCGACTGATCCGGTGGATTTTGCTGATCGCGGTTGTCGCCGCTGCTGGCTATTTCGGCTGGCAGCGATTCTACGGTCCTGAGGCCACGGCAAGGGCGGAAGCTGCCCAGAAAGCGACGTCGCACAAGCCCGCCATCCCGGTCAGCATCTCCGACGTTGAAAAGGCTGATTTCCCGGTCTACCTGACCGGCCTCGGCACGGTGCAGGCCTTCAATACCGTGGTCGTGCGAACCCGCGTCGACGGCCAGATCGACAAGATCGCCTTCCAGGAAGGCCAGACGGTGGCTAAGGGCGACCTGCTCGCCGAGATCGATCCGAGACCGTTCCAGGCAACACTCGATCAGGCCAAGGCCAAAAAGGTCCAGGATGAGGCGAACCTCGCCAACGCCAATCTGGACCTGCAGCGCTATACCAGGCTCGGCGAGTTTGCGACGCGCCAGCAGACCGACACCCAGCGCTCCACCGTTGCGCAGTTGACCGCGCAGATTGCGGCCGACGACGCCGCCATCTCCAACGCACAGACCCAGTTCGACTACACCCAGGTCAAATCGCCGATCTCCGGCGTAGTCGGCCTGCGCCAGGTCGATGTCGGCAATATCGTCAATGCGGCGACGCAAACCGGCATCGTCACGGTCACCCAGGTCGAGCCGATCACCGTGATCTTCACCGCGCCCGAAGACCAGCTGCCTTATATCAGCGAGGCCCAGAAAGTGGCGCCGCTGAAAGCCATCGCGATCACGACCGACGGCAAGAAGCCGCTGGCACAAGGAAAGCTCGCGGTGATCAACAATCAGGTCGACACGACCAGCGGGACTATTCGGCTGAAGGCGGTGTTCGACAACAAGGACCACGCGCTGTGGCCGGGCCAGTCGGTTTCGACGCGACTTCTGGTGAGGACGCTGAAGGACGCGACCGTCGTTCCGGATGATGCGGTCCAGCACGGAACCAACGGCCTCTATGCCTATGCGGTCGGCGCAGACAACAAAGCGGAGCTGCGCAAGGTGAAAGTCAGCCAATCCATCGATGGACGCACCGTGGTGGATGAAGGGCTGAAGCCGGGTGAGCGGGTGATCACGGGCGGACAATTCAAGGTCCAGCCGGGTTCCCTGGTCACTACGACGGTGGCAAGCTCTGATTCGGCGGCCCAGGACAAGGTCAAATCGGAATGACCAGTCAGACCGGCGTTAAAGGTGGAGGGATTTCGGCTCCCTTCATCCGCTTTCCGATCGGCACCTCGCTGCTGATGGCGGGTATCCTGTTCGTCGGTCTCGTTGCCTACCCGCAACTGCCGGTCGCGCCGTTGCCGCAGGTCGACTTCCCGACCATTCAGATCACCGCGACGCTCCCGGGCGCGAGCCCCGAGACCATGGCCTCGTCGGTGGCGCAGCCGCTGGAACGACAATTCGCGCAAATCCCGGGCATCGCGCAGATGACCTCGACGAGCTATCTCGGCACGGCCGCGGTCACGATCCAGTTCGACCTCAACCGCTCGATCGACGGCGCCGCCAACGACGTGCAGGGTGCGATCAATGCGGCAAGCGGCCAATTGCCGAAGAATTTGCCGTCGCCGCCGACCTACCGCAAAGTCAACCCGGCGGACTCGCCGATCCTGCTGTTGTCGGCGACTTCAGATGCTCTGCCGCTCACCACGGTGAGCGATGCGGTTGATGCCCAGCTCGCCCAGCAGATCAGCCAGATTTCCGGCGTCGCTCAGGTGATCATCGGTGGCCAGCAAAAGCCCTCGATCCGCGTGCAGATCGATCCGGCCAAGCTCGTGGCCAAGGGCCTGTCGCTGGAGGACGTCCGCAACCAGATCACGATGACGACCGTCGACAGCCCCAAAGGCAACATCGACGGCGACAAGCGCGCCTACACGATCTACGCCAACGACCAGCTGCTCAACGCCGACAAGTGGAACGACGTCATCATCGCCTACCGCAACGGAGCCCCGTTGCGGATCCGCGACATCGGACAGGCGGTGACCGGCCCCGAGGATGCCAAGCAGGCTGCCTGGGCCAACGGCAAACGCGGCGTCTTCCTGGTCATCTTCAAGCAGCCGGGCGCCAACGTCATCGAGACCGTCGACAAGATCAAATCGCTATTGCCGCGGCTGGTGGCCGCGATCCCGCCGGCGATCAAAATCCAGATTATCTCGGACCGCACCCAGACCATCCGCGCGGCCGTCGAGGACGTCCAGTTCACGCTGCTATTGACCATTTTCCTCGTGGTCATGGTCATCTTCATATTCCTGCGCAGTTTCTGGGCCACCGTGATCCCGACGGTGACGGTGCCACTGGCGCTACTTGGCGCCTGCGCGCTGATGTGGGTATTTGGCTACACGCTGGATAATCTGTCGCTGATGGCGCTCACCATCGCGGTCGGCTTCGTGGTCGACGATGCCATCGTGATGCTCGAGAACATATCCCGCTACATCGAGGAGGGCGAAAAGCCTCTTGCCGCGGCCTTCAAGGGCGCGAGCGAAATCGGCTTCACCATCGTCTCGATCAGCGTTTCGCTGGTCGCCGTGCTGATCCCGCTGCTCTTGATGGGCGGCATCATCGGCCGCTTGTTCCGTGAATTCGCGGTGACACTGGCGATGACCATCTTCGTCTCGATGGTGGTGTCGCTGACGCTGACGCCGATGATGGCGTCGCGCTTCCTGCGCTCGCATCATGAAACCCGGCACGGCAAGCTCTATCAATTGAGCGAGCGCGGCTTCGACGCGATGCTGCGCGGCTACGAGCGCGTCCTCGACCTCGCCTTGAGCTGGAGGCGGGTCACGCTGTTGATCTTTTTCGCGACCCTGGCCTTGTCGATCTATCTGTTCGTGATCATCCCCAAGGGCTTCTTCCCGCAGCAGGATAACGGCCTGATCACCGCGACCTCGGAAGCCTCACAGGACATCTCCTTTGAGGCGATGAAGGCCAAGCAGGAAGAGCTGGTCAATATCGTGCTGCAGGATCCTGACGTTGCGACCGCCGCGATGGCGATCGGCGGATCCGGCCGCGCCGGCAACAACGGCAACTTGTTCATCACGCTGAAGCCGCGGGACCAGCGCAAAGCTTCCGCCCAGGAGATCATCACGCGGCTGCGTCCGAAGCTCGCCAAGGTCGAGGGCGCCAACCTCTATATGCAGGCGGCGCAGGACGTGCGCCTTGGCGGCCGCCCGACCCGCACCCAGTTCGAGTTCACGCTGCAGGACGCCAACCTTGCCGAACTGAATCAATGGGCGCCGAAGATCCTCTCCAAGATGCAGACGTTGCCGCAGCTGCGCGACGTCGCGACCGATCAGCAGACGCAGGGCACGACGCTCGAGCTGAAGATCAACCGCGATACCGCCTCGCGCTACGGCATCTATCCGCAGCTGATCGACGACACGCTGTATGACGCCTTCGGCCAGCGCCAGGTGACGCAATACTTCACCCAGCTCAACTCCTATCACGTGATCCTGGAGATCCTGCCGGAGCTGCAAGGCAAGATCGATACGCTCGACAAGCTCTACGTCCGTTCACCGCTCACGGGCGAGCAGGTGCCGCTCTCGACCTTCGCGACCTGGACCAGCGCCCCCGTCCGTCCGCTCTCGATCAGCCACCAGGGCCAATTCCCGGCGATCACCATCAGCTTCAACCTCGCCCAG
>Ga0105240_10011428_pt1 | contig 12367 bp, 12 predicted proteins | sample KBSC54metaG_FD_80426 | JGI IMG/M metagenome (GOLD analysis project Ga0105240, IMG submission 80426) | Corn rhizosphere microbial communities from Kellogg Biological Station, Michigan, USA - KBS C5-4 metaG | ecosystem: Host-associated > Plants > Roots > Rhizosphere > Soil | place: Michigan, USA... | reverse complement strand
TTTTGCGCTACTCCTCGAAAATTGTGACAGTGAGCGCGGTGCCGCCGCGCGAGAGAATCGGCGCGAAAAATAGCACATGCACGCGCTTTGGCAAGGGGTTTTCCGCCTTGTTGGTGGCTGAAAAGCCTTTTTTTCAAGGCTTTTTTGTGAGTGGTCTGCGGAGCGAGCGGCGCACGGCTGTGGAGCAAGCACGCCACGAGCATGCGCGTCCGCGTGCGCGATGCTCCGACTTTCGTTGCGGTGTCAGACGTAAGAGCGTGTTTCGCAACAGCGACGCTGATGCTAGGGCGTGCTCACACTTGCGAGCGCCCAAAGGATGGCGCTGAGCAGCCGGCAAAAACCACGCTTTTTGCCGGCGGCAACGAAGCCGATGTCCGCAAAAGCGCCGCAGGCGACTTTTGCTGATTAATTAGTAGCGCAGCAGAATGAGCACAGCCTGAATCGCGATGCACGCCCACAGCGGGGAGAGATCGATGCCGGCGAGCGCGGGGATCAGGCGGCGGAACGGTCGCAGGATCGGCTCGCAGACACTGGCAAGGACCGACTGCGCGGGTGAGTAGCCGCCGGGTGCGATCAGACTGAGCAGTGCGTAGATGAAGATGGCCCAGAAATAGGTCTCGAGCATCGTTCTCACGATGACGAGCACAATGGACCGCGTCCAGGTCAGGGGATCGGGCCATCCAATGCCGCTCAACGCAGTGATGATCGCGACGTAGGCGGTCGCGACGATGAGCACCGCCACCACCGAGGCGGTGTCGACCTTGCCGACCGGCGGCAGTATCCGTCGCAGCGGCAGGATCAACGGATTGGTGACGCGAACCACGGCCTGACAGATCGGATTGCGGAAGTCGGCCCGTGCCCACTGCAGCAGCAGTCGCGCCAGGACGACGAACAACGCCAGTCGCAGCAGCGTATCGACGATGAATATGATCGCGCTCATCACAACCGGGCTCGCTCTCGCTCAGTTTGTAAGGTTTACAGCGCGCGCGCCGGCCTGGTTCGGTCTGCCCACGACGCCCCCGGTCCTGCCCCGACACGGGCGCCCTGGTGCCCCAAAAATGAACCAGTCCGAACGACTCACTGGGGTCCGCCCACGATCGACCGCCCACCCGCCATAGGCCTTCGCACGAATCGGCCATCCCACATATGGGCCAGCCCACGAATGGACCAGCCCACGAATGGACCAGGCCGTCCCAAGGACCGTGCCCGCGCTCGCCGCGGGCACTCCTGCCCATCAGCGCATGTTGCCGAACTGGGAGGCCAGCTCGCGACTGCGCAATGTTGCCGATTCTAGTGCGCGCGCGACGATCCCGCGAAGGTCCGCTGAGGTAAATGCGCGCAACGCGGCTTCTGTCGTGCCGCCCTTGGAAGTCACCTGTTCGCGCATGCGCGCCAGATCGACGTCGCTCGTGTGAGCGAGCAGCCCCGACCCGTACAGGGTCGCTACCGCAAGGCGGCGCGCGGACTGCGGCTCCAGTCCCAGCTGCGCTGCCGCGTCGGCCATCAGTTCCGCCAGCAGGAAGAAATACGCGGGCCCGCTGCCCGACAGGGCCGTGACGACATCGAGTGCTTCTTCGGACGGCACCCACACGACCTCGCCGCTTGCCTCCATGACGTGCTGCGCAGCGGCGCGATGCGCTGCATCGACGTGCGTGGGTGCGTAGAGACCTGTGGCACCCGCTCCGACGAGCGCGGGCCTGTTGGGCATGGCCCGCACGACCGGTATACCGGAGCCGCACCACGTCTCGAGTGCAGATACCCGGATTCCCGCCGCCACTGACAACACGGTAGGGCGGTTGCGCTGCAGGAGGTCCCGAAGGGGCTCGAGGACCGACTGGGTGTCCTGCGGTTTGACCGCCACCACCACGATGGCAGCGTCGGCAAGGGCAGCCCGATTGTCGGCAGTGGCGCTGATGCCCAACTCCCGCGACAACGATTCACGTGCCGCGGGGACGCTCTCCCCGACGGAGATCTGCTCCGGCCGAGTACCCTGGCGCAGCAGGCCGCCGATCAGCGCCCTGCCCATGTTGCCGCCGCCGAGAATTGCTAGGTGTGTGTTGCTCATTCAGGGGCGATTGTACCGACAGCCCGCGCCGGGCCGGCAGCGTTCAGGCTCGAAAAGATGCTTTTCGCCGCGAAGCGACCGCTAGGCAGTTCAGAGCAGCCGGCAAAAACCACGCTTTTTGCCGGCTGAAACGCAGCCATTGTCCGCAAAAGCGCTGGCCCATTTGGGCCGCAGGCGACTTTTGTGCCGTCCGTCCATGGACGGCACCCTTCGGGTCGACCTTCGGTCGACCAAACGCGCTCCCGGCGCGTTTGTGCCAATAGACTAGGGGCGGGGTCCGAACAGTGCCGTGCCGATGCGTACGCAGGTCGAGCCCTCGAGCACCGCCGCCTCCAGGTCGGCGCTCATGCCCATGGAGAGCGTGTCCAGGCCCGCGCCCTGCGTATTTAGCGCTTCCTGCAGCCGGCGCAGCTTGGCGAACCACATCCGCTGGCGCTCCGGGTCGGATTCTTCCGGGGGGATGCACATCAGGCCTCGCAGCTTCAGGCGCGGCAATGTCGCCATGGAGCGCACGAGCTCCGGCACCTCCTCCGGTGCGGCGCCGGCCTTGCTCTGCTCGGCGGCGATGTTGACCTGGAGACAGACATTCAACGGCCCCGCATGGTATGGCCGCTGCTCGGAGAGGCGTTGCGCGATCCTCAGGCGGTCCACGCCGTGCACCCACGCGAAGCGCTCGGCGACGGGCCGTGTCTTGTTGGCCTGGAGGCGTCCGATGAAGTGCCATTGGAGGGCCGTCGCGGCCGCCAGCGCGTCCTGTTTGGCGAGCGCCTCCTGCAGGTAGCTCTCACCGAACTCAGTCAGGCCCGCCGCGGCTGCGGCGGCCACTGTCTGCGCAGGCTGCCCCTTGCTGACGGCAAGGAGTGTGATGGAGTCGACACTCCGCCCGCATCGGGCGGCGGCTGCAGCTATGCGAGTGCGCGTGTCGTGGATGCGTTCCGGCAAATTCTGCGGATTCATTAACATATGTGACGTAGAAGGGGTCCGTTATACTCGCGCTCGAGTGAAGAGGCTGCGCTCTCGCGCCACGGTCCGCCTCTTTGCTCCCGCCCATCGGCTACGCCTTCCGGGAGCTTTCATGGCCGTCGATATTGCGCAACTGCTGGCGTTCGCCGTCAAGAACAACGCGTCCGACCTGCACCTGTCCTCCGGCGTGCCGCCCATGATCCGGGTGGATGGCGACATGAAGCGCATCAACATGCCGCCGCTGTCGCACAAGGAAGTACACAGCATGGTGTACGACATCATGAACGACAAGCAGCGCAAGGCGTACGAGGAGTTCTTCGAGACCGATTTCTCCTTCGAGATCCCGAAGCTGGCGCGCTTCCGCGTCAATGCCTTCAACCAGAACCGCGGCGCGGGCGCGGTGTTCCGCAACATTCCCTCCGTCATCCTGTCGCTGGATGACCTGAATTCGCCGAAGATCTTCCGCGACCTGTGCATGCTGCCGCGCGGCCTGGTGCTGGTGACCGGGCCGACCGGCTCGGGCAAGTCCACGACGCTCGCCGGCATGGTCAATCACTGCAACGACAACCGGCCGGACCACATCATCACCATCGAGGATCCGATCGAGTTCGTGCATGAATCCAAGCGCTGCCTGGTGAATCAGCGCGAAGTGCACCGCGACACCCTCGGATTCACCGAGGCGCTGCGCTCGGCGCTGCGCGAAGACCCCGATGTCGTGCTGGTCGGAGAAATGCGCGACCTGGAGACGATTCGCCTGGCGCTGACGGCTGCGGAGACCGGGCACCTGGTGTTCGGCACCCTGCACACGAGCTCCGCCGCCAAGACCATCGACCGTATCGTCGATGTGTTCCCCGCTGCGGAGAAGGACATGGTGCGCTCGATGCTGTCGGAGTCGCTGCGGGCGGTGATCTCGCAGACGCTGCTGAAGAAGATCGGCGGCGGCCGCATCGCGGCGCACGAGATCATGATCGGCACCCCCGCGATCCGCAATCTGATCCGCGAGGGCAAGATCGCGCAGATGTACTCCTCCATCCAGACCGGCCAGGCCCAGGGCATGCAGACCCTGGATCAGTGTCTGCAGGATCTGATGCAGAAGGGCCTGGTGAGCAAGGAAGAGGCTCGCTACAAAGCCCAGAACAAAGACGCTCTGTAACGGAGTAGGAACATGGATCGCGATCAAGCCATCAAGCTCATGCAGGACCTCCTGCGGCGCGTGACGGAGAAGAAGGCTTCCGACCTGTTCGTCACGGCCGGCTTTCCTCCGGCGATCAAGATCGACGGCGAGATCCGCCCGCAGAGCGAGCGTGCGCTCACACCTGAGATGTCCGCCACGCTGGTGCGCGCGATCATGAACGACCGCCAGACGAAGGAGTTCGACGCGTCCAAGGAGTGCAACTTCGCGATCGCTCCGCCGGGCATCGGCCGCTTCCGCGTCAGCGCCTTCGTCCAGCAGGGCGCGGTCGGCTGCGTCATCCGCATGATCAACGCGAAGATCCCCAGCTTCGAGGAGCTCGACCTGCCGCCCATCCTGAAGGAGGTCGTGCTGTCCAAGCGCGGGCTGGTGATCATCGTCGGGGGCACCGGCTCGGGAAAATCGACCTCGCTGGCGGCAATGGTGGGCTACCGCAACGAAAAAACACGCGGCCACATCGTAACGATCGAGGACCCGGTCGAGTACGTGCATCAACACAAGGGCTGCGTGATCACCCATCGTGAAGTCGGCGTAGACACCGATTCCTGGCACGCCGCGTTGAAGAACACCCTGCGCCAGGCGCCGGATGTCATCCTGATCGGTGAGATCCGCGACCGCGAGACCATGGAGTACGGCATTCAGTTCGCCGAGACCGGCCACCTGGTGCTGGCGACGCTGCACGCCAACAGCGCCAACCAGGCGCTCGATCGCATCATCAATTTCTTCCCGGACGAGCGGCGCGAGCAGCTCCTGATGGACCTGTCGCTGAACATCCGCGCCCTTGTCTCGCAGCGCCTGATCCCGCGCGAGTCCGGTTCCGGCCGCATCGCCTCCATGGAGATCATGCTCAACTCGCCGCTCATCCAGGACCTGATCTTCAAAGGCGAGGTCGCCAAGATCAAGGAAGTGATGTCGCGCTCCACGCGCTTAGGGATGAAGACCTTCGACCAGTCGCTGTTCGAGCTGTACGAGACCGGGTTCATCTCCTATGAGGATGCGCTGCGCAATGCCGACTCCAAGAACGAGCTGCGGCTGCGCATCAAGCTCGAAAGCAAGCGCGAGGCGAAGAACGTCGATGACGCCGGTGCCTTGCGCATCGTAGAAGAGGAAGGGCAGGGCCGGTCACTGTAGTGACGGGCGCCCTCCAGAGGCAGTGGCCAATGCGAAGCCGAGCGCGGCGCCAGCGCAGCCGCCTGTGAACGACACCGACCCAAAGCTGAGCGCCACGGGTACGCAGGCCGTTCTCGGCGGCGGCGCCGATCCCTACCCGGGCTCCGGCAACGGTCACCCGACCCTCAACACCAAGCCGCTGTTCAAGCTGATGGTGGAGAAGAAGGCGTCCGACCTGTTCTTCACCTCCAACGCCCCGATCAAGATCAAGATCGAGGGACAGATCCTGCCCGTCAACAAGCAGGTGCTCACGCCCGAGACCGTGCGGCAGACGGCGTTCGCGCTGATGTCGGCGGAACAGCGCGACTACTTCATTCGCGAGTTCGAGCTCGATTTCGCCATCTCCGAGCCCGGGCTGGGACGTTTCCGTGTCAACGTTTTCATGCAGCGCGGCTATCCCGCGATGGTTCTGCGGTACATCACGGCGGACATGCCCAAGCTGGAGAGCCTCGGGCTGCCCTCGATCGTCACCGATCTCGTCCTGCAGAAGCGCGGCCTGATTCTGATGGTCGGCTCGACCGGCTCGGGCAAGTCCACCACCCTTGCCGCGATGATCAACTACCGCAACGAGACCTCCTCCGACCATATCGTCACCATCGAGGATCCGATCGAGTTCCTGCACGCCAACAAGCGCTCGATCGTCAATCAGCGCGAAGTCGGCATCGACACGAAGACGTACGCCAGAGCCCTGCGCGGCGTGGTGCGTGCGGCTCCGGATGTCATCCTGATCGGTGAAATCCGCGATCGCGAGAGCATGGAGGCCGCCATCCACCTCGCCGGCACGGGCCATCTCGTGCTCGCCACGATGCACGCGAACAACTGTGCCGAGTCGCTCGACCGCATCATCAACATGTTCCCGCGCGAGCAGCACAACCAGATCTTTCTGGACCTGTCGCAGTATCTGCGCGCGATCCTCGCCCAGCGCCTGGTCATGGGGCGTGACGGCCGGCGCGTCGCCGCCGTGGAAGTCATGCTCAACACCCCGCACATCCAGGAGCTGGTCAAGAAGGGCGACGTGATGGCCATCAAGGAGGCCATCTCCAACAGCGGCGAGCGGGGAATTCAGAGCTTCGACGTCTCGCTCCACGAGCTGTACAAGCAGCAGCGCGTCGAGCTGGAGGAAGCGCTGGCGAACGCGGACTCGCGCGCCAACCTGGAAGCGAAGATCAACTTCGGTTGATATCCCCGGACGTGCCATGGGGCGCGCTGCCGATAGAGTCCGTCCAGGCGCAGCCAGGCAGGGACGGTGGGCTCGCCCGCGGCTCTATTCGAAGACGGTGTACGCGTCGAACACCGGCCCGTCGACACACACCCGCTTCATGGCGGGGCCGTCGGGGGTCTGCACGAGCACGGTGCAGCCGGCGCAGCCGCCGACGGCACAGGCCATGAACTCCTCGAGCGATACCTGGCACGGGATGCCGTAGCGGCGCGCAACCTGTGCGCAGGCCTCGAGCATCGGTGTCGGTCCGCAAGCGAAGATCTCAACCTGCGCCAGCTCTTGCGGGCCCAGCGTGGCGAGCCACTCATCCGCCAGCGCAGGCACATAGCCGTCGTAGCAGCCGGCGAAGCCGGCCTTGGTCGCGAGCCGGCTGGCGATTCCCCACTCTTCCAGCAGAGGCATGCAGGCAATGCTGCCCGCCGGCATGCCGGCGACGATGATGCGGGAGGGGCGCGCCCGGAACGGGAAAGGGATTTCCGAGCCCATCAGCACCAGGGGCTTCCAGTCGGCATCGCCGCGGGCCCGCAGTCGATCCGACAGAAAGACCATGGGCGGAATACCGACCCCGCCCCCGATCAGCAGCGGCCGGGGGCGTTCCGGATGCGGCACGAACGGCTTGCCTATCGGGCCCAGCGTGCTCAGGGTGTCTCCGGCTTTGCGCGCCGCCAGGGCGTGCAGGCCCGGGCCGACGATTTTATAGAGCACTTCGATCCAACCGGCGGCCGCATCGGCGCGCATGATGGAGAGCGGCCGGCGCATAGGGATCGCGGCGTCGCACGCGATGTGCGCGAAGCTCCCCGGCTGGGCGTGCGTGGCGCACTTGGGTGCCGCCACTCGCAGAACGTACTGATTGCCGTCGTAGGCGGTCTGCTGCAGGACGCGTGCGTCCTCCAGGAAAATCGTGCCGCGGGTTTCCTTCATGAGCGAGTGCCGATCACCTCGGCGAGGACTGCCATCCGCACCGCCACTCCATTGCGCACCTGGTCCCGGATCACCGACTGCGGGCCGTCCGCCACATCGGAAGCGATCTCGATCCCGCGGTTCATCGGCTGGGGGTGCATGACGAGAGCATCGGGCTTGGCGAGGGCGAGGCGCTCCGGATTGAGGCCGTAGCGGGCGAAGTAGCGGTCTGCGTCCGGCAGGTCGGCCTGGCCCATGCGCTCCTTCTGGATGCGCAGCATCATCACGACGTCGACGTCCTTGAGTCCCGCCTTGAGGGTCGTGTGGCGCGCGCAGCCTTCGAACTCCTGCGGCTCCGGCAGCAGCGAAGGAGGTGCCACGATCCGCAGGTCGGGAACCCCCAACTTGCGGAACGCGTGGTACGCCGATCTGGCGACCCGGGAGTGGCGGATATCCCCGACGATCGCAATGCTCAGCCGGTCGAAGTGCGGCTTGTGCTGGCGCACGGTGAGCGCGTCGAGGAGTCCCTGCGTCGGATGCGATACGTGTGCTTCTCCGGCAGAGAGCACGCTGACGTGAGGGGCGACGTTGTCGGCTACGAGAGTGGGCACTCCGGCTTCCGCGTCTCGGATCACCATTACATCGACGTGCAGCGACTGCAGCGTGAAAATCGTGTCCAACATGCTCTCGCCCTTGACGCGGGAGGAGAGCTGGACTTCCAGGTTGACGACATCCGCGCCCAGCCGTTTCGCCGCCAGCTCGAACGACACACGCGTACGTGTCGAGGGCTCCGTGAACAGGTTCGCGACGGTGACGCCGCGCAGCGCGTCGCTGATCGGGGGACTGGTGCCGAGGGGCCGCACATGAGTCTGAGCACGGTCGAGCAGTCGCTCGATGGACTCTCGCGGAAGCTGCTCGAGCGTCAAGAGATGGCGCAGGCTGCCGTCTGCGCGCAGTTGATCCACCATCCTCGCCTCACCCATCTTTATCTGTCTCCCGACAGCCAGCGCTCCAGGATCACCGCAGCCGCGGCGCTGTCGATATGCTCACGCGTGACCCGGCGGCGGCGGTCACCGGCTGCGCGCCGGGCCTTGAGCGCCTCGGCCGCTTCCAGAGACGACCAGCGCTCATCGACCATGTTCACGGGAAGGCCGAACCGATGCTCGAGCTCGGTCGCGAAGCGGCGCGCCGCCGGCGCAAGCGCGCCCGGACTGCCATCGACATTATACGGTGCTCCGACCACCAGCAGCCCCGGCTGCAGCGCCTTGACCTGCCGCCCGATGGCGTCCCAGTCCGGCTGGCCCGCCTTCGCAGGCACGGCGGTCCGCGGTGCCGCCGTTCGGGTCAGCGTGTCTCCGGAAGCAATGCCGATGCGTTTGAGGCCGAAGTCGAAAGCGAGGACCGTCTGGATCATCCGGCTAACGTAAAACAGTGCGCTGGCGGCGATGCGCCGATATGGGCACTGCGATTGGGCCGGCTAGGCATGCCCGGCGACGAGGCTCAACTGGTCCGGATCGACGCCGATCAGCTTCCAGGCTCCGATCCAGCGCTCCTCGAACGGCAGGTCGAACACGACGCTGGCATCCACAGGCACCGACATCCAGGCGTTCTCGCGCATCTCGCGCTCCAGCTGCCCGGAGGCCCAGTTGGCGTAGCCGAGCGCGATGAACGCATCGGATGGCCCCTCGCCTCGGGCCATTGCCGCGAGCACGTCACGCGAAGTCGTCACCTGGATCGTGTCTGAAACGCGGTGAGTGTGATCCCACTGACCCCCGGGGCGATGCAGTACGAACCCGCGGTCGGTATGGATCGGACCGCCGCGCAGCACCGGCTTGGCGGCGATGAACTCGGTGGAGGGCTCGAGCTTCATCTGCGACAGCACATCAGACAGCGTCATCGGCAAGGGTTTGTTGAGCACGATCCCGAGGGCACCCTTCTCGGTGTGCTCGCAGATGAGGGCGACCGACTGGGTGAAATTCGGATCGGTGAGCGAGGGCATGGCCACGAGCAGATGGTTCGTGAGGCTCGAGCTCAGTGCCGGTCCGGGGTCGGAGAACGGAGATGCACGATCATCCGACTCGCCCATGCCTTTCAACCCCATCGTCCTGCTCCGGCCACTCGTGCTCCGACTGCCCATACGGTGCAGTATGGGGATCCCGGGCAGCGACCTCAACGGCAAAAAAGCGCCGCCCCGGATGGGGTCGGCCCCGTGGCGATCAAGGGACCGTTGAGACCTTGCCTGCCTGCACACGCCCGCCGACGAACTGCCATTCGTAGGCAAACCGCAACACCCGGTAGTCGTGCGCCAGCTCGGGAGGAAACGGATCGAACGGGCTCGCCAGCTTGAGGATCTGCAGCGCCGCCTGGTCGAGCTCCGGGTCCCCGCTGGAGCGGCGGATCACGGCGCGGTCGAGCTTGCCGTCCGAGGCAATTCCCACCTCGACCACGGGGCTGGACTTCCGGCCTGCCGTGCGCGCGGCGGTCGGGTAGTTGATCGTTCCGACGCGCTCAACCTTGCGGCGCCAGGCGTCGAGGTAGGGCGCGAGCGTGGCCGCCCGGGTATCGGGCGTTATCCACAACTCGTCGCGCTTTGGCCCGCGCAACTGCGCGGGGCCGGTGTCATCTTGCGGCCCGGGCTGGTCGGCAGGTTGGGAGTCCAGCAGCATCGGACGGTCGCGCGCCGCGCCCGCGTTCCCGGGTGGCGCCAGGTAATGCACCTGCACATTCCAGGCGGTGGTGGTCAACACGCGCTCGTCGGGGTTGCCTTCCGCCTCGCCACCCTTGCCCAGCGAGTCTCCGTCGGGGACTCCTTCCTGGGCAGGCACCGGGACGGAGGAAGCCCGATTGCGCGGTGCAACCGCCTCCCGGGTGTTGCCCGAGCCGAGCTGAGTGCGCTGTGCCAGATAGGTCGCGGAGTCGTTCTTGTCCGCCTCCGGGAGCTCATCGGAGACGAGCAGCACCTCGAGCCCGGGGGCCGAGCCGTGCGCGCCCGAGGAAGCGTTGAAGGTCAGGCCGAGAATGATCAGCCCGTGCAGCAGCGCCGCCAGAAAGATCATGGTGAGCAGCCGGTCCCGGACCGGTGCCTTGCCTTCCTTGAGCATGAGGGCCCGCCGCGGCATGCTCAGCTCTGCGTTCTCGCGGTGCCGGAGGGGCGCGCGAGCAGGCGGCGCTCGATCGCCTGCATGAGCAGGTCGCCGATGTTGGTGCCGAACTGCTTGTCCAGCTCACGCAGCCCGGTCGGGCTGGTGACGTTGATCTCCGTGACGAAGCCGCCAATCACGTCCAGACCCACGAACAGCATGCCTTTCGCGGCCAGCGTCGGTCCGATCTGCTGGGCGAGCCAGCGGTCGCGGTCCGTCAGCGGCCGGCCGACGCCCTTGGCGCCCGCCGCCAGGTTGCCGCGGTTGTCGTTGGCCTGCGGAATCCTCGCCAGCGCATAGGGAACCGGCTCGCCGTCGATCAGCAGGACGCGGGAGTCGCCGGTCTCGACGATGTCCGGAATGTAGCGCTGCACGATGGCGAAGCGCTGCCCGTAGCCGGTGAGCGTCTCGAACACCACGTTCATGTTCTTGTCCTGCCGCTCGAGCACGAAGATCGAGCGGCCGCCCATGCCATCCAGCGGCTTGCAGACGATCTTGCCATGCTCGCGCGCGAACGCCTCCATCTCCGCCATGCTGCGGGTGATGAGGGTCGGTGCGCAGCACTGCGGGAACCAGGCCGTGTAGACCTTCTCGTTCATGTCCCGCAGGCCCTGCGGCCGGTTGACGACCATCGCGCCCTGCTCCTGAGCCCGGTCGAGAACATACGTCGTGTAAATGTATTCGGTGTCGAACGGCGGGTCCTTGCGCATCAACACACAATCGAGCTCTCCCAGGCGCAGCAGCTGCGGGGCGCCTCGGGTGAACCAGTCGTTCGGGTCGGCTCGCACGGTGAGCGCGCGTGCGTGCCCGAAGGCGACACCGTCGCGCAGCAACAGGTCCCCCTGCTCCAGATAGAACAACTCGAACCCCCGGGCCTGGGCGGCGAGCAGCATCCCGAGTGTGGAGTCCTTCGGGTACTTGATGTCTTCGATGGGGTCCATCACGACGCCCAGCCGGATGCGTTCGCTCATGTCGCAGATCATTCCTCAAGGACTCGAGGCCCGCAGCGGCCTGCAGGCTGCAGTGGGGGATTATGCTCGGTACGGGGCCAATATGTTGCGCGGAGCGTGCCGCACCGCCGGCTCCTTCCTGCCCCCGCGGCCCACCTTCAAAAAACGTGACACGCGTTGCATGGCTTGGGGTATACCGATATGTTAAAACGCGCGCTGCGTTTGCTTGCGGTTCGGCCACCATGGCCGCGAGCAGTTCAAGGGGTCACCGTTCTCCATCAAGGCCGTTATAAGGAAGGAGTTGCCTGACTGTGACCGGCAGCAACACGAAGCTCCAGGGTCTCAAGGTTCTGGTCATCGATGACAGCAAGACGATCCGGCGAACGGCCGAGACGCTCCTCGCCAAGGAGGGGTGTGAGGTGTTCACGGCCGTCGATGGCTTCGATGCCCTGGCCAAGATTGCCGACCACCAGCCCGACATCGTGTTCGTGGACATCATGATGCCGCGCCTGGACGGGTATCAGACCTGTTCACTGATCAAGCACAACAAGGTGTTTCGCTCCATTCCCGTGATCATGCTGTCCTCCAAGGACGGCCTGTTCGATCGCGCCCGGGGGCGCATCGTCGGCTCGGAGCACTATCTGACCAAGCCGTTCACCAAGGATGAGCTCCTGAGCGCGATCGAGACGCATATCGGGAGATGATGATATGCCGCTGATACTCATCGTCGACGACTCGCCGACCGAGGTCCACGTCATGCAGAAGGCG